>Ga0209066_10005653_pt1 | contig 13083 bp, 13 predicted proteins | sample All_14_2_FD_187198 | JGI IMG/M metagenome (GOLD analysis project Ga0209066, IMG submission 187198) | Freshwater microbial communities in response to fracking from Pennsylvania, USA - Allegheny Zone_MetaG_DW_15 (SPAdes) (version 2) ...
TATGAGAGGCTCAATCAAGCATTTCTCAATGTGCACTTTAGGGATTCTCCCTACAACCAATATCCAGTCTGCGCCATACTCAATCGCTCGCTCTATTTCCTCATCGTGCGCGTGAATTCCTTTTGCAAGAATAGGTTTACTAGTCAAAGCGCGCGCTTTTTTAAGTAGCTCAAACGAGCCACCCCAGCGCGGGTCGGTATGTATGGAGAGTATGTCGCCAACTGAATTCGCTATCGTAAAAAGTTCGTCCCATGTTTTTTCGGCGATGTATCCGAAAGGTGAGTTGGTTTTCACTTCTGCAATAATTTCAGTATTTTTGAACATATATATTTTCTGCATCATACGCTGTGAACAGTAAAAGATATACCCACAAGTCGCCGTCTAAAATGTGTAACCGCAGGTATACTGAATTTATGAAGAAATATGTTATTGCAGGTGTCGTTGCGGTACTTGTTGTTGTGGCCGGTATCGCAGTATATTTCTCACACCCTACGCTTTCATCAGGCAACAATCTGGCGCTCGGCGATTTCTCCTCTGATTCCGGAGGTGTTCCATTTCAGAAGCTTGCTTCGGGCACCAATTCAGAAGTACACACACGTACAAACTATCTTGTAGACTCTCCCGAGAAGCTTGCTGCACTTTGGCAGCTTCTACCGGGTGCACCGGCTATGCCCACCGTAGATTTCAATACGAAAACGGTCATTGCTCTTTTTGCAGGTGACCGTCCTACGACGGGGTATGATCTCTCTGTATCTGCAATCAACGACACTGCCTCGACACGTATGGTATATGTAGTCCTCAACAAGCCCGCTGCCTCCTGCATGACTGGGCAAATGGTTACGCAGCCCTACGTAGTGTTTGAGGTCTCAAAAACCGACCTTGCGTTTTCTCATACCGATACAGAAACAACGACCGACTGTGCTCAATAAATCGGCGGTAGTCGCCGTACGCCGAATGCGCTAGGATACTTTAATGAATACGTTTTTCGGCAAGCGCATAACCCTTATGGGGCTGGGTCTTTTGGGACGAGGCGTAGGGGATGCCCGGTACTTGGCCGAACAGGGAGCCGAGCTTATAGTTACCGATTTGAAAACGGAAGAGCAGCTTGCTACTTCGCTCGCAGAACTTTCTGCGTTCAAAAATATTTCTTATAGACTTGGCGAACACGCGCTCGAAGACTTTCGTAATCGTGACCTCATCGTAAAAGCTGCTGGGGTGCCGCTCGATTCAGAATTCATTGCCGCCGCAAAAGAAGCAGGGATTCCGGTGCGCATGAGTGCCGACTTGTTTATGGAGCTGTCCAATATTCCTACAATCGGAGTTACCGGCACGCGAGGGAAGTCTACGGTTGCATACATGGTGCATGCCATTTTGAAAGAAGCAGGGAAGCCGGTAGTGCTCGGCGGGAACGTGCGCGGCGTCTCGACGCTTGCGCTCCTCGACGAGGTGACGCCCGAGCACACCGCAGTGCTCGAGCTCGACAGTTGGCAGTGCCAGGGACTTGCTGAGGCGGCACTCTCGCCACAAGTGGCGGTCTTTACGACCTTCATGCATGATCACATGAACTACTACCGGCAAGCGAGAGAGCGAGTCGCTCAGATGAATCTGAGCGACTCCGAACGAGCACAGGCGGAAAGCTCTGCTTATCACGATGACATAGGAGCGTACTTGGCGGACAAGGCAAACATTTTCCTCTACCAAGACCCAGACGACACGCTCGTACTTGGGCGACAGTGTGCGCCAACCATCATTGATGCGTTTGGCGAGAATATCGTTTCAAATATTTCTATCGCAGACGAAGCTACGCTTCCAGAAGAGTGGGTCCTCAAACTCCCTGGGGTGCACAACCGTTACAACGCAGGCCTCGCGCTCGCTGCCGCTCGCGCGTACGGCATTGAAGACAGCGTAAGTCGAAAAGCGCTTGAATCATTTACCGGGGTTCCAGGCAGACTTCAGCTGATAGCTGAGAAGAAAGGAGTCAAGATTTACAACGACACAAACGCCACCACACCAGAAGCAACGCTCGCCGCGCTCGAGGCAATCTCAGATGGTACGAAAAACGTAGTGCTCATTATGGGTGGTGCAGACAAAGGTCTCGATATGAACAAGCTCCTTCTCGAGATCCCAAACTATACGAAGCGCGTCATTTTGCTTTCCGGTACGGGCACCAGCCGTGTTCTCGAATTTCTTACCGGAGCCTCTGTGTTTGGTGAACTTGCGCCAGCAGTTGAGGAAGCCTTTTTTGCGGCGGAAAATGGCGACGTGATTCTTTTCTCTCCGGCATTCGCATCGTTCGGCATGTTCAAAAATGAATACGACCGAGGAGACCAGTTCAACGCGCTCATACAGAAAAAGGCATGATAGGGATGTTTGATTCGGGAGTGGACGGTCTCACGGTACTCCGAGCGCTCCGCAACCACATTCCTTCAGCTGATATGGAATTTCTCATCAGTAAAGAATCAACACCCTTTCGGAAACTTGTAGAGGAACCCCTCTTCGAGGGGCGATACATGCTCAAAGTGATAGAGTAAGACGGTATGGACTCAAAATTCCCCCAGAAGGTGCATTTTGTTGGAGTTGGTGGCATTGGCATGAGCGCTCTTGCACAGATGCTAAAACATAACGGCGCACACGTAAGCGGCTCAGACCGCGAGCGGGGACCGGTCAGTGAAATGCTTGAAGCAAAGGGCATCACAGTCATGGTGCCCCAGGAGGCTGCAAATGTTCCAACGGACGCAGACCTGGTCGTTTACAGTGACGCAGTATCGAGTGAAAACCCCGAACGCGTACGCGCAAAAGAGCTAAGCATTCCGCAGCTCTCATACTTCCAAATGCTTGGGAAAGTTTCGAGAGGCGACGCATCGAAGTCCTCGACGGGGGGAAAGCGGACAGTTGCAGTAGCAGGGACTCACGGCAAGACAACGACAACGGGCATGCTCGCAAAGATTCTGATTGACGCTGGTGCAAAGCCAACCGCAATAATAGGGAGCATTGTGCGCGATTTTGGAAGCAACTATGTAGCAGGGAAGTCAGATCTTTTTGTCGTTGAGGCTTGTGAGTATCGTGACCACCTTTTGGAACTTTCTCCAGAGGTTTTGGTAATTACGAATCTCGAATGGGACCACACGGATTACTTTGACTCGCTCCAAAAACTTCAGGAAACCTTTAAAAAGGCGATTGCGCGCGTGCCAGAGCATGGGTTCATCATCACCGATACCAATAACCCAAATATAGCCCCACTTCTTTCGGTGGCAAAGGCGACCATCATTGATTACAAAACCGAAGGACCAAGCTATGAACTTTTGCTCCCGGGCGAATTCAACAAACAAAATGCGCGCGCTGCGGCAGCGACTGCGCGCGCCATTTACCCGACGCTCGACGAACAAAAGTGTGCCGAGTCGCTCCGTGCGTTTCAGGGGACATGGCGTCGCTTTGAGACAAAAGGTAAAACAAAAAGTGGCGTGCTGGTATACGACGACTACGCTCACCACCCGACCGCCGTGGCAGGAACGCTTAAGGCTCTTCGCGAGAAAACGCAGGGAAAAGTCTTTGTGGCGTTCCAACCACACCTTTTCAGTCGCACGCGCGATTTGCTTGATGCTTTTGCACACGCCTTTGAAGATGCCGATGAAATTTTAATTGCGCCTATTTATGCAGCCCGTGAGACAGACGACGGAACCATCTCAAATGAAATTCTTGCCGAGCACATCCGAGCAACAGGAAAGTCATCGGTACGCGCGCTTTCTTTTAAAGAAATCGAGGAGATTTTGAGTTCTGCACCAAAAGAAGGCGACAGTATCATGACCATGGGCGCAGGGGACATCTATAAAATTGCGGACGCGCTTGTTTCGTAGAAAAAAGAAAGCCGACTCCCTAAAAAGGGAAGCCGGCTATAAAGTTTCGTGGCGTTTGTTATCGCCAGGTAACCGCAATTAAATTGCGATACGAGTTCAAGGGTTTTGGATCACGCGTGTCGTGCGCATGTTTTTTCGGGAGAAAGATCTCATCTTCATCCTGGTTTGCCTTAATCATGCCAAGAACTTTCACCCGTCTTGCGATGAGTGCCGGTATATCGATGACATCGACCAATGGCTCCTGGGTCGAAACGCAATCCCAATACCCGTGTTTGTACAGAGCATCAAGTACGTGTAGTGACCTCACTGCGTGTGTGCTGTTGAGCTCAAATTTGTACCGTTCACGCCGTATAGCATAGAAAACGCGAACAATGACTTTTTGAGGATCAGTGAATTCTGCGGCTATGTTCGCCACAACGTCCCCACCCCAAGGCACAACACTTTCAAGTCCGGCATGGGCAGCACACACCTGCTCACCGTCCGTGGCGATGATAATCGGGCAACCGCCGGTCGAAATCAGAAAACCGCTGCCGTAAGGGAGCATGATCCCGTCTGCTTCTGCGCCACGCCAGATCCTGCCGGTTTCATTGGAAATTGAAATCGGGTTGTTGAGTTGCGGTGGTAGCACAATGCGTCCGTTGAATTGAATCGGAACGGGTGCGTACCAATTTTGTGTCTCATACCGTTTGCTTATGGCGTCGAGACGTCGCATAAGCTCGATACGGGTTTCGTGCTCGGTGGTACCGAGTTCAAGTTGTGCAAAGCTCCAATTGTACGGATTTCCGCCCGAGTCGTCTCCGAAAAGGGATACGGTGCATTGACGCTTATTTCCTGTTGGAAAGAAAAACTCCGCTATAGGTATAGGCGAAATAACTCCTTCAGTACGTGTTGTGTCCATTGGACACCCCCTTTCTTTTTAAATTGAACAGAAATGACCGAAGCCACTTTCCTGTTTCAATTATAAACTGAATACAAAGGCTAGTCAAGTTACGGCATATTTGCTACAGTGCCCTGATGACTGAACCGGGAACACTCTCCGTGGTCGCAACGCCCATTGGAAACATGGGCGACATTACACTACGCGCGCTCGAGACTTTTAGAGAAGCAGACGCCATTGCATGCGAGGATACGCGGGTTACCAGCAAGCTGCTCGCAAAATACGAAATCAAAAAGCCGCTTCTGGTCTATCATGCACGGAGTGCGCGTTCCGCAAGTTCTCGCGTGCTCGCACTCCTTGCAGAAGGGAAGCGTGTAGCGCTTGTAACTGATGCGGGCACTCCTGGCGTCTCAGACCCGGGCACAGATCTGGTAGCGCAGGCGCGCGCCATGGGCGCGCGCATTGAGGCAATTCCTGGCGCCTCTGCGCTCACGGCAGCACTCTCTATCGCAGGACTGCACACCCACGAATTTTTATTTCTCGGTTTTCTTCCTCATAAAAAAGGACGTCAGACTATCTTCAAGACTATTGCGGAGGAGAAGCGAGCGATTGTTTTTTATGAATCTCCTCACCGTATCGAAAAAACGCTCGCGTCTCTTGTGGAAATACTTCCTGCAGGTCGCACGCTTGCTGTGTGCCGAGAACTCACCAAGTTTTTTGAATCTGTAGTGATTGGAACAGCGTCGGAGGTGATGACTGCGTTTGCTGAGCATCCTGAGGAATTGCGGGGAGAATTCGTGGTGATTGTTTCTCCATAGTACTTTGGGTATACTGCATCCAATGTCCAGATCCAGCGTCATCATTCTTTTTGGAGTGCTTACCATCCTTACTCCTTTTTCAGGACTCCCGTCATCATTCCGTACCTTTATATTGGTTGTTTTCGGTGCTGTTTTAGTAGTGGTGGGTCTCATGGAGCGGCTCGAGCAGGTGCGCGCCGCACGGGAAAAAATGTCGACTGTACTGGAAGCATCTTCGGTGCATGAGAGCACTTCTAAAACCTCACTAACCGAAGCACCTCATGGCGTCTCTCCGATCTAATTGGCACGCGGTACTGTTTGCGCTTGGGGTAGTGGCATTTGGCGGGTGGTTCTTTTTGGCACCGCCCTATCTTTTTGCAACGGTATACGAAAATGTCGCGCACGCCGATTACGGGATTTCGGCGCCGGTGCTCAATACTCGCGACTACAATTTCCGTATGCTCGCGCTCTCTCATATCAATGTTGCTTCTACAACTTTCGGATTAAGTGCCGCTGAGCTTTCGGCGCTTACCGCACGTGCTGCCACGACCACCCCTTCGCCTTTGGTAGCAACAGCGACTGCTTCTACAAGTGTGCAGGTAGAAGGGAAAGCGTGGCCGGTCTCAACTGTTTATCCAGAAGCAGGTGCGCTTCTTCCCTTTAATCGCATCGTTGCCTATTACGGAAATTTTTATTCAACAAAAATGGGCGTACTTGGCGAGTACCCTCCCGAGCAAATGGTTCACATGCTTGCATCAACCACTGCAGCATGGACTGCGGCGGATCCTTCGACACCAGCGATTCCTGCTATTGATTACATTGCCATTACTGCGCAGGGAAGTCCCGGATTCGACGGAAAGTATCGAGCGCGTATGCCCGCTACAGAGATTCAAAAAGCGATTGATTTGGCAAATGAGATAAACGGTATCGTCATTCTGGAAATGCAGGTAGGCCTTAGCACCGTCCAGGATGAGCTTCCGTTGCTTGAACCTTATTTAAAGTTGCCAAATGTACATCTCGCGCTCGACCCGGAGTTTTCCATGAAAGACGGTTCGCCTCCCGGGCGGGTCATCGGTTCGATGGATGCGCGTGACATAAACTATGCGGCGCATTATTTGGCGAGTCTCGTCTCGACAAACCATGTGCCGCCAAAAATCCTTGTCGTCCACCGCTTCACTATGCCTATGGTGACGAACGTTGAGAATATAACGCCGCTGCCGCAGGTACAAATTGTGATGGACATGGACGGGTTTGGAACGCAGGCGCGCAAAAAGGGGACATACTCACGCGTCATCACTCAAGAGCCGGTGCAGTTTTCTGGTTTAAAATTATTTTACAAAAATGACATTCCGCCCCGCGGCGACGCCTTGCTCACCCCGTCCCAGCTCATTCAACTGCTTCCAACCCCGCTGTTCATCCAGTACCAGTAAAGTTGCTTCTTATGAAAAATCCAGTATACTGAAATACAGGAGTTAACATGTCAGGAGGCAAAGGTTTCATGGTTGATATTAAGGCTCAATACGCCGAAGTGGTACGCAACCTCTCCATAGAGGACATAAGTCGTATTCAGAACGGAGAGGTTACGTCATCAGAACGTAGAAAATCTCCAAAACTTGAAACGGCTTGTTCTCTTTGGGAACAGATAAAAACAGAGCGCGCTTTACGTACCATACCGTTTCGGTGAAGCCATACCAAAAATTTTCTTTCAAAACGCCCCGTACAAACGGGGCGTTTTAATTTTGGATTACGAATCTAGAGTCAAATGATTCCTGTATACTGGCAAGTAATGAATCCTGTTAGAAATCGAGGACATCAGAGCACGGTTATCCGGGCGGTCGATTTTATTCACACTAATCGAGTAGGGTTCGACGGACCGCATGGTTTGTCCGAGTCCTATTTCTAACGGGATGAATAATCCGGAACGCGTAACGTACTTTGCTGCGACTGATGCACGCGGGAAGCGCGTGCCGTTTGGTATCAAGAGCAAAGACCGCGAACGTCACATGTATGTGATTGGCAAGACCGGTATGGGAAAGAGCACCCTGCTCGAAAACATGGCGATTCAGGACATCCGCAATGGTGAGGGTATGTGTTTCATCGACCCACACGGAAGTGCCGTAGAAAAACTGCTTGAATATGTTCCGGAAGAGCGCATTAAGGACGTGGTGTACTTTGCGCCATTTGATCTCGACCAACCAATTGCCTTTAACGTCATGGAGGATGTTGGATACGATAAGCGCCATCTCGTGGTGTCGGGGCTCATGGCAACCTTTAAGAAAATCTGGGTTGATGCCTGGAGTGCGCGTATGGAATACATTCTTTCCAATACACTCCTTGCACTGCTTGAGTATCCGGACGCGACGCTCCTCAGTGTAAACCGCATGTACACCGACAAAACCTACCGCAAGCGCGTGGTGGAAAATGTGAAAGATCCAATCGTAAAAGATTTCTGGACGAAAGAATTTGCAAACTACGGGGACCGTTACACTCAGGAGGCAACACCGGCAATTCAAAACAAAATCGGTCAGTTCACGAGCAATCCACTTATTCGTAACATTATCGGGCAGCCGAAATCATCATTCGATATGCGTGAGATGATGGACAATCGGAAGATTTTGCTTATTAATCTTTCAAAGGGGTTGGTGGGGGACACCAATATGCGCCTCTTGGGCTCCATGCTCACGACGCGTATTTTCCTTGGCGCAATGAGTCGTGCCAATCTTCCGCCTGCAGAACTTGCGCTTTCACCAAACTTCTACTTTTACGTCGATGAATTCCAAAACTTCGCTAACGATACCTTTTCAGAAATTTTGTCTGAGGCGCGTAAGTACCACTTGAACCTCATCATTGCGCACCAGTACGTCGAGCAAATGGAAGAAGAGGTGCGTGCGGCAGTGTTTGGAAACGTCGGAACCACAGTGGCGTTTCGGGTAGGGCCATTTGATGCAGAGGTGCTCGAGACGGTTTTTTATCCGCAGTTCACAAAAGAAGATTTGGTAAATCTCGGGCAACGACAGATTTACCTTTCTCTCATGATTGATGGCGTGGGATCCCCGCCGTTTTCTGCTGTGACTATTCCGCCAATTGAACCACCCTCTCGCTCCTACCGCGATGCCGTTGTCGAAGCGTCACGGACAACGTACGGAAACGCTCGAAGTGGTATCGAGGGTGCTATCCAGGCAGAGTTGACGCGCGCTGAGGCGGAAGCGGCAGCGGCACCGCCTGAGCCGCCGGCTCGTAAGTGGCCTATCACGCCAAAGAAAAATGCTCCGGACCGTACAGTTTCGGACTCAGTGCGCACACTGCAACCACCGCCAGGAGAATACAAAAAACCGTTCATCCCTAGGGCGATTCGTCAGGAGGTCGCTCCTCGTGCGTCAGCGCCTGGGAGTGTCACCGTACCGCGGCGAGAGTCTCGTCCCTCCGTTGCAGGTGAGGTACGTGCGCCACTGCGCAAACCGTTCACGGCAGAAACTCCACTATCACCTCAAAAAACCTCAAGCGAGTTGAAAGAAATTTTGCGTACCATGACCGAGCGCACGCGGAGTGAAAAGCAGAAAAAAGAAACAATACACCAGCAGACGCTCAAGGGCGCGCTTGCTGAGGTGCTCGCAAAAAATACGTCTAGCGAAAAAAAGGTAACGGAAGAGGGTGGATCTTTCGGTACAGCTCCTGCGCCATACGCGCAAACGTCGCAGATAAAGGCTCCTTCATCGGGTACCGAAAAAAAGGAAACGAACTCCGTCTCTTCGTCTGAGAAGATGGCCGACAGCTCACAGGAAGAAGTGCTCAGTACCCCTGATGTTCGTGAGGAATTGCCGACAGGAACGCCTACATCACAAAGTGGGCAATCAGTGCGACCACCTTCCGCCGCACCTTCAAATGGAAAGGCTCAAATAACCGAGTCCGCTAAGCCGTTCGAAATTCCGGAAGAGACACTGCGGAAGGTGCTTAAGGGCGAAGCGTAATGCTATGCGGAGATTTCTCCTCACCCACACATTTTTTCTCATCGCACTTATTTTTCCGGTGTTCGGGCATGCCGCAGATCTGGTGAATATAAATACTGCCGACGCTGCACTACTTGAAACGCTTCCCGGTATCGGTGCAACTAAAGCGGCGTCCATAGTGGAATACCGAACAGATCACGGGTTGTTTGCAAAAAAATCAGATATTCAAAACGTCAGCGGTATTGGGGCAAGTACATATGCTCAAATTGAGCCACTTATTACCGTGGGAGACAGTACCTCAGAAGGGAAGATAGCTTCAACGGAAGAAGTGGCAACCGACTCAGTCGCTTTGCAAAGTTCGTCTGGGGCGATAGCAGTGTACCAACCGCCTGGAAATAAACTCACGGTTCACACGGAAGCAGACTTCGTTGCGACCCTACACGTTCCGCATCACTTTTCTGCGTATGCGAAAACTGCTTCCGGATTGTCTGATGCAGGAGCTATTCTCCACTGGAGTTTTGGTGATGGGTCAGACGCTTTTGGAAGCTCAGTGGACAAGACATTTGCCTATGCGGGTACGTATGTGGTCACGGTGACAGCTACCGATGGATTGGCAAAAGGCACTGACAGTGTGACGGTGACTGTAGAACCTGCTTCGGTACGTATCGATTCGGTTTCAAGCGCGGGGGTTATGATTGCTAACGATACCGACATACTGCTCGATCTCTCGGGTTGGCGCATTTCGACCGAGCAAGGCTTTTTTAAAATACCCGACGGCACGGAAATCTTTCCCAACAGGAAAGTATTGTTTCCCTGGAGTAACGTGAACTTGCCGGTGGCATTTCGTGCGCAGCTTTCCTATCCAAGCGGGCTTGTGGCTGCCACGTACGCACCTCCTGAGACGCTCTCCGTACCAGTTGTGCAACCTGAAGCATCTGAAAAAAGTTCTCATAGAGTACAGACCGCTGCTACGGTCGCCATTACCAACCAAAGTCAAACAGTACATGAAGCAGCAGGAGCTCTAGCCCCCGCGGTGACCACACAGATGGCCGCCGCGGGGGCGGCATTACCGGCCGCGACACAGGAAGAAGATGCTTCTCAAAAAGGCGGTATCAGTGCAATCGTCTCTTCTCCTTGGACGCTCGGTTTTCTTGGCGTGCTTGCGGTTTCTATCGGAGCCTTCATACTCTTATAATCATGGAAAAGAAACTCATTGTGGTGACGGGTGGCGCAGGGTTCATAGGAAGCCACTTGTGTGAGCGCTTAGTGAAGGATGGCCATCAGGTTATTTCACTCGACAATTACTTTGCCGGTTCACGCGACAATCATGTACCTGGCGTCGAGTATCGGGAAGGGCACACGAAAGACATTGAAAAACATATTCCCGAGACGCCGGACATAATTTACCACCTTGGCGAGTACTCGCGCGTTCATAAAAGTTTGGAAGAACCCGCACGTGCGTGGGACATGAACATCGTCGGAACACTTTCTGTACTTGAGTTCTGGCGTACACGGGGAGGAAAGCTCGTGTACGCGGCCTCTTCAACAAAGTTACCGGTGACCACAACCGCGACGGGTATTCCCGGGAAAGATCTGTCTCCCTATACGTGGTCGAAAGCATCAAATGCAAATCTTGTGGAAAACTATGGTCGCTGGTACGATCTTCCGTATGCAATCGTATATTTTTACAACGTGTACGGTCTCCGCGAACGTGCTAGGGACGCACACGGGACACTTGTTGAGACGTTCCGTCAGAATTTTCTTACAAAGAAACCCCATCAAGTGAATGCTCCAGGCACGCAGACACGCGCCTTTACACACGTACTTGATACGGTCGAGGGTATTATCCTTGCGGGTGAGAAAGGGCAAGGGGACGGTTTTAACATCAGCTCGAACGACGTGCATTCTATTATCGAGGTGGCAGAGATGTTTGGAGGGGACGTGGAAATGCGGCCGCAAACAAAAGTTTCTCGTTCCTCAGGCGCAGATGACACGTCAAAAATTGAAGCACTCGGCTGGCGGCAAAAACATCTACTCAAAGAGTACGTTGACGAAGTAAAAAAGAACGCAACTGGATAATATGAAGCGAATTCTCATCTTCTCTCTCGCATATTATCCAAGTAACGTATCTGGCGCTGAGGCGGCAATCAAAGAAATAACTGATCGGATTGACCCTACAGATATTGAGTTTCATCTCGTGACGCTTTTGTTTGACACGAAGGCGCCTCACGAAGAGCGAATTGGAAATGTTCATGTGCATCGCGTCGGGTTTGGCGGGGCATACTTTTCGAAAGTTCTATTTATACCGCTCGCAGCACACAAAGCGCGCCAGTTGAACAAGTCACTCAACTTCGATGCTCTTTGGTCAGTCATGACGTATATGGTATTCCCCGTAGTGCTCGCGAAGTGGCTCGGCGTAAAAGCGCCACATGTCGTAACGCTTCAAGATGGCGATTCATACGAGAAAGTTTTTCAACGCCCATTTATACGGCCTTTCACATGGATTTTGGATAATGGATTTCGTACCGCTGCAATAATTCAGGTCATCTCTAACCACCTTGGTGCATGGCCAGCACGTCGAGGCTACAAGGGTACTAGTGAACTAATTCATAACGGCGCAAATCCTCGCGACCTTAAAGAGTCTGTTGACACGAACGACGTGTGGAGGGTTCAAGAACAATACGGGAAAAAAGAAGGTGATGTATGGCTTATAAATACTGCCCGTTTGGAACCCCAAAAAGGAAACGATGACACTATTCGTGCGCTTGCCAGTCTTCCTAAGAACGTAAAGCTTGTATTGGTGGGAGCTGGTTCAGAAGAGGGAATGCTCAAAACTCTCACCAAAGAACTGAATATCGAGGATCGGGTAATTTTCACGGGTGCCGTCGATCGTTCGAAAGTAACGGCGTATCGAAAAGCGGCAGATATATTTGTCGGTCCTTCGCGTTCTGAAGGACTGGGAAATGCATTCTTGTCGGCCATGGCCTCTCACTTGCCGGTAGTAACGACGCGAGAGGGCGGTCTTGCTGAGTTTGTGTTTGGGGACGAGGAAGACGGGCATGAGCGTACGGCATGGGTAGTACGCAAAGATTCACCTGAAGACATTGTGGCGGCAGTTAAGGATATTCTCAAGCACTCAGAACAGGTTAGGGAGATAATCGACACTGCGCGCAAGATGGTTGAAGAAAATTACGACTGGGACATGATAGCGGTACAGATGCGTGAGCGGGTTTTTGGAAGAGTAGTGTAATGCGTTGGCTTAGTACTGCAAATTCCTCTTTGAAATGCAACTGCCGTACCATACGGTGGTATGAAAAAGCGCAAAGAATTCAGGCATTTAACCGAACAAGACGACCGGCAATCATCGTGCCGGCCATGCAGCACATCACCGACCATCTCCCGCTCGACACTTGCACCTTCGACAACGGTATTGAGAACATCCATCACAAAGAGTTCGGTGTTGATGCGTATTTCTGCGACAAAGGATCGTCCTGGCAGAAACCCCCACAGGGAGTCTTCCATCGGGCTCATCCGGCGTTGGTTTCTGCCGAAAGGCACCGATCTCTCTCAAATATCAAACCAGACATTCCAATCCATGCTGCATCTGC
>Ga0209066_10005654_pt1 | contig 13079 bp, 13 predicted proteins | sample All_14_2_FD_187198 | JGI IMG/M metagenome (GOLD analysis project Ga0209066, IMG submission 187198) | Freshwater microbial communities in response to fracking from Pennsylvania, USA - Allegheny Zone_MetaG_DW_15 (SPAdes) (version 2) ...
TCCAGCACTTCGAGGAAGGCGCCGCCACCGGTGGAGATGTAGCCCACGTCTTTCTCGATGCCGTACTTGGCAATGGCCGCCAGGGTGTCGCCACCACCGGCGATGCTGAAGGCACTGCTCTCGGCAATCGCGTGCGCGATCACCTTGGTGCCGTTCTCGAAGGCGGCGAATTCGAACACGCCCACCGGGCCGTTCCAGACGATGGTGCCGGCCTTCTTGAGTTGTTCGGCCAGCAGCTGCGCGGTCTGCGGGCCGATGTCCAGGATCAGGTCGTCTTCGGCCACGTCGGTGGCGGCCTTGACCGTCGCCACGGCGTCGGGGCTGAAGGTTTTGGCGCAGACCACGTCGGTCGGGATCGGCACCGCGGCGCCGCGCGCTTTCATGGCTTCGATCACAGCCTTGGCTTCGCCGATCAGGTCGGGCTCGGCCAGGCTCTTGCCGATCTTCAGACCGGCGGCGAGCATGAAGGTGTTGGCGATGCCGCCGCCAACGATCAGGCCGTCCACGTTCTTGGCCAGGGCCTGCAGGATGGTGAGCTTGGTGCTGACCTTGCTGCCGGCGACGATGGCGATCAGCGGGCGCTTCGGGTTGGCGAGCGCCTTGCCGATCGCGTCCATCTCGGCCGCCAGCAGCGGGCCGGCACAGGCGATCGGCGCGGTCTCGGCGATGCCGTAGGTGCTGCCTTCGGCGCGGTGTGCGGTGCCGAAGGCGTCGTGCACGAAGATGTCGCAGAGCTTGCCGAGCTTGGCGGCGAGCTCTGGCTTGTTCTTCTTCTCGCCGACGTTGAGGCGGCAGTTCTCCAGCATGACGAGCTGGCCGGGTTCGACGGACACGCCATCGACCCAGTTGGCCACCACGGGGATGCTGCGGCCCATGAGTTCCCCCATGCGCGCGGCCACGGGGGCCAGCGAGTCTTCGGGCTTGAATTCACCTTCGGTGGGGCGGCCGAGGTGCGAAGTCACCATGACGGCGGCACCGGCGTCCAGCGCCATCTGGATCGCGGGGATGCTGGCGCGGATGCGCGTGTCTTCGGTGATGTTGCCGGCGTCATCCTGCGGCACGTTGAGGTCGGCGCGGATGAAGACACGCTGACCCTTGGCCTGGCCACTGGCGCAGAGATCGGAGAAACGGATGAATTGCATGGTGAAGCCTTGAACAGGTGCGAAGTGAAGGGGAACAGCGCAAATTGTAGGGAATGCGCTGTCGGCACCTGAAGCCGACAGACCGGCGTTGGCCCCCGCGGCGGCTGTTTAAGGATGCGTAAATGTTGGGGCGCCAGTATCTGGTGGCCCGATCCACAGGGATCTCCATCAACCACTGCCCCTCAAGCGCCCATGTCACCCAGCACCCCGCCTCGCCACCCACACGCCCTCATCGGCTCGCCTGCGCTCGCTGCCCTGTGCCTTGCGCTCCTGATCGGGTCCAGCGGATCGGCACAGGCCAGCACCCCGGGCGAAAAGGTGGTCTGCACCGAACTGCCACGCAGCCAATGGCTGTCCGAGGCGCAGGCACGCGAGCGTTTCAGGGCATCGGCCTACCTGCTGGTGAAGTTCAAGGTGTCGCGGGGCAACTGCCACGAGTTCTACGCCATCGAACACGGCGGCGGCATCGTGGAGGCCTACCAGCATCCGGTCACGGGCGACGTGGTGCGGATGACCCGCCTGCCGCCCCTCACGCCAGAGAAGCCGCGCTGAATCCACCCGCGAAGTCGGTGGGACTCACCCCTCGCACAGCACGAAGTCGGCCTTGCCCACGCCACACTCGGGGCAGCGCCAGTCGTCCGGTACGTCGGCCCAGCGCGTCCCGGGCGCAAAGCCTTCTTCGGGCCAGCCAGCGGCTTCGTCGTACAGCCATCCGCAGACCACACAGAGGTATTGGTTCATGGTTTGTTGCTTTCAGAATTCAGTTCGTCAAATAAGACCCGGGCTCAGGACGGTCAATCGTCATCACCGTGATCGCGCCCGCCACCGTTGCCCGACATGAGGCTGCTGAGGGCCTTGGCTGACACCAGCCCGTTGGGCGACTGCTGCCATTCCCAGGCGCCGTAGGCCAGCACCGCGAGCAGCAGCAGGGTCGCCAGCCAGGCGCGGTTCTTCTGCACCAGGCCCGGACCCGGCCCTTCCACGCTGCCGGTCAACATGGGCGATGCCAGGTTTTTGCGACGCAGCAGGCTCAGCCCCAGGATCAGGGCCAGATGGGCCAGCACCACAAAGAGAAAGGCTTCGCCCAGAAATTCGTGCATTTCGCCCAGCCAGTCGTCACCGGGGAACACGCCCCATTCGTTGAAGGTCGCATAGCCGCTCAAGGTGAGCGGCACCACCAGCACGAGCAGGGCCACCACCGCCAGCGCCATGAGCAGGTTCTGCCCCTGGCGCCAGTTGACGGCGGTGATGGATGGGGCCGTGCGCAGCGACCGGATCCACGCCGGCGCACTGCCCAGCTTGCGCCACATCAGGCCCAGCCCCGCCTGGCGCGGGCCCCACAGGCCATAGACCACGCGAAAGCCCAGCAGACCCGCCATGGAGTAGCCGAGCGTGACGTGCAGCATGCGCCAGCTCTCGCCATCGGCCGTCAGGTAGGCACCCAGAAAACACAGGGCGAACAGCCAGTGAAACATGCGCGTGGGCGCATCGGTGACACGGCGGCGGGCGGCTGGTCGCGCCTGGGACGCGCCAGCGACAGCAGAGGAAGGCATGGGGGTGGTGGCTTGCATGGTGGTTCTCCCGGGTTCAGTCTTTCCAGAACCAGCGCTGGCCCAGGTTCACGCCCGCCGGCATCCGGATGTTGTCGTCATCGAAATCGCCGCGGTCCGCGCCGGTGTGGCAGGCGGCGCAGTTGGCCGCGCTCTTGATGCTGGCGTGTTTCCAGACCGAGGCGGGGACCTCGCGGTGCTTGCGCTCGAACCAGGCCGAGCGCGTGAGGCGGTCCTCGGGCGGCTCCTCGACCACACGCTTGTAGGTGCCGGCGTTCGCCTGCAACCAGGCGCTGAGCTGCTTGACGGTGGCGTCATCCAGCGAAGCGTCGGTGCCGTAGTGCTTGTCCAGGCCGGCCATGATGCGCTGCCACGAACGGGCGGGCAGCAGGCCCGGGGTGTAGGCGGTGTGACAGGCGGCGCATTCGGCCATGTAGGCCTTGGGCATGTCGCGCGGCATCATGCGCCCGCCGTCGGCCTGCGCGGTGGACAGTGCGGCCATGCCCAGGCCAATGGCCACGAGCAGGGATCGTATGGTGGGGATGTTCATGGATCGCTCCTGGATGTCGAGGTCGTTCACTTCAGGCTGTTCAGGTAGGCCAGCACGTCGGCCTTTTCGCCGGCGCTGCATTCGCGGCTGAGCACGTCGTTGCAGTTGCGCTTGAACCACTTGTCGACTTTCGCCGTGTCGGTGAACGCCTTGGGGTTGAAGGCCGGCGCCAGCGGCGCGATCACCTTGCCGGTGTTGGCGTGTTTGCCTTGCGTGGTGGGCGGCGTGTTGTGGCAGGAGGCGCACGACCACTCGGCCCCGTGTTTGGCGTTGAAGAAGGTCTGGCCCTTGGCCGCATTGCCCGGTGTGCCGGCCTGGGTGTTCCAGTGCTGCAGTTGTGCGGCGGGCGTGGTGTCGGCAGCGTGCACGGCGGTCGACCACAAGCTGCTGGCCAGTGCCGCCCCGAGCAGGCCGGCGGACAGTCGGGAAGAATGCACAAACAACATGATGGTGTCTTTCAAAGGGATGAAGGGGAGGACGGGATGCAGTGTGAGAAACCCCGCTTGAACGCCAGCTGAAGCGACCGTTCATCTGCCGTTAAGGAACGCCCACCGACAATGGCCCCATGAATGTGTTGACACGCCCCGGATACGGCAGCGCGCCACTGCGGACCCTGCTGGTGACAGCGGCGCTGCTGGGCGGGCTGGGCACGACCGCCGCCTGGTCACGCGACGACGACCACGAGCGCGCCCTGCAAGCCGTGCAGGCCGGGCAGGTGCTGCCACTGCGATCGGTGCTGGAGCGGCTGGAACGCGAGCACCCGGGCCAGGTGCTGGGAGTCGAGCTGGAGAACGACGGCGATCGCTGGGTCTATGAGATCAAGTTGCTGCAGGCCGGTGGTCAGCGGATCAAGCTCGAACTGGACGCCAAGACCGGCGAGGTGCTGCGTCGCAGGAGCCGCGAGGATCACCACCGTGACCCCAGGAACCGTGGACGTTGAAAGAGCCCGCATGCGCATCCTCCTGGTAGAAGACGAACCCACGCTGCGCGCACAACTGCGCAGCGGCCTGGTGGACGCCGGTTACGCGGTGGACGAAGCCGACAACGGCCGCGACGCCCACTTCCTCGGCGACACCGAAGCGTTCGACGCGGTGGTGCTCGACCTCGGCCTGCCGGTGCTCGACGGTCTCTCGGTGCTCAAGCGCTGGCGCGACGCCGGGCGTGCCATGCCGGTGCTGATCCTGACCGCGCGCGACAACTGGAGCGAGAAGGTGGCGGGCATCGATGCCGGCGCCGACGACTACCTGACCAAACCCTTCCACATGGAAGAGCTGCTGGCGCGCCTGCGCGCGCTGATCCGCCGCGCCAGCGGCCTGGCCTCACCGGTGCTGCAGTGCGGCGCGCTGGCGCTGGACACGCGCAGCGGCCGCGTCACGCTCGCGGGCCAGCCGGTCGCCCTGACCAGTCACGAGTACAAGGTGCTCGACTACCTGATGCACCGCCCGGGCTCGGTGGTCTCGCGCACCGAACTCACCGAACACATCTACGCGCAGGACTTCGACCGCGACTCCAACACCATCGAGGTGTTCGTCGGCCGGCTGCGCAAGAAACTCCCGCCCGAACTGATCGAGACCGTCCGCGGCCTGGGCTACCGGCTGGTGCAGCCGCAGGCCAGCGCGGACTGAGAGGCTGAGCCAGCGCCATGCCGCGCGCGATGCCCGGCGTTGCGGCGGCGCACGCAGGGCAGGTTCGACGGTGCCTTAAGCTCAACAACCCATGATCACGTTCGGCCGCTGGGCCTCCTCACTGCGTTTTCGCCTGCTGGCCGCCACGCTCGCCGCGCTCGCGCTGGCGCTGCTGCTGGCCGGTGTCTGGCTCAGCGGGCTGTTTCGTGAACACGTCATGCGCCAGTTTGAAGCGGCGCTGACCCTGCAGCTCGACCAGCTGACCACCCAACTGGAACTGGACGCCAGCGGCCAACCCGTGATCGATCCGCAACAGCTGTCCGACCCGCGCTGGCGCACACCCTATTCCGGTCTGTACTGGCAGCTCGACCAGGTGAGCGGCGACGGCGCCATCCGCAGCGGCGTGCTGCGTTCGCGCTCGCTCTGGGACACCACCCTGCCACTGAGCGCGGATGCGCTGGCGAACGGCACCGTGCACGTGCACGAAGGCAGCGGTCCACAGGGCGCAGCCGTGCTGATGCTGGAACGCACCGTGGCGCTGGGCGAACAGCCGGGCGTGCGCTGGCGCCTGATCGTGGCGGCCGAAACCCGGCAGGCGCTGGAAGCGGTGGACCGCTTCACCGGTGTGCTCTCGATTTCGCTGCTGGTGCTGGGTGCGCTGCTGGCCTTGGCCGCAGTGACCCAGGTCGCGGTGGGCCTGTCGCCGCTGCGGGGCCTGCAGCACGCCCTGGTGCAGGTGCGCGAAGGCCGCTCCGCCCGGCTGCAGGGCCGTTTTCCCAGTGAGGTGCAGCCGCTCATCGACGACTTCAACGGCGTGCTGGACCGCAACGCCGAGGTGGTGGCGCGCGCGCGCACCCAAGCGGGCAACCTGGCGCACGCCCTCAAGACCCCGCTGGCGGTCCTGGGACAGGCGGCCACGCAGGCGCTGGACGCGGGCGACCCGGCCAACCCGCGAGATACCGGGCCCGCACTCGCGCGCCTGGTCCACGAACAGGTGGACACGGCGCGACGCCACATCGACTGGCACCTCGCCCATGCGCGGGCCGCCGCGGCCGAGCGCCTGCCCGGTCTGCGCACGCCCGTGGCCCCGGTGGTGCTCGGCCTGGTGCGGGTGATGCAGCGGGTGCACGCCGAACGTCACATTGACATCGACGCCAGCGGTCTGCCCGACACGCTGGCCTTTGCGGGCGAAGAACAGGACTTGCAGGAGATGCTGGGCAACCTGATCGACAACGCCTGCAAATGGGCCCGCCACACGGTGGTGGTCAGCGCCTCCAGCGAAGCCGGCCGGTTGTGCCTGCGCGTGGAGGACGATGGTCCCGGTATCGACGACCAGGCCCGCGCCGCCGTGCTCGCGCGGGGCGCACGGCTGGACGAAAGCGTGCCCGGGTCGGGGCTGGGCCTGGCCATCGTGACCGATCTGGCCCGGCTCTACGGGGGCGATGTCCGCCTGGAAACGGCCCGCCTGGGCGGTCTGGGTGTCGCCCTCAGCCTGCCGGCCGCGGACTGACCCCGGCCTGTACCGGCGGCCTGGCGCAGGGCGCCAGCGCATCGAGCGGGCGCTGGTACGCCGAGGTGCGCACGTCCATCAGCCCCAGCACCGAATGGAACACGTTGTCGTGTGACAAGGCCTCGCCCGAGCGCTGGCGCAGGCAGTCCACCGAGACGCCGCTGCGCCGCTGCAGCCCGGGCGACAACCAGGCCACCATGGGCACATGGGTTTGCTGCTCGGGTGCCAGCGCGTAGGGCAAGCCGTGCAGGTAGAGCCCGTTTTCGCCCAGCGATTCGCCATGATCGGACACATAGACCAGGCCGGTGTCGTGCCGCCCCTGCTGGGCCTGGCGCTGCAGCCAGTCCAGCGTCTGGCCCAGGAAGTGGTCGGTGTAGGCGATGGTGTTGTCGTAGGCGTTGGCGAGTGACTCGGGGGTGCAGTCCGACAGCGTGGCGCTGGTGCATTCGGGCACAAAGCGCTTGTGCCCGGGCGGCGTGCGTTTGAAATACGCCGGGCCGTGGCTGCCCATCTGGTGCATGACGAGCACCACGCCGCGCTCGCGGCGTTGCGGGTCAAGGGCGGCGATGCGCGCATCGAGATCATTCAACATGACCGCGTCAAAACACTCTCCGTCGGAACAGAGACCCGGCACGGCCAGCTCGCGCGTGCTCGCATGGGGGATCCGATCACAGACGCCTTTGCAGCCCGCCTGGTTGTCCAGCCAGAGCACCGCCAGTCCGGCCCGCTGCAACACATCCAGCAGGTTTTCGTGGCGCGCGGTCTCGTCACCGCCCTGGGCTCGCGTCAGTGGTGAGAACACGCAAGGCACCGACACCTGGGTGTTGGTGCCGCAGGAACGCACCTGGCTGAAGTTCACCAGATCACCCTGCTGTTGCCAGCGCGCCAGCGTGGGCGTGGTGTCACGGGCATAGCCATCGAGGGCAAAGTGGTCGGCGCGCGCCGTCTCACCCAGCACCAGCAGCAGCAGCGGTGGCCGCGCCTGGTTCGCGTAGCTCGCGCCAAGCACCGCGTCTTCACCGACCGGCGTCAGGGTGCGCGCCTGCGCGGGCAGCTGTTGCGCAGCCAGTTTGCCTGCGGCATACACCGTGTTCAGGGGATTGATCATGAAGCGCAGCGCCTTCTGGTTGCGCATCAGTGAGGCGAGGTCCTGGTAGGTCAGCAGTGCCGCGCCCACCGCCAACACCAGGCCGGCCACCGCGCCCAGGCCGTTGGGCAGCAGCCGCGAAGCCGCGTGGCCCATCGCCACCGGCCGGTGCCACAACCACCACAGCGGTGGCGCCGCCACCAGCAGCAGGCTGCCCGCCAGCGACCACGACAGCAGGTCCCGCACCTCGCGCACATCGGTGTGCAAGGCGTTGGCCAGCATGGTGGTGTCGATCACGACACCGTACTGCCACATGTAGTGGCTGTTCAGGGCCGCCATCACCACCAGCAGGGACGCGACCGGCCGCAGCAGGCGCGGCCACGCCAGCAGCGACAGCAAGGCCGCCGTGCCGCCCAGGATCATCAGACCCAGGCCCATGAACGCCGTCCAGCGGACCTCGCCACCGGACAGCATGCGCTGCCACAGCGGCAGATTGCCCGGACCGGCCAGCCACAGCGCGAGCAGCCAGACGGTCTGGCCCGGGGACCGGACAGCTGGAGTGTTGATGGGGGCGGGCGCCTGCGTGGGCAGGGCGGACAGCGCCGGGGACAAGATTGCCTGCATGGTCACATTCGATGCGCCAGCACACACTGGCTCCGCCAGCGTATGCAGCCTGGGTTAAGCCAACCTTATGCCGACCTGTTCCGCCAAGAATCCAGGGTTCTCAGCGTGCCCAGCGCAGATTGAACCGCGTGCTCATGGGCGGCTCGCCCGCATCGCGCTCCAGCGTGGCGCCCATCTGTTCGGCGATGCGCCCCACCAGGCGCAGGCCCAGACCGAGGCCGGGCTCGGACGCTGCGGTGACGGCAACCGAGCCCGCGCGTTGACCGTCGTCGGACACGGACACGCCGAAGCCGTCGGATGAGCGCCAGATTTCGACCGACACCTGGGTGCCTTCGGGCGTGTGGCGCAGGGCGTTTTCGATCAGGTTGCGCAGGGCCAGCTCCAGCAACATGGGCTGGGCCGATACGCGCACGGGCTGCTCGGGCTGCTGCAGGGACAGCTCGTGACCCGTTTCGTACGCCAGTTGCGCATGGTTCGAAATCAAACGCGCCGCGAGCTCGCCGAGCTCGACGTCCTGCGTCTCCACCAGGTTGGACGGCCCCCCGTTGCCGGTGCGCTGTGCCCGCGCCAGGTCCAGCAACTGCGACAGGATGCGGCCGGCGCGCAGGGCCTCGCGCTCCAGCCGGTCCAGGCGTTCTGGCGAAGCGTCCCCCTGCGCGGCCCGGGCCTGCAGCGCAATGACCGCCAGCGGCGTGCGCAGTTCGTGCGCCACGTCGGAAGCGAATTCGCGCTCGCGTTGCGCCTGCTTCTGCAAGGTATCGACCAGTGTGTTGATGGCCGAGACCGTGCTGGTGAATTCGCGAAAACGGTGCTGGGTGTCCAACCGCTGACCGGCGAACCCGTCGAGCGCAGCCACCTCGCTGGAGAGCTGGTCCAGCGGGCGCAAACCGCGCCGGATGGTCCACCACAGCAGCAGGGCCACCAGCGGCAGGATCAGGATCGCGGGTTGCGCCACGTGTTCGGCGATGTCTTTGCCGAGCTCGCCACGCTTTTTCATGTCCATCAGCGCCAGCACGCGCCGCTCGCGTCCGTCTGTGTTCAGGCGCACGCCGAAGCTGCGCCAGTCGCTCAGGCCGTGTTCGGTCTGCAGTGTCAGGGTGCGGAACCCCCGCGGGGGCAGACTCGTGATGTCCAGCCCCGGCGCGATGCGGTGGGTGTCGGCCACGAGGCGGCCATCCTCCCAGGCCAGCACGGCGACGTCCTGCAGGTACTCATGCTCCAGACCGGCCGACGCCGGCACCGGGTTCTGGCTGGCCCCGGTGGGCGAGGCTTCGATCCACAGTTTGGCCACCGCCACCAGCTGGCCGTCCGAAAACTTGCGCGCCTCGCGGAACCCGGTGGACCAGGCCACGGCGATCAGGGTCAGCCACACCAGCAGCAGCGCGCCGAGCGTCCAGCTCAGGATGTAGCGGCGCAACACGGGCTGCGGCGATGGTGAAGCGGCCATCGGTTTCATTCGGGGTCCGACCGCTTCGGCGCGGCGGCGGGCACCACCTCGCGGGGAACGAAGTAGCCCACACCGCGCACGGTTTTGATGAGCGACTCACCCAGCTTGCGGCGCAGGTGGTGCACGTGCACTTCGATCGCGTTGCTGTCGAGCGCTTCACCAAAGCCGTACAGCGCCGATTCGAGCCGGGCCTTGGACAGCACCTGGGGACGGGCCTGCAGCAGGGTCAGCAACAACGCAAACTCGCGCCCACCCAGGGCCACGGGCAACCCCGCGCGCTCCACCGTGCGCGTGGCCGGGTCGAGCACCAGATCGCCGTGTTCGATCAGGGGCTTGCTGCGCCCGCTCGCCCGCCGCAGCATGGCGCGCAGCCGGGCCAGCAGTTCGTTGGCGTCGAAGGGCTTGACGATGTAGTCGTCGGCCCCGCTGTCCAGGCCGCTGATGCGGTCGCTCACGCCATCGCGAGCCGTCATGATCAACACCGGCATGTCGCTGCGCGGCAACGCTTCGTGGGCCCGGCTGCGCTCACCGAGTCGGCGCAGGCGCGCCAGCAGGTCCAGCCCGTCGCCATCGGGCAGGCCCAGATCCAGCAGCAACACGTCAAAAGGCTCCACCGCCAGGGCCGCCCAGGCGGCATCCAGGGTCGGGCACACGTCCACCGCGTAACCCGCCTGGCGCAACGAATCGCTCAGACCGCTGGCGATGCCGGGATCGTCTTCCACCACAAGTGCGCGCATTTCAGAGGCGGGCCAGGGCCCGATGACAAAAGAGTTCCATTATCCGGACAGCGCTTAAGCCTCTCTTAAAGTGCGCGGCGCACGATGGCGCCCCATGCACACCCGTCCCGCTGCCCGTTCCCTGCTGTCCCATTCCACGCCCGGCCCTCACCTGCTGAGAGGGCTGGTGGCGGTGCTGGTGCTGACACTGCTGTGGGACATCTCGGGCCTGGACCTGCCCGTGCTGCAGGCCATCGGAACGCCCGAGGGGTTTCCCTGGCGCCACCACTGGCTGCTGGAACAGGTGTTGCACGATGGCCTGCGGCAGGTCGCCCTGGGCTTCTACCTGCTGCTCGGGCTGTGGGTGCTGTGGCCACAGACCTGGCCCGGCCCGGCCATCGACCGGCGCGAGCGCCTCGTCGTGGTGGTGCTGGTGGCGCTGTCGCTGCTGGCGGTGAATCTGGTGAAGTACCACAGCCTCACCAGCTGCCCCTGGGAGCTGCAGGCCTTCGGCGGCGGCGCGTCTTACGTGTCGCACTGGAACTTCCTGGACGCGGACGGGGGGCCTGGCCGCTGCTTCCCCGGCGGTCACGCTTCCAGTGCGCTGGCCTTTCTGCCCCTGTGCCTGCCCTGGCTGCTGCCGCCCGGAGGGGTCGACCGCGAGGCCGCGACCGGCTGGCGCTGGCTGCTGGTGCTCCTGTTCGCTGGCGCGCTCGCCGGTGCGGCGCAGACCCTGCGCGGCGCGCACCCGCCCAGCCACACCCTGTGGACGCTGCTGACCTGCGCCAGCGTCAGCCTGGCCGGCTGGCTCGGGGCGCGGCCCTGGCTCGCCGGGCAGGCGACTCAAACGGTGCCAGTGTCGCCGTAGTAGCCGCGGTACCAGTCCACAAAACGCTGCACCCCGAGCTGCAGATCGGTGTTCGGGCGGATGCCAAAGCCCTTTTCCAGCGCCGTGGTGTCCGCCCAGGTCTCCGGCACATCGCCCTGCTGCATCGGCATGAAGTGTTTGATGGCCTCGATGCCGGTGGCCTTTTCGATGCAGCCGATGAAGTCCAGCAGGCTCACCGGCCCGTTGTTGCCCACGTTGAGCACCCGGTGGGCGGGCGCGTCTGCCGTGGCCACCGGCGGCACGGCCATGACCTTGAGCACGGCGTCAACCACGTCGTCCACGTAGGTGAAGTCGCGGCGCATCTGGCCGTTGTTGTAGACATCGATCGGCTGGCCCGCCAGCACGGCGCGCACAAACTTGAAGATGGCCATGTCCGGGCGCCCCCAGGGGCCGTAGACGGTGAACAGGCGCAGGCCCGTGGCCGGGATGCCATAGAGGTGGCTGTAGCTGTAGGCCATCAGTTCGTTGGCCTTCTTGCTCGCGGCGTAGAGCGAGATCGGCTGGTCGGTGACCATGTCCTCGCGCAGCGGCATCTGGCGCGCCGCGCCGTAGATGGAGCTGGACGAGGCATAGACCAGGTGCCGCACACCACTGTGACGACACCCCTCCAGCACCGTCAGCATGCCGGCCAGGTTGCTGTCCAGGTACGCCATGGGATGGTCAACCGAATAGCGCACGCCGGCCTGGGCGGCCAAGTGCAGCACCGCGTCATAACGGTTTTCGGCAAACAGCCGCGCCATGGCATCGCGGTCGGCCAGGTCCAGGCGGTGGAACACGAAGCCGGGCCGGTCCAGCAACTGCTGCAGGCGGGCCTGCTTGAGCGTGGGCTCGTAGTAGGCGTTCAGGTTGTCCAGGCCCTCGACCTCGAACCCCTGGTCGAGCAGGCGCTGGCACAGGTGAAAGCCGATGAAGCCGGCGGCGCCGGTGACCAGGATTTTCCGGCCGGGCCCGGGGATCGGTTCGGTCATGGCAATACCCCGTTCGCGACGGGTTGGTAGTGGAAACGTTGGAGACGCGCCGGTGTCCCGCAGGTCGGCCGCACCGCGTCCGGACCGAGCAGCACCCATTCGCGCCGGTGCGCCTCGCCCAGCGATACCGCGCGCGACACATCGAAACAGCCCAGTTCGCCGTCGGTGGGCACCAGCAGGTGGCGGTTCGGGGCCTCGCGCATCCAGATCCAGGCGTTCTGCTCCTGTTGCAGCAGCGGCGCCAGGTAGCTGAAGTGGGTCAGTGGCCGCTGGCTGAACAGCAGGAACTGTTCCTTGAAGGCAATCAGCCCGAGCTCGGCCCCCGGGGGCAGATGCTGCTCCACCGCCTGCATCATGTCCTGCGGCGTGCGGTAGGGATCGACCCTTGGCCAGACCAGCAGCGCGACGAACAGCCAGCCCACCAGACTGGACGCGGCCAGACGGACAAACAGGTCGGACCGGCGCAGCCACAACAGCACGACGATCAAGGCCACGCCCAATCCCGTGAGGGGCGCGGCCACGGCGTTCACGATGTCGGCGTAGTCCTGCAGCTTGCCGGGCAAACGCCCGGGTGCCAGCCACATCAGCAAACCCAGACCGGTCAGCAAGGCGGCGATGCCCGGCATCAACCAGCGGAAAAACCCGTCCAGCTTTTTCGCCAGCGGGAGCTCCCGGCCGTTCACCCACAGCACCGCCACCACCAGCGACAACATGGGCAACGCGGGGAAGATGTAGACCTCGCGCTTGCCCGAGCTGATCGAGAAAAACAGCAGCACCAGCCCCACCCAGGCCAGCAGCACACGCAGCTTGGGGTCCTGCCGCAGCAGCGCCACCAGGGGCTTGATCAACACCAGCATGATGATCGGCAAGGGGAACCACACCACCGGAATCGCCTGGGTGAAGAAGTAGTGCCAGGGTTTGACGTGGTGCCAGGCATTGACGAAGCGCTCACCGGTCTGCCGGAACAGCAG
>Ga0209066_10005655_pt1 | contig 13078 bp, 18 predicted proteins | sample All_14_2_FD_187198 | JGI IMG/M metagenome (GOLD analysis project Ga0209066, IMG submission 187198) | Freshwater microbial communities in response to fracking from Pennsylvania, USA - Allegheny Zone_MetaG_DW_15 (SPAdes) (version 2) ...
GTATATACTTGCAGAGCGTGCAAGGGCTGCAGGCATTGAAAAGGTTGTCTTTGATCGGGGTGGTTATATATATCACGGTCGCGTTAAATCCCTCTCCGAGGGAGCTCGGGAAGGTGGATTGATTTTTTAATGTTATTTTTACATATGGGGGTGTCCCTTGTCTGAGTTTAAGCGTTCCAAAAATGAAAGTTCCGAGGAACTGATAGAGAAAATTGTATTCATCAATCGAGTAGCCAAAGTTGTAAAGGGTGGACGTCGATTCAGCTTCAGTGCCATAGTCGTCGTTGGCGATGGCAAGGGTAAGGTCGGATACGGCCTGGGTAAGGCTAATCAGGTTCCTGAAGCCATCAGAAAGGGAGTTGAAAAAGCGAGAAAAGACATGTCCCTGGTATCATTGACAACATCTTCGATTCCCCATGAGATTGTTGGAACATATGGCGCAGGTAAAGTGATGCTCAAACCTGCATCTGATGGTACAGGTCTGATTGCCGGTGGCCCTGTGAGGGCTGTTCTCGAGGCGGCAGGAGTTTCAAACATTCTGACCAAATGTCTCGGCTCACACAATCCTCATAACATGGTAAAAGCTACCCTTGATGGATTGCGGTCATTACGTTCTGTCAAGGCTATTGCTGATCTGCGCGGTAAAAGTGTCGAAGAGTTTCGGGCATAGGACAGCAAATGCTTTAAAGTACCCTGACGAGCTGTCTTGAATAGATATTTCTTCGAATTAATATTCATAAGGTAACAAAATGGCAGAGACAATTACTTTTACTATGGTCAAAAGCTGCATCGGCAGTACTGAAAAAATACGGGCTACCTTAGTTGGTTTAGGATTGACCAAACTTAATAAAAGAGTGACGAGAAAAAATACGCCTGAGTTGAGGGGAATGCTCGCGAAGGTCAATCATCTCGTTCGGATAGAAGAGGTGTAGGATGATCACGCTTTCTAATTTATCACCGCAGGAAGGATCAACCAAACAAAAAAAACGTGTAGGTCGTGGACCAGGATCTGGTCACGGTAAAACAGCTGGTCGTGGACACAAAGGGTTCAAGGCCCGATCTGGTTCTGGGATTAAACCTGGCTTCGAAGGCGGTCAGATGCCATTGTATAGACGTCTGCCGAAACGGGGGTTCACCAACATTCACGCAAAGTTATGTGAAATCGTTTCGTTGAGTCAATTGGATAAATTTGATGCCGGTACCGAAATTGACATCGCCAAATTGGTAGAAGCGGGATTTGTATCAAAAGGAAGTTTGGTTAAGATCCTTGCAAATGGTGAAATCACAAAGGCTGTATCAGTCAAGGTTGACAAGGTTAGTGCTCAGGCGAAGGCTCAAATTGAAAATGCTGGAGGTACAGTCCTCTCCGTAGAGGAATAAATGGTACTGGGAAAAGATGACTTTGTCATCGTCACTGATACTTCCGTAAAGTTGATACATACAGGTTTCTGAGTTTTTTACAGGAAAGACGAATGAGTGGATTGCAAAGGGCTGCCAATATTCCCGAATTACGGAAGAGGATTCTGTTTACCTTAATCATGCTTGCCGTTTACAGGGTTGGGGTGGAGATTCCTACCCCTGGGATCAATGGAGACGCTCTGGCAGCCTTTTTCGAAAAAAATGGTGGGACGCTTTTCGGGATGTTCAACATGTTTTCTGGCGGGGCCTTGGAAAATTTTTCCATATTCGCGCTGGGAATCATGCCCTATATCAGTGCATCGATCATTATTCAACTCTTGACCGTTGTTGTCCCTCAACTTGAGGCGTTAAAAAAAGAAGGCGAGTCAGGACGTCGGAAAATTACGCAGTACACCCGCTACGGCACAGTTCTGTTAAGTATAGTACAGGGTATGTTCATTGCCGTAGGCCTTGAAGGTATGGCAGGGCCCGGAGGTGAGGCGATTGTCCTGCAACCGGGTATTGAGTTTAAACTCATGACCATGCTCACACTGACTTCAGGGACCGCTTTTATCATGTGGCTCGGGGAACAGATGACTGAGAGGGGGATTGGTAACGGCATTTCACTGATCATTTTTGCCGGTATTGTTGCCCGTGGGCCTGCTGCAATAGTCAATTCCATCCAACTTATCAAGGCTGGAGAGATTACCGTCTTCTTTGTCCCATTTCTGCTTGCCTTTATGTTCATTATAATGGCGCTGGTAGTATTTTTTGAAACTTCGCAGCGAAGGATCCCAATACAGTATGCCAAAAGAGTTGTTGGGAAAAAGGTATATGGCGGGCAAAGCACACATTTGCCGTTGAAAATTAATGTCTCTGGTGTAATTCCTCCGATTTTTGCATCATCAATCATGATGTTTCCTGGAACGATTGGGCAGTTTGTTCAGGTTGATTGGGTCCAGAGAGCCTCGGCGATGATGAGCCCAGGACACCCGTTATACTATTTCCTTTATATTGTAATGATTGTGTTCTTCTGTTTTTTTTATACAGCGGTAACTTTCAAACCCGATGATGTTGCCGAGAATCTCAAAAAGAACGGGGGATTTGTACCTGGTATCAGGCCCGGCAAGAAGACTGCAGAATTCATAGACAGAATTCTGACACGTATAACCGTGGTTGGCGCGATCTATCTGAGTACAATTTGTGTGCTTCCTACTGTTTTGATTTCGAAATTTAACATCCCGTTTTATTTCGGCGGTACGGCCTTACTCATCGTTGTCGGTGTAGCGATTGATACTATCGCACAGATTGAGTCTCATCTTGTCATGAGAAATTACGAGGGGTTCATGAAACAAGGTCGAATACGGGGTAGGAAGTAAGTACCTTTATGACAGATCATAATAATGGTAAGGTCATCGTCGTTAAGAGTCATGATGAAATCATGATCATGCTAGATGCGAACCAGATCGTAGCAGAGACGTTGACACTGGTACAAAAGATGATTGCACCGGGAGTGACAACCTTAGAACTTGATAAGGTTGCTGAAGATTATTGTAAAAGAAAAAATGCGGCACCAGCCTTCAAAGGGTATCGAGGTTTTCCAGGCAGTTTGTGTACGTCTATAAATGAAGAGGTAGTGCATGGCATCCCTTCACGAAAACGTAAGCTAAAGAAGGGTGACATCATCTCTTTGGATTTTGGCGTCAAGTACAAAGGTTATTATGGTGATTCGGCAATTACAGTGCCTGTAGGCAAGATTGGCCAGGATGAAGAGAATCTCCTTCATGCGACCGAAGAGTCATTGGAGCGTGCCATCGAAAAAGCTGTCGTTGGGAACAGAGTTGCTGATATCTCAATAACCGTTCAGGAATATGTCGAAAAGCGCGGCTTTTCCGTAGTCCGTCAGTTTGTAGGACATGGTATAGGTACATCCCTTCACGAAGGACCCGAGATTCCGAATTTTCTGCAGGGAGAACAATCACCGAGGTTGGTGTCTGGAATGGTTGTGGCGATTGAGCCGATGGTCAACCTAGGTACTTCAAAGGTGAAGGTTCTTCGCGATGGATGGACGGTTGTAACGGCAGATGGCAGATCGTCTGCTCATTTTGAACATTCCGTGGCCGTCACTGAAGATGGTCCAGTAGTGTTGAGTCGCAGGAATGACTAGAATAAAAAACGCTTCTCTTTTGCAGAAAATTAGATTAATATCTCCTGTTTTCGAGAAAAAATTTATTTCCAGGAGAGTCCATGGCTAAAGAAGAGGCGATTGAGGTCGAAGGTACTATAATTGAGCCACTGCCGAATGCGATGTTTCGCGTCGAATTGGACAATGGTCATAAAGTTCTTGCTCATATTTCTGGAAAGATGCGCATGCATTTTATTAAGATCCTGCCGGGTGACAGGGTGACCATCGAGCTCTCTCCCTATGATCTTACGAGAGGCAGGGTCACGTTCAGGGCAAAAAATGCCAAAAAGAAAAAATAGAGAGTCTGAATGTTATGAAAGTACGTTCATCTGTTAAAAAAATCTGTAGTGACTGTAAAATATTCAAACGAAATGGAATAGTTCGTGTTTCCTGTAAGGTTAAGAAACATAAACAGAAACAGGGATAATCAGAAGTTGCATATAGTTTTCTTGCATCTTTTAAGGAGATAGACATTGGCTCGGATAGCTGGAATTGACCTTCCAAAAAACAAACACATTGATCGTGCATTGACGTACATCCATGGTATTGGTTTAGCCTCTGCGAGGACTATTCTTGATAAAGTGGACCTTCCCTACTCGATGAACAGTGACGATCTGGATGCTGACGATGTCAACCGCATCCGTAAGGTCATAGAAGACGAGTTTGTTGTAGAGGGTGACCTTCGTCGAGAAGTCTCGATGGACATAAAGCGGCTTACTGATCTTGGATGCTACAGAGGGCGGAGACACAGGGCTGGGTTGCCGTGTCGTGGACAAAGAACGAAAACTAATGCCAGGACCCGAAAAGGACCACGTCGCGGTGCTGCAGCTCGCCGAAAATAAAAACAATCGGATGGTATAAAAAATGGCAGGAGCAAAACGTGCTGAGGCACGAGTGAAAAAGAAGGTAAAGAAAAACATCCCTGAGGGCGTAGTCTTCATATATTCTACGTTCAATAATACGATCGTAACAATATCAGATAAGCTAGGAAACGTCATATCCTGGTGCAGCGCTGGAGTGTTGGGGTTTAAAGGTTCAAGAAAGAGCACTCCTTTTGCAGCCCAGAACGCCGTCGCAGATGCTGCAAAAAAAGCATCTGATTTTGGAATGCGAAAAGTCGAAGTGAAAGTGAAAGGTCCTGGTCCAGGAAGAGAAGCTGCATTACGTGCGCTTGTGAATACCGGATTTGAAGTCAGTCGTATATATGACGTGACACCAGTCCCTCACAACGGTTGCAAACCTCCCAAGCGCCGACGTGTTTGATCGGGACTTTGTTTATACGGATTAATACATTAATGGAGGCCAAAATTGGCTAGAAATATAGGCCCAGCTTGCCGGATTTGTAGGCGTGAAAATTTGAAACTGTACCTTAAAGGTGATAGGTGCTACTCAGACAAGTGTGCCTTTGAGAGGAGAGCTTTTGGTCCAGGCCAGCATGGACAGTCAAAATTCAAGAAGCTTTCCGATTACGCTGTTCAGTTGCGTGAAAAACAGAAGGTTAAAAGCATGTATGGGATGGTGGAAGGTCAATTTCGCCTCACTTTTGAACGTGCGGAACGACAAAAAGGCGTTACCGGTGAAAACCTTCTGGTGCTGCTCGAAAGAAGACTTGATAGTGCAATTTTCAGACTCGGGATGGCATCATCAAGGAACCAGGCCAGGCAACTTGTCAGGCATAAGCATATTCTCGTTAACGGCAGGAAGGTTAACATACCTTCATTTTTAGTTTCTGTTGGAGACGAAATAACTTTAAAGGAAAAAAGTAAAACGAACAGTCTGATTGTTGAAAATCTTGAGGCTGTAGCGAGGAGAGGAGTACCAAGTTGGCTCGAACTTGATAAAGAAACTGTCAAGGCCAAGGTCAAAGCTCTTCCAAACCGTGAAGAATTGACACTGCCTATTCAGGAACATCTAATCGTCGAATTGTATTCTAAATAGCAAAGAGACAAGGGGCATTTTTCTCAATTGAAATGTGTTCCCTTTGAACTTTTTCTCCTCGACCACGAGAAACGTCTGTACTTTCGTTTCTCGTGATTTTTTACATCTTATTCTTCGGAAATACAGCGTAAGAAGGGAAATATATGACCCAGGCCACCGACGAAAAACTTCCATTCTACCGGAATTGGCATGAGCTAATAAAGCCTGAGAAGCTTGAAGTTGACAAGTCAAAACATACTGAAACGTATGGAAAATTTATATGTCAACCACTCGAGCGAGGATTTGCATCTACCATTGGTAACTCTTTGAGAAGAATCCTGCTCTCATCTATCCAGGGCGCGGCGATTACAACGGTAAAAATTGAAGGCGCTCTGCATGAGTTTACCTCCATGAAGGATGTCATGGAGGATGTTAGTGAGATAATACTGAATATCAAGCAGATACGGATCAAGTTGAACACGCTAGAGTCGATAAAGGTCTTTATCGACAAGAGCGGGCCTTGTAAAGTAGTTGCAGGGGATATTACCGGGTCTAGTGCTGTTGAAATTATGAACCCTGATCAGGTTATATGTACGGTCACAGGTGATACTACCTTTCATGCTGAATTGACAGTTGAATGGGGAAAGGGGTATCAACCCGCTGAAAAACAGGAAAAGGATAATCTGGCAGTTGGGCAGATTCCAATTGATGCCATATTTACTCCTGTAAGGAAGATCCAGTATGTAGTTTCTCAGGCAAGGGTTGGGCATCAGACAGATTACGATAAATTGACGCTTGAGATAGAAACAGACGGTAGTGTTCGTCCTGAGAACGCACTGGCTTATGCCGCGAAGATATTGAAAGATCAGTTGACAATTTTTATCAACTTTGATGAAGACAAGGCAGAACCCGATATTAATGTCATTACTGGCCCGCCGGTGCCGTTAAATCCTTATCTTGATAAACCGGTTGAGGACCTTGAACTTTCCGTAAGATCGGCAAATTGCCTTAAAAATGCGGAAATTAATTTTATTGGTGATCTTGCTCAGAAAACAGATCAGGAAATGCTTAAAACTAAGAATTTCGGTAGAAAGTCCCTTAATGAAATCAAGGCGTTACTTGCAGAAATGGATCTGACTCTCGGGATGAAATTCGAGAACTGGTCCCCACCTCCAGTACGTGAAAAGACAGAGGATCAGGGGCAATAAGCCTTCTGTTTCGGAATAATACATTCAAATAGTCAATTACTCCTGGTTAAATCCTGGAAAGAAACCGAAGGAAAGAGATATGAGACATAATAACTCGGGAAGAAAACTCGGACGGACCAGTTCACATCGAGAGGCCATGTTGAGAAACATGGTTACCTCGTTGTTTGAGCATGAGCGCATCACGACAACGAAAGAAAAGGCCAAGGAATTACGTCCCATAGCAGAAAAGATGATTACCCTTGCCAAGCGAGGTGATCAACACGCACGGAGGCAGGCTTTAGGATTCATTCGGAGTAAAGGAGTTGTAGAGAAGCTCTTTACAACCATCCAGACCCAATTCGCCGATCGAGCTGGCGGTTATACACGGATTCTCCTGACCGGAGTACGACAAGGGGACGCAGCGCAAATGGCGATTATCGAACTTGTTGGTTATCAGGAAAAAACTGAGAAGGTAGAGAAAGAAAATTAGTTTTTTCACCCTTTCAGTGAGATAAGGCTGCCTGAAGACTTTTTCAGTCAGCCTTTTTTTATTTGTTACCCCTAGGTGGACTCATATGGCCGATTCTAAATTGTTTCCTGATGGAATGCAGCCTCTTGGCGACAACCGGTTTACATTTTCCTGCTTTCCCACAATTCAGTGCTTTACCAGCTGCTGCAAGAATGTCGATATGATACTCTACCCATATGACATCATTCGGTTGAAAACCGTATTGCGCATTGAGTCATCGATCTTTCTGCAGGACTATACCCGGGTAGTTGAGGGTGATAATCCCTATTTTCCCACTGTCATGCTTCAGGTCAATGAAGATCCTGACAAAGCATGTCCATTTCTGTCGCCAGTTGGTTGTACCGTGTACCATGATCGGCCTTCGGCGTGCCGTATGTATCCGCTTGAGCGTGCAGTGGACAGGAGGCCTGACAAGCGAGGTGTCAAAGAATACTATTTTCTGGTTAAACATCCTTATTGTATGGGGCATCGAGAGGAAAACACCTACACGGTTCGGGAGTGGATTCGAGATCAGCGCCTGTACGACTATAATGTTCTGAATGAGTTGTGGACTGAGATCGATACAATCTTTTCTGGTAATCCTTGGCAAGGTGAAGGTCATGCCGGAATGAGACAGCAACTCGCGTTCATGGTCTGCTATGATATCGATCGCTTTCGCAAAATGGTTGAAGAAAAAAAAATAGTCGAACAGTTCGTAGTCTCCAAGGAAGTCAGGAAAAATATTGCCGGAAATGATGTTGAACTAATGAAATTCGGATTTGAATGGTTGAAGTTTTTCCTTACGGGTAGGTCGTCACTCATTAAGAGGTAGGATTCCTTCTATATTAAACTAAAATTGAGGAGTTGCCATCTGTCTCCTTGTGTGGTATAAAGCAAGGTTGTTCTTTGGCTTGTTTTTTTAACCGTTTAATTTTTTCTTAACACACATCTTCGTAATTAGTACTGGTGTCATTGCAGTGTGAGAAAGTTCGATGTTGTTGCTCTGTGGTGATCATGTGAAGATGGAGGCCAAACCAGGAAAATGGAGGAATAATGGCAAGTGCGACAGTAAGAGACATGCTGCAGGCAGGACTTCACTTCGGGCATCAGACCAGACGCTGGAATCCAAAGATGAAGCCTTATATTTATGGGCCACGAAACGGCATCTATATCATCAACCTTGATCTGACAAAAAAACTCTTTGATAAAGCCTGCAACTTTGTTTCCCAGGAAGTGAAAAAAGGAGGAACGATTCTCTTTGTCGGTACCAAGCGCCAAGCTCAGTCGATTATCAGTGAAGAAGCGCAACGGTGCGGGATGTTTTATGTTGATCACCGTTGGCTTGGTGGGATGTTGACCAATTTCCAGACAATCAAGCGCAGTATCGAGCGTCTGAAAGCGATCGAATCCATGCAGGCAGATGGGTCTATCAATAGATTTCCCAAAAAAGAGATTCTGCTCATGGAGAAAGAGAGGATCAAACTTGAACGTAACGTTGGCGGGATCAAAGACATGAGGAATCTGCCGAGCGTTATTTTCGTAATCGATCCGCGAAAAGAATCAATTGCCATTACAGAGGCAAAAAAATTGAATATTCCGGTCGTTGCAGTCGCAGACACAAACTGCGATCCGGACGGAATCGATTATCTTATCCCCGGAAATGACGACGCCATACGGTCAATCAAGCTTGTCAGTTCCTATGTCGCCGAGGCGATCCTGCGCGGTCAGGCCGAGCGGGAAGGAGATAATGCCTCAGAGGAGGCTATGGCGGCAGCCGTCAATGATAGTGGAGTTGACTTTATCGAAGAAAATGCCTCGGATGAACAGTAATCGACAATTTCTCCTCAACGGGAGAACCGCTGAGGTTCTGATTTAAATAAAAAGGGGCGTCCTTCGACAGCCCCTTTTTATTGTCCGATAGAGAGGAATTCACTACTCAGACTTGTTTCTGCAGTGATAAAAATCGAAAACGATAAGACGCAAATGCGTTGCTATTGAGGAGGTTTGCCATGAACATTACAAGCCAGATGGTCAAAGATCTGCGTGATAAGACCGCAGCAGGTATGATGGATTGCAAAAAGGCGCTGACAGAGACGAATGGCGATATGGAGAAGGCTGTAGACCTGCTCCGCCAGAAAGGACTTGCCGTGGCTGCGAAAAGGGCCGGGCGGGCGACGAGCGAGGGCGTCATTGAGACGTATATTCACGCTGGTGGTAAGCTTGGCGTCATGGTTGAGCTCGGCTGTGAGACCGATTTTGTCGCCAAGACTGATACTTTCCGAGAATTTGCCCGTGATGTAGCCATGCATATTGCGGCTACGAATCCGGTTTCGATTTCCCGTAATGAGGTGCCTGAATCCGTCTTGGTACGGGAAAAAGATATTTATATTCAGCAGGCTCTCGATACAGGCAAACCAGCCAATATTGCCGAGAAAATGGTAGCAGGAAAGATAGAAAAATTTCTGGCCGAAGTCTGCCTCCTCGAGCAGAAATATGTCAAGAATCAGGATCTCTCTATTCAGGATCTGCTCAATGAAGTAGTCGGCAAGATGGGTGAGAATATTTCAATCAAGCGTTTTGCCCGTTTTCAGGTAGGCGTCGAATAGTCTCCTCCCTCCGTCGTTTGATGATCATTTCCTGAAGTATTCTCTGATTTTTCCCGGAGAAGATGCACAACAGCCAAGGAGTTCCGCATGCCGTTACAGTATAAAAGGATTATGCTGAAGTTGAGCGGTGAAGCCTTGATGGGTGATGATGCTTTCGGCATCAATACCTCGGTCCTTGAATTCGTTGCGGCTGAAGTCAAAGAAATTGTCAGGATGGGGGTCGAGCCCGGACTTGTCATCGGCGCCGGCAACATCTTTCGAGGTGTTGCCGGGGCCAGCAAAGGCATGGACAGGACAACAGCCGACAATATGGGAATGCTTGCCACCGTGATGAACAGTCTGGCGATGCAGGACGCTCTTGAACGTATGGATGTCATCACCCGTGTCATGTCGGCCATCCCCATGCAGTCCGTCTGTGAACCGTATATCCGGAGAAGGGCTACCCGGCATCTTGAAAAAGGCAGGGTCGTCATTTTTGCAGCAGGTACTGGAAATCCTTATTTTACAACCGATTCCGCCGGTGTGCTGCGAGCCCTCGAGATCGATGCCGATATCATCATCAAGGCGACCAAGGTTGATGGGGTCTATGACAAGGATCCGGTACGCGAACCGAATGCTGTCAAATTTGACCATCTTACCTACTCAGAGGTGCTCGGAAGAGGCCTTACGGTCATGGATGCCGCTGGAATCGCGCTGGCGATGGACGACGATAAACCCATCATGGTTCTGAACATGAATGTACCTGGAAATATTCGGAGGGCCGTTTGCGGCGAAATGGTGGGGACCTTGATCAGTTCACGAAAATCTCCGAAGATCCTGGGGGAATAGGAGGGTGATATGCACAAAGTAATTTTTGAAATGTCCGAGAAGATGGAAAAGAGTGTCGAGGCATTGAAGGCCGAGTTGTCCAAGGTTCGTACCGGACGCGCCTCTCTCGGGCTTCTCGATGGAATCACTGTAGCGGTCTATGGCAGTCATATGCCCTTGAATCAAGTCGGCTCACTGACAATCCCGGAAAGCAGGACCATCGCTATCCAGCCATGGGATCCGCAGACGCTCCCGGCGATCGAAAAGGCGATCCTCAAATCGGATATCGGTCTCACCCCCGCAAGTGACGGCAAGGTCGTCCGGCTGAATATTCCACAATTGACTGAAGAGCGGCGCAAGGACATCGTCAAGCAGGTGAAGAAAGTTGCCGAGGAATACCGTGTGGCCGTGCGCAATATTCGGCGGGATACTCTCGATGTCCTGAAAAAGTTGAAGAAGGACAAGGAACTTTCCGAAGACGATCTTTTCAAGCTGCAGGACGAGGCCCAGCACGAAACGGATAGCACCATCAAGAAGATCGATGAGGTTGCCGCCTCAAAAGAAAAGGAAGTAATGGAGGTCTGATTGTTCAGACGATTCCCGGTACCACTCCCTGGCGGGGTATGAACATATCTATGCCCAAGGATTCAGCTGTCGATCTCAATCGGCTACCCCGGCACGTTGCGATCATCATGGATGGCAACGGCAGGTGGGCGGAGAAGAGGCACAAACCTCGTCTGTACGGTCATAAGGCCGGGGCAGAGTCGGTCCGTGATATTGTCGAGGCAGCACGGGAACTCGGTATTGAGGTGTTGACCCTCTACGCTTTTTCGTCCGAAAACTGGAACCGACCGGTGCAGGAAGTTTCCGGACTGATGACGATTCTTAAGAAATTTCTTGTTTCTGAGCTATCGCGGATGCAGAAAAACGGCATACGCCTGTCATGCATCGGTGAGATTGAAAAGCTTCCCCGAGGGGTCAGGGAGACCCTGCTGGACTCCATTGCCACAACTTCCTCCAATACGGAGATGGTACTCAATCTGGCCTTGAGTTATGGGGCCAGGGACGAGATTACCAGGGCCGTTCGCCTGCTGGCCGAGGAATGTACCGCCGGTCGGTTGAAGTCCTCCGACATCACTATCGAGCAGGTCAATTCCTATCTGTATACCGCTGACATCCCCGATCCCGATCTGTTGATCCGGACTGGAGGAGAGGCCAGGTTGTCAAATTTTCTGCTGTGGCAGCTTTCCTATGCCGAGATATATTTCACCGATGTGATGTGGCCCGATTTTCGGCGGGATATCTTCCTGAAGGCGATCGCCGATTTCCAGAAACGAGAAAGAAGGTATGGGCGCACAGGAGCACAACTCAAAAAGAGTCATTAATGAAACGAGTCGTTCCCGGAATCCTGATTGCTCTCTGCTGGTTTTTTCTCCTCTTCAAAGGTTCGATTGCCCTGTTCGTAGTGGTTATCGCCGTCGTTGCGGTCTGGGCCGCCGATGAATATGTGCGGATGGCTGGCGGCCAGCGGTTTTCTCCCCTGCAGCGAATCCTGCTCGATGTCATCCTCCCCCTGCCTCTTTTCGCGACCATGATGACAGGAGACGTCGCCACCGGGGTGCTCTCCGGGCTGCTTCTTGCCTTCGGTCTCCTCGCTCTTTTCACCTTCGCCACCTATTCAGATTTTGCCGACAGCTATGATCTCTTCTGTCGGATGGCCTTTGGAACGATATACCTCGGGGTGCTGAGCACCTTTGTCCTCGGTCTGCGCCTCCTCCCCGAAGGCGGAAGCTGGCTCCTGGTACTGACTGCCATCACAGCGGGATCGGATACCGGCGCCTATTACGTCGGTCGAGCTTATGGCAAGAGCAAGCTCTGCCCGATCATCAGTCCCAACAAGACGCGGGAGGGAGCCGTCGGTGGATTTGCCCTGGCTGTCCCGGCAGCGGTCCTCTTCGCCGGGATCTTTCTGGCCGACCCTCCGTGGCTCACCATTACCATTGCGGCCTTCGTCCTCACCGGGGCCGGTATCGCCGGCGACCTCACCGAGTCGATCATCAAACGGGGTACCGGGGTCAAGGACTCCGGCCATTGCCTTGGCGGACACGGCGGAATTCTTGATCGTATAGATTCACTGCTGTTTTGTGCTCCGGCACTTTACTTCCTGCTGGCCGTCATCCAATGATGCGGCGCATATCCCTACTGGGATCGACCGGTTCAATCGGTGTCAATGTTCTCGACATCGTTCGCCGTTTTCCCGATCGCTTCAGGATTGTCGGTCTTGCCGCCGGATGTAACGTCGAGTCCCTCGCGGCCCAGGTCGTTGAGTTTGCTCCTGAATGCGTCTCCGTCTGCGATGAGCGCCACGCGAAACTACTCCACGACAGACTGCCGTCCGTCTGGCATAACCGCATTTTCTGGGGCGACGACGGCAACCGGATCGTCGCTGCCCATGAAACGGCGGATATGA
>Ga0209066_10005656_pt1 | contig 13077 bp, 11 predicted proteins | sample All_14_2_FD_187198 | JGI IMG/M metagenome (GOLD analysis project Ga0209066, IMG submission 187198) | Freshwater microbial communities in response to fracking from Pennsylvania, USA - Allegheny Zone_MetaG_DW_15 (SPAdes) (version 2) ...
GTACTGCGCCCAGTTGCTCAATCTTGATCCATTGGCCCTGGTGCTGTGCAAAACCAAAACCATCCGCGCCGATCACCACGCCGGGATGCAACACACAGCGTGCGCCGACCACGCATCGCTCGCCCACACTGACCCGAGGATACAGGCGCGTGTCCACACCAATGGTGGCATCTGCAGCAATCACGGCATGGGCACCTATGCGCGCACCTCGGGCAATGCAAACACCCGCTGCGATCACAGCGAAAGGGCCAATGTCCACACTTTCCTCGATTTGAGCGCTGGGGTGAACACTGGCCGAAGGATCGATGGATGGCGCTGCAAGCGCCTCGTGTTCGCTGCGCCACCATTGCGTGAGGCGGGCGAAATACAGATATGGGTTTTCGGTGACGATGCAAGCGCCACGCTGTGAGGCGGCTTCTTGCATGTCGACAGGAACAATCAGAACCCCGGCCTGGGTGGTTTGCAACTGGCTTGCGTAACGGGCTTGGGCAATAAAAGCCAGCTCTGTGGGCCCTGCGGTGGCCAGCGGCGCAAGCCGGTCCACCACAGTGTCACATGACCCGTTCAATGTGCCGCCCAGAGCATCAACAATGGCGCCCAACGGTCTCGACACAGCCAAGTCTCGCGCTTACTTGGAGCCGTTCAAGCCGCTGAGCACTTTATCGGTGATGTCGTGCTTGGGATTGATATAAACCGCTTCCTGTATCACCAGGTCGTATTTTTCGGCCTCTGCTACTTGTTTGATCACGCGGTTGGCACGCTCCAGCACACCTTGGAGCTCTTCGTTCTTACGCAGGTTCAGGTCTTCCTGAAATTCACGCTGCTTGCGTTGAAAATCGCGATCCTGCTCCACCAGCTGGCGCTGGCGAGCCACACGCTGGGATTCTGCCAGCGTAGGCGCTTCTCTCTCGAATTTTTCAGACGCACTCTTGAGCTGGGAAGCCAGGGTTTGGATTTCTTTTTCCCGGCGAGAAAACTCCTGCTCAAGCTTGGCTTGCGCCGATTTGGCCAAATTGGCTTCCCGAAAGATGCGGTCGGTGTTCACAAAACCAACCCGGAAATCCTGAGCCACAGCTGCCATGGTCGCAAGCCCGAGGGCTGCAGCGAGAAAGACGTGGCGATTGCACATGCGAGTGAATATCTTCATTAAAAGGAGGTTCCGATTTGAAACTGGAATTTTTGGATTTTATCGTCTGCTTTCTTGCGAATGGGGTTCGCGTAAGCGAAGCGCAACGGCCCGATGGGCGATATCCAACTAAGGCCCACACCGACAGATGCACGCAACTCAGACGCAGACAGTTTTTCACCTGGCCCGTAAATGTTGCCAACGTCCAAAAACCCGAACATACGCAAGGTGCGATCGTTGCCAGCACCGGGAAACGGCGTGATGAACTCAGCGTTGAGGACCACGTTGCGGTTACCGCCGATATTGACCTCTTCATTCGTCGTTGAACCGATAATCGGCGATGTTGGGCCCAGAGTACCTTGTTCAAAGCCCCGCACCGAACCCAGACCACCGCCAAAAAAGTTCTTGAAAACAGGGTAAGTACGGCCACCGAGTCCTTTGCCGTACCCGAGCTCGGTATTGAACGCCAGGGTGTACTGCTTGCTCAGCGGAATATATTGTTGGAATTGGTAACTGGCCTTGATGTAACGCGTGTCACCGGCCACACCCAACTCGGTGTTGAGGCGCTGCAAACGGCCTTCTGTCGGCACCAGTGCGCTGTCTCTACCATCACGAGCCCAACCGATAGTCAGCGGCACCGAGGCGCTGCTGGAGCCAAAAACATCAGCATAGTCTTGGTAAGCCTGCGGCAGCCCGGTACCCGATTCAATGCGGGTCTGCTCGGCACCCACTCCAAAGAAAACCGTATCCAACTCGGTAAAGGGCACACCAAAACGCACGCTCACACCGGGTGTGATGAGGCGGTAATCACCACCCTGCTCGGTGTAAGGCGTCGTGGTCTTGTAGTACAGATCAAACGTGCGTGAAATACCGTCGGGCGTGAAATAAGGGTTGGTGGTACTCAACACGAACTGGCGGTTGAACTCACTGGTGTTCAGATCAAGCCCCAGGTAGTTACCGGTGCCGAACACGTTCTCTTGCTTGATACCTGCTACCAAAGAAAGCTTGTCTGCCTGTGAGTAGCCTGCACCCAGCGTCAAGTTGCCTGTGGGCTTTTCTACCACCGAGATGGTCAGGTCCACTTGATCGGGTACGCCCGGCACCTGCTGGGTATCGATGCCGACTTCGGTGAAGTAGCCCAAGCGGTCCACCCGGTCACGAGACAGGCGGATGCGATCGCTGTCGTACCAAGCCGATTCCAGCTGGCGAAACTCACGGCGAATCACTTCGTCGCGGGTGCGGTTATTGCCTTCCACGTTGATGCGCCGCACATACACACGCCTCGAAGGCTGCGCGCGCAAGACAAACGCCACGCGATTATTGACCCGGTCAATCTCGGGCGTAGCCTCCACCTGTGCAAACGCATAGCCAAAAGCACCGAAATAATCGGTGAACGCCTTCACCGTGCGAGACACATCTTCCACGTTGTAAGGCTCACCCGCGCGCAGACTCACCAGCGTTTGGAACTCGGCCTCCTTGCCCAGGTATTCGCCTTCCAACTCCACCGAGGACACCACATAGCGGTTGCCTTCTGTGATGTTGATGGTGATCGCCATATCGTCCTTGCCAGGTGCGATGGCCACCTGGGTTGAGTCGATGCGGAACTCTAGAAAACCGCGTGTCAGGTAGTAAGAGCGCAGGTTTTCCAAGTCGGCGTTGAGCTTGGCACGAGAGTAGCGGTCGGACTTGGTGTACCAGCTCAACCAGCCACCGGTGTCCAGATCGAACAAGCCTCGCAACGTGGACTCTGGAAACGCCTGACTGCCCACAATGCGAATATCTTTGATCTTGGCCACATCGCCTTCGATCACATTGAAATTGAGGTTGATACGGTTACGTTCACCCGGCGTGACGGTGGTCACAACCTGTGCTGCGTACATGCTGCGGTTGATGTACTGGCGCTTCAATTCTTGCTCGGCTCGGTCGGCCAGGGCCTTGTCGAATGGACGCCCTTCGGTCAGACCGACATCGCGCAAGGCTTTTTTCAGCACGTCAGCATCAAACTCTTTGATACCTGTGAAACTGACATCCGCCACGGTGGGACGTTCTTCGACGATCACCACCAGCACATCACCATTGACCTGCAAACGCACGTCGCTGAACAACCCCAGACCAAACAGCGATCGAATCGCAGTGGAGCCTTTGTCGTCGTTGTACTGCTCACCAATGCGGAATGGCAACGAAGCAAACACAGTACCTGGCTCCACGCGCTGCAAGCCTTCCACGCGAATGTCGCGCAGCGTGAAAGGGTCAACAGCCCAAGCAGGTAAAGCAGCCAACAGCGAAGCTGCGAGCGCTGAGAGAGTCAGGCCACGCAGACCGAAAATGTTTTTTTTCATGCAAAGAAGAATTCAGCCAGTCAAACGGGCCACATCATTGAACAAGGCAATGGCCATCATCGCCATCAGAATCGCGACACCCCCGCGCTGCAGCCGCTCCATCCAGACATCGGACACGCTGCGACCGGTGACACCCTCCCAAAGATAATACATCAGGTGCCCTCCGTCCAAGACGGGCAGCGGCAACAGGTTGAGCACGCCCAAGCTAACACTGATCAGAGCGAGAAACAGCAGGTAAGAGGTGATACCGAGGCTGGCGGACTTGCCAGCGTAGTCGGCAATTGTCAGCGGGCCACTGAGGTTTTTGATAGACGCCTCACCAATCACCATTCGCCCCATCATTTTGAGCGTCAGCCATGACACTTCGGCAGTTCGTACTACCCCCCGGGTAAAACCGTCCAGCACACCAAAGCGCACGGTCATCATGGCGGGTGCAGCACCAATGTAGGCACCCACTCGCCCTACCCAGGCACCCGCCTGTTCCTCTGGAATAGGCTTCACCAATAACTCCAGGCGCTGGCCGTTACGCTCCACCAGCCAGCGCTGCTCAATGCCCTGTCCTGCAGTGTCCACCGCCAAGCGGATAAGGCTGCGCAAACGCTGCCCATCGCTAACTGGCTGACCATCAACGCTTTGAACGACATCGCCCGAACGCAGCCCGGCCGCCGCCGCCGCGCCACCGTCCATCACGTCACCCACCACCGGGGCGGTCCAGGGCCCCAGGATGCCAATGCGCTGGAAAAGGCCGGCATCGGCTTCGCGCACATCGAGTGCGCTCAGCGCCAGGGTCACCGGTCGCACGCTACCTCCCTCTTCGCCGGCCACCCACAAGGTCATGTTTTCACCCGACAGTGCGGCCTGGGTCAGGCGCCAGCGCAAGTCTTCAAAAGAAGAGACCGGAGTGGGCTCGGCATCAGCCGCGGCGGCTTCCGACACCCACTCACCGCCCACCAAGCCGGCGCGCTCGGCCAGCGAAGACGCACCGGGACTGGCCAATACCGGTTTGGGCTCTTCAACCCCTGTCCAGTTCACCAAGGCATAAAGGGCAACCGCCAGCAACAGGTTGGCCGCGGGGCCGGCAGCCACAATCGCCGCCCTGGAGCGCAACGGCTGGGTGTTGAACGCCAAATGCTTTTCAGCCGGGTCCACTGGGGCCTCCCGCTCGTCCAGCATGCGCACATAACCGCCCAAGGGCAGCGCACACAACACAAACTCGGTTGGGCTGCCTTTGCGCCGCCAGCTCAGCAAGGGCTTGCCAAATCCGATGGAAAAGCGCAGCACCTTCACACCACAGGCCACCGCCACGCGGTAATGGCCGTACTCATGCACGGCTATCAGCAAACCCAAGGCAATAACAAAAGCAACCAGAGTGAGCATGTGATCTCAGTGACCAGATGAACGGGGAACAGACCGGGCGCAGCCGTGGAGCTGCGTGAGGCGCTGAATCAGGCGAAAAACCGCTGCACCATTGAGCCCGCTCTTGATCGAGCCTCCGCATCAATGGCCAACAAATCGTCCAGCGACTGTGGTTTGGAGGGCACCATGGCCTGCAAAGTTGCATGGTTGACCGCATGGATCTGGTCAAAACGCAAACGACCATCCAGAAAAGCCGCCACCGCCACTTCATTCGCGGCGTTCAGCACAGCGGTGGTGCCGATGGGACCTGCCAAGGCTTCCCAAGCCAGTTGAAGGCATGGAAAGCGCTCGTTGTCGGGTTTCTCGAAGGTCAACGCTGCCAAATTGGAAAAGTCCAGGGCCGCAGCACCCGATGCCATGCGCTCAGGCCAGGACAGACCGTAAGCGATGGGTACCCGCATGTCGGGCGTACCCAACTGCGCCACCACGGAAGCGTCGGTGTACTGCACCATCGAATGAATCACGCTTTGTGGATGGATCACCACCTCTATCTGTGAGGGCGCCAGTCCGAACAGGTAGCGCGCTTCAATCACCTCCAGCGCCTTGTTCATCATGGTCGCGGAATCGACCGAGATCTTTCGTCCCATGACCCAGTTCGGGTGGGCGCAGGCTTCTGCGGGCGTCACCGCTGCAAGCGTGGCCGGATCGCGTGTGCGAAACGGCCCGCCCGAGGCGGTCAACACAATTTTCTGCACACGGCGCGCCCAAGTCATGGGGTCTTCGGGCAGCGACTGAAAAATGGCCGAATGCTCGCTGTCAATCGGCAACAGGGTAGCGCCGCCCGCGCGAACGGCCTCCATGAACAGATCACCGCCCACCACCAGCGCCTCTTTGTTGGCCAGCATCAGCTTTTTGCCCGCACGGGCCGCAGCGAGGCAAGGCGCGAGGCCAGCTGCACCCACAATGGCGCCCATCACCGCATTCACTGCGGTGTCGGTGCTGACATCGCACAGCGCTTGCGGCCCAGCCAGCACCTCAACGCTCAGGCCAAGTTCACACACCCGGCGCTGAAGTTGCTGGGCATGGTCGGCACTGGCCATTACGGCGAAACGGGGCAAAAACTGCTGGCATTGCGCCAGCAACAGTTCGACCTGGGTGGCTGCGGTGAGCGCAAACACCTTGTAGCGTTCCGGATGGCGGGCCAGCACGTCCAGCGTGCTGGTGCCAATGGAACCGGTTGAGCCCAGAATGGTGACAGATTGCATGGTGATTATGGTGTCAGAGCGTGACCAGCATCATGGCCAGTGGCAGTACCGGCAACAAAGCATCCACGCGGTCCAGCACCCCCCCATGGCCCGGCAGCAGCTGACTGGAGTCTTTGACACCCGCGCTGCGCTTGACCAAGGACTCCACCAGATCACCCACCACGCTCATTGCGACCAGAAACAACAAGGCAAGCACCGCCAGCGCAGGGCCCTTTTCCCACAGCAGCGCGTACAGGCTGCTGTGGTCACCAAGGCCTTGTACATCGGCGAACAGCCAGCCGCCCGCCAACACAAAAACGCCCAGCAAGCCGCTCACCGCACCCTCCCAGCTTTTGCCGGGACTGATGGTAGGCGCGAGCTTGCGGCATCCCAGCGCCTTACCGCCAAAGTAAGCTGCGATGTCCGCCATCCAGACCAACACCAGCACGGACAGCAAAAAACCCAGCCCTACCAAACGTGCCTGCACCAGCGCAAGCCATGCGCAGGCAATCAGAAAAAGGCCCAGCCAGAGCCGCAACGCAGCAGGCCAACCAGCCCAGCCAGACACGCCACGCCGCAGCATGACTACCGCCAGCACCACCCAAAGCCCCCCCACCACCAGCCACAAGGGACGCCACGACACAGCCAGTCCGCCTGCAGCCCAAAAAACCGCCAGCGCGAGCCCCAACCCGCCCCCCAGCGCCAAGGACTGGTTGGAACGGCTCCCATTGAGACGAGCCCATTCCCAGCCTGCCGCCATGATCATCAGCAAGGCCAACAGGGCAAAAGGCTCAATGGCGTGATAGAACAATGCGGGCAACAAAACAGCCAGCAGCAGCAGCGCGGTGATGATGCGCTGCTTAAGCATGCCGTTGCTCCGCTGCATCGAGGGGCTCGCCAGCAGCGCTTTGTTCAGCCGTTTGCCCAAAGCGGCGCTGGCGACCCGAAAAATCGGTCAATGCCTTGTCCAACTCTGCCGCATCAAAATCGGGCCAGAGGCAATCGGTGAAATACAGTTCGGTATAGGCAGACTGCCAAAGGAGAAAGTTGCTGATTCGCAATTCACCTCCAGTGCGGATCAACAGGTCCGGATCGCCCACATGGGACAGCGCCGTAGCCTCGGACAAGCTCTGTTCAGTGATTTCTCTCCCGGTCTGTGCCAGTCGGCGGGCAGCCTGCACGACATCCCATCGACCACCATAATTGAAGCACACGTTGAGCGCCAAACGGTTGTTACCGGCCGTATCGGCTTCGGCGGCTTCCAGACCCTGAACCACCCTTGCCGACAGTTGGCTGCGGTTACCCGGGAAATACAGGCGAACACCATGCTTTTTCAAGTTAGGCACTTCTCGAGAAAGTGCCATCACCAACAACTCCATCAGTCCGGTAACTTCTTCGGTTGGCCGATTCCAGTTTTCAGAAGAGAAAGCAAACACAGTCAATGCAGACACACGCCGATCCAAGCAGCACTGAACCGTTTTCTGCAAAGCATCCACACCCCGCTTGTGACCTGCAACACGCGGTAGCCAGCGCTTCTGTGCCCATCGACCATTGCCATCCATAACGATCGCCACGTGGCTCGGGACACCCTTGGGCGGTTGACTAGAGGGCAAAAAGGGTGAGGCCATGGAAAGAATGGAGGGTGATCGTGGTGCGGGAATCTGAGAAAAACACCTACGTGTCAGACCTCCATGATGTCCTGCTCTTTGGCCGCGACCAACCGATCGACTTCATTGATCATTCGATCGGTGAGTTTTTGCACGTCATCCTGCGAACGGCGCTCATCGTCTTCCGAAGCCAGCTTTTCCTTCACCATTTTTTTCACCGCATCGTTGGCGTCGCGGCGCAAATTACGAATAGCGATCTTGGCCGCTTCACCGTCGTTGCGCACCACCTTGGTCAATTCCTTGCGGCGCTCTTCGGTCATAGGCGGCATGGGAACACGAATCATGTCACCCTGACTTGATGGGTTGAGACCCAGATCCGATTCCCGAATGGCTTTCTCAATCTTGGCACTCATGCTTTTTTCCCATGGAGCCACACCAATGGTGCGCGCGTCCAGCAGGGAAAGGTTCGCCACCTGAGATAGGGGCAGCATGGATCCGTAGTAATCAACGTGCACGGTATCCAGCAACTGCGGGTTGGGTCGTCCGGTGCGGACTCTGGACAGGCTGTTTTTCAGGGCTTCCAGGGACTGCTGCATCTTGTGTTCAGCGGTCTGGCGAATTTCAGTGGTACTCATGAATACTCCTCACTGCGTCTTGGGTTGGCGATGCCTGCAGGGCATCAAACATGAACCAGCGTGCCTTCGTCCCCGCCCAGCACCACATTGCGCAGCGCGCCGGGCTTGAAGATCGAGAACACCTTGACGGGCAGCTTCTGATCGCGGCAAAGTGCGAACGCCGTGGCGTCCATCACCTGCAGGTTTTTTGCCATGGCTTCGTCAAAGGAAAGGCTGGCGTAGCGAGTAGCCAGCGGGTCTTTGTTGGGGTCGGCGCTGTACACACCGTCCACCTTGGTGGCCTTCAGCACAATTTCAGCACCGATTTCAGCGCCACGCAGTGCTGCAGCAGTGTCGGTGGTGAAAAACGGATTGCCGGTACCGGCAGCGAACACCACGACCTTCCCCTCTTCAAGGTACTGAAGGGCCTTAGGGCGCACGTAAGGCTCAACCACCTGCTCAATCGAAATCGCGGACATCACACGGGCCACCAGACCGGCTTTGTCCATGGTGTCAGCCAGAGCCAACGAATTCATCACGGTGGCCAACATGCCCATGTAGTCGGCTGTGGCACGGTCCATGCCGACCGATCCACCTGCTACGCCACGAAAAATGTTTCCGCCACCGATCACAATGGCGACCTGAACACCCAGGCGAGTGACATCTGCGATTTCTTCCACCATGCGCACGATGGTGGCCCGGTTGATACCGAAGGCATCATCACCCATTAGGGCTTCGCCCGACAACTTCAGCAGAATCCGTTTATAGGCTGGCATGGAACAACTTTCTCGAATGCAAAACAAAACTCTCAACCATCAAGTGTAGCGAGACGGGCATCGCTCAGTACGCCAACCCCCTATCACCCTATCACCCTATCACCCTATCACCCTATCACCCTTGTTAAAACCTGATACCCCACAAGAGAACGGGCCTTGCGGCCCGTTGTATCTTGTCAGCAGGGGCACGGGCCAGCCCCGCCGGGTATCAGGCGCCTTTGGCGGCTGCCACCTGGGCTGCAACTTCAGCAGCGAAATCGTCCACCTTCTTCTCAATGCCCTCGCCCACCACATACAGGGTGAAACCCTTGACGGTGGTACCCGCAGCTTTAAGCATCTGCTCAACAGTCTGCTTGTCGTTCTTTACGAAAGGCTGATTGAACAAGGACACTTCTTTGAGGTACTTCTGCACAGCACCATCAATGCGCTTGGCCACAATCTCGTCGCTCTGAGCCGGCTTGCCTGCAGCCACCAGCTCTTTGTTCGCTTCATCAGCCTTGGCTGTGGCCACAGAGCGCTCGCGCTCAATGAACTCGGCAGGCACGTCAGCACTGGTCAGCGCCACGGGCTTCATGGCTGCAATATGCATCGCTGTGTCCTTGGCAGACACTTCTTCGCCATCAAACTCGACCAGCACACCAATGCGCGTGCCGTGCAGATAGCCAGCCACTTTGCCAGCACCGCTGTAGCGCTTAAAACGGCGAAAGCTCATATTTTCGCCGATCTTGCCAATCAGACCCTTGCGCACCTCTTCCAGGGTTGGGCCGAAACCGTCCTGACTGTAAGGCAGTCCGCCCAAGGCGGCCAGATCGGCTGGATTGTGCTCAGCCACCAGTTTCGCAGCGGCGTTGGCCAGCGCCAGAAAACTGTCATTCTTGGTCACAAAGTCGGTTTCACAATTGACTTCAACCATGGCGCCCGTGGTGCCTTCGATGAAGCTGGTGACCACGCCTTCAGCCGTCACGCGACTGGCGGCCTTGCCGGCTTTGGTGCCGAGCTTCACGCGCAACAGTTCTTCGGCCTTGGCCATGTCGCCTTCGGCTTCGGTCAGCGCTTTTTTGCACTCCATCATCGGTGCGTCGGTCTTCGCGCGCAGTTCAGCGACCATGCTTGCAGTAATTGCCATTTTTAAGTTCTCCGTTGACCGCGCCGCCTCAGCCGGCAGCACGCATCGTTCAATTGATCCAGTTGACTTGTGAAAAAGGGGCCCATGAGCCCCTCTTTCTTGAAAGAGCAGCAATCAGGCGGCTGCGTCTTCCTTGACTTCCACGAACTCGTCATTGCCTTCGGCGACGACTGTTTTGACGAGGTCATTGACGGCGCTGTTGCGGCCTTCGAGGATGGCGTCTGCAATGCCACGGGCATACAGCGCCACGGCACGGGCCGAGTCGTCGTTCCCAGGGATGACGTAGTCAATACCCACCGGCGAGTGGTTGGTATCCACCACACCAACCAGCGGGATGCCCAGCTTCTGAGCCTCGAGCACGGCAATCTTGTGAAAACCAACATCGATCACGAAGATGGCATCAGGCAGAGCAGCCATATCCTGAATGCCACCGATGTCTTTTTCCAGCTTTTCCATTTCACGGGAAAAGGTCAGCTGCTCTTTTTTGGACATACTGTCCAGACCGGCTTCTTTTTGAGCCTGCATCTCTTTCAGTCGCTTGATCGAGGTCTTGACCGTCTTGAAGTTGGTCAACATACCACCGAGCCAACGCTGATCAACAAACGGCACACCAGCGCGACGAGCTTCTTGAGCCACGATTTCGCGCGACTGGCGCTTGGTGCCTACCATCAGGATGGTGCCGCGGTTAGCGGTCAACTGGCGCACAAACTTGGCGGCATCTTCAAACAGCGGCAACGTCTTTTCGAGGTTGACGATGTGGATTTTGTTGCGGTGACCAAAGATGTACGGAGCCATCTTAGGGTTCCAGAAGCGAGTTTGGTGACCGAAGTGGACACCAGCTTCCAGCATTTCGCGCATGGAGATAGACATAAAATTTCTTTCCAGAGGTTAAGACTAAAATCCAGCCCCGATCACTTGGGTATGCAACGCTTTTGCACTTTCACTCCCAAGAAACACCTGGTTGGACTGGTTTGCGATTGACCTTTCTGCACTCGTCGCGCTTACCCACGGCTGTGGCGAACACGCTAGCAGCAAAGCCGTTCGATTATAGCAGCCGCACGGGAAACGCCCCTCAACCCCCATCCCTGGCGCCGGCCTCTGCCAGTGTCTGTGGAAGTTTTAGCTTTTTTTCATGCCTCGCAATCGCCTTCAGTGCGTCCGTAGCCACCTTTCAGCAAGCTTGACCCGTTGCTCTTACACCAACAGGAGGCTGTTTTGAAGCTCGCTGTTATTGGATCAGGCGTTATAGGCATCACCACCGCCTACGAATTGACTCTGGACGGGCATGAAGTGACTGTATTTGAGCGTCGCAACACCGCAGCAGAGGAAAGCAGTTTCGCAAACGGCAGCCTGATTGCACCCGGTTGGAACGCGTTTACAGGGATGAACGACCACCGTGTCCGAGCCTTAATGCCATGGGCCAGTGGCGGTGGAGCACTGCCGTTGACCCGTTTGCCGCGTGACTCAGAGTGGGGGTGGATCTGGAACTGGCTGCGCGCAGGCAAGTCAGACCGTTATGCCAGCCAGCAACGGAACACCCACCAATTGACGGGTTACAGCCATGAACGAATGCGGTCTTTAACAAAGACACTGCAACTGAATTACGACCGCACAGAGAGCATGTTGGTGCTCTGGCGGACCGAACAAGACCAAGTCAGAGCCCAGGCTGCGCTGCAAATCATGGCGAGCATCGGCTGGAATCACCAGGTTTTATCGGCCAGGCAGGCCCGCATGCGAGAGCCGGCACTCAACGCCGAGACAGCACTGCATGCTGCTCTAGAAATCACCGGCGAGGCTTCGGCCAATGCTCGCCAATTTGCGTTGCAGCTGAAATCCGAGGCACAGAAACTAGGCTGCCGGTTCGAATTTGGCGCCACTGTCAACCGCCTGTCATTGGATGCTGGACCGACCGTGACATTGACCCACACATCCAACAACACCATACCTGGTACCAGTATGACTGTGCGCTTTGACGGTGCCGTGATCTGTGCAGGGTCAACAGGTGCGGCGCTTCTGCGTCCGCTTGGTCTTCGGTTGCCTTTGTTGCCCGTTTGGGGTCACTCCATCAGCGCCGCTGTACGCGAGCCACTGGACGCACCTCTGTCAGCAGTGCTTGACGCACACCAGCAGGTATCGATAGCAAGGTTAGGGCAACGGATACGCATCTCTGGCGGACACCAAATAGGGGGAACGACAGGCGTCAATTCGGCCAGCGAATTGAAACGCCTTTACCAAGTATTGTCTGACTGGTTTCCAGGTGCTGCCAGCATGGGGGGCATGCACGGCACCGTACAAGAGTGGCAAGGGACGCAAGGCTGTCTGCCCGATGGCCTGCCTGTATTGGGGCCGACCAGGTTGCCCGGCCTGTGGGTGAACATGGGACATGGAGACAGCGGTTGGTCGATGGCCTGCGGTAGCGCGCGCGCACTGGCAGACCACCTGCGCGCCAGCGCACCCGATATCGATCTGACAGGCTACAGCCCTGCCCGATTCGGTCTGTAACGAATAGAACGGGCGTCATCCTTTTCACGATCGGCATAGGGGCCCCCCAGCAATAGGAGGCGCCCCTGCCACACCACCCGGCATGCGGGTCCGCACCGGGCGGTTCGAGAGTTTGAGGTCAGGACAATCTTGGCAACCCCAGTCCATCAAAGTACGCAATGGTCAGCACGCTGTTGAGCAACTTGGCACTGTTTCGCCACCAGCGGTGGCAGTTGCTCGCCACCTGTTTGGCTACATCCTCATTGGCCCCCAGCGCCTTGAGTTCCCGGTAGATCGTCTTTGGCCGTTTCCAGTGCCGCAACTGGACCGCCCGCAGTCGGTGGCGCAGCCATTCGTCCAGCCTTCGCCAGACCTTGGGCGTTTGCGCCATCCCGAAGTAAGCCTTCC
>Ga0209066_10005657_pt1 | contig 13077 bp, 9 predicted proteins | sample All_14_2_FD_187198 | JGI IMG/M metagenome (GOLD analysis project Ga0209066, IMG submission 187198) | Freshwater microbial communities in response to fracking from Pennsylvania, USA - Allegheny Zone_MetaG_DW_15 (SPAdes) (version 2) ...
CCGTGTGCGCAACGGCTTCATCGCCGATAAAGGCAACGTCCTGCTTTCTGTGGATTATTCACAGATCGAATTACGCATCGTCGCACACATGGCACAGGATGAAGCCATGATCGCAGCCTTCCGCGCTGGAGAGGATATCCACGCTACGACAGCCGCTGCCATCTACGACATCGAGTTGGACAAGGTCACCAAGGACATGCGCCGCCATGCCAAAGCCATCAACTTCGGCTTGATCTACGGCATGTCGGCATTTGGTCTCACCCGCTCCACCGAGTTGACATTGGCTGAAGCGGAAGATTTCGTCAAAGCCTATTTCAAAAAATTCCCCGGTGTGAAAAAATATCTGGACGGTATGCGCAGACAGGCGGCAGAGATCGGATATGTAGAAACTCTGCTCGGACGCAAACGCTACTTCCCCGCTTTGCAAGGCAAGGTCAACATGCAGCTGAAGAACCGCGAAGAGCGCGAAGCCATCAACGCGCCCATTCAAGGCACAGCCGCAGACATTATGAAGATCGCCATGCTGAAGATCCCATCCGCGCTGAAAGATGCAGGCTTGAAAGGCAAAATGCTTTTGCAGGTGCACGATGAACTTGTGCTCGAATGTCCGAAGAGCGAAATGCAAAAGACCGCGCAAGTCGTTCAGGAAACGATGGCAAATGCCTACCCGATAAGTGTGCCTCTCGAAACAGAAGCAAGAGCAGGCGCGAATTGGGGCGAGATGTCGGTATTGAAATAACCACAAGATATCGAAGTTCTCCATGGTCGATATTACAGAATTGTTATGATGAAGCTGTAGGGTAACTGTTCCATACAAGGTTATAATTCCTTATCCAATTACGAATCCTCGCACACGCGAAAGTAGAAAATCAATTATGCCCGGACGAGATAACATTTTTCAAAAAGCAATGAACGAAGGCCACTCCGCCGCATGGGACCAGGAATGGTCCAAGGCAGTGAATGCATATCGCCGTGCCTTGGAGGAATTTCCAGACAATCCTAAGGCGCTCAGCAGCCTGGCTCTTTCGCTATATCAATCGGGCAGCATTGAAGAGGCTTTGCAGATCTACATGAACGTAGCAAGGCTCTCCCCTGACGACCCTATTCCCATGGAAAAGGTTGCTCAACTTTCCGAGAGACTTGGCAATTTAAAAAACGCAATGGACGCAGCCATCCGTGCAGGCGATCTATTTTTACAACAGCGTGATGCCGATAAAGCACTTGAGAACTGGGTGCGCGTTACAAACTTAAACCCTGAGCATGCTATTGCACGTTCACGCCTTGCACAGGTACATGAAAAACTTGGGCATACTCAACAAGCCGTTACAGAATATCTCGCGCTCGCGAGCATCATTCAACGCGCAGGCAATGCTGAAAAATCAAAAGAGATGGTGGATAAAGCCCAATCTCTTTCACCAAATAGTTCTGAAGTAAAGCAAGCGCAAACCCTGCTCAAAACAGGGCAGCTTCTTCCGAAACCGATTCGTGGAAAAGGTGGCACAGGCCCCATCCGCATGTCTCAAGTAAAGCAATTGCAGGAGCCGCAAAAAACCGCCTCAGGCCTGGACCCGATCACGGAAGCACGCCAAAAAGCATTGACCCAGCTGGCAGAATTACTCTTCGAATTTTCCGACGAAAGCCCCGCTGCACAGGAGCGCCGTGGTCTTTCCGCCATCATGAAAGGCACGGGCGGAATCTCAATGCAGCAATCAGAACAAACTAAAGTTGTGCTTCATCTTGGTCAGGCAATTGATGCGCAAAGCAAAGGCAAGGAAACACAAGCCGCCGAGGAAATGGAAGCTGCGCTGGAAGCGAACTTCAAACATCCTGCCTTATATTTCAACCTCGGATTGTTACGCTTCAAAGGTGAACGATTTGAAAGTGCACAACGATTTTTACAGAATGCCGTTAAACATCATGATTATGCACTTGGCACTCGCCTGCTATTGGGACAAATGCTTGTCAAGAAAGCAGATTTTCACAACGCCTCGTTGGAATATTTGGAAGCGTTAAAACTCGCTGATGCAATGACAGTTCAACCCGCTCAGATGGACGATATCCGTCAGCAATATGAACCCATCATTGAAGCGCAAAAAAACCAAAAGGATGAAACTGTCCTCCGAAAAATTTGCGAGAATATCAACGGTCTACTCACTCGCCCCGACTGGCGTGAACAGCTACATAAAACCCGCGATCAAATGCCAAAGCAGGAGGGTGAAATGCTCGCCCCATTGGCAGACGTGATCCTACAAGCACAATCCAGCTCTGTGCTTGAATCCATGAACCGTATCAACCAATTAGCACGTATGGGAATCTTGCGTTCCGCCATGGATGAAGCCTACGACGCCGTGATGCATGCCCCCACCTACCTTCCTCTCCACACTCTTATGGGCGATCTGCTGGTTCAGGAAGGACGCCCCGTAGAGGCCATTGCAAAATATAGCGTGGTGGCTCAGTCCTATAGTGCACGCGGTGAGGTGCTGCAAGCATCTAAATTATTGCGACGCATCATTCAACTATCGCCTATGGACCTTGGCGCACGTAACCGCCTCATCGATCAACTCATTGCACGTGGACAGGTAGATGATGCCGTTCATGAATATCTTGAGCTTGCCGCCATCCACTACCGCCTCGCAGAGTTGGATATGGCCCGTAAGACCTTCACGATTGCCCTGCGCCTTGTACAACAAGGCAACGCCAACCGCGACTGGAACACGCACATTCTGCAGCGCATGGCCGATATCGACCTTCAGCGCCTGGATTGGAAACAAGCCCTGCGTGTCTACGAACAAATCCGTACTCTCGCCCCAGATGATGACGCCGCCCGCAAGCAGATCATTGAGCTCAACCTACGCATGGCACAACCAGATAAGGCCTTGAGCGAACTCGAGAATTACATCAACCATCTCGAAAGCCAGAACAAAAACGAACTTGCGATCTCCTTCCTTGAAGAGCTTGTCCGTGAACACGAAGATCAACCGCTACTAAAACGCACGCTGGCTGCGCAACTCCATCACATGGGGCGCACCCCTGAAGCCGTAACCCTGCTTGATGTTCTCGGTGAGATCCTTGTGGAAAAAGGAGACAAACAAGGTGCGATCGATGTTATCAACCAGATCGTATTAATGAATCCGCAGAATGTGGAAGAGTATCGGCAGTTATTAAGGCAAATGAGAGGCGGATAAGCTTTCAACAGACGGCAAAAAACGTCCACCATCCCAACGGTGGACGTTTTTTGTTTTTCGCTTCTTTCTTAATCTGTAAACTGATTCTGCTCTAAAAGCATATTCTCCACCCAAATAAACTCTGCATTCTGCTTTACATAAAATGACAATCAGTCACCTCAATCGGTGACAAATGTTTTCGCAAGGGAAAATCACCTGCATGCTATAATCCGTGCGATTTCAATACTGGAGAAACATTATGCCAAAAACCCAAAATAGCGCTGTAATGAAATGGTTGTATATTTTCGCCTTCATTGTAGCATTTCTCGTTGTCTTCGGAGGATTTGTACGCCTGACCCGTTCTGGTCTTTCCATCGTTGAATGGAATCCCATTAGCGGAGCAATGCCCCCCATCGGGCAGCAAGCCTGGGAAGAGGAATTCGCCAAATATCAACTCACACCCGAATATCTCAAGATCAACACAGGAATGACGCTTGAACGCTATAAATTTATCTTCTACATGGAATGGTTCCACCGCAATATAGCTCGCACAGCAGGTCTTTTCTACGCCTTCCCCGTCTTTTACTTTCTTTTCAAAAAAAACATTCCTGTCAAAGAATTTGGCATTTATTTTGTAATGGGCATCCTCTTTATCTCTCAGGCTGTCGCAGGTTGGATTATGGTCGCCAGCGGCCTTGTAGACCGCCCGTCTGTCAGTCACTTCAATCTGACCATCCATTTGCTATTGGCTCTTACATTATTTGGCCTTGCCCTATGGACAGCCCTAGGGCATAAATTTGGTTTCCCCAAAGCAGACAAAAAAGCAGCATGGTCATTGCCATCCAAACTTTCTGTCGCCTCGTTTGTTGTCCTAATTATCCAGATTTCCTACGGCGGTTTCACCGCGGGTCTCAAAGCAGGTCATGTTTCTGACACATGGCCTACAATGATGGGAGCATTAATCCCACCCAACCTGTTTACCTCCTGGATCAATATTCTTGAATCTCCACAGACCATTGTGTTTATTCACCGTTGGTTCGCCTGGCTTGGAATTATCCTTGTCCCTGTGGTGTTCTACATTGCCAAGAAACAGAATTACCCTGCTGATATTCAAAATGGCCTTAAATGGCTTATCGGTGTAGTTGCATTGCAAATCACTCTAGGCGTTTTAACCATCCTCTCGTACGTTAACATCGTCATTGCCCTGATCCATCAGGCTAACGCCATTGTATTGTTTGGGCTTGCAGTGTATTTTATTCACCGCTTCCGTGCATTAGATGCAAAATAAGAAAATAGCAGCAAATAAAGAACAGCCTCTCAGTTGAGAGGCTGTTCTTTATTTGCCCATCCACCTCGTAAGCGCAAAACCGACCATCCCAAGCGCCAAACCAAGCGAGGAAAGGCCCCAGGCAAAAAAGTTCATAAAGAACGTGGATTCAACCACTTTGATCACCATTAAAAAAGGTAGAGCAATGCCTGCAAACATCATGATCAGGCCAAGGGTAAGGAGGAGGCGAGGATCTTTCATTTTGGTTGATACAGCCAGCAGGCAACGAAATGTTCGGGAACAGGTTCAAATTCCATGGGTTCTTTTTCATCGCACAGACCCGAAATGGCCTTTGCGCATCGTGGATGAAAACGACATCCCTTGGGTGGATTCGCCAAACTCGGTGGCTCGCCTGGAGGCACCTCCTTAAAAGAATCTGCATTATGTGCATCAGGATCAGACGTGGCAGAGAGCAATGCCATTGTATATGGGTGCAGTGGATTTTCAAGCAGATGGCGCGTATCTGCTTTTTCGATGAGATTGCCAGCATACATCACAAAGATACGAGCAGAAAAATATTTTACTGTCGAGAGATCATGCGTGATGTAGATCACCGAAAGATGATATTTTTCTTGTAAAGCTTTCATTAACTTTAATATTTCAACGCGCACCGAAGCATCCAACATCGAGACGGGCTCATCAGCAACTATCAAACGTGGCTGGAGGATCATAGCGCGCGCAATGACAACACGCTGCTGCTGGCCTCCGCTCAACATGTGTGGAAATTTCGGTAAAAAATCGTCTGATGGATACAGCTTAACCTCATCCATCGCTTTGCGAATTCTTTCCAATCGTTTTACCTTATCCTTCACGCCGCTTATGATGAGCGGCTCTTCCAATATTTGATGCACAGTCATAAACGGGGGAAGTGCGCCATAAGGATCCTGTTGAACATAGCCGATCTCAAAACGATAATCACGCAACTCGTTGGTCTTTAATTTGGCAAGATTTCTTCCATCAAAAATAACCTCACCGCTGGTAGGGATATTAAGCCCAAGGATGGTCTTCATAAGGCTGGATTTACCGCATCCGCTCTCACCGACAACTGCTACTGTTTCCCCTTCAGCCAATTCAAAGCTGACATCGTCCACGGCTTTGACGTACCCCGCACGCCCAAAGCCAAAACGGCGCAGTTCATACCAGACATGCAAATCACGAATGGACAGCAAGGTCTCGCGGGGTTCATTGGTTTCGACTGTCATGTTGTTTACCTTTCTTAATTCGGTGATCATATCTGTATTCATAGTGTTCCATTACTTTCTTGTCTCTGTGGCAGAGCCAAAACCCGTCTGCAGACCTTTTAAGCATTCCATCATGCCAAGATGGCGACAATCATGAGATAAGAAGACGAGTAAATTCAATCGAATATTTTCCAGTTTCTTCGCTAATTCATCATCAACATTTTCAAAAGTTGGATAACGCTCATCTAAAAGCCCGACGAATTGCTCAACGGCCGTATAAGAACGGCTTAAATAATTGATCAGATCCTTCTTATGGGGGATCGGCAGAGTTTGAACTGTTTCATCGCTCAAACCAGTCCCTACCGTAGCGTTTAGCTCTGTGGGAAAACCCCACTTTTGGGCAAGGTTCTCTTTTGCCCATATCTCATGAGGTTCGCCAAACTCGGCGCCGAGCTGCGGAGTTCGTTCCAAAATGATTGCCTTGAGAAAATCAGACTCACGTGCCAAGTGCCAAAGATGAAAACCTATGGAGGTACTGTACCCGCGTGGACGCCAGCGAAGTTGATCATCATCTATTTCTTCTGCAAAATCCAAAACTACTTTATGAATATCCTTGAACATGGTTAAAACATCGTAAAGAGCATGGGGCGGCATAATAATTCCTCGAATGTAAATGCTTAGTTTATTGATATAGCCAGCACTTAACCTTGCGATTTCCTTTTTGGAATACTGGCGGCTCCTGCGAGCATTTCTCAAAGCGGAAGGGGCAACGTGCCGCAAAACGACAACCAGCAGGCGGATTCATCAAACTCGGCGGCTGGCCTGTGATGAACATCGGGTCAGAATCGCTGCGCAGACGTGGGACGCTTGCCATAAGCATTTGCGAGTATGGATGTAGTGGTGCAGGGAAAAAATCTTTTGCATCTCCTGTTTCCACGATTTGGCCTGCATACATAATGGCTACTTCATCTGCCAATTCACTGGATGTTGCAATATCATGTGTAATGAGAATATAGGATGTGCCAAGCTCATGTTTGATACGTTTCAGCACATTCATGATATTGGCTTGGGTCAGCAAGTCCAACGCGGATGTAGGCTCATCTAATACAATGAGGTTGGGAGAAGTCACTAATGCCATTGCCAATGCCACGCGTTGACGCATGCCACCACTCAACTCAAATGGGTAGCGTGCCACGAAATCTGCAGGAACTCCAACGTGCTGGAACATTTTGTAGACAAGCCCGTACGCCTCGGTTTTGCTTAATCCCAAATGGACCATGGCAGGCTCAGCAACCTGGTCCCCCACTTTCAGCACGGGGTTCAGAGCGTTCATAGCAGCCTGTGGCACAAGGGAAATACCAACCCAGCGCACATTCTGACGGTATTCCTCATCGTCCATAGTCATTACATCCACCCCTTGTAACATGACCTTGCCTGAGTATTTCTCCACATTGCGTGGCAACAGACGCAAAAGAGCCTTTGAAAGCGATGTTTTACCGCAGCCTGATTCTCCCAAAATCACCACAGCGCGGTTGGTACCCAGTTCAAAATCTACACCGTCCACAGCCTGAACAGCGCCATTGGATGTTTTGAAATGAAGAACAAGGTTTTCAATATTAAGAAGTTTTTCCGATGGTGTCGTCATACATTCCTCAATCTCGGATTAAAGATACGGTCCAATGCAAAGCCAAGGACTGCAAATCCCAACCCTGTAATCATTAACAAAACGGCAGGTTCCAGCACCCAGTAGTAATAACCTTTATAGAGTGCGCCATTAGATTGGGCATCCTGAATGATTTTCCCCCAGGTGGGAAGGACTGGGTCACCTAAGCCAATGACTGCCAATGAGGCTTCAAGGAAAACAAAAGCAGGAATGGATTGAACCAAACTTGGGATCAATAAGGGAATCATGCGCGGTATCAAATACAGGAAAATAATACGTGGGCTGCTAGCGCCGTATGCCCTCGCCGCTTCAATGTACATGGATTCCTTGACTTGCATAAAAATGGCTCGATAACCCTTGATGGCTCCCGTAAATATGCTCAACAGGATGGTTGCGCCAAGAATCACCCAGATGCTGCGTGAATAAAACGTTCCAATCATGATCAAGATGGCAAGGAAAGGCAAAACAAGATTGACCTCGGTAATTCGCTGGATCAACTCGTCTACCCAGCCTGCATACCAAGCTCCAATCGCCGCAATGATCATGGTCAAGATGGATGTTCCCACGGAGGCGATTAGCCCGAAGGCCAGAGCCACTGGCACCCCCCATAGTAAAGGAAGGGTCAAATCTCGGCGCGCATGATCAGTACCTGCCAAGCCAAAGACCTGTCCATGAAGAACGAATTCTGTATTGATATCTGAGTCAGGTTCAAAGGTGGTGGCTGTGATCAGGATTTGATAGGTACCTTTTAACGGAGTGTTGCCATCGGGCAGGGTGAACAATGCTGGGATTACGTTCTCTGCCCGTAGTTTGGCACGCAACTTCTCGTCTTGAGAGAAGCGGTAGGTAAATTCCTTTCCAATGGCAAAGTTGGCAATCCGAATCTTTCTATCATCCGGTGTCAACAATTCAATAGACACAAAAGGCTGCTTTTCATCAAACGTGGATGTGAAATAAAAAAGCATTTCTTGGGGATATTCGTCGTAGGAAAAATCAAACGAATAGGTCATTTCAACTGTGGATGTACCACCGTTTCCCGGTGTTACATTTTTTATAATCTGCCCATCCGATGAGTTTACTGCGAAGGATTCGGAATATTTCTTGCTGGAAAAATAATTGATCCAAGCAGGGGGGGCAAATCTTGGGTTTTGATACCAAACATCTTCCCCACCGCGCCATAACCGTACAGCTTCGGAATAAGGAATGGCAATGATGGTGTACACTGCAACAGCAACTAACGCGAACACTACAAGCATGCCTGCAATTGCCGATGGATATTGAAGTAGTTTCTGAAATGGATTGCGCGACGTGTTCATGAGATTAGCTGCCTATTTTTACTCTGGGGTCAACGAGCACATAAACGAAATCAAGCAGAAAAACAGTAAGAGCCAATAGATATGCATAAATAATAGTGGAGCCAACAATAATGGGAATATCATATTGGCCGATGGCCTGGAATAATGTTCTGCCAAGCCCTGGCCATAAAAAGACTGTTTCGGTAAACAAAGCACCCGTCCATAAACCGATGATCAGCAATGAAAAATTCGTAATAATGTTCGGGAGAGTGGGACGCAGAATATAAGTCCGTTCGATACTGTGGGCAGGCAGACCTTTTGCCTTGGCCATATCTACATAGTCTTCGCTGGAGTAGATCAGGAAGAATGTGCGATAGTTGTATACGCTGATAAAAAATGAACTCAGCACAAGAGAAACGCCTGGCAATATCAAATGGACCAGAACACTGACTGCGTAATCAAAGGTGTTTGACGGCGGCGGAGTATCCACCATCCCCCCAAAGGGAAGTATTTTTAAAGCAGCAGCAAAGATCAATATGAGGAAGATGCCATAAAACCATGGCGGAACAGCGGACGTGGGAGAAAGCGCGATCACCAACTTATCCCAGAAATTTCCATAGGAACGTGAAAGGGAAAGTGCAATAAATACACTTGAAAAGAAAAGAAACAATTGCGAAGTACCCATCAGTAACAAGGTAGCCGGCAATCTTTCAAGAATGATAAGGCGTACCTGTTTGGATCCGCTATCGCTGGTCATGTTGATCGCACGACCCAGGTTTAATGTCAGTGCGTTTGATAAAAACTTAAAATTACGTATGGCAATCGGCGTATTCAAGCCGCGTCGATCTTCTTCCTGTGCGATTTGCTCTTGCATTAAATTTTTACGAACCTCAGGATCCATTTCCCTATAGGTTGGGTTGGCAAGAAACATTTGTGTAACCTTATCTCGGATCTCGCCTTTTATGATCTGATCCACATACCCACCCATATTAGCGATCACAATGGTTAAGTAAATACCGATCACAACAGTGACAAATAAGGTAAATAGCCGCACAACAATATAACGTGAGACGCGCATGAATGTGCTGTCGCGAAATGACTTTTTCACAGCTACAGTCTCTGTCGGTGTATTGGTAACTACTGCCATGGCTTCCTCACAATCCATCTAATATTGGGAGGCAGGGATGAAAAGATGCTACCTTTCATCCCTGCCTTTATAAATCGAGCTTACTTTATGGAACGGCTACAAAATCAAGGGACGTAAACGATGGAATCGCCACAGGAATGGGTACTACTGCAACTTCAATTCGTGCGGAACCTGTGGGCAATTGCGAGGTTACACTGGCATCCAGAGTGACCTGATATTGGCCGTCAGCTATTGCGGTAGCATCACCAACTGTCACAACTGCACCTGTCGCATCATATAGGATGTATTTCACACGACGAATGTCAGACTGGAGATAGGGTTGATCCTTGAAGGATACCGTCACATCGAAGACCGCTTCCTCGCCAGCCTTTACTTGTCCGGGCCCATCAATGACCGTAGTAGCGATCTTGGGTTCACTAAATGCAGCCCAGCGATCGGCGAGATCAACAAATTCGGTGTTGTTCTTCAAGACAAGAGACTTCTCAGTGGTGAAGACCTGATCCAAATAGTAGGGACCTGTCCCAACCCAGAAGTGACCATGGTCTTCATACCATTGCTTGAGGTTGGCATAGCGCAAGTCAGCTTCTTCCTTAGTGATGAACTGGCTAAGGGTGGGCTCATAGGGGATATAAGATTCGCTCGCCGCTTGGTCAAGATATTTGGCAAGTATCTCAAGGCTTGGGCCACCTACCCAGCTGGTATTTTCGATCTCGGAGTTATCAGCTTTATCCTGAGTATAGGCAAGTTCGCCTGCTGCTTCAGCCAGATTCGAGATGGCAAGGATCTGCCAGCTATTCTCACCGGTCAAGCCAAAGGGAGACTGCGGCCACAAAGGTGTAATATTCAATTCTGCATCTGAAACATAGGCATCTGTATACGCTTCAATGGTCAATGGGTCGGTGGAGGTAATGCGATATCCCTTGAAAGATACCAAACCTGCATCAATGCTCAGAGCAAGAGATTCATCATAGATGGGGCTCTCTGGTTTGCCAGGATCAAATCCCTGGATCATGGACATTACGAAGTCACCAGCAGAGATCGGGCTGCCATCGTGCCATTTCACAGTATCGTACAAGTCAGAGGGGTAGACCACAACACTCTTGACATTAGCGGTCAGGCCATCTGGATATTTTTCCGCGGCAGTGATAAATCGTTGTTCTGCCGCATCCCAATCCACCCATGCGTCTGCAGGGACGTCAACTTGCGGAACTGCATTCACGGTCAACCAATCCAGGGTCTGATTGATCGGCAAGCCTTCTCTGAAGGTCAATTCAGCACTCGCAATACGCTGTGGATAAGCCAGCCCAGTATATGGGTCTGCCATCAAACCGCCACCGCCACCAACATTGGAAGTTCCCATAACGGTAGCACGCATCACGGCCGCATCCCAGACCCAGTTACTTCCGCCAACCGTATTCCACGGCTGAGTGAATAGATCGTTCGTGCCGATCCTCATCGTGCCGCCTTCCTGGTCAGTGAAGCGGAGATTGTACGGACCAACATTTGTAGATTCAGGTCCGGTGGCAAGGTCAAACGTGACTTGAACGTTATCAGCATAGGGGGCATATACCTGCTGATCTATCACCCAGACGAAGAGAGAATCTTCAAGAGATAGTTCAAGTGCTCTTGCCATCATCGCATCGCGTTCTTCTCTGGAAGAGTAATTTCCCTGTGCCAGATCATCACCAAGTTGTTGGAATTCAGGGTCGGACACATTAGAAATATAGGGTTCACCAGCCTGAATACTTGTATTTAAGTAGCTCTGCTGAATATTTCCGCTCTCATCTCGTAATGAGCCAAGACCAGCAGAATTGTATCCAGCGGTGTACATATGCCATTGTCCGTCTGCTGCGGTGGTGCCGAGCCAGATCGGGAAGGATTCGGAAGATGTCTTATATTGGCGATCCACTGTAAAGCCAATGCTTTCCAATTGATTGGATACATAATCGCCCATCGGTTGGCGGGTACCGTCACCATCGGAGCGGATCAGGAAGATCAAGCTAACGGGGGCACCATTAAACTCCCATTTGCCATCTGCGCCAAGTTCAGCACCCATACCTAGCATTTCTGCATCAATAACTTCCTTGGCTTTCTCAAGGTTATAGGCATATTTGGATTCCAATGCGCGGGCGGTATCTATCAGATTGGTATATTCAACCAGTTGAGTTGTAACAGGCAAGAGTTTGGGCAAAGAGCCGCCTGCAAATATTTCCTGGTTAACATAGTTGCGGTCGATCAGCCAGTTCAGCGCTTCACGAATCTTTCGATTCGAGAACGGATTCAACTGGGTAGTATCCGTAAAAACAGCAGGGTTAAGGCTGATGCCGTAATAACCGCCGAGGGATTGAGTGCTTAAAAGGCCTGCTTCTTTAATAGCGGGATACGCATCAGAAGCAAGGTTAAACGAAAAGAAATCGATGGTGCCTGCCTGTAATTGCGAAATGGCAGAGTCACCAGCGACGACAGATACATCGATCTCATCCAGCCAGCCACCGTGGCGCTCAGTAGCGGCAGCGGGTGCTTCAGTTGCCATGGGAGCTTCGGTTGCCGCAGGCGCCTCAGTAGAGGCGGGGGCTTCCGTCGCGGCAGGGGTGGCTGGCGCACAAGCCGCCAAAATCATCCCAACGATCACGAACAGACTGAAGACAGCAAAAAGTTTATTTTGTTTCATCCTCTTATCTCCTTATTTAATTTTAGAAAAAAAAACAAGCACATGCCGTAGATATGGAAAACACTCACCTCCTTGTATTCTTCTCATAAAGAAACAGCAAGCGGAAAGCCAGTTCATCAGTCTGGCATTCCGCCTCGCCTATCAAACGCGGCCTGTCTTCTTTGGAGGAGAAAATACATTCCATTCGTTTGTTACCCCATGATATAAACCTTACGTGAAATCGTCATGCGTCTGTGTGCTTGTTTTTCATGCAACAATCGAATGGTTTATTTCAGTCCCACTAACATACACGATATAATCCCAAATAAATAAAAAAACCCTCCTGCAGTAGGGGGGAAAACTGGTTTATATTGAACAATGCTTTTCAAAACTGCACTATACTATTCATACATGAAGTACCGTTTTAACAAAATCTCATTATTTATCATTACAATCTTCCTCTCTGCCTGCGTTGCAAGCGTACCTGCAAACACGTCAGGGCCTCAAAACACAGCACTTTCTACCCAGAGTTCCCAACCTACTACTCCCAATTTCAACCGCTCTATTCGCTTTGAACATATCAGCCTCGAACAGGGGCTCTCGCAAAGTGTTATCAACATCATCTTTCAGGATAGCAAGGGCTTTTTATG
>Ga0209066_10005658_pt1 | contig 13076 bp, 10 predicted proteins | sample All_14_2_FD_187198 | JGI IMG/M metagenome (GOLD analysis project Ga0209066, IMG submission 187198) | Freshwater microbial communities in response to fracking from Pennsylvania, USA - Allegheny Zone_MetaG_DW_15 (SPAdes) (version 2) ...
TATTTTAGCAGTTTTTCATTGGGAGGGACAGGGTCCTATGGCCCAGGCAGAGCGGCAGAGAGAGAACGATGGGCTGGCGGGAGGCGCGGGGGTTTGCGCGGGAACGGCGCAGCGGCTATAATTACGGCTGGCGGCGGGGACAGACTGGAGGAACATGGCAGAGAATTTCGTCAGATATGAGGGTTACGAAGGCCCGGCGCGCACGGAAAGCCGCACCGCGGCCGACGGGGGACTGCAGGCTAAGATATCCAAATTTACGGACGATTACCCCTGGGCCCTTCTCGCGCCGGCGGCGGTCTTCGGCATAGGGGTTGCTCTAGGCCTGCGCTGGCTGGCCGACAAACTGGCCGGCGGCGATATCGGCGAAGAGGACGGGGATTTCCTTACCGGTGAATTCTCGGCCGAACTGGGCGTCCGGGACGGGTCTTTCTCCGGCCTGCCGCTCAAATACAAGTGGATCCCCGTAGTGCACGGCCGCCATGGGCATCCCGCTTCGCTGCACTTTGAGTTCACGGTCGGCAATCCGCGCGGCGCCAGACTGCGCATACACAGGGAAGGCATCTTCAGCACGCCGCTAGCCTCCCTGCCCCCCGAGGTACTGGCCCCGCCGCTGATAGAATCGCACGGCTACTCGCTGCGCCTGGAGCCGGCCGGGGCACTGAGCCCGGAAGGTCTGCGCGCGCTGGACAAGGCGATACCGCCCCTTTGCGCGGCCGGCCTCTACGAGGTCGTCCTGGGGGACGGCAAGTTCTCCGTCAGCGCCATCAGGAACAATACTTACGAATTGGAAGAGACAAAGACGCTGCTGGCCGCGGCGGCCGAAGCTGCGCGACTGTTCAACTGAGCGGAATTTCTATCTTTTTCCCGGGTGGTAATGGGTGTAGACCTTGCGGATGTGGTGGAACTTCTCGTACAGGGTCTTTTCGGCCAGGGTGGCGATGCGGTCCCCGTCGCTCACCGGCAGGCTGCCGTCCACGCAGAATTTTAAATTGACGATGAAGTGCGGCCCGAAGCGGTGCGCGTGCACCTCCTCCACGGCCTTGATGCCCGTCACGCCGGCCAGCGCCGCGCGGATCTCGGCGTCCAGCTCTTTGCCGGGCACGGTGTCCATCAGTTCCATCGCCGATTCCCTGAGTATGCCAACGCCGGTCTTGAGGATGAACAGCGCCACCACCGCGCCGGCCAGCGGGTCTACCCAGGTGTAACCCAGCAGGGCCAGCACTATGCCCAGCGCCGCGGCCGAGGAGGCCATGATGTCGTTGACATGGTCCTTGGCCAGCGCCATCACCACCGGGTTGCGCGTCGTGGCGCCGATACGTTTGGTCTTTACGGCCAGGCCTATCTTCAGGGCTATGGTGAACAGCGCCGTCCACAGGGCGTAGATGGAGATGGCGGCGGCCTCGGCCGTGCCGGAGTAGAGATGCCAGCCCCTGTCGGCCGACTCCCAGAAGATAGCCACGCCGGTGGTGATGATGAAGGCCCCCACCACCAGCGCCGCGATGGTCTCGAACTGGCTGTGGCCGTAGGGATGCTCGTCGTCGGGCGGCATGCGGGACAGCCGCACGAAGATCTTCACCGCCACGTAGTATACGAAATCAGAAGTGGAGTTGATGCCGTCGGCCAGCAGCGCGGCGCTGTGGCCTACTATGCCGACTGTGGTCTTGAGCAGCGCGAGGAAAATATTGGAGTACAGCCCCACGTCCACCGCGAAATCACAGGCGTCGTTGCGGGCCTTGGTAGTTTCCTCGTTCTCATCCATCATAAGTTCATTATACAAAGCCGGCGGCCGCCAGGGAGATATCCTCCAGCGGGTCGGCCACCGCTGCTATGCGGATTCCGTCGCCGCCCTTGGAGGGCAGGAAGGAGAGGCGCTGGCCGAAAGCCTTGCGCCAGCGGCCTATCACGCCCTGGTCCACCACGGCGCCGGGCAGGAAGAAGATCTCCAGCTCGTCCTCTTTCTGCGTGACCGCGCGCACCGACTTGCGCGCCAGCATTTTCTTGAGCCTGATGATCTCCACCAAATTCTTGAGCGGCGCGGGGGCCGGGCCGGAAATATCCTCGAAGCCCCGCAGCAGCGCGGGCAGGTCGGCCTCCCTGGCGTTGAGCAGCTTCTTGTAGAAATTCAGCCTCTCCATGTCGTCGCCGACATAATCCTCGGGGATGAAGGCCGGCACCAGGATATCCATCCTGGGCTCTGGCAGCTCGGCCGCGCCGGCGCGGCCCTTGATGCGGTCTATCTCGCCGTTCAGGAGCTTGATGTACATCTCGAGGCCGATGGAATTGATGAAGCCGTGCTGCCGCAGGCCCAGCAGCTCGCCGGCGCCGCGTATCTCCAGGTCGCGCATGGCCAGGCGGAAGCCGCTGCCCAGCTCGGTGAATTCTTCCAGCGCCGAGAGGCGCCGCACGGCGTCCTCGCTGATCTCTTTCTCGGGATGGTCGTCGGGAGAGATCAGCTCCGCCTTCTTCATAAGTTTCTCCCCGCCGCGCCGCATCCAGCTCGGGAAATAAAGGTAGCAGTAGGCCTTCTGCTTCTCGCGGCCTATGCGCCCGCGCAGCTGGTAGAGCTGCGCCAGGCCCATCTCGTGCGCGTTCTCCACTATCATCGTATTCACCGTCGGGATGTCCAGGCCGGACTCGATGATGGTGGTCGCCATCAGCACGTCGTACTTGCGGTTGAGGAAATCCCACATGGCCTGCTCCACCGCCTCGGCCTTCATCTGGCCGTGTATCACCGCGACGCGCAGCTCGGGCATGAGGCGCTTGAGATAGGCGGCCCGGCTGTCTATGGTCTGCACGCGGTTGTGCACGTAGTACACCTGGCCGCCGCGGGCCAGTTCGTAGGTGACGGCCTCGGCCGCGCCCTTCTCGGTGAAGGGCCGCACGAAGGTGGAGATGGCCTGCCGCCCGACAGGGGCGCTCTCGATGACCGACATGGATTTCAGCGAGGACAGCGACTGGTAGAGCGTGCGCGGTATGGGGGTCGCGCTCATCAGCAGGCAGTGCACGCCCTTGGCGGCGGCCTTGATCTTGTCCTTGTCCTTGACGCCGAAGCGGTGTTCCTCGTCGGCTATCATGACGCCCAGCGCGGCGAACCGCACGTCCTTCTGCAGCAGGCGGTGCGTGCCCACGATGATGTCTATTTTGCCCAGCGCCAGGTCGGCCAGGATCTTCTTCTGGTCTGCCTTGGCCACGAAGCGCGAGATGACGCGGATATTGATCGGAAAACCGGCGAAGCGCTTGGAGAAATTGTGGAAGTGCTGGTCGGCGAGGATGGTGGTGGGCACCAGCACCGCGGCCTGCCGGCCGTTGGCCACCGCGCGCATGGCGGCGCGCATGGCCACCTCGGTCTTGCCGAAGCCCACGTCGCCGGCCACCAGCCGGTTCATGGGCAGCTCCTTCTCCAGGTCGGCCGTCACCTCGGCGATGGCGCGGGCCTGGTCGGGCGTCTCGTCGAAAGGGAAAGAAGCGGCGAACTCGTCCTCCAGGTGGCCACCATGCGGCAGCGCGGCGGTCTTGAGCGAGGCGCGCTCGGCCTCGAGCTTCAGGATATCCAGCGCCAGCGCCTCCACCTCCGCCTTGACCCGGGTCTTCATCTCGGTCCAGGTCTTGGTGTCCATGTGGGAGAGGCGCGGGGCCTTGCCCTCGGAGCTGATGTATTTCTGAACGCGGCTGAAATCGTGCAGCGGCACCAGCAGCCTGTCCCCGCGCGCGTACTCCAGCGACAGGCAGTCGGAGTCCTCCACCTGCTCGCCGTAGGCGTTGCGGAAATAGGCCTTGCGGATGCCGAGGTAGCGGCCCACGCCGTAGTCCTCGTGCACTACAAAGTCGCCGGTCTTCAGGTCGGTCCACTTGAAGAACTTGTTCTTGGGCTTGATAGAGGCCGGGTCGAAGCGGTAGCGCCGGCGGAACAGCTCGGAGGAGGTGACTACCGCGGTCTTAGACGGGGCGTGGACGAAGCCTTCCTCTATGTAGCCGGTGAGGATGGAGACCTGCCCGCCGGCCCCGGCGTCGGCGAGCGATTCGGCCAGGCGCTCGGTCTCGCCGCGGTTGATGCAGAAAAGCCGGGCTGAAACGCCGTCGCGCTTGAGGCGGGCCAGCTCGCCGGCCAACAGCTTGATGTCGGAATTAAAATTCAGGTTGGAGGCGGCGCCGAAGTCGAGCGCGTCCTCGCCGGCCGCGAAGCCGAAGGAATAGAGCGCGCGCCCCGCGAAATCGCCGGCGGCGGGCGCGTCCAGAAAGCCCCGCCAGTTCGGCCCGGCGCTGGCATATAGCGGCTTGCCGGGCCCGCCGAAGATATTGGGCGCCACGTCCACCTTCTCGAGGAAGCCGGAAGTGTGCTGCGTGTCTATCTCGAAATGCCGTATGCTTTCGAGCTTCTTGTCCGAGAAGAATAACCGGATGGGCCGGTCGAAACCGGGGGCGTAGAAATCCAGCACCGAGCCGCGCGCCGCGAACTGGCCTTTCTCCTCTACGAAAGAGACCCGCTCGTAGCCGGCCTTGATGAACAGGTCCAGCGCCACGGCGCGCTCGTAGGAGTAGCCCTGCTTGAAGGCGAAGCTCAGGTCGGAGTAGGCCGACTCCGGCATCAGCGGCTCGGCGAGGGCCTCAGGCGAAGCTATATGGAGATAGTTCATCCCCGCTTCGGGAGAGTACAAAGCCCGCATGGACTTGGAGCGCTCGGAGAGGTCGCCGCCCCACAGGCAGACCTGGAAAGGCGGCAGGCCGGGCAGCAGGCCGGCCAGGGAATTGAAGGCGTGCTGCCAGGAGGACAGGGCGTCGTCGCCGGCGGCCGCCACCAGCAAATGGCCGGGCTCCCGCTCGTACTCCTTGAGCGCGAACCAGGCTTTGGCGCTTATATTGGGGACGCCTTTGACGGCCTTAGCTAGCATCGCCATAATGATATAATTTTGTCGCTGGGTACCTCTATGCTGAAATGGGTGGAAATAGATCTTAAAACGCTGACCGGGAACGCCCGGGCCATAAAACGGGCCCTGCGCCCGGAGGTCTCGTTCATGGCCGTGGTGAAGGCCGACGGCTACGGCCACGGCGCGGCCGAGGTCTCGCGCGCGGCTCTGGCCGGCGGGGCCGACTGCCTGGGCGTGCTGACCGCCGACGAGGGCGCCCTATTGCGCGCGAGTTTACCCCGGACGCCCATACACCTGCTGGCCCCTTCCCTGCCCGAGGAGGCCCCGGCCATAGTGAAGGCCGCTTTAGTCCCAACCGCAGACTCGCTTCCTTTTATCAAAGCGCTGGACCGCGCCGCTAAAAAGCCCGTCCCCTATACGCTCGACATAGACCTGGGCCTGGGCCGTTGGGGCGTGAAGCCCGCGGACGCGGAAAGATTCCTGGCCGCGGCACTGGCCTTTAAAAAAGCGGGGCCCTGCGCCGTTTCGGCCCACCTGGCCTACCGCCCGCCGCAGAACATGACGGAGGCCGAAGAGAAGCTTTCCTCTTTCAGCGCTCTCGCCGATAAGCTGCGCGCCCTGGCGCCCGGCCTTAAAGCCCACGCCGCCAACAGCGCCATCTTCGCCGATTTCCCCCACTGGCAGCTGGACCGGGTGCGGATAGGCAATTTGCTCTACGGCATCTATCCCACCGACGTGTACAAGAAGCGCCGGCAGGGCCCGCCGCTGCCCGGCCTGGGCCGTCCCTGGCAGTTCTACGCGCGCATCATTTCCGTACGGGACGTGAAGAAGGGCGAGTCGCTGGGCTACGCCGGAGAATTCACCGCGCCCCGCGCCATGCGGCTGGCCACCATCCCCGCCGGCTATTCGGACGGCCTGACGATGGAGCCCACCGAGAACCGCATACGCCTGACGGCGGGCTTCCGCTACTGGGGCGTGATCAACGGCAAGAAAGCTTTCTTCACCGGCAAGACCGGCATAGCGCACACTCTGCTGGACGTCACCGCCATCCCCGAAGCCAAGCTGGGCACCCCTGTCGCGCTTCACGTCCGCAGGACTGCCGCGAACGCCAACCTCCCCCGCGTCTACAAGTAACCGCTCCTCCGCAAATGAAAACCGCCGGCTCTTGCCGGCGGTTTTAGTTGTTTATGGAGTCCGGAGTATTTAGTGGACGGTGTCGCAGAATTCTTTGGGCTCGGTGCCCTTGATGAAGGCCTCGAGCAGCTTGTTCTTGGCCGGGCAGGTGGGCAGCGACAGCTTGCCGGTCTCGCGGTCCACCGTCACGAAGACCACGCCCTCGGGCACCTGGAAGTCGCGCACCGGCTGGTCCTTGAGCACGGCCTCCATGATCTCCGTCCACCACGGCACCACGGTGCCGCCGCCGGTCCAGTCCTGCATGGTCAGCGAGCTCATGTCGTCGTAGCCCATCCAGGCCGCGGCGGTCATATCCGGCGTCATGCCGATGAACCACATGTCCTTGGAGTCCTGGCTGGTGCCGGTCTTGCCGGCTATGGGCCGCTTGAGGCGGCTGGCGTAGGCGCCGGTGCCGCGCTGCACCACGCCCTTCATCATGTTCACCAGCACGTAGGAGAGCTGCGGCGAGAAGGCCTCGGTCTCCTCGGGCACGGCCTCCTCGAGCACGCGGCCGCCGTTGTCGGTGACGCGCAGCACGCCGAAGGGCGCGGCGTGAATGCCGCCGTTGGCGAAAGTGGAGAAAGCGCTGGCCATCTCTATGGTGCTCACCAGCGACGTGCCGAGGCCGATGGACGGCACGGCCTCCAGGTGGCGCTTGATGCCGGCGCGGTGGCCCACGTCGGCCACCAGCGTGGGGCCGATGCGCGTCACGAGGAAGATGGAGGCCAGGTTGCGCGAGGCCTCCAGGCCGTGGCGCGCCGTGATCCGGCCGCGGAACTTCCCGTCGTAGTTATTGGGCACCCAGATCTTGAAATCCTTGTCGCCCAGGAAGGGCTGGATGGCCATGTCTATGGAATACTGGTCGGTGGCGCCCTCCAGCAGGCGCCAATCCTTGCCGTCGTAATAGTAGGCCATCGGCGAGTCGTCGACGATGCTGGCCGGCGTGTAGCCGCTCATTAGCGCGGCCATCCAGACGAAGGGCTTGAACGTGGAGCCGGCCTGGCGGGCCGACTGCGTGGCGCGGTTGAACTTGCTGTCGCGGAAGTTGCGGCCGCCTATCATGGCCTTGATGGCCCCGGTCCTCGTGTCGAGGATCAGGAAGGCGCCCTGCAGCGGCGCGGTGGCTTTCACCACTCCCTCCTCTTCCCCTTCGGCCTCCGGCTTGGGCGCCTCGGCCGCCAGCTTGGCGGCGGCCTCGTCGAACTTGGCCAGGTTCTTCTCCATGATCTCCTCGGCGGGGATCTGCATGGACAGGTCCAGCGTGGTATAGATCTTCATGCCGCCCTTCCACAGCTGGGAGACGCCGTACTTGGGCTCCAGCTGCTGGCGAACGTACTCCACGAAATAGGCCGCGTGGCTGGCGAACATCGTGGATTTCTCGGTGGGGATGGGCTCGGCCGCGGCGGCGTCGGCTTCGGCCTGGGTGATGTAGTTCTCGGCCCGCATGCGCTGCAGCACCAGGCGGCGGCGCTGCCTGGCGATTTCCGGGTTGATGAAAGGCGAGTAGTTGCCGGGAGACGGGATCAGGCCCGTCAGCAGCGCGCATTCGCCCAGCGTCATCTCGCTGACGTCCTTGCCGAAATACAGCTTGGAGGCCGACTGCACGCCGTAGACGCCGTGCCCGAAAAAGATCTGGTTGAGGTAGAGGGCGAGGATCTCCGGCTTGGAGAAGTTGCGCTCGATCTGCAGGCCCAGCACTATTTCCTTGATCTTGCGGACATAGGACTTTTCCGGCTTCAGGAAGATGCCGCGCGACAGCTGCTGCGTGATGGTAGAGCCGCCGGCGGCGCGCCGGTGGGCCACGATGTTGCGCAGCTGGGCGCGCATGATGCCGCGCGGCGAGATGCCCCAGTGGCGGAAGAAGTTCCGGTCCTCCATGGCGATCACGGCGTTCTGCATGTCCACCGGGATCTTGGAGAGCGGCAGCATGGCCCGCTTCTCCACGGAGAATTCGGCTATGACGTTATTGTTGATGTCGTAGACGTAGGTGGTCAGCGACGGGGTGTATTCGTCCAGCTTGTCCACCGAGGGGATGTCCGCGAGGATCTTGCGCATCAGCAGCGAGGCGGCCATGATGAGGACGGCGAACAGGACGCCTGCCGTGTAGACGGCCTTCAGCACCAGCTCGCGCGCCGTGAGCCCGTCCAGGTAGTCCAGGAACCTGCGGACGATATTCATACTATTGATTATATTAAATCTTTGGAGCGGGCGGTCCGGCTTTGCCGCTCCCCGTGAAAAATGATACATTCCTATTATGAACAAACTTTTACCCCTGCTCGCGGCGGCCTTTTTCCTGTCCGCCTGCTCCAAACAGGACAACAAGGTCATAGCCAAAATAGGCTCGGAAAAGATCACCGAGTCCTACCTGCAGGCGAAGTTCGCCGAGATCAGCCCCGCGGCCCAGGAATACCTGGCCTCCAAGCCGGGCCGCAAGCAGTTCCTGGACGTGCTCATTCACGAGCGCCTGATGCTGCTGGCGGCCCGCAAGAGCCGCGTGGCCTCCGGCGACGACTACAAGGCCCGCGTCCGCGAGAAGGAAGCCGAGATCAAGCAGACCATGGAAGACTACAAGGATTTCATGCTGACCCGCATGTGGATAGAGGACATGCGCGGCAACGAGCTCAAGGTCAGCGACGAGGAAGTGGCCGAGTACTACCAGAAGTACCCGTACAAGGTGTCCCTGGCCCACATCCTGATGCCCAGCTACGAAGAAGCGGAAAAAGTGGTGCGCAAGCTCAAGGCCGGCGCGGACTTCGACAGGACGGCGAAGGAGTACTCGCTGGACAAGGAGACCGTGCGCCTGCCGCCGGTGATGTACGGCGAGTTCATGCCCGAGCTCGAGGACATGGCCTTCAAGATGAAGCAGGGCGAGACGCAGGGCATAGTGAAGACCCCGATGGGCTTCCACATCCTCAAGAAGCTCGGCCAGGCCCGGGTGGAGCAGCCCGAAGCCGGGGAGCGGGTGCGCAAGATCCTGGAGAAGAAGAAGTTCGACGCATACCTGGCCAAGTTCCAGGAAAAGAACAAAGTGGAGGTATTAGATGCGGACTATAAATAAATTTGCGGCGATAGCCGCCCTGTGCGCGCTGGCCGCCCCGGCCCGGGCCGCGGTGGTGGACGAGCTGGCGGCGCGGGTGAACAACGAGCCCATAACCGTCTCCGAGTACAAGAAGGCCAAAGAGGCGATGACCGAGCAGTACGCGGCCGCCATGCCGGACTTCTTCAAGCAGCCGGACGCCGAGCAGCAGCTGGAGAAAGCCGCTCTGGACAAGCTGGTGGACGAAGCCCTGCTGCGGCAGAAGGCCGAAGCCCTGAAGCTGAAGGTCTACGAGCGCGAGCTCGAGGGCGGCGTGGGCGAGATCAAGAAGCGCTTCGCCCGCTCCCCCGAGGGCGGCGCCCTGCCTCCCGAAAAGGCCGAGGCGGCCTTCCGCGAGGAGCTCAAGCGCGAGGGCGTGACGATGGAAGAATTCCGCGAGCGCATCCGCAAACAGCTGATGGTGCAGAAGCTGGTGCAGGAGACCGTGAAAGCCCGGGCCCGGATACCCGGCGAGGCCGAGACCAAGGCCTATTTCGACAATATCAGCCTGGTCCTCAAGGGCAGGGAGGCGGAACTCAAGGGCCTCGACGAGGAGGCCCGCCAGGACCTGCTGGCCGTGGCCGGCAAGTTCAAAGAGATCACCGCCGAGCGCCTGCGCCTGCGCCATATCCTGGTGAAGGTGGCCGAGGGCGCCACCCCGGAGCAGAAGAAGGCGGCCATGACCCGGGCCGCCGCGCTGCGCAAGGACCTCGACGGCGCGCTGGACTTCGACGAAGCGGCCGAGAAGAGCTCCGACGACCAGGAGAGCGCCCGCCGCGGCGGCGACCTGGGCTACATCATCCGGGGCATGCTGCCCGAGGAAGTGGAGGCCGTGGCCTTCAAGCTGCAGGTGGGCGAGAACTCCCAGCCGGTGGAGAGCAAGTTCGGCTGGCACATCCTGCGCCTGGAAGAGAAGCGCGCGGCCCAGCGCCTGCGCTACGAGACCGTCCGGGACGACCTGGAGCAGGTGCTCGCGCAGAACTCCTTCGCCGACGAGCTCGGCAAGTACATCAAGGAACTGCGCAAGGACGCCAAGATACAGATCTTCGCCGCGACCGGCAAGAATTAAAGCCCGCCGCGAGAGCCACGGGAGACCTTAGCCCGTGGCTTTCTTTTACCCAAAAACCGTGAAACCAGACATACTGATAACCGCCGGCGACCCGCTGGGCATAGGGCCGGAGATAACGGTCAAGGCCCTGCAGGACCCGGCCGTGCGCCGCGCCTGCCGCCCGACCATAATAGGCGATACGGCCGCGCTGAAGCGCGCCGGCTGGACCCCCGAACTGTGCCCGCTGTTGCCCGAGGACGCGGGGCGCCTGGACTTCAGGCGGCCCGGGCCCACCGAAGCCGGCGGCGCCGCCTCGCTGCGGGCCGTCACCGGCGCCTACTGCCTGCTCAAGAGCGGCCTGTTCAGGGCGCTGGTAACCGCGCCGGTTTCGAAAGAAGCCTGGGCGCTGGCCGGGGCCCCCGCCCCCGCCCACACCGACCTGTTCCGCCTGCTGGAGCGCCGCGAGCCGCTGATGCTCTTCTCCCGCGGGCGGATCAACGCCGCGCTGGTCACCGAACACTTGCCGGTAAAGGCCCTGCCGCGGGCGCTCACCAAAAATCTGATAAAGGAAAAGGCGCTGCTCTTCTCCGACGCGCTGAAGGCGCTGGGCCTGCGCCGTCCCTCCATAGCGGTCTGCGCGCTCAACCCGCACTCCGGCGACGGCGGCGTGATCGGCCGCGAGGAGATAGACGCCATAAGGCCGGCCCTGAAAGAGCTGCGGGCCCGCGGCCTGCGCGCCGCCGGGCCGCTGCCTTCGGACGCCGCCTGGGCCGCCCACCTGGCCGGCGCCAGCGACGGTCTGCTCTGCCTCTACCACGACCAGGCCCTGGCCCCGCTGAAGGTGGCTCCCGGCGCGGCCCCGGCCGTGCACTGGACCTGGGGTCTTTCTTTCCCGCGCACCTCGCCCGCCCACGGCACCGCTTTCGACATAGCCTGGAAGAACAAGGCCGACCCCGCGGGCATGAAGGCCGCGCTGCTGTTCGCCGCCCGGCTGGCGGCCAAGAGAAAAAATCAATGATAGAACTTATCGGCTACGCGGCCTCGGTGCTGGTGGCGGTGTCGCTGCTCACCAGCAACGTACTGCGCCTGCGGGTGCTCAACCTCGCCGGGGCGGTAGTGTTCGTGGTTTACGCGGCGCTGGCGCAGGCCTGGCCGGTGCTGGCGGTGAACCTGTTCGTGGCCTGCATAGACCTGTGGCATATAATCGCGCTGAAATCCAAGCGCGACGTCTTCAAGCTGATGCCCGTGGGCGGCGCCGACCCGCTGCTGGCCAACTTCCTGGCCTACCACGCGCGCGGCATCTGGCAGTTCTTCCCCGAGTTCGACCTCGCGGCGCTCAAAGCGCCCCGGTGCGTCTTCATCCTGCGCAATTTACTGCCGGTAGGGCTCTTCATCTACACCGAGGAGGGGAGCGAGCTGCGCGTGCACCTGGACTACGTGGCCGAAGACTACCGCGACCTCAAGAGCGCCCGCTTCCTGTTCAACAGGCAGCGCAACCCGGAGATCTTCTCCGGCTTCACGCACTTCACGGCGGCCAGCGGCTCGCCGAAGCACGCGCAATACCTGCTCAGGATGGGATTTGAGGAAGACGGGGAAAAGAAAGGCTTGTTCAGGAAGAAGATCTAGCCGGCCGCGTCCGCGGCCGGTCGAATAAGAATATCAGGGGATCTGCTGCAGGCGCACGGGGCGGCCTTTGGGCACCGGCGCGCTGGCGTAGGAGTCGCGGCTGCCCGGGTCGGTACCGGCGGCCATGGCCAGCGGGTTCACGCGGTACTTTACCAGCGTCTCCTTTCGCCCAGGCTCCACGCCTGCCACGCTGAAGATGCCGCTGGGGAAATCCGAGAGCGAGACGAGTATGACCAGGTCGAAGGCGCCGAAATCGTGCGGCTCCGGCTTGAGCTTGCGGGAATTGGCGAAAGTCCACCAGGTCTCGGAGCTCTTGAACACCTTGTAGTCCACCGGGGCTGACAGCATGGTCACCCCCTCCTGGCCGCTGGCGCGGCCCAGCTCCGGCATGCTGGAGGTCTTCACTCCGTGCTCGCTGGGCCTCGAGGCGCCCAGGTCGCGCAGCTTGCGGTCCAGGTCGGCGTCGCTGAGGCGCACCGGGGCGGGCTTGCGCCTGTCCCCGCCGGCCATGTCGCTGAGCATGGACATCATGTCCTTGGGCTTTTCGGCCACGCCTTCGAAATCTTTATCTTTCACCAGCTGGATGGCGCCGTCTGAGGTGACGGCCGCGGTGGAGAGGCCCTGCCTGGAGGCGGGGATCATGGACGCCCTGGGAGCGCCGCCGGCCCGGGCCGCGGCCATGGCCTGCTGGGCGGCGGTTTCGGCGCTTTCCGGCTTCTCGTCCGAGATCTCCTGGCCGTCGGCGTCCAGCCTGGCGCCGGAGAAACTCCCTATGTAATTGACCAGCATGAGCAGGAAGAAAATGACTATCAACCCGCTGAACATGTAGATAAGCGCGCGTATCGCCCTTGCGTCCATTGCTAAAGTATACAAAAAGGATTTAATTATTAGTTATTATTTCTGTAACAGCCCAAAGGTAGAATTTATACGTATATATGCGTTTTAATTTCTATTTCCTAAATACCATATGTATGCCCGCGGCCCTGGGGCGCAGTTACGCGGCACACTCAAACCGGGACAGGAAGGCGATATGAAATATTGGGCGTACGTTAACAACGAGATCCTCGGCCCTTTCGAAAAAGACAAGCTGCGCGAGCTGCCGTCATTCTCTCCCTCTATGCTGGTCTGCCCACAGACCCCGGTAGGCGAGAAGACGGAAGACTGGAAGGAAGCCTCCACCTACCCCGAACTTTCGGCCGGCGGCGCCGCGCAGGCCGCCCCGGAACCGGCGCCGCAGCCCGCTTTCCAGCCCGAACCAGTCTCCGCCCCCGAGCCGGCCCCCCAGTCC
>Ga0209066_10005660_pt1 | contig 13075 bp, 10 predicted proteins | sample All_14_2_FD_187198 | JGI IMG/M metagenome (GOLD analysis project Ga0209066, IMG submission 187198) | Freshwater microbial communities in response to fracking from Pennsylvania, USA - Allegheny Zone_MetaG_DW_15 (SPAdes) (version 2) ...
GAATGAATTTACATGAATACCAGGCCAAACAATTATTTGCCAGCTACGATTTACCGGTTCCCAAAGGTCACGTTGCCTACAACGTGGAAGACGCTCTGCAAGTAGCCAGCATGCTGTCGACACCTCGCTGGGTGATCAAAGCGCAAGTGCACGCGGGCGGGCGTGGCAAAGCGGGTGGTGTGAAACTGGTTTCGACCAAAGATGAACTGGCCGCAGTGGCCAAGTCTTTGTTGGGAACGCGTTTGGTGACCTATCAAACCGATGCCAAAGGCCAACCCGTCAATGCGGTTCTGGTTGAAGAAACCTGCGACATCGCACGCGAACTGTATCTGGGTGCTGTGGTTGATCGTGCAACACAACGCGTTGTGATCATGGCCTCCACCGAAGGCGGTGTGGAAATCGAAACCGTTGCACATGAAACACCCGAAAAGATTTTTAAAGTTGTGGTTGATCCGCTGGTTGGCGTTATGCCTTTCCAATGCCGTGATGTGGCCTTCCAACTGGGTCTGCAAGGCGATCAAATCAAGTCCTTTACCAACCTGATGACCAAACTGGGCAAAATGTTCGTGGACTGCGATCTGAGCTTGCTGGAAATCAATCCGCTGGTGGTGACCGGTTCCGGTCAACTGGTTTGTCTGGACGGAAAAGTGACCATTGACGGCAACGCCCTGTATCGTCAACCCAAATTGAAAGACATGCGTGACGCGTCTCAGGAAGACGAGCGTGAAAACCGCGCTACCGATTGGGAACTGAACTACATTCCGCTCGACGGCACGATCGGTTGCATGGTGAATGGCGCTGGTCTGGCGATGGCCACCATGGACGTGATCAAACTGCACGGCGGCGACCCTGCGAATTTCCTCGACGTGGGCGGCGGCGCGACCAAAGAGCGTGTGACCGAAGCCTTCAAAATCATCCTGTCGGATGAAAATGTCAAAGGTGTTCTGGTCAATATTTTCGGTGGTATCGTGCGTTGCGATCTGATTGCTGATGGTATTCTTGCCGCTGTTAAAGAAGTCGGCGTTACGATTCCGGTTGTGGTTCGTCTGGAAGGTAACAACGCGCAACTGGGTGCTGATATTTTAAATAAAAGCGACATGAATGTGATTGCTGCCAACAGTTTGACTGACGCAGCGAAAAAAATCGTGGCGGCGGTCGCCTGATTTTCACTGACATAAATTATTGAGGCAAGCAATGAGCGTATTAGTAAACAAACAAACAAAAGTACTGTGTCAGGGTTTTACTGGCAAACAAGGCACCTTTCATTCTGAACAGGCCATTGAATACGGAACCCGCATGGTGGGTGGCGTAACACCTGGTAAAGGCGGCCAACAGCATCTGGGTCTGCCGGTGTTTGACACCATGCGTGACGCGGTGGAAGCAACCGGCGCTGAGGCCTCTGTGATCTATGTTCCCGCTCCTTTCTGTAAAGATTCGATTCTGGAAGCAGCAGACGCAGGCATCAAGTTGATCGTTTGCATCACCGAAGGCGTACCGGTTCTGGATATGTTACAGGTGAAAATTTACCTGAAAAACAACACAGATGCCCGTTTGATCGGCCCTAACTGCCCAGGCATTATCACACCTGGCGAATGCAAAATCGGCATCATGCCGGGTTCCATTCATTTGCCTGGCCGCGTGGGTATTGTGTCACGTTCTGGTACCTTGACCTATGAAGCGGTGAAGCAAACGACGGATGCCGGTTTTGGCCAAAGCACCTGTATCGGTATCGGCGGCGACCCGATTCCTGGCACCAGCTTTATTGATGCCCTGAAATTGTTCGAAAAAGATCCACAAACAGAAGCAATTATTCTGGTGGGCGAAATTGGTGGTTCTGCTGAGGAAGAAGCGGCTGAATATATCAAATCCAATGTCAGCAAACCGGTTGTATCTTACATTGCCGGTGTAACGGCACCTGCCGGTAAACGTATGGGCCACGCCGGTGCGATTATTTCCGGTGGAAAAGGCACAGCGGCTGAGAAATTTGCAGCGCTGGAAGCAGCGGGTGTCAGAACAGTACGTTCGCCTGCTGATTTGGCCGCAGCTGTTGCGGAAGTGACAGGCTGGTAAAAGGCATCGGCCATTAAGTTAAGGAAAATCCTGGTAAGATCGCGTAGGTTGGGCCCTGGCCCAACAACGATCTTTCAGGGTAAAACCATGTTGGGCCAGGGCCCAACCTGCGCGTTCTTACCTGGATCCCCATTATGAGTCGCTCCTCCATCAGCAATCTAAAAATCCTTCTCGACGAGCACGGAGCCATCCTGCCCAATCTGCCCAAACAAGTTAAAACGCTCACCCAACACATTCTTCCCCTGATCGCCAACGTCACCAACGCCGGCGCCACCGACATCATCCCCTGCTGGAAGAAGATCAACCGAAAGCGCTGCCCCGGAAAAATCGCCGCCGGCATCGAACTCAGCAATATGGACATCCTCTGGCAGTGCCTCGTTTGCGGCGACCACGGTTCCATCAGCAACTGGCAAAAGACCATTTGGGATGGTTTGCACCGCTGAACTTGCGGTAAACTTTTAATCCCTGTACAACCAACACAGACCCATTTACCAAGGAGAAACCCATGACTATTTCCATGTATCAGGCATCCGTTCCTGTATTTAATCAATTACTAAGCAGTTTAAGCGCGATTTTGACCAAGACAGAAGTTCATATTGCCAGCAACAAACTGGATGCAGACGCGTTCCTGCAAGCGCAGTTATACCCGGATATGTTTAATTTGACCCGTCAAATTCAGATCGCAGCGGATTTTGCCAAAGGCGTATCTGCCCGTCTGGCTGGTCTGGATGTGCCTATGTTTGAAGACAATGAAAGCAATTTTGCGGAATTAAAAAATCGTCTGGAAAAAACGCGCCATTTTATTTCCGATATCCCCGCCTCAGCCATTGATGGCAGCGAAGAACGCGAGATTGTGACGCAAGCTGGAACACCAAAAGAAAAGCGATTCAAAGGGCAGCATTATTTACTGCATTACGGACTTCCCCAGTTTTTCTTCCACGTAAACACAGCCTACGCGATTTTACGCAGCCAGGGCGTCGCGATCGGCAAGCGGGATTATATGGGCGTTTATTGAGTAAGTTAGCGAGAGGCGCATAGCCGTCAGGCTAATGGAAAAACTGTGACACCTGAGCCACAATCCGGAGACCCTTCGCTCCGCTCTGGGCGACACGCTTGAGCATCAGAGTGAAGGGCTGTCTCGCAACCCACAACGCAGTCCAAACGTGTCGCCCAGAGCGGAGCGAAGGGTCTCCTGACGTTCGCTTGGCACCGAAATTGAAGGCTTATGGGCCAGGGGCTGCAACTTACGCGTTCGTGCCAGAATCTGACGCCTTGAAATCACCCGCTCCTTTTTTGTTCTATACTCAAACAGACAAAAGAGGATCACAACATGAAAGCAGGGAGCCGTTCGATCATCCGCTTGTTACTCGCCGCGACACTAAGCTGCTCGGCTACCGCCTTCGCTTGCCCTTGTTTCAACGAACGATTCCTGCACGATGTTTTTATCGACAGCACCGACGTTCGCTGCTTCGTCACCACCTTCAACGGCAGCGATGCCAGCGCCACGATTACAGATTCCCACAGCCATGCCAACAGCTCGGTCAGCGACTGTCATATGCATACGGAGTTTCAGGTCGTGAACAAAAATTTCCCTGAAAATTCCAATGATAATTCGCCTTGCCTCAACGTCATCCGACGTGCTTGCCAGACTCTGGGCGTGCCGATACAGCAGTTTTAAGCATCAGACTCATATCCCGATGCGGAATGTTTGCATCCAGATACTCTTCTCCATGCACCACAAAACCCAGCTTTTCATAAAAAGGAATGGCGTAGGTTTGAGAACTCAATTTTGCCTTTTCATAAGTGGTGTTTTTGATCAGATCGGCCAAAATCCCCTGCATCAAATGCATGCCCAGATTCTGACCGCGATGCGCTTTCAGAATGGCCACCCGCTCGATTTTGGCATAATCGTCAACATAGCGAACACGCGCGGCTCCACAGGCAAGGTCATCGACATACAAAAGATAATGCTCGCTATCCTTGTCCTTGCCATCCAGGTCTTCATCCAGCGGAACCTGTTGCTCTTCAACAAACACCTGATGACGGATATCGAAACAGGTGTCGATATCCGTTGGAGACAAAACGCGTTGGGTGTAAATGTTCATATTGATTATCCTGTTTATGCCTGTGGTGCGGAATCGTGCGCCGCGTCCGCAATCGACTCATAGCCCGCACGGCGACTGTCACCCCAAAACACGGACGACCAGGAAGGGCGGGCGCTGTAAACGCGCGCCGGAAACTGTTTGCTTTCGCCTTCAATATAAGCTTTCGCAAATGCGCCAATCTCGTCAATTTGTGCTTCGCGCCTTGAGATGGTATCCGCGAACTCAAGGCAGCTCGTGTCCTGGTAGTAATCTTTAACCCGTTGAATGACGCCTGTAAACCGGCCGTCCTCTGCAAAAAACTGGCTGCGTTCCTCAAGCGGCGTATCGCGCCAGGCTTGCAGCAGCATATCCAGCGCATTTTCCGTCATAGAGGATACGTTAAACGTCAGGGCTTTACGAGCAAAACACAGAACCCCTTTGCTGCCGTTCTGATTGTCAGGCACGTCACCTCGTTCGGGAAGCTGGCCCCAGACATTCAGAGAGGAATAAATATTGCGGAATTTTTGCTCCTCCACCGGTTCTTGCCCGGGTTCGGCAACAAAACGCGGTGCGCCGGTGCCCATTTTAAGCCACTTCAATACAGCAATCAAAGGGGATACAGTCAGGCCGGCAACGAAGAATACCAGGAAAGGCGTCGCGCTGCGTGCGGCAAGGATGATGAGGCTGGCCGGTAATGTCGTGAGCACTGCGACAACATAACCCGGCAGCCCCTGCATTTTTTGAGACTGTACACGCTCATCACCGCCAAGACCAGAAAATGCCGGGCGTCTCAAACTACCGTTGATCAACGAGCCCGACAGGCTGGCCCAGGACAGGGCGCTATGGAACGATACACGCGCAAGACCTGCCGACAGGAATGCCGCGGCGGCGAAGGGCGCACCGAGGGCCAGGCCGGGGAAACCAAGAACGTATACATCGAGGAAACCCGCTTCATCGGCTTCCAGTCCATGTTCTGGTGCCGTTTCACCATGCCAGGCAAAATGACCGGCAGATACGACCAGTTTATAAGCGGTTACTGCTGTATTCAAGATCACGCGGCCACAGAAGATGGCGAAAGCAGACGGGATGCCCGCGAAGCCGCCGATCACAATTCCCGGCAGTCCGAAGCCGTATTGTTGTGCTGGACGTATCTCGGTGATGGACGCAGACAGCTCTATTTTTTTCATGCCAAAGAAGCCCAGATTCGCGACCTGAACAAAACTGAATATCAGGCTGTTCCACGAATTGGCTGCAATGCGGGCCAGAACGACAGCCGTCATGCCAATGGCGCCAAACAGTACGCCGGTGAGCACGCCAGGTGCGCCGAGGAAGCGGTTAAGCAGGCTGTATTCGGGTATGCTTGTTTCTTCTGCTTCCTCAGCTGTTTCTGAAACTGTTTCAGAAACAGCTTCTGCAATGACTTGCTCTTTTACCGGCATGACAAGCTCAGTCATCCAGCCGCTAATCATGTTGCTGCGGGTGATGCTCTCGCGAACGATGCGCGCCACGATTGCAGACAGAAACCCCGCAGCTGCAAACGGTGCGCCGAGTATCAATCCTGGCAGACCAAGGACGTAGCTACGCAAAAATCCGCGGCCATCTGTTTCCAGTCCACGCCTTTTTGCGGTCTCTCCGTGCCAGGCGTAATGACCGGCAGAGACTATCATTTTGTAGCTGCTGAGTAGCGAATTCCCGCCTGCACGACCCAGCAGAACCGCGAAAGCAGACGGAACACCCACGAAGCCGCCGATTATAATCCCGGGCAGTCCGAAGCGGTATCTTTGTATGGGCGTCATCTCTTTGACGGTGTCGCTGAGCACCAGATCATCGTCTTTATGCAGAAACGGGTTGACCACGTTGGTAAAGCCGATTGCAATGCTATACCAGGAATTGGCCGCAGTACGCGCCAAAACAATAGCAGCCACGGCAACGGCGCCAAAGACTACGCCGCTGATCATGCCAGGTGCGCCGAGGAAGCGGTTAAACGGATCGCGTTCAGGGATTAGCAGTCCTTCTTCCGACAGGATTTTTTCAAAAGACTCGTCCTCTTTTGCCGGCATCGCAAGGTCTGCCATCCATCCGCTAATGCTGTTGCTGGTCGTGCTGCTTTCGCGAACCATGCGTGCGAACCCGGCAGACAGAAATGCCGCACCAGCAAGCGGTGCGCCGACTAACAAGCCTGGCAAGCCCAGGATGTTACGTAATATCCCGCGATTATCTGTTTCCAGCCCATCTGCTTTTGCTGTTTCACCATGCCAGGCAAGGTGTCCGGCGGAGAGGTTTATTTTATACAGGCTGAGCGCAGAGTTACTGACCGCACGGCCAAACAGGATGGCGAGAGCAGATGGAAAGCCCGCGAAGCCGCCGAACACGATTCCGGGAATTCCGAAGCGCTTTTGTACAGGTGTCATCTCGGTGACGAACTTGCTGAGCACCAATTCATCGTCTTCATGGAGAACCGGGTTCACCACCCTGGTAAAACCGATGGCCAGACCATACCAGGAATTGGCGGCAGCGCGCGCCACAACAACCGCGGCCATGGCAATAGCGCCAAACAATACGCCGCTGAGCATACCCGGTATACCGAGGAATTGCTTGAAGGGGTGGCGTTTGGGATCGTCAGTTGCTTCGTTGGTTTCGGAGGGGGTTTCATCCTGTGTTTCGGACAGGCTTTGCGTTTTTTCAGGCATGACCAGAGCCGTCATCCATCCGCTAATGTTGTTGCTGGTTGTAGCGCTTTCGCGGACTGTGCGCGCCAGACCGGCAGACAGGAAAGCCATGGCCCCCAACACTGCGCCGAGAAACATGCCGGGCAAGCCAAGCACGTAAGTGCGGAGGAAGCCGCGATCGTCTGTTTCCAGCCCATCTTTTTTCGCCGCTTCACCATGCCAGGCAAAATGACCGGCAGAGACTATCATTCTATACGTGCTGAGTGCTGAGTTTCCGCCTGCACGGCCAATCAGAATCACAAAGGCTGAGGGAATGCCCGCGATGGCGCCGAAAACAAGACCGGGAAATCCGAAGCGGTATTTGTGTACAGGCGTCATGTCCTGGATGACGCCGCCGAGCGCTAATTCATCGTCTTTATGGAGAACCGGGTTGACGACAGCGGTAAAGCCGATGGCCAGGCTATACCAGGAATTGGCTGCAGAACGCCCCAGAACAATGGCCACCATGGCAATGCTGCCAAAGAATGCGCCGATCAGCAAACCAGGTGCGCCGAGAACACGGTTAAAGGGGCTGCGTTTGGGGGCAGTGGGTTCTTCGATTGTTGCTTCCGATGTTTCGGGCATGCTGCGTTTCTTTTTTGGCATGACCAGGTCGGCCATCCAGCCGCTAATTTTGTTGCTGCTCGTGGAACTTTCACGAATACTGCGCGTCAATCCGGCAGACAGAAATGCCATGGCCGCCAGCGGCGCACCGAATAAAAAGCCTGGCGAGCCCAGCACGTTACGCGCTATTCCGCGGCCATCCGTTTCCAGGCCATGGGCTTTTGCCCGCTCACCATGCCAGACCAGGTGACCGGTAGAGACCATCAATTTATAAGCTGTTATTGCTGTTTCGCCGATGACTCGGCCAAAAAGAATAGCAAAGACGGATGGGATGCCCGCGAGACCGCCGAGCAATATGCCGGGCCATCCAAAGCCGTATTTTTGCACAGGAAGCATCCCGTTGATGTCCTCCGACAGCCGTATTTTTTTGCTGTCAAATAAACCCAGGTTCGCGACCTTGGCAAAGCCAATAGCCAGACTGTAAAAAGAGTTGGCCGCTGTGCGCCCCAGAACAACAGCCGTCATGCCGACGGTACCAAAGAGTACACCGCTGATCATACCCGGTGCGCCGAGGATGCGGTTAAACAGGCTGCGGTCAACCGGTGCGGGCTGTTCTGCTTTTTCTTTTGTCAGGATTTTTTCGGAAGACGTTTCTTCTTTCTCAGGCATCACCAGATCCGTCATCCATCCGCTGATCTTGTTGCTGGTCGTGCTGCTTTCCCGAACACTGCGCGCCAGTCCGGCAGACAGGAATGCCATGGCCGCCAGCGGCGCACCGAATAAAAAGCCTGGCAAACCGAGGACGTTACGCACTATCCCGCGATCATCTGTCTCCAGACCATATTTCTTCGCCCGTTCACCATGCCAGACAACATGACCGGCAGAGACCATCAGTTTATAAGCCGTTACCGCTGTATCACCGATCACACGGCCAAACAGAATCGCGAAGGCAGACGGAAAGCCCGCGAGACCGCCGAGCAAGATTCCGGGCCATCCAAAGCCGTATTTTTGGACGGGAAGCATCCCGTCGATGTCTTCCGACAACTGCATTTTTTTGATGCCAAACAAAGCCTGATTCGCAACCTTGGTAAAACCGATAGCCAGGCTGTACCAGGAATTGACCGCGCTGCGCACAACAATAACAGCGCCCATGCCTAACACGCCAAGCGTGAATCCGCTTATCCAACCCGGGAAACCCAGAACCCGGTTGAGGGTACTGGTCGCAGGCTTGGAGATGTTCAGCTTCATGGATTCATCAGGGATGAGGCTGTTGATCATCTGCTGCGCCACCCAGCCGGTGGATTTTCCACTTTCCAGCAGAACGCGCCCCGTTCCCGTCAGCAAAAAGCCGGGGAAACCAAATATGATGCCCAGGACCAGTCCGGGCAAGCCAAACAGGTATTTCAAGTGGGCGTCGCGCTCGTCTTTGTAAGGTTGTTCCAGTGCCAACATGGACAGGCCTTTGAAATGCAACCAGGCGCTTTCGGCGGAGTTGATCAGCGTACGCAGCAAGGCGATACCAACGGTGGAGGCCAGGCCCAAAAAGCTGCCGAGCAGTAATCCGGGCAGGCCGTAGAGGAGGCGATGCACTGGCAAGCTGCCTTCAGGAATGCTGAGTTGCCGTTTCGGTAAATCAAACAGCGCCAGGTTGTACGTGCGGACAAATAGCGACACCAGCAACAGGGAGCCGTTGTAGACAAGCGGCCACAGCGTCAAGGCCAACAGCCAGGCGATGGGATTGAGGGGCAAAACAACCGTCAGTGCGATTTGTCCGAAAATACTCAAATCTTTTGGTTGGGGCGGCGTTGTTTGGAGAATTTCCTGTTCAAAAGGAGCCGTGTATTGAGCAATCAAATTAAAATGCGCTCGAAAATCTTCCCGCATAAAGCGCGCGCTGATCCGCCCGAAAACCAGAAGACTGTTACCGGCAAGGACAATGGCATGCCAAACTGCAATGAACAACTCTATCATGAACATACTCCTGGGCGTGGTGAGGGCGGGGGTTTTCGTGGTTAAAATAATTCCGCACTGTACTTTAAATAATTTGTTTGATCAAGAAAATTGTGTCACCGGGGCTTGATTTACCATCCCTGTTAAAACCTGTAAAATCAGCCCAATTTCATCAATAACCAGGAAAATACCCATGTCCGATTGGCAAAATATGGCAAGCAGTCGCCGCGACTACGGTGCGGCTGGACTGAACGATGAGCAAATGGACAGCAATCCTGTGGAACAATTCAAGTGCTGGTTTGCCGACATTGCCAATACCGATGTCAGCGATCCCACTGCGATGGTCTTGTCAACGGTGGACGAGCACGGCTTGCCCGATTCGCGTGTGGTGCTGTTGAAAGGCCTTGACGAGCAGGGCTTTATTTTTTACAGCAATTACGACAGCAGCAAAGCCATACAATTGCAGCACAATCCCTATGCCGCGCTTAATTTTTACTGGCCATCACTGACACGCCAGGTACGCATTCGCGGAACCGTCATTCGCACCAGCAGCGAGCAATCCGACCGTTATTTTTCCAGCAGACCACTGGAAAGCCAGATCAGCGCCATCGCCTCACCGCAAAGCCGCGAAATCAGCAGTCGGCAGTGGCTGGAAGAAGAATATCAGCAACGTTTGGCAAAACAAGGACAAAACCCTGTAGCACGGCCGCAAAACTGGGGCGGTTATGTGATCATCCCCGATGAAATGGAATTTTGGCAGGGGCGTGATAATCGTTTGCATGATCGCTATCAATATCATCGTAACGGAGAGCAGTGGTCACGACGACGCCTGGCGCCCTGATATTGATTAATATTTGATCTATCAGGCGATTGAAAAAAATAATTGTCAAAAAAATGTAAAGTAATGCCTTGATGAAACCCCGATCCTGTGACTAAGCTTAAAATAGGAATCAGACAGGCAGCAAAAGCTTCTCGTGAATTGATGCGAGACGGCATGAAAAGCGCCTGGAAACAAGAGGGTATCAACATGAACGATATGAACGTTTTGTTACCACACATCAAGTTACGATTGAATATTGATCATCCTGGCTACGAAGAATGCTATGCCTATGGATATGAATGCGCGGTTGCCGAGATTTCTGAAGATGACAATCCCTTCACAGAGGGCAGCGACGAGTTTGAGCAGTGGTCAGAAGGCTGGTGGGCCGGTTTTTATGGTGAGGAACCCTTGTTCTCATTAACCGAAACCACGTCAACTGATGCCGCTGAGGCGGAAGCGCTGGTCGCGGCCAACGAGCATGAATATCATCCGTTTCGGGATGGTTTGTTTGAAAAGTGTCTGAATTTGACCGGCGCGTTGGTGGCAACGGTGATTGTAGGCTATCAGGTTCTGGATTTGGTTGCCTAAGAGGATCCCTTAACGACATTTTTTAGAAAAAACGGCCACCAGCTCCTGAACCGGAAAACGCGTTCGAGCGTGGCAGCTGATAAATCGTTTGACGGGAAATGACGTGATATCGCCTGTCTGATAATGATGCCGGGTAAACGGGGTGTCATGATTGGACAGGATAACCGTCATGCCTTGTTCGGCACTGCTCATGGCCAGTTGCGCCAAATCAATTTGATCCTGTTCGTTGAAATATCGATCGGTATACGAAGCAAAACTGGCGCTGGCAGACAGCGGCACGTAAGGCGGATCGCAATAAATAACATCACCAGGCACGGCCAGATCAAAGGTGGCGCGAAAATCGTTTTGAATAAACTGCACACCCTGACTTTTAGCATGAAAATGCTGCATTTCCTTGCGGGGAAAATACGGCTTGCTGTAACGCCCAAATGGAACATTATATAAACCACGTTGATTGTAACGACAGAGGCCATTGTAGCCATGGCGATTCAAATACAGAAACAGGGCGGCGCGGCGGCGTGAGGGTTTGCATTGATTGAATTCTTCACGCAGCTGATAGTAAACCGATTCGAGATTGTTGTCGGGGGTGAACAGGCGTTCGCAATAATCAATAAAAACGTCGCCTTGTTGCTGCACCTGCTGAAACAGATTGACCAGATCAAGGTTTTGTTCAGCCAGCAAATATTCGTTGTAACTGGAATTGACAAAAATAGCGCCGGAACCGGTAAACGGCTCGATCAGGCGATTGGCTTTGGGTAGTGCTGCCAGTATGCTGTCAATGCAGCGAAATTTGCTGCCAGCCCATTTGAGGAACGGTTTGGTTTTGGTCATGATGCAGGCCATGATGGAGTGCCGCAAGTATTACGTAATTTTAAGCTTATGAATAGTCCCAGGCGGTATTTTTCATTGTGCGCCCCTGCTGCGTTACTTGTTATTATCAGGTAAACTAATCCATCAATATGGGTTTGTTCCCGGGGAACTTGCATGAATCGCACCGTTTCATTTGCGGCCGGACTGGTTCTGGTCTGGATTGTGGGCTATTTGCTGATTGCCGGACGCAGTTTGCTGATACCGGTTGTAATCGCTATTTTTATTTGGCATCTGCTCAACACCGTCAACGTATCCATTCGTCATACGCCCGGTATTGGCAAACAATTACCCCAATGGCTGAGTATGATTTTGGCTTTGTTTGTGATGTCGATACTGGTTAAAATTTTAATCGATATCATCGCCAACAACGTTAACGAAGTGATGGCTGCATCTCCGCGTTATCAGGAAAACCTGACCACGATTTTCAATCGCATCGACAGCTATTTCCATATTAAAATTCTTGCCAATTTTGACAGTTTTCTCAAAGGTATGAATGTTCAAAATTTGATAATCAATATTTATGGCGTGTTTTCAGCGATCACCGGATCTGCCGTGTTGATCACCTTATACGTGGTGTTTTTATTCGTTGAACAACATTTTTTCCAGCAAAAAATGGATGCGCTTTTTCCGAACAAAGGTCATCGCGAACTGGTTAACAACATCATTATCCATATTGTGAACGACACCCAAACCTACCTCGGCATCAAAACCTTGCTGAGTCTCATTACCGCAACAGCCAGTTGGGTGATCATGAAATCGGTCGGTCTCGATTTTGCCGAGTTCTGGGCCTTGCTGATTTTTTTCCTCAATTATATTCCCAACATCGGCGCCATTTTGGCGACTGCCTTTCCGACCTTGCTGGCCTTGATTCAATTCAATACCTGGCTGCCTTTTATGATCATTACCTCAGGGATTATCAGTATTCAATTTGTGGTGGGTAATGTGATAGAGCCACGTTTTTTAAGTAAATCCCTGAACTTGAGTCCGCTGGTTATTTTGTTTGCATTGGCTTTATGGGGTTCGATTTGGGGCGTGCTCGGGATGTTCCTGTCCGTACCCATCACCGTGATGATGATGATTATTTTTGCTCATTTTGAAAAAACCAGGCCGATAGCGATATTGTTATCCCAGGACGGCTATATCAAGAATACTTATGCGAAAATTCCGGCACAAGTGGTTCCGGTAAAGTAGCTTTGCAACTGCCGTGAAAAAGCGCATAATAGCTGTTTTTTGACGGGCATAAAATCCTATGAAACAACTTGTCGAACAGATACTGTCTGATGCCTTGTCCCGACTCCGGGCCCAGGCAAAAATTCCTGCTGATGTGGAAGCCGAGATCAAAGTCGAGCGCACCAAAGACAGCAGCCACGGTGATTTCGCCAGCAATCTGGCCCTGATCATTGCCAAACCTTGCCGTCAGT
>Ga0209066_10005661_pt1 | contig 13075 bp, 14 predicted proteins | sample All_14_2_FD_187198 | JGI IMG/M metagenome (GOLD analysis project Ga0209066, IMG submission 187198) | Freshwater microbial communities in response to fracking from Pennsylvania, USA - Allegheny Zone_MetaG_DW_15 (SPAdes) (version 2) ...
ATGACCTCGAAGGGCGCCGCGGGAGCTGATCGGGCCAAGGGGCCGGTCAGATCGCGGGCCAGCGCCTGGGCCGGAAGGCCCGCGAGCGCGGCCAGGGCGCCGCCCGTGGCCGAGGGATCCGCGGCGTCGGCCTCGATCAGGATCGTCGGATGGTCGCCGCGGACCACCCGGCGCGTGAAGTCCTGGGGAATGACCACCGCGAACTGAACCTCGCCGCGGGCCAGCGCCTGATCGAGTTCGGCCTGGCTGTTCGCTACCTCGGTTATGCGAAAGTAGCCGCTGTTGGTCATCGCGCTCAGGAATGAGCGGGAGAAGCTTCCATGGTCCTGGACGAGCACGGCGGTCGGCAGGTTCCGGGGATCGTCGTTGATCGCATAGCCGAACAGGACAAGCTGGAGGATCGGCATGATCAGGATCATGGCGTAGGCCAGATGATCGCGCGTGAGCTGAATGAATTCCTTGGCCATGACGGCCCAGATGCGGGTCGCGGAGAGCATCAGCCGGACTCACGTTGAAGGTCCGCCACCAGTTGGATGAAGACGTCTTCCAGGGTTGGCCGGGTCTCGGTCCAGAGGATCGGGGGCTCGCGGAAAGGGGCGATGGCCTTTTCGAGCGCGGACCGGTTCCGTCCGGAGACGTGCAGCGTCGTGCCGAAGGCCGTGGCCATGTCTATGCCCACCTGGCCCCGCAGCCGCGGTATGAGGCGGCTGGCGTCCGGTCCCTCCGCCACGAAGGTGGTCAGACCGGACCCCTCGATGACTTCGTCGGCCGTGCCCCGCGCCAGCGTCCGGCCGGCGGCGATATAGGCGATCTCGTGGCAGCGTTCCGCCTCGTCCATGTAGTGGGTGGACACCAGAACGGTCATGCCTTCGGCCGACAGAGCGTGGATCTCGTCCCAGAAGGTTCGCCGGGCCTCGGGATCGACGCCCGCGGTCGGCTCGTCGAGCAGGAGCAGTTCGGGTTCGTGCAGGGTCGCGGCGGCCAGCGCCAGTCTTTGCTTCCAGCCGCCGGAGAGCGTGCCGGCGAGCTGCCGCCGCCGCTTGACGAGCCCAAGGCGTTCCAGCGCGGCCTCGACGCGGCCGGCTCGACGATCCAGTTCGTGCACGCGGCCGGTGAAAATCAGGTTCTGCTCGATCGACAGGTCGTCATAGAGGGAGAATTTCTGGGTCATGTAACCCACCCGACGCTTGATCAGGTCGGACTGACTCATGACGTCGTAGCCGAGAACATCGCCCTCGCCGCTGTCGGGCGTCAGCAGACCGCAGAGCATGCGAAGCGTGGTCGTCTTGCCGGCACCGTTGGGCCCGAGGAAGCCGCAGATCCGCCCGCGCTCGACGGTGATTCCGAAGTCCTGAACGGCGTGAAGCGCGCCGAACGACTTGTTCAGGCCGCGAACGTCGATCACCGGTCCCGAGCCGTTCATCTCAAGCCCCTCAGCCGCTCGACATCGACCGGCAAACCGGGCTGGAGCGTCCGGGGATTATCGGGCGCAGCCTCGATCATGAAGACGAGCCGGTCGCGGCTGCCCTGACTGTAGAGGATCGGCGGCGTGAACTCCGGCCTCGGACTGATCCAGGTGATCCGGGCGGTGCGAGGAGGTCCGCAGCTGTCACAGCTGAATCTGACGACCGCACCGGGGCGATAACGAGCCAGATCGCGCTCGGGCACGAAGAAGCGAAGCTTGACCTCATTGTCCGGCAGGAGGGCCATGATCGGCTGGTTGGCCGGAGCGAACTCGCCTTGTCGGTAGAATATCTCTTCGACGCGGGCCTCCGTGGGCGCCCGCGGCGACAGGGTGCGCAGGCGAACCTCCGCCTCGCTCAAACCGCCTTCCGCCTGGACGATCTGCTGGTCGGCGGCGCGCAGGGCGTCCTCGCGGCCCCCCAGGGCGCCGACTTGTCGGCGCCGCCGGACGGCCTCGACCTGGGCCCGCGCAGTGTCCCGCGCCGCTCGCTCCCGGTCGAGCCGGGCCGGGGCGTAGATGCCGCGTCGGACAAGGGGCTCGATGCGGGCATAGCTGGCTTCAGCCTCCCTCAGCTGCGCCTGGGCGGCGGCGAGCTCAGCGTCGAATACCTCCAGTTCCTGTTCTCTCTGGCCCTTGCGAAGATCGTCGGCCCGGGCGCGCGCCGCCTCGACGGCCGCGGCCGCGCCGCGTTCCTGCGCCTGTTGAACGCCAGGGTCGATCAAGAAGGTCTGGCCTCCGGCCTGGACGCGGTCGCCTTCCCGCACATAGAGGGCCTCAACCGTGCCGGACGCGGGCGCCGCGAGGTAGATCGGCTCACCTTCGATGTAACCTGACAGCGGTTGTCCTTCGGCGTCACCCTCGAAGAGCCTCCAGCCGACGACCGCGATCGCGAGGGCGCCGACCGCGGCCGCCGCTCGGTAGAGGGTCTGCCGCTTCATGCCTTCATGCCTTTCAGGACTGTGTCCAGGTGTTGGGAGGCGAGCGTCCGCAGCCGCAGGGGCTTGGCGCCGACGGGCTCGAAGGTCTCACGCCACAGAAGACCCAGTACGAGCGGCCCAAGGACGCCCATGGCGAACAGTTCAGGATCTCCGGGACGGACATCGCCGGATTTCTGACCGCGTCGGATCAGATCGGCGATGAGGGACAGCAGGGGCGTGATGACGCTCTCATGCCAGATCATGGCCAGCTCCGGCAGGTTGCGACTTTCGGCGATAATCAGCTTCACCACCCCGCCGATGCGAGGGTTCGCCTCAATCGCCGAGACGAGAACATCGACCCCCAAGCGCGCCGCCTGGTCGAACGGGATATCGGCAGAGACGCCAGCCCTGATCGTCGAAAGCCGCGGCTCCACAGCTTGTTGGACGACGGCTCTGAACAGATCCTGCTTGGTTTCGAAATAGAGATACAGAGCGCCCTTGGAGACCCCCGCCAGCTTGGCGATGTCGTCCAGGCGTGCTCTCGCGAACCCATGTTCAGAGAACACCGTATGCGCGGCGACGACAATCTCCGCTGGCCGCTCTGCCTTGCGACGCCGCCATTTAGGTTCCCCGAGAGGCAGCATGACGCATCCAATAATTGACTAGTCGGTTATTTAGTATCGATCTTGAGCCGGTTAACTCCGAGGAGGAATGTCGGTTCCAGGGCCATTGACGTGGCGAGCGCTCTCTCGCGACCACCTCTCGGACGGCGATCCGGACCGCCGGGTCTATCCACCTCGACGATCGTCGAGCCAATCATGCGGCGCACGACCACCCAGGCGCTTCCATTGGTGGAGGTCCTCGGGTCGCGTGGCGAAGGCTTTCGACCGAATAGACGTCGACCTCCTCGCGGGTGACACGCTCCATGGTCGCGATCAAGTTGGCGCTGATCCCTAGGGCACAAACCCCATCGACATCGCGCTGGCGGGATCGAACAGCGAGCCGCCCGAAGCCCCATCGGCACCCGGCTCATGCTGTCGGCGCCGCCGGCGACGATCAGCTAGTCCCAGCCGGACCGGATGCGCTCCGCGGCCTGCTGCACCGCCTCCAGGCGCAGAAGCGGTCCACTTGGACGCCGGACACGGAGTGGTCCCGCGACGACAAGAGCACCGCGCCACGGCGGATGTCGAATCCTTGGTCGAGCAGGGGGCTGACGCAGCCTACCACCACGTCGTCGATGCGCGAGGTGTCGAGTCCGTTACGGTCCTTCAACACGTCGAGCAGCCCCGCACCCAGCGCGTCGGCTTGGTCTCGTTTAGCGCGCCGCCCGCATTGCCGCAGCCTCGAGGCGTTCGGATGTGCATCGTTTGTCCTGTGTCAGGAGCTTGGAATGGCGCTGATCGGCAGGTCGCGCGCGCGCGCCAGGGCGGTCGCGGTGGCCACGGTTTGGCGGGCGAAAAAGGCTTCGGGATCCCCGCCGACCTCGCGGGCGAACCCGGCGGCGAAGTGCGGCTCAATCGCGGCGACCGCGGCCCACCCGTCGACAAGGCGATAGAGGCGATATGCTGCCACCGCGCCCGAAAGGGGCCCACGATCGCCCGTCAGACCGTGATAAACGGGCGCGGCGAATTCTTCGGCGGCTTGCCTGAGACCAACTTGCCGGCGCCGTTCAGAGCGGCCTAGTGCGCGGCCCAGCAACAGCGCCAAGGCAGCCCGTACGGCCTGGCGTGCGCCGGCGAGATCGGCGATCAGGCTGCGCGGCATCATCGGGGGCGACAAGAGCCCCGCCTCCAGCTGATAGGTCAGGTCGTGGCCGGGGATTTCGGGCGATCGGGCGTCCCCGACGATCTCGACCCAGCACAGGTCGGGGTTGATTTCCGCCAGCGCTTCGTTCGAGACGCCCAGGCGGGCGAGTGCTGAAGGCCGCTGGCTGGTGATCAGCAGATCCGCGGACGCGAGAAGTTTGCGGAGTTTTTTCCGCCCCTCCTCGCTTCTCAGATCGATCGCCCGCACCGAGCAACCCCTGGTCAGTTCAGCGTACCAGGCCGGTGCGGCAAGGCTGAGAAAGTCCCCGGAAGGGGGCTCGATCTTGATGGCGTCCATCCCGTCCGCAACGAGCATCGACAAAGCCACTGGCCCAGGGAGATTCTGCGCCAGGGACACGACACGCATACTGGCGAGTGGCCGATCATCAGCCATCACTGCATCAACGCCCACAACCTCATCCTCCCCAAACAGCCACGCATTGACAAAACCAGCGAGGTCGAAATACTTGCTCAACGTTCAGTATGTAATTGTCAAGCTGCGGGTAGCGGTCAAGACATCCAGGAGGCCTCCATGGACGCAGCCACGCCCTCACTCGTTTCCGGCGACAGTTTCGTAGCGCCGCCCGAAACCCCGATGCTCCTGCGCCGAACGGTATTCGGGCCCGAACACGAGGACTATCGCCGCGGCGTCCGCCAATTCTTCGAGAAGGAGGTGTATCCGCACTGGGAGGCGTGGGAAGCTCAGGGGCACGTCGATCGCGCGCTCTGGCACAAGGCGGGAAAAGCCGGACTCCTGTGCGTCGCCATTCCCGAGGCGTTCGGCGGACTGGGCGCGGATCGACTGTTCGCGACCATCGTCATGGAGGAGCAGGCGCGTGTTGGCGCGAGCGGACCGGGCTTCTCGCTCCATTCGGAAATCGTGGCGCCCTATCTTCTGCACTACGGCACCGACGCACAGAAGCAGCGCTATCTGCCGCGCATGGCGTCGGGCGAGTTCATCGGCGCGATCGCGATGACTGAGCCGGGTACGGGGTCTGATCTACAGAGCATCCTCACACGCGCGGAAGACAAGGGCGACCACTACCTCCTGAATGGATCAAAGATCTTCATCACCAATGGCTATATGTCCGATGTGGTGATTGTGGTCGCCAAAACCGGCGAGTCAGGCAGGGGCAGTGCCGACACGAGCCTGCTTTTGGTGGAGGCATCCTCTCCTGGCTTCACCAAGGGCAGGCCGCTCAAGAAGATGGGCATGCGCGCGCAGGACACCTGCGAGCTGTTCTTTGACGACGTCCGCGTACCCAAGGAGAATCTGCTCGGCGCGGCCGGAGCAGGCTTCGTGATGTTGATGCAGCAACTGGCCTGGGAACGGTTGATGATCGCTATTCAGGCGCAGGCGAGCGCCGAAGCGGCTTTCGATACCACTCGAGACTACGTCAAGAACAGGCACGCTTTCGGGCGACCCGTCGCCGCGTTTCAGACGATGCGGCACCGGATGGCTGAAATCCAGACCGACCTCAGCGTCGGTCGCACCTTTGTCGATGAATGTCTTAAGGCCGAGATTGCGGGGGCGCTGACGCCGATGGCCGCGGCCGGCGCAAAGCTATGGGTGTCGGAGATGTGCAGTCGTGTCGGCGATCAGTGCGTCCAAATGCACGGCGGCTACGGGTTCATGTGGGAGTATCCAGTGGCGCGCTCTTTCGTCGATAACCGCGCTCACCGCATCTACGGCGGGACAAACGACATCATGAAAGAACTGATATCTCGCGCGTTATGATGAAGGCTTCGACACGCGGGGAGTCCGATGGCAAACACGTCGCCATGCCCACTTCCCGTATTGCCAGACGCACTCAAGCCGAGCGCAGCGCTGCAATGAAGCAGCGCCTTATCGAGGCGACCTTGGGAGCGCTGGTCGACGTCGGCTATGCCGAACTGACATTCGCCCATGTGGTCCAACGCGCGGGCGTGTCACGCGGAGCGCCACTGTACCACTTTGCGTCCAAGGCGGCGCTGGTCGAGGCCGCCGCAGAGGCCTTGATCCATAAGTTGTTGGATCGTGTGATACGAATCTGGAAGATCGCCGAAACCTCTCCCGATCCCATCGGGGTGTTCTGTGTTACGCTTTGGCGGGAGCTCTACAATGCCCGTCAGGGAGCGATGCTGGCGGAGCTGAGCCACGCGAGCCGCCATTCTGCCGAGTTGACGGTGATCGTCTCGCGATTGTGGACGGAGGCCTATCAGGTTCTCACGGAAATGCCTGCCTCCGAGACGCGGGCGGGCGGCAGCGAGGCGGCAGCGCTGATGATCCCGGTCGGTCGCATGATGATGATGAGCACCTGGTTCATGCGCGGCATGGCCGAAGATGTTCATCTTGGCGCCTCGGAAGGTCTCTTCGAGGCATACCTCGACAGCTGGGTTGCAATGCTCAGAGCTCAAGCAGCTCGCTGATTGCAACCTCTGCCGGGCCCGCTAGGGCGCGCCCGGCCGTTGATGCCGGGAACCTCCAGAAAACCATGCCGTTTCAGGAGCTCCTGCAACCGCCCGTGGGGTAGCGCCGACACCGTACAGTAGTCAGCGCGCTCATCGTAGTGGCGGCGACCATCGCATCCACGACCGCTTCTTGGACGCCCTCGACCGTGTCCTCGAACAGTGGGTTTTATGCGAACTGAATCGGGATGGTCGGTGTTGATCGGCGTGGAAAAGGGGCTCTGACGCAGGTTTGATGAAGTTGGCCGGTTGACTGTCGTGAGGTTCACATCCGGGTCAGCGTCATGGCAAAAGTCCTTTCTCCGTCCAGCCTCATCCCAGCAGGCTTTTTCCTTACCGGCGCATAGTCCGGCGGCGATCGCACCACCATCGACATCCAGAGCGTCGGTTCAAACTGTCGGTGCCCTGGGTGCGGGACCGCGAGCCGGCGGGTTCATAGCCGCTACGGGCGCCGCCTGTTTGATCTGCCGATAGCGGGCAAATCTGTGGTGTTGCAGGCAAGCGTAAGACGATTTCGCTGTGAGGTCGTGACCGCAGGTGGGGGGGATTCGAATTTTCTGCAGATTTCAGCGGATTTCACCGAAGTGCACCCGGTCAATGAGCACGCCACTGATCGCCAGCGGATCATTTTGGTAGCGGTGTGGTAGCGGCGGGAAAAATAGGGTGGGCGATCCCGTTGGGATCGCCCTGCCGTAACCTATTGATAGCCTTAGCTATCTCGACTGGAGCGGGCGAAGAGATTCGAACTCTCGACCCCAACCTTGGCAAGGTTGTGCTCTACCACTGAGCTACGCCCGCACTCCACGACGGCCCCGCTTGGGTAATCCGTCTTGTCGAGAGGCGGCCGTATAGCGGACAGGTCCGGCCTCTCGCAAGGGGTTTCGACGAAAATCCCTATTCCGTGTCGCGTCAGCGCGGGGCCAGCCGGATCGCGCCGTCCAGCCGGATGCATTCGCCGTTGATATAGACGTTACGCGCCAGCTCCAGCACCAGGGAGGCATAGTCGGAAGGACGCCCAAGACGGCTGGGGAAGGGAATGGCCGCGGCGAGGCTGTCCTGAACCTTCTGGTCCATGCCGGCCATCATCGGAGTCCACATGATGCCGGGCAGGATGGTGTTGCAGCGGATGCCTTCCTGGGCCAGATCGCGGGCGATCGGCAGGGTCATGGCATAAACGCCGCCCTTCGAGGCCGAATAGGCCGCCTGACCGATCTGGCCGTCCTGGGCCGCCACCGAGGCGGTGTTGACGATCAGACCCCGCTCACCATCCTCCATGGGCTGCAGCGACACCATGCCGAGCGCCGATTGCGACAGGACACGGAAGGAGCCGAACAGATTGACGCGCACGGTGCGCTCGAATGAAGCCATGTCGTGAGCCCGGACCTCGCCAGTATCCTTCTTGCGCGAGACCGTCTTCTGGCCCGTGGCGATCCCCGCGCAGTTGATGGTCAGTCGTTCCTGGCCATGGGCGGCACGGGCCTTCTCGAAGCCGGCGGCCACCGAGGCGTCGTCGGTGACGTCCACCAGGCAGAAGACGCCTCCGATTTCGGCCGCGATCGCCTCGCCCTTCTCGGCGTTCATGTCGAACAGGGCGACCCTTGCGCCGGTGGCGGCGATTGCCCGGGCGGTACCTTCGCCCAGGCCCGAGGCACCTCCGGTGACGACGGCGGCGATCGAGGAGTCGAGTTTCATGGCGGGAGTTCCTATGTTGTCTGAACCGATGTCTCTCCCGAGGGGTTTAGCGGCGATGCCGACCCGATCACAACCTGTTACGCCCGAAGATGTGCTGGACCCGGAAAAGGCCCTGGTGCCGTCCGTTCAGAAGGTAAACGAGCTGCGGGTCCAGCGCGGCTTCTGGCCCAAGATCGTCCGCACAGCGGCACGTATCCCGTTCGTCGATCAGGCCCTGAGTGTCTGGTACGCGGCCCGCGACCCGGAGACACCGGCGGCGGCCAAGGGGATGATGCTGGGGGCGCTGGCCTATTTCGTCCTGCCGATCGACGCCATCCCCGACATCTTTGCCGGAATCGGCTTTACCGATGACGCCGCCGTATTCGCCGCCCTGATCGCCACGCTTGGTGCCAACATCAAGCGACGGCATCGTGACCAGGCTGGCGAAGCCGTCAAACGCCTCAAGGAGACGTAGGGCGAGCGATATCTCGATGCTCAGTTGGCCGCTGTTTCCAGCAGACCGGGCAAGGCCGCGTTCGGCGCGGTCTCGACGTGACGGGTGTCCTGTCGGCGCGGCAGATGCCAGGCCTGGCCGGGTTCGAAATGCGAGCCTGACCACTGCATCACCGTCACCACGATCATGCTCGCGTCCCACTCGACCTGGTTGAAGCTGGGCGGAGCGCCCCGCTCCCTGTGCGACAGCGTTCCGCAACCGACCGCATAGGAACAGCGGTCTGACAGATCTATGGGCAGGGCAAAGGGGATGTGGGTGTGACCGGTCATGATCAGATCAACCCCGGCCTCGGCAAAGATCACCGCCGCCCGGTCGCCCCGCTTGACGTCACCGGTCATGGGCGTGCCAATCATCTCGATCAGCGGGTGGTGACAGGCCAGGATACGCAGCGCGCCTACGGGGGCCTGACGCAGCGCCTGGGCCGCCCGTCGTGTCTGGTCCAGGTCGATGACCCCTTTCGACCAGTTCAGCCGTGCCTGCCAGCCACGCGCGGTGGTCACCCCCCGCACCATCAGGTGCTCGCGCTTGAACTCCCCGTCATGGGCCGGGTGGCCGGTCGCCCGCTCAAAGGCCCGCCAGGGCCAGAACAAGCGATCCAGAAGCCCATAATAGGGCACGTCGTGGTTGCCGACGATGACGAACCGAGGTTCGGGCATGTCCCGAATCCAGGCCCCGGCCGCGGCGAACTCGCCGGGCAGGCCCTTCTGGGTCACATCGCCAGTAATCAGGATCAGGTCGGTGGGGGTTGCATGGGCGAAGTCCAGCGCGGCGGCGCACGCCCGCTGATGCTCCACGCCGAAGTGGATGTCCGAAAACTGCAGCAGGCGACCCATGATCACGCTGCTTCTACAGGCTTCAGATCAAAGACGTGAGACCCCCGCCTCAAACGCGGTCTTCCACCGCCGGGGGATTGGGGGCCAAGGCCTGAAACGCCTTGGGAATGAAGGTCACGCGGGTCTCGTGCGGCAACAGCGTCGGCTCTCCGTCAATGACGGCCGGGATCTTGGACCGGCCCCAGACCTCGATCCGGCGAGCCGGCCTCGTCGTCACCGAAGCGTCGGTCCGCCAGTCGCTGAACAGGGCGGTTGCCGCCAGACGGAAGGCCTGGCTGGTATCGGTGGGATCCATGGCGGCCGCTTCCAACCCTATGGGCTCGTCCAGGGCGCGAGAGATCATGGGGCTGATCAGGACCAGCGCCTCGGTCTTTTTCCGATCCGCATTGTCCAGCGAATAGCGGAGGCGGCCGGAAAAGGCCCGGCGCAGCGCCCGGCGACCATAGGCCCAGGCCAGCGACAGTTTGCCCGTGCGCATCGCCTCCCGTGCCGGTGCCCACAGGGCCGGAGACCCCAGGATGGCGGCGCAATAGAAGGCCTTGCCCTCGACGAGGCCGCCGGACACGAATTGCGGCGCTCCGTCTTCCAGGGCCGAACGCAGGGCCGCCTTCCAATCCGTCGTACCATAGAGGGCCTTGGGCAGCATGTTCATGGTGCCGCCCGGCAAGGGTGCGACCAGGGGGCCACGGGGGCCGGCCCGTGACGCCACCGCGCGGGCCGTGCCGTCTCCGGCCAGAACGAAAAGGACATCGGGATTTGACCCCAGGGCCTCATCGATCTGGGAGTCCATTCGCGGTCCCTCAAGCGTGACCACCTCCGACTCGCAGGGGTATTCCGCCAGGATTGATCCCACTTCACCGGCCGCATGAGGCCCCACCGATCCCGACAACGGATTGACCAGGACCACCACTCGATGAATTGCGACATGGGTCGTCAGGCTTCGAACCTGCACCGTCGCCGCCTCGGCCATTTCGGCGTCGGTCGGGCTGCCAGTTGTCGAAGTCCCGGTCCTTGGGGTCATGATGTCGCTCATTGCGCCCAAACGCCCGGACGAACCGGGCGTTCCGTGCCAAGCGTGACTATTGTGTCGTGAGGGGCGTGGTGCCTTCAGCCGTCGCCGGGGCCTTTCCGACGGCCTCGAGAATGGTGGTCCTTCCCGCGACGATCCAGCCGTCGATCATGGTGCCGGCACCAGCAACCGAGCCCTCCTTGATTGACAGACCCAGGATCAAGGCACCGAACAAGGCAAGCAGTGTGACTATCAGTCCCAGGAAGGCTCCGCCGCCGCCACTCTTTCGACGCTTGCTGGTTCGCGCCCAGACCGGGCTGTGTGCGGCATCATCGGTCATGTGGACCACTTCAGGAAAACGCATATTGAACCCCTCCTACCGGACGCGTGGCAGCCAGCCAGTGGCGTTCGCATCCTCCCGATCAGCCTATGCCGTCGTTCGTTGGCGGCATAGGGCGGGAACCTGCGCCATAATCCAGCGTTATCCCCCCCGGGGCGAACATAGAGCCCTTAATCGGGTGAAGGATCACGACCATGAACAAGGCAATCATTGCCATCGGTGCTGCCGGTCTCCTGGCTTCGGCATGCGCCAGCGACCCCTACAGCGGCGGCCCGAACGAAACGGTTCGTCAGGGCGCGATCGGTGCCGGCATCGGTGCTGTTGCTGGAGCCATCATCGGCAATAACGTCGGTAGCGGCAATGCGGGTACCGGGGCCCTTATTGGGGGCCTGGCTGGCGGTGCAATCGGCGCCATTCGCGGCTCCAATCAGGACCGTGCCAACCAGCAGCGCTATCGCGATAACTCCGGCAACTACTACTACTGTTACGATGGTCGTCAGAACGAGTGCTACTGGGAAAACGGTCAGCGCCGCCAATAGGGGTGACTCGGTTTCCGGTCTGTTCGATCGGGCAACCGGCCGTGAAGACAAGGGCGGTGCGTCGGATGACGTGCCGCCTTCATGCTGAAATTATCAGGGGAGGCCGCCGCATTCGAGTGGCCCAGCGACAGGATGGGACGATGAGGAGGGCTATAGTCTTGGGACTGATTGCTGCGAGCGCGGGCCTGGCAGGCTGCGGATCGACACGTAAAATGTTCAGCGACCGCTCCCAACTGATTGCGGCTCCGTCAGCCTGCGGGTCCATGAAATTCGAGATCTACTTCGCCGATAGTGAAGCACGGCTCACCGAACCGGCGCGTCAGGCAATCGGCATGACTGCGACCCAGCTCCAGGGATGCGAAATCCGGTCGGTACGGGTCATTGGCCTGGCCGATGCACGCGGCGGCACCGAGGCCAACCTGAGCCTTTCAGAACGCCGCGCCCGGACGGTGGCAGAGGCACTGACCGGCGCGGGATGGCCCGCGCCACTGTTCGATGTCACCGCGTCCGGGGATACCGGCGCTGCGGACGCTCAGGGTATCCGTGAACCCCTGCGTCGCCGCACCGAGGTTCTGGTCGAGGCCGCTCCACGGACCTGAAGGCGGGACCGAGGTCGCGGGCCATGGCATAGGCGATACGTCAGGACTATAGGTCGCGTCCTGCCCCACGAGCCCTGCGGAAGCCATGCCCTTGCGCCTGATCGCCCTCCTGATCTCCTGGCTGGTGCTCGTTCCCACGATGGCGGCGGCCCAATCGTCGGGACCGGGCCTGGGGCCCCAACGCACCGATCGGATCGAGGCCGAGCTCGTACCCCTCTCAGCCTGGGCTGTACCGGGATCGACGGTCGTGGTGGCGGTGCGACAGGTTATCCAGCCCGGCTGGCATACCTACTGGCGCAATCCGGGCGACTCGGGCGGGCCCACGACCCTGACCTGGAGCCTGCCGCAGGGCGTGAAGGCGGGTGACATCGTCTGGCCCCTGCCGCAGCGACAGCGCCTGCTGGGCCTCACCAACTACGGCTATGAGGGCGAGGTCTTTCTGCCGGTCCCGATCGAGATCCCGGCTTCGGCGCGCCCCGGGACAATGCTGCGTTTGAGCGTGAAAGCCCTTTTTCTGGTGTGCAGCGACCAGATGTGCGTGCCCGATCAGATGACTCTGGGCCTCGATCTGCCGATCCGCGCACCAGCAGGCAATAGGTCCGCCCCGCTCGCCGGCACCATGGGGGGGCAGATCCAGGCCGTGATCCAGACCGCGCCGCGTCCCGCCGGGATCGGTGCCCGGGCAACACTGGTCGGAAGGACGCTGACGTTGACCGCGACGGGCGGACCGCTGGATGGCGTAGACATTCGCCAGGCCTCGTTCTTTCCCTTCGAAGGCGATGTCATCGACCATGCGGCGACCCAGTTCGGTCAAAGGGGCCCGGCAGGCGTGACGCTGGAGCTGGCGGCAGCGACAGGTCTCACCGGGAACGGTCTGACCCGGCCAATATCGGGTCTGCTGGTGACCGACGCCGGAGCGTGGGAAGTCACAGCAG
>Ga0209066_10005662_pt1 | contig 13074 bp, 10 predicted proteins | sample All_14_2_FD_187198 | JGI IMG/M metagenome (GOLD analysis project Ga0209066, IMG submission 187198) | Freshwater microbial communities in response to fracking from Pennsylvania, USA - Allegheny Zone_MetaG_DW_15 (SPAdes) (version 2) ...
GATGGCATCCTTATCGATGTTCATGAATCTAATTTTCCTTTTTATTATCAATAGGCTGATGGGGGTTTAGCAGATCAGGCAAGCCACGTCAAAAGGACGGGTAATTCATTTTACTATCAAGACCTTAGCTTTCTTGCCAAAGCCTCGATTGCGACTGTATAACCGGCCGCACCCAAACCACAGATACTGGCCATAGCCACAGGGCCTACATAAGAGATATGGCGAAAACTCTCACGTGCGGCCGGATTTGACAAATGCACCTCGACCACAGGGCAGGATAAAAGCCGCAAAGCATCATGTAGGGCGACAGAGGTATGCGTATAGGCCCCTGCATTAACAATAACGCCTTTAATATCAGCATTCTGTGATGCCTGCTGGACCCATGTCACCAGCTCACCCTCGGCATTGGACTGGCGACAATCAGCCTTATAGCCAGCCGCAGCCGCTGCTGCAACGCATTGTGCATCAATATCAGCCAGTGTGGCTGCGCCATAAATACCGGGTTCACGCGTGCCAAGCATATTCAGGTTCGGGCCATTGAGAATCAGGATCGTGGCTGTCATGCGCCTAACTTTATGTTCAACTGGGTTTCCAGAGTTTCGCGCAGATTGTCAGGGCTTGTAAAGACATGCCCATGCATGCCCACAGCTTTTGCAGCATCAATATTGGCCTTGAGGTCATCGATAAAAATGCACTCGGCAGCATCTAGCCCATAACGCTGGCACAAAAGCCTGTAGATAGCGGGGTCAGGCTTTACCATTTTTTCGTGAGCCGAGACGATAACACCGTCAAACTCACGTAAGAAAGGATACAATTCCTGCGACAACGCCCATTTTTCTGTTGAATAGTTGGTGATGGCATAAACGGGTACGCCCGCTGCACGTAACTGCTTCTTTAAGGTAACCGTGCCTTCAATGGCACCGGCCACCATATCGGGCCAGCGCGTGTCGTAAGCACGAATGAGGTCGGCATGGTCGGGGTAAAGCGCAATGCGCTGCGCCACGGCATCGGCCCAGCTATGTAGCCCCAGATCCTGATGGGCATTCCAGATACGCGGCGTCACATGCGTGAGGAAATGCGCGCGTGCAGCGTCATCGGGGATTAACTGACGATAGAGATTTTCAGGGTCCCAATCGATCAGAACCCCGCCCACATCAAACACGACGATGCGCGGCGGGGTGCTATTAGAAAATGGCAACATTGATTAGTGTGCGCCGTGCGCAGCTGGTGCCGATATTGGCCCCGATTGCGGTGCCACAGGAGCCACAGGATCAGCATCCGAAGGCATGACTGCTGGCGATACAGGCGCTACAGACGGCGTTGTTGCTGGCTGCGTATCAGGGGTGGTCTGGCTTGGTACACCGCCTGGTTTGCTGTCGCGTGCCATGGCATCCATAGCCTGACGCTGTTCCATTTCGGCGCGGGTCGGCAACGCTGTATTATTTGTTGTTGTGGCCGAGGTATCAGCAGGTGCTTTGTCTTTGCGGAAGAACGACTGGATTTTTAAGCGCAGGCGATCCTTCCATGATTTTTCTGCATTTGCAGCTTCAGCTATTTCCTGCATTTTTTTGATATTATCGCCCGACATTTCAGGAGGGAAGCTGTTGGTCAGCTCATCGGGAGATACGACATTGACGGTGACTTGCTTTTCACCCGCTTTTTCAAATGTCAGCGTGAGGGTAAATTTGTCGCCCTTTTTCATTTGCTCTTTCAGGTCCGACAACATGATGTGGTTATTAGCAGGTGCCAGTGCTGTAGTTTTTCCGGCTGGCACATCAAGTGATTTGATAGGGCGCATGACCATTACACCTTTATCATCAACCTTCATGGTATGAAGCATGGCCATACCTGCGCGATCGGTTTTCACACCGGTCAGCTTATCGGCATCGGTGCCGTTATTGGTGATCAGCAAGAAGACGCCGGCTGTAGGTAACAGAGCCGGTGTTTCAAGTGTCGAAGCCCGTTCGATCACGATATTTTCGGCGGCTATTGATGGCACAGCCAGCAGGCATAAAAACAAGGTAAGCAGTAAACGCATGGTCAAACCCCTTTTGAATAAACTTCCGGCGGCAATCATAAGAGAGCCGCCGGTTAAAGGGAATATGCTTTTGCTATCAGCGTATGGTGTCGAACATGACCTGTTGGCTCAGAATTTGCGGCAGAACCACGGCGGGCGGGCGTTTACCTGTATCGTCCGGCCCTCCGAAATATACATATAATGGTACGCCGGAACGCCCGTACATTTGCAAAAATGTTGATATTTCAGGGTCTTTATTGGTCCAGTCCCCTTTGAAATAGGTTACACGCTGCGTTTTCATGAGGCCGATGACTTCGGGTGTATCAAGTGTAACCTTTTCATTCACAAGGCAGGTGATGCACCATGATGCCGTCATGTTGACGAGTACGGGGGCATCGCCTTTAAGCGCGCCTTCAAAAGCTTTACTGCTATATGGCTTGAAATTGACTGCAGCCGCATCAACCTCAGCGTCATTTCTGCCTTGTGGGATGACGAGGTTAAGCCCGAGTATCGTCAGAGCCAGAACGGCTACGCCGGTTACAACCATAGCCCGGCGCCAGATACGACGCTTAGGCTGACGACCCAGAATCCATACGGCAAACGCCAGCGACACCATACCCGCAAGGGTCCATGCAACGGCAGTCGGACCGCCCTGCTGGGCCACGACCCATACTAGCCATACAGCCGATGCAAACATCGGGAAGGCCAGTATTTGCCTGAAGGTTTCCATCCATGCACCGGGGCGCGGCAGTATTTTCTGGAGGCGTGGCACGTAGCACAGTAACAAATACGGGAAAGCCAAACCAAAACCCACCATGGCAAAAATCGCCATCGCGATGGGCATGGGTTCAACCAGTGCGGCCCCTATGGCAGTCGCCATGAACGGTGCACTGCAAGGCGTGGCCACGACTGTGGCTAAAACACCCGACAAAAACGATGTAACAAGCGGGTGATGCTTTTCAGCCAGCAGCACTTCGCCACCAAAAGCGATACGCAAATTGAATACGCCAGCAAGGTTCAAACCCGTTACAAACAACAGCCATGCAATGCCGGCAACCACAGCGGGGTTCTGAAGCTGGAAGCCCCAGCCCAGCTGTTCGCCAGCTTCGCGCACGGTGTACAGCATACCGCCCAGCGCCAAGAACATGGCGATGATACCCAGCGCATAAAGTGCGCCAGACTTTTGCGCGTGCGTGCGTTCAGCTTTAGGCAAAGACACCAGATGCAGCGCTTTCATTGACAGAACGGGGAATACACAAGGCATGAGATTCAGGATAACGCCGCCAACGAAAGCGAAGAGCATAATTGTAAGCAGGCCCAAATCAGCAGCTGGTACAACACTGGGCTGGCCCATGATGGGCGCTGCGGCCGCGGTCATGCTGCCCCCGATGATGACCGAACGCGTGCCGGATACAACCAGATACTGGGCATCACGCAGGCGTTTGATATCGCGGGTGTTGTCACGCGTCTGGCGCAAGGTCAATGTGCGGGTTGTGGAATCGTATGTCGCGATCTGGTCATCGGCATTTACAACATAGCCGTATTCAAGCGGAAACCATTCAACCGCATCAAGGTCAGCGGCAAAGGCAGCTTCCGTCGTTGGTAAGGTTACGCGCACGCGCACTTCGTTTGCATCAAATTCGGTCACAGTCGTCCAGTCTACCGGCTGGGGAATATGCGAAGCCGCCTCGGCAAAAAGATCGGCATTGGCAGGGCTGGCAGTTGCGGCTACCGGCACATTCAAGACAACGTCGTGCGTTTCAGGCACACAGATTTCATCGCATACAAGCACCGACGCCTTGCCCGAAACAGCAAAGGTGGAGCCGATTGGTGCGCTTAAAGGCACCTCGATGTCGGTCAATATAACGGCACGCTCGTGGTAGCCGAAGTTCATCAGCGGGCCATAGGGAATATGCTCGGGCGTGGGCCACAGGAAGCCTGACGCCTTGGCACCTTGCGGTAGCGTCCATTTGATTTTCATGGCCTCGCCGGAATCGCCCGGGTTGGTCCAGTAGGTGTGCCAACCATCGGCGATGGATTGTTCGATTGCCAGATGAAGGGGCTGGCCCGGTACTGCGGCGGTTTGGTCGGCATAAAGGCGCAAGGCGACTTTATCGCCGTCCTGCGCGAAGGCCGTGGCCGATGAGATGAGAATAAGGGCGAGAGATAAGAGGGCGCGTTTGATCATAGGCATATCATAGCCCGTTTTTTACGCAGCGGAACCCAGCTTTTTAATCGTGTTTGTGGTTGAAAACCCCTCTTCCAGAGATATAAGCACGACGCGACCGCCTGTTGCCTGCACAAAATCGGCCCCGACCACTTTATCGACCGTGTAATCCTGCCCTTTAAAAAGCATATCTGGGCGCAGGGTTTTAATAAGTTCCAGCGGGGTATCTTTTTCCTCGGTGTTATCGCCGAATAAAACAACGCAATCGATACTGCCCAAGGCTGCAACCACGCGGGCGCGCGCGTCATGACCATTTACAGGACGAGCGGGCCCTTTCAGGCGGCTTACGGACGCATCGGTATTCAGCCCCAGCACCAGCCTGTCGCAAGCAGTGCGGCAACGGTCCAGCATCATGACATGGCCCTGATGTACAATATCGAAACAGCCATTGGTAAAGCCTACGGTCAGACCGCGGGCTTTCCAGCGTTCAACCTGCGCCTTGGCTTCCGCCCAGCTTGAAATGGGTGCAAGTGTGCGACCATGGGTAATAGCGGCATTATCGGTAATGGCGCGGTGCAGTTCATCGGCATCGATGCTGGCAGTGCCCACTTTTTCAACGACAAGCCCTGCCGCAATATTGGCAAGTGTGGCGGCCGATACAAGATCGGCGCCTGCGGCCACGCAAGCAATGGCGACCGCCGCCACCGTATCGCCAGCGCCTGATACATCAAACACCTCACGCGCGCGGGTCGCCAGATGCACGGGTGCATCGTCAGGTCCTGTTAGTACGGTCATACCATCGGCCGAACGTGTGGCGATGACAGCGCCAATACCCGCCTGCACAATCAACTGCCGCGCGGCATCGGTTACTTCCGCATTGGAGCCTGTTGCGTGACCGCCTGTGGCATCCGCCAGTTCACGACGGTTGGGGGTCACGGCATCGGCACCGCTATAACGCGTATAATCGCGACCTTTGGGGTCAACAAACACGCGGATCTTTTTGGCCTTGGCGGCACCGATCACCGCACGCAGCACCTTGGGTGTCAGGACGCCCTTGCCGTAATCGGACAACAAAACGCCGTTGCAGCCGTCCATCGTTTTCAATGCTGCATCGATTATTGCCTGTTCCGTAACGTCACTGATAGCACGAGTGTCTTCGGCATCGACGCGCAGCATCTGCTGTGGGCCCGTGGCATAACGGGTTTTTGAAATGGTGGGGCGGGAAGAATCTTCTACCAATGCGGGGGTCAGGCGCGGCAAGCGCGCCAAGGCCGCATTCAGTTTGCCCTTTGTATCGTCATTGCCAACCACGCCCACCAGTTTGACCGCGCAGCCAAGGCTGCACAGATTCGATGCCACGTTACCGGCTCCGCCCGGCGTTTCGGTTACGCGGGTTACGCGTAGTACCGGCACGGGTGCTTCGGGGCTGATGCGGTCGACATCGCCATAGACGAATTGATCAAGCATAACATCGCCGACACATAAAATGGTCGCAGTGTTAAGTTTTTCGAGGATGGGGAGGAGCGATACAGGGTCGGTCATGCCTTTTCTCGTAATTCATATGGGCCTGAAAGGCAAGGAATGCCTTGGATTTCAAATTATTTTGCCTATTACATAAAAACCCACGGAGTTTTTAGAATTTCCTAACCATCGTTATGTATATTTGGGGCTGTAAGGGTTGCAGTGTTTGGGTGTGTACCGGACAAGCGGCAAATATAAACAGCTAACAGGCTGAAAAAACAATGAAAAATGCAGAGTTCAAACAAGCGGGCCTACTGACAAAGCTGAAAGCACATCTGGACCGTAACCGTCTGGGCGAACTTCTGGTTGCCAATGGTACCATCAGCCAGGCCCAATTGAGTGACGCCCTGCGTTTACAAAAACAAACTGGTTTCGCCTTAGGTACGGTCTTGCGCGAGCAAGGCCTTCTGACCGGCACCGGCCTCAAGGCCACGCTGGTCCAGCAAATTGCATGGCGCACAATGGCTGCATCACTGGCCTTCATCATCGGCTTTTCGACCCTTGGTATCCAGTCGGCGCGTGCAACATCGTCGTCGTATCATGAAGATAAAGTAGTAAGTACCCGCAAAAGCATGCCGGAAGGTGAAGTCCAGACCGTATCTCTGGACCGTCGGGCACCTGTTGCGCTTTCAGATTCACGTCCGGCCCTGTTCGGTACATCAGAAATACGCTCGGCCGATATCAGTCCTTTCAATAAATGGACATCGCTTTTAAACCGCCTCAATTCCAAAACAGCACCGCTGCCCGAGGCCCTTGCCGCTGAAAAAAGCGCAAGCGAACTGGATAAAGTTGAAGCCGTGAATACGTATTTCAACAAAGTTCGCTACATCGAAGACAAAAATAACTGGGGTACCAGCGATTACTGGGAAACGCCGGCCGAATTTTCCAGCCGCGGCGGGGATTGCGAAGATTTCGCGATTGCCAAATATGCGGCCCTCAAAGCAATGGGCTTTAAGGAAAACCAGCTGCGCCTCGCTATTGTACAAGACACATGGAAAGGCCTGCCTCACGCTGTCCTTATTGTTTATACGGCTGACGGCGCCAAGTTTCTGGACAACCAGTACAAGGAAGTCAAAGACGCAGAAAATTTTGACCGCTACCGCCCTGTCTATTCGATCAACCGCACAGGCTGGTGGCGCCACGTAAGCTAACACTTAGCGCTGTATTATACCAAACCGCCCCGTAACCGATGGTTCACGGGGTGATTTGTTTTTGGTATGGTTAGCGCCATGAATTTATGGATCCGCCTTCTATGGCTGCTTTTAAGCGCAGCCTTCCGACCCGCCCTGAAGTTACCCCATGACGCATCGGTTATCCGCACACGCGTGTGGCCGAATGATCTTGATACCAACTGGCATATGAATAACGGCCGTTATTTCACCATCATGGACCTTGGGCGGTTTGACCTGTTGTCGCGCGCAGGCGCATGGGGGCGCATGAGCCGTAAAAAATGGGGGCCGGTACTAGGCGCGGCTACAATCCGCTACCGCCAGCCGCTTGAAGTATTCGAGCCGTTTGACCTTGAAACCCGCGTGCTGTGCTGGGACGAAAGATGGGTTTATATCGAACAGCGCTTCATCATCGGGCATGGACCGAAAGCAGGCGGCGTGGCGGCCATTGGCCTTGTGCGGGCCGGATTTATTGACGAGACAAGGCGGCGTATGGTCCCGATGGCTGATGCTGCCGATATTCTTGGCATTTCCGGCCCCTCTCCTGTAGAACCAGCGCATATTACAGAATGGAAACGTGCGGAAGCCGCACTGAAGGAAGTTACCGCATGACACCGTCCGCCCGCATACAGGCCACAATCGAACTCTGGGAAAAAATCTGGGATGCTGGCGTGCCCATGGACAGTATCTGCGGCGACTATTTCCGCGTGCGCCGTTATATCGGCTCGGGTGACCGTCAGGCCGTGGCCGAACGCGTTTACGACATGATGCGGTCTTATGCACGCATCGGCTGGTGGCTCAAGCATCTGGGCGCTGAAGATACACCGCGCACACGCGCTGTTGCCGACTTGGCCCTGCGCGAGCAACTACCCCGCCCGCATATCCACGATCTGTTTACCGGTACCGGCCACGGTGCCGAAACACTGGATGATGCCGAATCCGCCTTTCTGGATAAACTGACAGGCCACACGCTCGAACACCCCGACATGCCCGAAGACGTACTGGCCGAATGCCCGCCGGAATCGTACGAGGCGCTCAAAGCCGTATTCGGTGAAGGCTTCAAAGATGAAATGGCGGCCATGCAAACGCCCGCCAGCCTTGATATCCGCGTCAACACCATCAAGGCCAAGCGCGGCGAAGTACGTGCAGGGCTTGTGAAACACGGTATCGAAACCGCTATCACACCTATATCGCCCGTTGGTCTGCGTGCGGCGACCCGCGTGCATCTGGCACCGACTAAGCTTTTGCAAAACGGCGTCATTGAAATACAGGATGAAGGCTCGCAGCTCATTGCGCTTTTATGCGCGGCAGAACCGGGTATGCAGGTGCTGGATGCATGCGCGGGCGGCGGCGGCAAAACGCTGGCGCTGGCGGCACAGATGGCTGGCAAAGGCCGCATTGTTGCGATGGATAACAACACAACCCGCCTTATGCGCGGCAAGCCGCGCTACGTGCGCGCGGGCATCCACAACGTGGAAGCGCGCTCGCTGGAAGATGAGCAGCATTTGAAATGGCTGCGCCGCCAGAAGGGCAATTTCGATGTGGTGCTGGTTGATGCGCCTTGTTCGTCATCGGGCACATGGCGCCGCAACCCTGATTTGCGCTGGCGCCGCCACGGGCCGACCATTGATGAAATTCTGGGCCTGCAAACACAAATTATGACGCGTTTTGCCAAATGCGTGAAACCGGGCGGCAAGCTTGTGTATGCCACCTGTTCATTGCTGCGCGAGGAAAACGAAAATCAGGTTGAGCGTTTTCTGGCCAACCATGCTGATTTCGAATTGCTGCCAATCGCTGATGCCTGGGCTCAAGCCAAGCTGCCTGAACCCTGCCCCGTAACAGGCGATTATATGCGCCTGTCGCCGCGCGTATCGGGTACGGATGGTTTCTTTGCGGCTGTGCTTAAACGTAAGGGCGCGGTTGTCACCGATGTACCTAAATCGGAAGACAGCGAAGCTGCCTAACTTGAAATATCAATAAATCCCGCCGGTACCGCCCAGCGAGTCACCACCGCCTGGTGCGGTTGTCGGCTGTTGAGGTGCATCCGGCTGATATGTATCTTCCGTTGGCTGGGTGTCATCGGTTGGCGTGCTGGAATCGTTGTCGTAGCTATTGACCGGCGCCAGATGTTCTTCCGGCTGGGTCGGGTCGCTTAAGTATAAATCGTATTCTTCATGGTCTTTCAAAAATGCTTCGAAAATGGCGCGCGGGTCATCAGGGCTGGTGCGCTGGCCCGTTGATGCATTGACCTGCACCAAGCTAATACCCGGCGGTACGCGGAAGGGCACGGCTTCATGCGTTTTGATATATTCCTCGATGAAGGCGCGGAACATAGGCGCGGCTGTCATGCCGCCAGTTTCATGCCCGCCGAGTGATTTCGGCTGGTCGAACCCAACATAGCTGCCGATGACAATTTCAGGCGTGAAGCCGATGAACCACGCATCGAAGTTGTCGTTGGTGGTGCCGGTTTTGCCGGCCAGCGGGTAATCAATATCCCGCAATGCCATTGACGCGGTACCACGCTGGGGGACGCCTGTCAGGATATTGACCATCTGGTAGGCCACACGCGGGTCGGTCACAAGGTCTTCTTCTTTTTTGACTTCTGGCACCGGCTGGCCCGGAGCCCAGGCGATGCGTGGGCCGCAATTCATGCATAGGCGGCTGTCGCGTGAATAAACGGTTTTGCCGTTGCGGTCCTGAATACGGTCGATGAAGGTCGGGGTAATTTTCTGGCCACCGTTATCAAGCATGGCGTAAGCCGCCGTCATTTTTAGTAGTGTCGTTTCCTGCGCACCCAGCGAATTCGAAAGATATGTTTCCATTGGTGTATAAATGCCGAAACGCTCAACCGTTTGGGCAATCCGCTCCATACCCAGATGGGCTGCCAAGCGCACGGTTGGAAGGTTACGCGATTTTTCAACGCAGACGCGCAAAGTTGTCGGGCCACCGTATTCACCCTCTTCGTAATTGCTGGGGCTCCACATACCTTGGCCTGCACCCATTGAAAATGAAATCGGTGCATCAAGAATTTTGGTGGTGGGTGTGTATCCGTCTTCCAGTGCTGCCAGATACACAAACGGTTTGAAAGCCGAACCAACCTGCCGCTGCGCCTGCGTTACACGATTGAATTCGCTTTTCTCGTAATCCCATCCGCCTTGCATGGCCAGTACACGGCCGGTGTAGGGGTCCATCACTACAAGGCCACCCTGTACCACGGGTACCTGACGCAAGCGCCAGAATTTGCTGTCATCGACTTCCGGTTTTTCGGGTGGCATCGTGCCATCGGCATTGGGCACGATTTTCGGCTTGGCCTTGGCGTCGAGATACGATTTAGGGCTGACCATCACAATATCGCCGACACGAATAACATCGCCAGCCCATGTTATATCATCTGCGTGCAGCGGGTGGGTCTCGCCGCCCTGAATACCAATTGTTATGGTGCCGCCGCTTTTTTTAGTCACAACGGCTACCTGCCAGTCGGGCAGCATGCCTTTTTGCAGGGGGATTTCAGCAATACGCTGGTCCCAGCCTGTTATATCTTCATAGCGGGCAATAGGCCCGCGCCAGCCGTGACGGCGGTCATAGCGCACGATGCCGTAACGGAAAGCCTTTTCGGCCATATCCTGTAAAACGGGGTCAAGCGTGGAGCGCACGAGCAAACCATCTTTATAAATTTCCAGGCGCTGGTTTTCGAGTAGGAAGCGCCGGATCTCTTCCGCGAAGTAAGGCGCCCTTACAGAGGATTCGCGCAATGCCGTACGGTCAGCTGCGGCAAGCGGTTGCAGCTTTGCAATCGCTGCCTGATCATTTGTGATGTAATGGTCTTCCAGCATGCGGCCGATGACCCAGTTGCGGCGATCAGTTGCCTGCTGGAGCCTCCTGACCGGATGGTAGTTGTTTGGCCCTTTTGGCAATGCTGCTAGATACGCCGCTTCCTCGACCGTCAGGTCTTCAAGGCCTTTGTTAAAATAGGTCTGCGCTGCAGCAGCTACACCGTATGCGCCCTGACCCAGGAAAATCTCGTTCAGATAAAGCTCGAGAATACGGTCTTTCGGTATCACACGCTCCATGCGCAGGGCCAGAATGGCCTCCTTGAATTTACGCTCGAAGCTAACCTCGTTGGTGAGCAGCATGTTTTTAGCAACCTGCTGCGTGATGGTCGAGGCGCCGACCATGCGGTTATCGGAACCTATGTGGCGTAAATTGACCAAAATCGCACGGCCAATACCCTGAAAATCAAGACCGTTATGGCTATAAAAATGCTGGTCTTCCGCAGACAAGAATGCATTACGCACCAATGGCGGGATGGATGTAATGGGTACGAAGACGCGTTTTTCCTCGGCAAATTCGGCCATAAGGCGGCCATCGCTCGCGTAAACGCGAGTGACGACAGGGGGCTGGTAGTCTTTCAGCTTTTCAAAATCGGGAATGTCGTTGGTGTAGTTTTTTAACAACCACGCAAAAAGCATGAAGCCGCCCAACAGGCCCAAAAAACCCAGAGAGCATAAAAGAAGTGTACCTTCTACGATTGTACGCCACAGCTTCCGCATATGCGGACTTATCGCATAAATTCGGGGCAGGATAAAGGCAGGAATGCCTTTGAAACAGCCTTAGGCGTTACGGGTTTTTTTATTGCCGAACAGCGATGCGAACAACGACGCTTTTTGCTGTGTGGCAGGTGCTGCTACAGGGCGGTTTTGATTGCCTGGCTGGACCGTGCGGAAAACAGGGGTCTGCGCATTTTGTGCGGGCTGGACCTGAGCCGACTGCACTTCACGCACAGGGGCTTGTTGTTGCACGGTGCTTTGTGGGCGAACCGATTGCTGCGCAGGTGTTGCCTGACGCGCAGCCTGATTGGGTGCGTGGTTGACGGCACCTTGCTGCATGCGCTTGGAATCGACAGCGCGCTGGCGCGCTTCTTCACGCTCCCGCATTTCTGCGATGCGTTCTTCGGATTGTTTCTGGCTGTACTGGCTGGTAATCAGAATTTGCGTTGCCTGCTTTTGCCACAGGTCACGCTGGACTTTCAGATCTTCGATCTGGCGCAGAGCGATGTCGAGCTGGTCACCGACCATGCGGACTTCCATTTTCAGGCGTTCGATTTCAATCGCGTGGCGGGCTTTTTCAAGCTCGATTTCCATGGCCGATATATTGGAATCGCCCATATCGGACGCGCCGGATGACGAGGTGTTGTTGCCCTGAGGCTGCAAACCGAAAACGCGGTCCAGTTCAGACACGTCAACGAGGCGGCGGCCATTGCTATCCACCTCGAACGACAACTTGCCGGCATTCATGGCACGCTGCACTGTCGATTTGGATTTTCCCGTGAGTTCTGCTGCACGCTGCGCACCAACCTTAGCCATTGGACCCACCCATCTGAAGTTACGTTTTATGGAATACACGCAGAACTATACGCTGCCATGAACCTTATCTTCAAGGTTTTTCTGGTCGCAATAAAGTGTCGCGGGCGACTTATCCACGACTCTTCGCGGGTCAAGGCGCGCCAGCTACGGCGCAGATGACATTCCGTGCACCATTTTTGACGCCGCATGACACTCATACAGCGTAATTATAGGCGCACAAAAAAGCGGCCCCGAAGGGCCGCTTAATTCGTATGACTTATAAAACCGATTAACCGGCGCTGGATACACGGCGCGGGGCTGCGGCTTTCGATGTCGCTTTGCCGCCTTTAGGACCTTTCGGGCCTTTGTCGTCGGTCGGGGCACCGGCTACTTTTTTAGCAGGCGCTTTTTTAGCGGTTTTCTTGGTTTCGGTGGCAACTGCGTCGCCTTCGGCGCCTTCTTCCATCATGACAGGGCCGCTGTCTTTGCCTTTTTCGGCAGGATCACGGTCAACCAGTTCAATAACAGCCAACGGGGCGTTGTCGCCGTAACGGAAGCCGGCTTTCATGATGCGGCAGTAACCGCCGGAACGCTCTTTGTAACGCTCGGCCAGTACGTCGAACATTTTGCCGACTTGCTCGATATCGCGCATGCGGGAAATTGCCAGGCGGCGGTTAGCGAGGCCACCTTTTTTAGCCAGCGTGATCAGTTTTTCAACGATCGGACGCAGATCTTTTGCTTTTGGCAAGGTGGTGACGATTTGTTCGTGCTTGATAAGCGCTGCTGCCATGTTGGCAAACATTGCGCGGCGGTGACCGCTTGTACGGCTCAGCTGACGGCCTTTAAAACCATGTCTCA
>Ga0209066_10005663_pt1 | contig 13072 bp, 5 predicted proteins | sample All_14_2_FD_187198 | JGI IMG/M metagenome (GOLD analysis project Ga0209066, IMG submission 187198) | Freshwater microbial communities in response to fracking from Pennsylvania, USA - Allegheny Zone_MetaG_DW_15 (SPAdes) (version 2) ...
CCGCCGGCGAACAGCAGCGCGCCTTCAAGCTCTCCTCGAACCGCCGCATCATCCTCTCCACCAACGTCGCCGAAACCTCGGTCACCCTGCCCGGCATCCGCTACGTGATCGACTCCGGCCTGGTGCGACTCAGCCGCTATAACCCCCGAACGCAGGTCCAGCGCCTCCAGATCGAGCCGGTCTCGCAAGCCAGCGCAAACCAGCGCAAAGGCCGCTGCGGCCGCATCGCGCCCGGCATCTGCGTCCGGCTTTACGGCGAAGACGACTTCACGAAGCGCGACGCCTTCACGCCGCCCGAGATCCTGCGCGCCAGCCTCGCCGGCGTCATCCTCACCATGCTCGACCTCAAGCTCGGCGAAATCGAAACCTTCCCCTTCATCGATCCGCCCACCTCGGCCATGATCCGCGAGGGCTACCGCGAGCTGGACATGATCGGCGCGCTCGAACCCAGAGATCAGAGGACGGAGGACGAAGTTCGGAAGGCAGATGCACCCGCGTCGCCCCGACTCGGCGAGAGAAGCTCTGCCCCTGACTCTGGAAGCCCGTTTCCCTCCCTCACCCACCTCGGCCGCCAGCTCGCGCGCCTGCCGCTTGAGCCCGCGCTCGCCCGCATCCTCTTCGCGGCGCACCACGAGAAAGCCCTCGCCGACACGCTCATCGTCGTGGCCGCGCTGGAGTGCGACGACCCGCGCCGCCGCCCCATCGACAAGCAGGCCGAGGCCGACAAGCTCCACGCCCGCTTTCTCTCCCCCGTCTCCGATTTCGCCGCGCTCATCCGGCTCTGGCGCTGGTACCGCGACCAGACCGCCAAGACCTCGCAGTCGGCCGCACGCCGCCTCTGCAAAGACAACTTCCTCTCTTACCCGCGCCTCCGCGACTGGAGCGACCTGCGCGACCAGCTCGAACGCCTCTGCAAGGAACTCGGGCTCGATGTCACCTCCACCGAAGGCGGCGACACGGGGCTGCACCGCGCCCTGCTGACCGGCCTGCTCGGCAACCTCGGCAAGCGCGACCCTGAAACCGGCGACTACCGCGGCGCGCGCGGCATCCGCTTCGCGATCTTCCCGGGGTCCGGCCTCGCAAAGCTCAAGGAGCGGAAGCCGGAGGCCAGAGACCGGAGGCCGGAGGCCGGCGAGCAAAAGTCCGAACGTTCCGGACGGCCCCCGGACTCCGATCACCGACGGCCGTCCCTCTCGCGCGAGTGGATCGTGACCGGCGAGTTGGTCGAGACCTCGCGGCTCTTCGCCCGCACCGCTGCCTGCATCGACCCCGAATGGGTCGAGCCCCTCGCCCGACGCCTCTGCAAGTACAGCTACCATTCGGCCGCCTGGGATCCCGCCCGCGGCTTCGTCCGCGCCAAGGAGAGGGTCACGCTCTTCGGCCTCGTCCTGGTTGAAGCCCGCACGCGCGACTACAGCCGCATCAACCCCTCCGAGGCGCGCGGCATCTTCATCCGCGAGGGTCTCATCGCCGGAGCCTTCCCCGCCCCCGTGCCGCCCTTCCTGAACGCAAACCTCAGCCGCATCCGATCCCTGCTCGAAGCCGAGGAGAAGACCCGCCAGCACAGCGCGCTCTTCGACCCCGAGGCCGCCTACGCCTTCTACGACAAGCGGATTCCTTTCGAGGTGTGCTGCGCCTCGGACTTGCGGCAGTGGGTCAAGAGGATGGAGGTCGGAGAGTTTCATCCGGCCTCCGGGCTTCGACCCCCGACCTCTGACCTGCTGATGACGGACGCCGACCTGCCGCCCGTGCGCGATCTCGCGCAGGAGTTCCCGGACGCGATCACGCTCAGCGGCAGCCGCCTCGGCCTCGCCTACCGCCACGCGCAGGGGGAGCCCGACGACGGCATCACGTGCACGGTCCCGGCGTCCCTGCTTCCCCTCGCCGCATCTTGGCGCAGCGACTGGCTCGTGCCGGGCATGCTAGACGAAAAGCTGCGCTGGATGGTCAATGTGTTGCCGACCAAATACCGCCGCCTGCTGCAACCCGTCGACGAGACCCTCGCCATGTGCCGGTCTAAAATGACCCCCGGACGCGGCGCGCTGACCGACGCGTTTTCCGACGCGCTCTACGCCGCGCGCGGCGTGCGGGTGCCGCCCGAGATCTGGAAAGAGGACGCCTACCCCGACCATCTGCGCATGCGCTTTGTCGCCCTCGGCGAGGACGGACGCGAACTGGGCAGCGGGCGCAACATCGCGCCGCTGGTCAAGCTCTTCGCGGCGCGCGTTGCCGAAGCCGCCGCCGCCGAACGCGCCACCAGCCCGTGGCACCGGGACGGCCTCACGCGCTGGGACTTCGGGCCGCTCCCCCCGCAGGTCGACGTGGGCAAGGCCGGCTGGCCGATCATTCATTACCCCGCGCTCGTGGACGCCAAGGACTCGGTGTCTCTGCGCCTTTTCTCTGACTCCTGCGAGGCGGCGGCAGCCCACGAGAAGGGCACCTGCCGCCTCTTTGCCCTCGCGCTCGGCAAAGAAGGGAAGCGTTTCATGCAGCCGGTCTCCCTGCCGCGTCCCGTCGCGCTCTACGTCAGGCAGCTTGAGATGTCCTCCGAGTCGCTGGGCGAAGAGATCGGACGCGCCACGCTGCGCGAGGCGTTCACGGAAGACAAGCCGGTCATCCGCGACGAGAAAAGTTTTCAGGAGCGCCTGGCCGCAGAGCGCGCGCGGCTCAACGGCGTCCACACCGCCCGCACGCGCCTCGTGGTTGCCGTCCTGCATGCGGCGGGCGAGCTTGAAGCCCTGCTGGCAAAGGCGCCGCTCCAGCAGCCGACCCTGAGCGACCTTTCCGAACAGCTCGCGTGGCTGATCTTCCCCGGGTTTGCGGAGTCCGTCACAGCGGCACAGCTCCCGCACGTGCCGCGCTATTTAGAGGCCTGCCGCATCCGCATCCAGCGCGCGCAAACCAATCCTGCGGGCGACCTGCGGAAGCTCGCCGAGGTCGCGCCCCTCTGGCAGCGCTATGCGCAGTTCACCGCGCTCGCCGCGCCGCCGCGCCACGACACGTCGCTGCTCGCCCAATACCGTTGGCTGATGGAAGAGTTCCGCGTCTCCCTTTTCGCGCAGGAGCTCCGCACGCCCGTCCCCGTCTCCGCCAAGCGCCTCGACACGCTCTGGCAGCAGATCGTGTTGCCCTGAGCCCTGCTCGCCGCACGCTCAAAAGCGCTGCTTGTCCGCGAGCAGGCGTTCGCGCAGCCGAGGATAATCGACGTCCTGAACAGCCTTGCCTTCATCGATCGCCTGCGCCGCCGCCGTAGCCGCGCTCTGACCCAAGATCATGAAGACCGGCTCCATGCGGATCGAACCGAACGCGATGTGCGAGCTGGACACGCAGACGGGCACCAGCAGATTCAGGCACTCGGCCTTCTTCGGCACGATCGCGCCGTAGGGGATGCGGTAAGGCCCTTTGGTCCGGACCCCCACATCGCCCTCGTTCTGCACAAAGCCTTCCGGCGTGACATAGCGCTGGCAGTTGTGCGAATCGAGCGTGTACGAGCCCATTCCCACCGGGTCCTTGATCTCCGTCTCGTTGAGCGTGTCGTGCTCGGTCATCACATGCTCGCCGACCATGCGCCTCGCCTCCCGCACGTAGATCTGATGCGGCCAGTGGCCGTTGTCGGCGAACTCGTCCTCCGCCAGCCCCCACGCGGCCATCTCCTCGCGGATGAAGGCCGGCACGCGCGGATCGTTCGCCACAAAATAGTAGTACCCCTTTTGGTACCGCTCATGGGCCCGGACGATTTCGCGCCGCTTGGCGTAGGACGCCTCGGGGTAGTCGTAATTCATGCCGATGAAATCGGAGCTGAACGCCCCGTGGTTGTTGGTGTCGGTCTTGAGGTTCGGGATCAGGTCGAACTTCTCGAAGAAGTCCTTGCGGCCCGTGAGCAGGTCGCGCAGCAGCAGCTCGTAGTTCGCCGGGTCATACCCTTCCGGCTTCGGGAACGGCACCCGGTTCGGAGCATGCCGCGTCAGGCAGGTGCGGAAACAGTACGCCTGCACGCGGCGGTCGCCCTCGCCCGTCTTGCCGGGCGGCTCAGCCGAAACATACGGCAGCAAACCGCTTTTGGGGTCGCCCGGCACCTTGTAGGGCGAGACGGGCGTCATGAAATAGTGCTTGTGATGCGTATACGCTTCAAGCTGCACACCGTTCCAGGTCTCGCCGTACACGCTGTTGGCCTCGCGCCCCACGTGATACGCCACGCCCGCGGCGGCCATCAGGTCGCCTTCGTACGTCGCGTCGATGAAGACCTTGGCCGCATACGTCGCGCCGCTCAGCATCGTGATGGAGACGATGCGCCCTGCCCGTTTGGCCACGCCGTTCTCCCGGTCCAGCCACTCGTCTCGGTAAACCGGGACCTTATGCTCCGCCAGCCACTCGTCAAACAGCTTCTCGGCCACATGCGGCTCAAATGTCCACATGGCCTGTTCTCGGTCCACCCGCGAACGGCTCCCCTGTCCCCCATTGCTGAATACGGCGGCCTCTTGCCATCGCCATGCGTCAGAAGAACTGTAGTGCCGGTAGATGCGCTCATAGAATTCGCGGGCCATGCCGCCCACAGCCTTGGTGTTGCCGGAGTCGGTATACCCGAGGCCGCCGGCGCTGAGGCCACCAAGGTGACGGTCCGGACCGACGAGGATGACGGTTTTGCCCATTCTCGCGGCCTGCACGGCGGCCACCACGCCGGCCGCGGTGCCGCCGTAGACCACCACATCCGCCTCGCGGGCACTCGGTGTTCCCGTGTGGCACCCCGTCAACACACTCCCTACGACAAGCCATGACAGCAGATCGACCCGCATGCGAACTCCCGTGATTATTCGAAGAATAACATACTTCTCAGCGCATGGCGTCCGCGAGCGCCTGCCCGAACGCGCTGCACGAGATCTCCTTGGCGCCCTCCATCAGGCGCGCGAAATCGTAGGTCACGGTTTTGGCCGCGATCACGGTGTCCATCGCACGGATCAGTTTGTCGGCGGCCTCCGTCCAGCCCATGTAGCGCAGCATCATTTCGCCCGAGAGGATGAGCGAGCCGGGGTTGACCTTGTCGAGGCCCGCATACTTGGGCGCCGTACCATGCGTCGCCTCGAACACCGCCACGCCGGTCGTGTAGTTGATGTTCCCGCCCGGCGCGATGCCGATGCCGCCCACGCAGGCCGCCAGCGCATCGGAAATGTAGTCGCCGTTGAGGTTGAGCGTGGCGATCACATCGTACTCGGCCGGCCGCGTGAGGATCTGCTGCAGGAAAGCGTCCGCAATGCAGTCCTTCACGATGATCTCGCGGCCCGTCTTCGGGTTCTTGAAGGAGCACCACGGCCCGCCGTCGATGGGTTGGGCACCGTAGGCTTCGCGGGCGAGTTCGTAGCCCCAGTCGCGGAACCCGCCTTCGGTAAACTTCATGATGTTGCCCTTGTGAACGAGCGTCACGCTCTTGCGGTCGTTGGCGACCGCATAGTCGATCGCGGCTTTGACCAGACGCTTGGAGCCCTCGACCGACACCGGCTTGATGCCGATGGAGGAGGACTCCGGGAAACGGATCTTTTTGACGCCCATTTCGTCCTGAAGGAAGCCGATGATCTTCTTGGCTGCGTCTGTCCGCGCGAGCCACTCGATCCCCGCGTAAATGTCTTCGGTGTTCTCGCGGAAGATCACCATGTCGGTGAGGTCGGGGCGCTTGACCGGCGAGGGCACCCCTTGAAACCAGCGCACCGGGCGCAGGCAGACATACAGGTCGAGCTCCTGACGCAGGGCCACGTTGAGCGAACGGATGCCGCCGCCGACCGGCGTGGTCAACGGCCCTTTGATGGAAACAAGGTAGTCGCGGCACGCGTCGAGCGTCTCTTGCGGCAGCCAGGTGTTCGGTCCGTAGACCGCGTTGGCCTTCTCGCCGGCATAGACCTCCATCCACGCGATCTTGCGGCTGTCTCCGTACGCGGACTGGACAGCGGCGTCCCAAGCGATCATCGCCGCACGGGTAATGTCGGGACCGGTGCCGTCCCCTTCGATGAACGGGATGACCGGCCGGTCGGGAACCGTGAGCGTGCCCTCTGCGCACAGGGTGATTTTTTCGCCGAAAGAAGGGGTGGTGATTTTTTCGTAGTCCATGCGTGTGTCTCCTCTGGATCTGAACTCGGGGATTGAAAGAAGGGAGTGATTATAGGCGGGCGCGTGGAACTTGGCAACGGAAACAACCGGCGTCGTCCGTCCGGATCGGCCGGTGCGAGGACGGCGCAAAACGCTTGCTACCGGCACCGGAGTGTGAAAAACTTTCAAACCGTATCGTTTCAGGGTGCAGCGGGTGTCTCACCTTACGAAAAAAGGAGTGCGCGATGAGGTTTTTCCCGGTGCTGGGCGTCTGTTGTTTGTTGACCGTTCTGGGTTGCTCCTGGAGCGTTCAAGGACGAAGTGCGGCGTTGGCCTCGCCGTATGCGCTGACCGTGGAGTATCGGAAAGACCCGGTCGGGCTCGACACCGCTAAGCCGCGTCTGAGTTGGAAGCTCGTCCCATCGGACACACGCTCGCGGAACCTGAGACAGGCCGCCTACCACGTGCTGGTGGCAACCTCGAGGGAAAAGCTGAGCGCCGGCACGGGCGATCTGTGGGACAGCGGGCGCGTGATGTCGGATCAGTCGCTGAACGTCGTCTACCAAGGCGCTCCGCTCGCTGATTCGCAGCGCTGCTACTGGAAAGTCCGAGCCTGGGACAACACCGGTGACCGGCCGTCGTCGTGGAGCAGGCCCGCCTGCTGGACCATGGGGCTCGTGCGGCCGGAGTCCTGGCAGGCGAAGTGGATCGGCGCGAATGCCGCAACCCGTCCCGAATGCGACCTCGCGGGTGCGAAGTGGATCTGGGCCGGCGGCGCTTCGGGGGTCGACAAGGCACCGGCCGGCAAGCGTTACTTCCGCAAAGTCTTCGAAGCCCCGGAACGCGTGCAGAATGCACCGGTCATGCTGGCGGTAACGGCTGATGACGAGTGGGAAGTGTTCATCAACGGCCAGCCCGCGGCCAAGACCTGGGGTCATCTCAACGCCTGGCGGTGGATGCGCTTCATAGACGTTTCGAAGCACCTCAAGCCGGGCCGCAACGTGATGGCCGTGATGGTCCAGAACAAAGAGGAGGGACCCACCGGGCTGCTGGCCGTCCTGAAGCTGTCAGACGGCGCAGCGGTGCCGACCGATGCGAGCTGGTCTGCCTCCGCAGAGGCGCCGAAGGGGTGGAAAGAGGCCGCCGACGGCTTCGCGCACGACACATGGACGCCGGCCTTGGTTGCGGGCGAGGCCGATTGCCAGCCGTGGGGAAAGATCGAGAGGAGACTGGAAACCGTCTCGCCGGCTTTCGAGAAACGGTTCACCGTTTCCAAGTCCGTGAAAGAGGCCACGCTGCATATCACCGGCTTGGGCTTTTATGAGGCGAGCATCAATGGCGCCAAGATCGGGAGCAAGGTTCTTGATCCCGCGCCGACGAAATTCGATAAAAGAATTCTCTACTCCACATACGACCTGACGCGACAGGTGAAGCGGGGCCAGAACCGTTTGACCGTGCTGCTCGGCCACGGCTGGTACGACGTGCGCAGCGTGGCGGTGTGGAATTTCGACAACGCGCCGTGGCGCGATTTCCCGCGCTTGCTAGCCCAACTCGAAATCCGCTATGCGGACGGCGCGCGCGAAACAATCGTTTCGGACGCCACCTGGCGGCAGATCGCAAGCCCGATCGGATTCGACTGCATCCGCGAGGGCGAAGTGATCGGCAAGCAGCCTCCCGGCGCGCCCGACCTCTCCACGACCGTCCTGATGGCGGAGGTCGTCTCGCCGCCCGGAGGCAAACTGACGGCAGAGGCACAGCCGCCCAGCGTGATCGCCGAAGAAATCCTCCCCGTCTCAAAGCGCGAGGTCAAGCCGGGAGTGTGGCTGCTTGATTTCGGCCAGAATATGGCGGGATGGATCCGGCTGAAAATCAAGAATCCGAAAAAAGGCGACGTGATCACAGTGCGCTACGCCGAGAAACTCGATGCGGACGGCACGCTCAGCCTGAAGGGGACGGACGCCCATTTCCGTTATCCGGCCTCGTTCCGCGTGTTGCCGGGCGGGTGGTTCCAGACCGACCGCTTCGTGTGTGGCGACAGCGCGGAGCAGACCTATGAGCCGCGGTTCACGTACAACGGCTTCCAGTACGTCGAAATCACCGGCCTGAGAACCAAGCCCACAATCAACACCGTCACCGCCTGTGTGGTGCAGACTGACTTCAAGCCTGCCGGACGGTTCGAGTGCAGCCATGGCCTGTTGAACAAATTGCAGCAGGCAATCCTGTGGGCGTACCGCAGCAACTTCGTCAACGGGTACCCGACCGACTGCCCGCACCGCGAAAAGAACGGCTGGACCGGCGATGCCTTGCTGGCCTCGGAACAGGCGATGTACAACTTCCAGAACACCGCCGCCTACGAGAAGTGGATCGGCGATCTCATCGATGAGCAACAGGCGAACGGCAACCTGCCGGGCATCGTGCCCACGAGCGGATGGGGCTACACATGGGGCAACGGGCCCGCGTGGGACAGCGCGCTCGTGGTCATCCCGTGGATGCTCTATGTGTATCAAGGCGACACGCGGGTGCTGGAGACCGCGTATGAGGCGATGCGCAGCTATGTCGACCACATGACGTCGAGGGCAAAGGACGGCATTGTGTCGCACGGGCTGGGGGATTGGATACCCGTGAAAAGCAAAGCCCCTGTGGAGGTGACCTCGACCGGGTATTATTACCTCGACGCGCAGATCGTGGCGCGAACGGCGGAATTGCTCGGAAAGCGCGAAGACGCCGCCAAATATGCGGCTCTGGCCGCAGCGATCCGCGCGGCATACACCCGGCATCTTTACAAGGGGAACGGCGTTTACTCCATCGGGTGCCAAACGGCTCAGAGCTGCGCGCTCCACCAAGGGCTGGCGTCTGAGGACGAACGGCCGAAGGTTGAGGCCAAGCTCATTGAGGCGGTTGAACAGACGCAGTGCTTTCCCGATTTCGGCATTCTCGGTTCAAAATACGTGTTCCGGTCGTTGAGCGAGGCGGGGCGCAGCGACTTGGCTTACGCGATGGCCATCAAGGAGGAGAAGCCCTCATACGGGAATTGGATCAAGCGCGGGGCCACCACCTTCTGGGAAGACTGGGACGAAGGCTCGTCGCGCAACCATATCATGTTTGGCGATGTGTCGGCGTGGTTCTACCAGTACCTCGCCGGCATCCGGCTCGCGGACAACGTGTCGGCCATCGCGCGCACGGCCGACCCGAACGCTGTGGCCTTTAAGTCGTTCGTCATCTGCCCCGAGCCGGTGGAGGGACTCGACTGGGCGAAAGCGGAACATGATTCCCCTTACGGCATGATCCGCAGCAGCTGGAAGCGTGAAAACGGCGTGTTCGAACTGGAGGTCGACGTGCCGGTCAACACCACCGCGACGGTCTACCTCCCGGTCAAGCCGGACGCTCAGAACGTGACAGCGGACGTGAAGCCCGTGCCCTCTGACCGCCCCCGCATGGCTTTTAAAGTGGGCTCGGGGCGCTATGTTTTCGTGGCGCGTTGAAGAAGAAGGCCCCGCCCAAGCGCAAGCGGGCTGCGCTCACTTGAACGTCATGTCTTTGTAGAGATAGCACTCGATTTGGGCTTTGGCCTTGAGTTCCGCAAAAAACCGCTCCACACCTGCATTATACTTGGTCCGCAAAATACTGTCGTTGATCCGCTTGCGGTTTATGGGGATGTGTTTCAGCAGAATGTGCGACGCACGCACCGTCTCGGGCACTGCGGGAGTGGAGCCGGTCGCCGCCTGAGCGGCGGTATGGGCGGTGACTTTGATGATATGGAAACCGAAACGCGTTTCGATGATCGGACCGATTTCGCCAACCGCCTGCGAGAACGCCGCGTCGTCGAATTCCTTGAGCATTTTGCCGCGGGGGAATTCGCCAAGGTCCCCTTCTTTCTTCGCGCTGGGGCATTCCGACACAGTGCGGGCCATATCCGCGAAGTCTGCGCCCGCGAGCAACTGCTTCCGGACGGCTTCGAGTTTCGCTCGGTTGAGCTGGTTCGTCGCATTGAGCGTGGCGATCGCATCCGCGACTTCTTTCTCGCCGACCCTGATTTTATTCCGCACGTTGACGATCAGCAGCTTGTCGATGATCATGCCGTCTTCGAATTCGCGGCGCATCATCTCCACGCCCATCGGCCCTTTCTGAAAGAAGTCGTTCGTCGTCCAGTTGCGGGTCCGGAGCGATTGCGCAAGCGCGTTGAGGCTCTCCTGTCGGTCAGCCTCACTCAGCCGGATGTTCTGCTTGACGGCTTCGTCCATCATGACCGTCTTGAAAACAAACGCGTTGATGGAACGGCGGCGGAAGTGCTCTTTGGCCTCGTCCAAGCGGTTCGACGGGATCACCAGATGGTTGACTTCCACGTCGTCCTTGAGATAGCCCATCGCCCGCTTATCCAGTTCAGCCCATGTGAGCGGCGTGCCGTTGACTTTGGCGACGATATGGTCCGGCGGCGGGTCAGACGGCTTGGCGGCCGGGCTGGCCGTTTTGCTCGAAGTCCCTTTGCCGCACCCGAGAAAAACGGACGCGATTGAAACGAGCAGGAACGCGGAAAGTCGATCGGTCTGTCGCATGTTCATTCTCCTTGGTGCGCTCAAAACTTTTTATGAAAGGTCCGGTGAATCACGTCGAGCTGCTGCTCGCGGGTTAGCTTGATAAAGTTGACGGCATACCCCGAAACGCGGATCGTGAGCTGCGGGTACTTCTCGGGGTGCTCCATCGCGTCGAGCAGCAAGTCGCGCTGCAAAACGTTGACGTTGATGTGATGGCCCTTCTCAACAAAGTAGCCGTCCATCAGGCTCACGAGGTTGTCGATGCGCTCGTCGGGCGTGCGTCCCAACGCGTCGGGCACGATCGAAAAGGTGAAGGAGATCCCGTCCTCGCTGTGGTCGTAGGGCAAGAGGGCGACCGACTTCATCGATGCGATGCACCCGTGTGAATCGCGTCCATGCATGGGGTTCGCACCGGGAGCGAACGGCTCACCCGCTTTGCGCCCGTCGGGCGTAGAGCCGGTCATTTTACCGTAAACCACGTTCGAGGTGATCGTGAGAATCGAAAGCGTGGGCTTGGCATGGCGGTATGTCCGGTGTTTGGAGAGACGCCCCATGAAGGTTTTAACCACTTCAACGGCGATCTGATCGACACGCGTGTCGTTGTTCCCGAACTTCGGATAATCCCCCTCGATCTCGAAATCCACCGCCAGCCCGCGCGCGTCGCGGACGGGCCGGACCTTGGCGTATTTGATCGCCGAAAAGCTGTCAGCCACCACCGAAAGCCCCGCGATGCCGCAGGCCGCCGTACGGAAGACGTCCTCGTCATGCAGCGCCATCTGCACGCGCTCGTAACAGTACTTGTCGTGCATGTAGTGGATGACGTTGAGGGTGTTGATATAGAGGCGCGAAAGCCAGCGGCAGATCTGGTCGAACTTGCGGACCACCTCTTCGTAGTCGAGCACGTCGGACGTGACCGGCGCCATCTCGGGGCCGACCTGCTGCCCGGTAATCTCGTCCTTGCCGCCGTTGATGCAGTAGAGCAGCGCTTTGGCGAGATTCGCCCGGGCGCCGAAGAACTGCATCTGCTTTCCGATGCGCATGGCGGAAACGCAGCAGGCGATTCCGTAGTCGTCGCCGAATTTCTCGCGCATCAGCTCATCGTTCTCGTACTGGATCGACGACGTCGCAATGGAAAGGCGGGCGCAGAACCGCTTGAACGCCTCAGGCAGGCGCGCGCTCCAAAGAACCGTCATGTTCGGCTCCGGTGCGGGGCCGAGGTTGACGAGCGTGTGCATAAACCGGTAGGTCATTTTGGTGACCATGTGGCGGCCGTCCTCACAGATGCCGCCCAGAGACTCCGTGATCCACGTGGGGTCGCCCGAGAAGAGCGCGTCGTAGGCGGGCGTGCGCAGAAACCGCACGAGGCGCAGTTTCATGACGAAGTGGTCGACGAACTCCTGGATCTGCTCCTCGGTGTAACGCCCGGACGCGAGGTCGCGCTCCGCGTAGATGTCGAGGAACGTCGAGACGCGCCCGATCGACATGGCCGCGCCATTCTGCTCTTTGATGGCGGCGAGGTAAGCGAAATACAGCCACTGGACCGCTTCGCGCGTGTCCTGAGCAGGCTGGGAAATGTCGAACCCGTACTGGGCGGCCATGGCCTTGACCTCTTGGAGCGCCCGGATCTGCTCGGAAATCTCTTCCCGGACCTGAATGGCCTCAAGGTCCATCGCGTCAAACACGTAGCGCGCCTTGGCCGCCTCTTTGTGCGCGATCAAAAAATCGATCCCGTAGAGCGGCAGCCTGCGGTAATCGCCAATGATGCGCCCGCGCCCGTAAGCGTCAGGCAGACCGGTGATGATGCCGTTGTGGCGGGCGAGCTTCATCTCGTCAGAATAGGTGTCGAACACGCCATCGTTGTGCGTCTTGCGGTACCGGAAGACGTTCTCGATCTCGGCGGGCAGCTCGCGTCCGTAGGCCTTGAGCGAGGCCTTGACCGTGCGGATGCCTCCGAACGGCATGATCGCGCGCTTGAGGGGACTGTCGGTCTGGATGCCGACAATCTGTTCGAGCTCGCGGTCGATGTAGCCCGGCGCATGCGAGACCGGCGTGGAGATGGTGGTGCTGTCGATGTCGTAAACGCCGCCGCGGGCGCGTTCCTCGTCCATGCGCTGGCACACTTTTTCCCAGAGGGTACATGTGCGGGAGGTGGGAGGGGTCAGAAAGGTGTCGTCGCCGTCGTATGGCGTGAAGTGGGTGACGACATAGTCACGCACATTGATATTGATCCGCCAGATATCCTGAGAAAGAGACATGACAACCCCCTTCATGGAGCGCCGGTGCGGGAGCACGTCAACGGACTGGTGCGCCTGGCGGGGGTCGAACCCACAACCTTCGGCTTCGGAGGCCGACACTCTATCCAGTTGAGCTACAGGCGCAAAAAGTGGGCATATATTAGAAGCTAGCCGCCCAAACTGCAAGCCTGATGTTGATTTTAATCCGGGCGCGCAGACACCGGCACTTGC
>Ga0209066_10005664_pt1 | contig 13072 bp, 13 predicted proteins | sample All_14_2_FD_187198 | JGI IMG/M metagenome (GOLD analysis project Ga0209066, IMG submission 187198) | Freshwater microbial communities in response to fracking from Pennsylvania, USA - Allegheny Zone_MetaG_DW_15 (SPAdes) (version 2) ...
GAGGCCGACGTGCGCGCCTACTGCGAGCAGAACCTCACCGGCTACAAGCGCCCACGCCACATCGAGTTCCGAAGCGAGCTGCCCAAGACGCCGGTGGGCAAGGTGCTGCGCCGCGAGCTGCGTGACGCGGCCACGCTCAGCGCGGCCCCCACTCCGGCAGCCACGGCCCACTGACGTCATCACGGGCCGATATGCTCGCGGCATGAACGCCGCAGCCCCCAACCGCCCGCTCACCGCCGTGGTGAGCGCCATGCCTCAAGAGCTGAGTGCCCTGCTGGCCCAGCTCGACACCCGCCACACCCAACCGCATGCCGGGCGCGTGTTCCACCATGGCGAGCTGCATGGCCAGCCGGTGGTGGCCGTGCTGTGCGGCATCGGCAAGGTGGCCGCGGCCACCACCACCGCGCTGTTGATCGAGCGCTACCGGGTCGAGCGCATCGTGTTCACCGGCGTGGCTGGCGGGCTGGGCCGCACGGTGCAGGTGGGCGATGTGGTGATTGGCGACCAGCTGCTGCAACACGACATGGATGCCTCACCGCTGTTCCCGCGCTATGAGGTGCCGATGACCGGGCGCTCGCACTTTGGTGCCGATGCTTCACTGAGTGCCCAGCTGAAAGCCGCTGCGGCCCTGGTGCTGGCCGAGCCCGACCACTTCGGGCCTGAGGCCCATGCGCTGGGCGTGATGCGGCCGAGCCTGCACCAGGGCTTGATCATCAGCGGTGATCGCTTCGTCAGCACCGCCACTGAAAGCCAGGCCTTGCAAGCCGCACTGCCCGATGCCCTGGCGGTGGAGATGGAAGGCGCCGCGCTGGCGCAGGTGTGCCATGACCTGGGCGTGCCCTTTGCCGTGCTGCGCACCATCTCCGACCGCGCCGACGACAGCGCTCACATCGACTTCATGAAGTTCATCGACGTGGTGGCCGCCAAGGCCAGCGCCGACATCGTGGGCACCTGGCTGCGCAGCCAAGGCTGACATGGGCCTTCGAAGGCATGAATTCAATGAGGTTCGCCGGGCCAGTTTCCGGCAACACTAATGGCTGCGCGCGAGCTCACGCCATCCCAGCACAGGCACCTGCCAGCGCTCAAACGAGCCTTCGCCGCCGTAAATCAGGACCGGCCGCGAAGCTTCCTGGGTGCCGATATGACGCTGCCAAGTCTGCAGATGGCGCACCATGTCACCCGCCAACGTCTGGCCGCTCTTGATCTCGATGCCAGTCAGTCCCCCGGCGTCTTCCAGCACGAGGTCTACTTCGGTACCGATGTTGTCGCGCCAGAAATAAACCGGCCTCGCATCGCCATGGTGAGCACGGTGCTTGACCGCATCCATCACCACCCAGTTCTCGAACAAGGGGCCTCGCATGACATGTGAGGACATGGTTTGCGGTGAATCGATGCCCAGCAACCATGCAGCCAAACCTGTGTCCAGGAAATAAAGCTTGGGCGCCTTGACCAGCCGCTTGCCGAAGTTGCGGTGAAACGGCGCCACCCGGCGCACCACGTAGCTGGCTTCCAACACGGCAATCCACGCGGCAGCCGTGGGCTGGCTGATGCCAGCATCCGCAGCCAGCGCCGAGAAATTGAGCAGTTGACCAATGCGCCCCGCCGCCAAGCGTAGAAACCGCTGGAACACCAGCAAATCCTGAACCTGTGTGAGCTGGCGCACGTCGCGCTCAAGGTAGGTTGCCACATAGTTCGCGTAGTACCGTGCCGGCGCCAGCGAACGGCTGTGTACGGCGGGGAAGCTACCCTGCACCAAGGCTTGGTCCAGCGAGGTGGCCTCCAACGCTGCAAGACCCAATTCAGCAGCGCTGAAAGGCAGCAACTCGATCAACGCCACCCGACCCGCCAAGCTCTGCGCAATATGCGCTGAAAGCATCAAGTTCTGCGAGCCCGAAAGCACGTAGCGCCCCGTAGCGCCGCCTCGATCAACCACCGTCTGCAAATAAGAGAAGAGCTCAGGCGCGTGCTGCGCCTCGTCGATCACCAGGGGTGCCTGATGACGTGCCAGAAAGCCTCGGGGATCTTCGCGTGCAAACGCCCTGATGTCGGGGTCTTCCAACGAGACCTGCGACCAACCCGCCAGCTCATGTGCCAACAAGGTGCTCTTGCCAGACTGGCGGGGCCCTGTGATCGCAACAATGGGGTACCCGCGCAAGCATTCCTGCAGCAAGGCAGCGGCAGTGCGGAAGCGGAAGTCGAGTGACGGCATGCCGCCATTTTGCTACTTCAAAATCGAACTTTGAAGTAGCAAATTCAGGGGGCTGCCGCGATCACCTCGGCCACCGCCGCCGTCAGCCGCTCGGCATAGGGCACATGCAGGAACTCATTGGGCCCATGGGCATTGCTCTTGGGGCCGAGCACGCCGCACACCATCATCTGTGCCTTCGGGAAGCCCTGCGCCAGCAGGTTCATCAGCGGGATGGTGCCGCCCTGGCCGATGTAGCCCAGTGGCGCGCCCCAATGGCGCTGCGAAGCGCTGTCCATGGCCTGTTCCAGCCAGGGTGCCAGCGCGGGGGCATCCCAACCCGTGGCGCCTTCCGCACCGGCACGGCCATCGGCCACAAAGGTGACGCGGGCGTTGTACGGCGCATCGGCTTCCAGCAGGCGCTTGAGCTCGCGGCCGGCGCTGGGGCCATCCACCGTGGGCGGCAGGCGCAGCGAGAGCTTGAAGGCCGTGTACGGCCGCAGCACGTTGCCGGCCTGGCCGATGGGCGGCATGCCTTCCACCCCGGTCACGCTGAGCGTGGGCCGCCAGGTGCGGTTCAGCAGCACCTCGGTCGGATCCTCTGACACCGGCAACGTGAATGAGCCATCAGCGCCACAGGCCCAGGGATAGCGCTTCCAGACCTCGTCACCCAGTTGCGCCGCCGCTGCCTTGGCCTGCTCAATGCGCTGCAACGGAATCTCTGCATGCAGGCTGGCCGGCAGCAGGCGCCCGGTGGCGCTGTCTTCCAGCCGGTTCAGCAGATGCCGCAGGATGCGAAAGCTCGACGGCACCAGCCCGCTGCCATCGCCCGAGTGCACGCCCTCGGTGAGCACCTCCACCTTCAACGTGCCGCTGACCATGCCGCGCAATGACGTGGTGAGCCAGAGCTGCTCGTAGTTGCCGGCGCCCGAGTCGAGGCAGATCACCAGGCCCACGTCGCCCAGGCGGGCGTTCAGCGCATCCAGGTACACCGGCAGATCGCCCGAGCCGCTTTCTTCGCAGGTTTCGATCAGGCCGACGATGCGCGGGTGCTCGGCGCCCTGCGCCTTCAGCGCTTCGATGGCCGCGATGCTGGCGTAGACGGCATAGCCGTCATCAGCGCCGCCGCGCCCGTAGAGCTTGTCGTCGATCAGCGTGGGCGTCCACGGGCCCAGGCCGGTGCGCCAGCCATCGAACTCGGGTTGCTTGTCGAGGTGGCCGTAGAGCAGCACGGTCTGGGTGGAGCCCGCTTTGGTGGCCGGGATCTCAAAGAACAGCACCGGCGTGCGAGGCCTGCCCTGGTCGTCCGTGAGGCGCACCACCTCCAGCGTGAGGCCCGGCACCTTGCGGCCTTCCACCCACTCGGCAGCACGCCGCACCACGGTGTCGATGTGGCCATGCGCCACCCAGTCGGGGTCGAACATCGGGCTCTTGGCCGGGATGGCGATGTAGTCGCGCAGCTCGGGCAGGATGTCGCTGGTCCAGGCCGACTTCACCTGGCGGGTGAGGCGCTGGGGGTCGAGGATCGAGGCGGGTATGGGGGCGTTCATGCGCAGATCGTACGCCGCCGCCCATGCCCCATCAGAACTCCTCGGTATCGATTTCCGTCTGCGTTGCGGCGTTGTAGCGCGGGCCGGCAACCGTGCGCTGGTTGATCAGTTCGTTGGCGCGCTGCAGCGTGGCAGGTGACAACACGACATCGGCAGCCGCCACATCTTCTTCCAGGTGCGCGATCGATGTGGTGCCCGGGATCGGGATGATGTGCTCACCCTGCGCCAGCAGCCAGGCCAGCGCCAGCTGATTGGGCGTGCAGCCGGCTTCAGCGGCCAGTGCATTGAACCCATCGAGCAGCTTCAGATTCGCCACCAGGTTGTCGCCCTGGAAGCGTGGCATCGCACGGCGGATGTCCTTCACGTCCAGCGCATTGGCATCGCGCACCGTGCCCGAGAAGAAACCACGTGCCACCGGACTGAAGGCCACCATCGCCACGCCGAGCGACTTGCAGGCATCGAGCACACCCAGTTCGACATTGCGCGACCACAGCGAGTATTCGTTCTGCACCGCGGTGATCGGGTGCACCGCGTGCGCCTTGCGCAGCGTGGCGGCCGACACCTCCGACAAGCCAATCGCGCGGATCTTGCCTTCGCGCACCAGATCGCTCAACGCGCCGACGCTGTCTTCGACGGGCACCTGCTTGTCCCAACGGTGCAGGTAGTACAGATCGATCACCTCGGTCTTCAGCCGCTGCAGCGCCGCCTCGCAGGTGGCTTTCAGCGTGGCCGGGCGCCCATCGATGACGCGCTTGCCGTCCACGCCCTGCATGCCGCACTTGCTGGCCAGCACGAACTTCGAGCGGTGCGCCGACAGCACATTGCCCACCAGCGTTTCATTGGCGCCAAAGCCATAGAGCGCGGCGGTGTCAAACATCGTGACGCCCAGCTCCAACGCCCGCAGCAGCACCTTCGCGCCCTGCTCGGGGGTTGGCGGCACGCCGTAGGCGTGGCTGAGGTTCATGCAGCCCAGGCTGATGGCAGAGACCTGGAAGGGGCCGAGTTGACGTTGTTGCATCGAATGTGGCTCCAGAAAACGAAACAGCCCCAGCTGAGAAGGTGGGGCCGTGGATCTACGCGTGAGTTTAGGGGCTCAACCGGCGTTCAGCTGCTGCTCCAGATCATGCAGCACTTGGTAGCACGGCAGCACCTTGGCCACGCTGGCGTTGGGCTCGCGGCCTTCCTTGATGGCGGCGAAGAACTCGCGGTCTTGCAGTTCGATGCCGTTCATCGAGACGTCGACCTGGCTGACGTCGATCTTCTCTTCCTTGCCGTTCACCAGATCGTCATAACGTGCGATGTAGGTGGCGGTGTCGCCGATGTAGCGGAAGAAGGTGCCCAGCGGGCCGTCGTTGTTGAACGACAGGCTCAGCGTGCAGATCGCGCCGTTGGCGGCCTTGAGCTGGATGCTCATGTCCATCGCAATACCCAGCGTCGGGTGGGTCGGGCCTTGCACGGCGTTGGCCTTCACGATGGGGCTACCGGTCTGGTAGGCGAACAGATCCACCGTGTGCGCGGCGTGGTGCCACAGCAGGTGGTCGGTCCAGCTGCGGGCCTGGCCCAGCGCGTTCATGTTGGTGCGGCGGAAGAAGTAGGTCTGCACATCCATCTGCTGGATGTTGAACTCGCCGGCCACGATCTTCTTGTGCACGTACTGGTGGCTGGGGTTGAAGCGGCGGGTGTGGCCCACCATGGCCACCTTGCCCACTTGCTGCTGCAGGGCCAACACGGCTTGGCCGTCCTTGAGCACATCGCACAGCGGGATTTCCACTTGCACATGCTTGCCGGCTTCCAGGCAGGCGATGGTCTGCGAAGCATGCATCTGCGTGGGCGTGCACAGGATCACCGCGTCGAGTTCCTGGATGGCCAGGCTGTCGGCCAGGTCGGTGGTGACGTGTTTGATACCGTACTTGTCGGCCACTTCCTGGGTCTTGGCCAGGTCGCGGCTGATCAGCGAGATGACTTCGACGCCGTCGATCAGCTTGATCGCGTCGAGGTGCTTGATGCCGAACGCGCCGGCACCGGCGAGGGCTACTTTGATGGTCATGTCAGACTCCGACGAGCCGCCTCTAGGAGGCTGAAGACCCCTTGGGGGGCCGCGAACGAATGTGAGCTAGGGGGCGTCAAATCAATTCTCCAGGATGAGGTGACCGACTGCGGTGTTGGAGGCCGGCACGTGGAAGAAGCGGTGCTTCACTGTGGGGGCAGGGCCGCCGTTGACATCGGCCATCGCGCCGCGCGCGATCAGCCACATCACCAGCTCGATGCCTTCAGAGCCGGCTTCACGCACGTATTCGATGTGCGGCACCTTGGCCAGCTCGGCCGGCTCGGCGATCAGGCGGTCGAGGAATCGGTTGTCCCAGTCCTTGTTGATCAGGCCGGCGCGCGGGCCCTGCAGCTGGTGGCTCATGCCGCCAGTGCCCCAGATCTGCACGTTGAGGTTCTCGTCAAACGATTCGATGGCCTTGCGGATGGCCTTGCCCAGGTTGAAGCAGCGCTGGCCCGAGGGCACGGGGTACTGCACCACGTTCACGGCAAACGGGATCACCTTCACCGGCCAGGCGCCCTTCACCGGATCACGCTCGCCGAACATCAGCGACAGCGGCACGGTGAGGCCATGGTCCACCGGCATCTTGTTGACGATGGTGAGGTCAAAGTCGTCCTGGATCACCGATTGGGCGATGTGCGAGGCCAGTTCGGGATGGCCGATCACCTTGGGCACCGGACGCGGGCCAAAGCCTTCATCGGCAATCTCGTAATCGGCCGCGGTGCCGATGGCGAAGGTGGGAATCAGCTCCAGGCTGAAGGCGGTGGCATGGTCGTTGTAGACCAGGAAGACCACATCGGGTGGGTTCTCCTTGATCCACTGCTTGGAATACTCGTAGCCCTTGAACAGCGGCTGCCAGTACGGCTCGTCGGCTTTGCCGAGGTCCAGCGCCGCGCCGATGGCCGGCACGTGCGAGGTGAAAACGGAGGCGGTGATCTTGGCCATGCTCAACCCTTGTTGCGACCAGCGGCGCCCTGCGGCTGGCGATGCGGCTGTGCATCGCCGTCTTCGCCGAGGACCCGGTTGCCCTCGACGGAGCGGCCGCCGCTGATCATCATGTCGCGGTATTCAGCTTCGGTCATGCCGGTCATGCTGCCGGCCATCTGCTGGAAGCTCTTGCCATCGGTGGAGCCGATCTTGGCGAGGAAGTAGATGTTGCCGCCCAAGCCGATGCAGCGGTTCAGGTCGCGCGCCAGCACGGCCTGCTTCTGGTCTTCGGTCATCGCCCACTCGTCGAGGTAGGCGCGCTCGTCGGCCTTGAAGCGCACGCGGTTCTCGGGCTTCATCAGCGACATGCAGAACTGGTTCAGCCAGTAGCCCTTGCGGGATTGTTCAGCGTCGAAGATGGTCGTGCCGGGCACGTCGAGGTAGGGCTTCTCCAGCGACATCGCAGTCTCCTCAAGCTTCTTCAGGCCAATACAAGCGCATCGGATTGTCGACCAGCAGCTTCTTCTGCAACTCGGCCGTGGGGGCGATGTGCGGGATGAAGTCGACCAGCAGGCCGTCGTCGGGCATGTGGTTCTTCAGGTTGGGGTGCGGCCAGTCGGTGCCCCATAGCACGCGGTCGGGGAATTGCTCGACCAGGTGCTTGGCAAACGGCACCACGTCGCGGTAGGCGTTGCGCTCACCGTCCAGCGCAGACGGGCCCGAAACGCTCAGGCGCTCGGGGCAGCTCACCTTCGACCACACGTTGGGGTACTCGCGCATGAACTTCACGAACAGCTGGAACTCGGGGCCGTCCACCGGCTTGGTCACGTCGGGGCGGCCCATGTGGTCGACCACCACGGGGGTGGCGCATTTGTCATGAACGGCGGTGAAGAAGTCCCACAGCTCGGGCAGGTCTTGTGCCTCGAAGTAGATCACCACATGCCAGCCCAGCTTGGCGATGCGCCCGGCAATCTCCATCAACTCGTCCTTGGGCGTGAAGTCGACCAGGCGCTTGACGAAGTTGAAGCGCACGCCGCGCACGCCGGCAGCGTGCAGGGCCTGCAGCTCGTCATCGGTGACGCTGCGCTTGACGGTGGCCACGCCACGCGCCTTGCCGTTGCTGTTCACCAGCGCGTCGACCAGCGCGCGGTTGTCGGCGCCGTGGCAGGTGGCCTGCACCACCACGTTGCGGGCGAAGCCCAGGTGGTCACGCAGCGCGTAGAGCTGGGTCTTCGAAGCGTCGCAGGGGGTGTACTTGCGCTCGGGCGCGAAGGGGAATTCAGCCGCCGGGCCGAACACATGGCAGTGCGCATCCACGGCCCCGGGCGGCGGGGTGTAGGCGGGCTTGGACGGGTTGGGGTAAAAGGGCAGCCAGTTCGGGTCCATGGTTCGCTTCCGTGGTGGTGGCCTCAGCGGGTTGTTGCAATGAGGCAGGCGCAGATTGTGCGGCGGCAGTTCACCGGTTTTGGGCATGGCATCCGATAGCTGTTATCCCCGTGCGGCATGGCCGCGCCTTGTTTGATCGTCCTCTCCGCTCATGACCCAAGAGACCCTGAAACCCGCCCATCCGGCCGAAGACGCCGGTCCGCCTGCGCTGCATGTGGACGCCGGCATCGCCACCATCCGCCTGCGCCGCCCGGCCCACATGAACCGCCTGGACAAGGACGACCTGCGCACCCTGCAGGCCCAGTTCCGCGAGATCGAGGCTGACCCGACGGTGCGCGTGCTGGTGCTCACCGGCACCGGCCGGGTGTTCTGCGCCGGCTACCACTTGGGCGAGCTGGGCGAAAGCGAAGATGCCGCGCCCGATGGCCCCGGCCTGTTCGAAGACACCGTGCAGGCGCTGGAATCGCTCTCGCTGCCCACCATCTGCCGCTTCAACGGCAGCGTCTACGGCGGCGCCACCGATCTGGCGCTGGCCTGCGACTTCCGCGTCGGCGTGCTGGGAATGGAGCTGCGCATGCCCGCCGCCCGCCTGGGCCTGCACTACTACCCCAGCGGCCTGCGCCGCTACGTGGCGCACCTGGGGCTGCAGGCGTCGAAACAGCTGTTCCTGCTGGCCCGCAAGGCCGATGCGAACGATCTGCTGCGTCTCGGTTACCTCGACGAGCTGGTGGGCCTGTCGGAGCTGGACAGCACCGTGCGCCACTGGACCGAGGCCCTGGCCGCCGGCGCCCCGCTGGCCGTGCGCGGCATGAAGTGCTCGCTCAACGAGATCGCCACCGGCCGGGCCGTCGAGGCCACGCTGCGCGAGCGTGAAGCGCGCTGCGCCCACAGTGACGACCTGCGCGAAGGCGTCAAGGCCTGGACGGAGAAGCGCACCCCGCTGTTCGAAGGCCGTTGAATCGCCAGCCCAGTCTCAGGGCCAAAGCGCGATCGCCCCGCCCCCTGCCACCAGGATCAGCGCCGTGGCCAGAGCGATGTGGCGGCGCAGCTCGCCACGGCCCAGCACCAGCACCAGCCCGCACTTGACCACCGTGTTGGCGATCACCGCCGCGGCCAGGGCCATCGCCGCCTGGGCCTGGCGGTCGGGGGTATGCGCTTCGCTGGCCAGCGAGAGCGTGATCGCATCCACATCCACCGAGCCGGCCAAGGCGGCCACGCCCACCACCCAGCTGGGCGCGTGGTCCTGCGCCATCTTCACCACCAGCAGCACCGCGGCGAACAGCGCGCCGAAACGCATCGCCGAGGCCAGGCTGAAGGGGTTGCGCACCGCGGGCGCGGGCTTGCTGTCGCGCTGCCGCTGGGCCAGGCCGGTGCGGTAGTGCCACGCCGAGAACAGCGCCGTCACCACGGCCATCGCCGCCAACGGCAGCCACACCTGCGGCAGCAGCGGCAGGTTGACGATGGCCACCAGCCCCATCACCCGCGCCAGCATCACCAGCCAGGACAGCAGCGTGCCCGAAGCCAGGGCATGCACCTCGGCATCGTCCTGCGCCTGCTGGCTGCTGCGGGCAAAGCTGAGCGTGGTGGCGGTGGACGACACCAGCCCGCCCGCCAGCCCCGTGATCACCGTGCCGCGCGCCGTGCCGAGCCAGCGCATGGCCACATAGCCCACCAGCGACAACGCCGAGATCAGGATCACCAGCAGCCACAACTTGTAGGGGTTGATGGCGCCCCACGGGTCCACCGGGCCGTCAGGCAACAACGGCAGCACGATGAACGAGGCGATCATCAGCTTGATGCCCGCCAGCAGGTCTTCACCGTCGATGCGGCTCACCAGGCCGTGCAGCGGCTGCTTGTAGGCCAGCACGGCCGAGGTCACCACGCCCAGCGCCACGGCCAGTGCAGCATCGCCCACCACCACCATCGCACCCAGCAGGCACACGGCCAGGGCGGCCACTTCGCTGGTCAGGCCCGGCGCGCCTTCGGCCTGGCCGCGGTTCTGCAGCACATGGCTGGCCACCACGGCGGCGCCCACCACCGCCAGCGTCACCGCCAAGATCCAGGGCACCTGCAAGGACTGGCCCAACCAGGCCGAGGCCGCACCCACCAGCGCCAACAGCGTGTAGGTGCGGATGCCGCCAAACGCATGGCCGGGTTCGATGCCCTTCTTCTTCTCGCGCTCGATGCCCACCAGCGCGCCGATCAGCAGCGCGATGAGGAAGTTACGGGCAATGTGGAGGTCCATGCGTCAGGTGCCGAAAGGGTGCGCGGCCATTGTGGCCCGGCATCTGCCCTCACCCGCTGCTCCAACGCGAAGCATCTTCCTGTTCGAGCCGAGAGCAGGCTGCTCCACCTTGGCAAAACGCGGTGGCGACTTGTGTTGGCTCAAGTTCGGCCCCTTCCAAATGCCTAAGGTGTGGCCATTCCATTTGCACACAGGAGCTTTCTCATGATCAAGACCCTCGCCGGCCTGGGCCTCCTGGCCCTGCTCAGCACCGCCGCCCAGGCCCAGGACAAAGACAAGGACCAGGCCATGTTGCAAATGGCCAGCCGCTCGGGCTGCATGGCCTGCCACCACATTGAACCTGGCGCCAAGGGCCCGCAAGGCCTGCCGCCGGTGGGCCCGGCTTGGCGCGATGTGGCGGCCAAGTACAAGGGCCAGAGCGGTGCGCTGGACCAGCTCACCCACACCGTGCTGACGGGCTCCAACCCGTATGAAAGCCACTGGAAGGGCAAGGCCTCGGGCCTGGCCATGCCGCCCAACGCCGTGGCCATCAAGGAAGCCGAGGCGCGCGACTTGGTGCGCTGGATCCTGGCGCTGCCGCCCACCAAGGGCTGAGCGAGCCCGGACGACTCAGCGGCTGGCCGCGTCCTTGACCTTGCCAGCCACTTCCTGGGTTTTTTCGGCCACGTCGCTGACCACCTTCTTCGCCACGGCCTTGCCTTCGTCATAGGCTTGGCGCGCGCCCTGGGCCACTTCGCTGGCTGCCGTCTTGGCGGCCTGGCCCACGGCCGAAGCAGCCTCCTTGGCGGCCACGCCGGTCTTGCGGGCTGCGTCCACCGTGGCGGTTTTGGCCTCTTCGGCCGCCTCGCTCGCTCCGGCCTGGGCCAGGCTGGCGACGCCGGTCAGCATCAGCACCGCGACAGGTTGACGCCAACGACGCAGATCAAACAGCCTTGCCATGCGCAACTCCTGAAGTGAACAAACGGCTGACATTGTGATCCGGCCGGCCGAGGCTGCGGTGTCACCTCGCTACAGTTGAGGGTCTGTCGCCACCCGGCGTCGCCCTCACTGCAGCACCACCATGGAACCGACCCTCCGCGATCCCGACGCCCCCCAGCCCGCCAACTCGGCCAGTTTCACCTGGTCCGACGCCCGCCTGCTGGGCTACAAGCCGATGGACGACACGCACGAGGAGTTCTACCGCGTCGCACAAGGCCTGCTGATCTGCGATGAATCGACCATGACCGCCGCGATGGCGGCCTTCGTCAAACACGCCGAAGAGCACTTCGAGCAGGAAGACGAGTGGATGCGCAGCACCAGCTTCCCGCCGCGCGACTGCCACATCGAAGAACACGAGGCGGTGCTCAAGTCGGCCCGCGAGGTGAGCGAGATGATCGCCGACGGCCGCGCCGGCCCGGCGCTGGTGCACGACTTCGCCATCCACCTCTTCCAGTGGTTCCCCGGCCATGCCGACTACCTCGATTCAGCCCTGGCCGCCTGGATGAGCAAGCAGACCTTCGGCGGCAAGCCGGTGGTGCTGCGCCGCGGCGTGACCCAGGGCGGTTGAGTCGCCCCCGGGTCTGGCCAGCGGTATCGTGCTCGACACCTTTGATGTCCGCACCGCCCTGTTGATGGGCGGCCTGACGCACCTGATCACACCGCTGGCGGTGTGGGCGGTGCTGCAGGCGCGTCACAACCGCGAGACGCTTGCGCTGTGGAGTATCGGCAGCGCCCTGTCGGGCCTCGGCTTCTGCCTGATCGCATTGCGGGGCCTGTCGCCTGACTGGCTGTCCATCGGCTTGGCCAATCTGGCCGGCTACGTGGGCTTTGCCTACCGCGGCCAGGCCTTACTGAAAGAAGCCGGCGACCACGGCACCAGCCGCGCCCGCACACTGTGGCCCTACCTCGCGTTCATCGGCTTCTGCCTCGCCTGGACGGTGGACGAGCGCCTGCGCGTCACCGTCAACACGTCGATCATGGCCGCCGCCTCGGTGTGGCTGGCGCACCTGGCCCTGCGCGTGGCCCGCATGCAAGACAGCCGCAGCGCCCGTCTGCTGTGCTACTCGTTGGGCCTCTTCGGGGCCGGTGCGCTCCTTCGGGCCCTGGGCCTGATCTTCTGGAGCACACCCGGTCAGTCGGTGGTGTTCGATCGATCGCCCATCTTCGTGGTGTGGATCACCATCGGGCTGATCGCCGGCCTTTACACCAACGTGGGCTTCATCGGCATCGGGTTTGAAAACGCGCGGCGCCGCGAACTGCAGCAGACTGCCGACCTCGCCCGCCAACAACTGCTGCGCGAGCAGGCCGAACAGCGCAGCGCCGAGCTGTCACAGCAACTGGGCCGCGAGGAAGAAGTGCTGCGCCTGCTGGCCCACGAGGTGCGCCAACCGCTGCACAACGCCATGGCGGTGCTGCAGGGCGCCCGCTCGGGGCTGCAGCAGGCCAGCGACCCGGTCAGCGTCACCGAGCGCATCCGCCGCGCCGAGCAGGTGATCCACCAGATCGTGGGCACGCTCGACAACACCCTGGCCGCCACCGCCCTGTTGGCCAGCCAGCTGCCGGTGGCCAAGCACGATGCCGACATCGACATGCTGGTGTCGATGAGCATCGCCGACCTGCCCCTGCCCGCCCAGGCCCGCGTGCACATCACCCGCGACACAGCCACCCGCACCGCCGCGCTCGACCCGAGCCTGATGCGACTGGCCCTGCGCAACCTGCTGGCCAACGCCTGCACCTACACCGATGGCCCGGTG
>Ga0209066_10005665_pt1 | contig 13070 bp, 11 predicted proteins | sample All_14_2_FD_187198 | JGI IMG/M metagenome (GOLD analysis project Ga0209066, IMG submission 187198) | Freshwater microbial communities in response to fracking from Pennsylvania, USA - Allegheny Zone_MetaG_DW_15 (SPAdes) (version 2) ...
AAAATAATATATTCATGATCATCCTGATGATGATCTTCGCCAATGCTGCATTTGCGCAGACCTCTGTAGAAAAAAGTAAACCATTCAGTGAGCCCACGTCTGATGGCTGGACCCGCCTGATGGCCATGAGTAATGGTAATACTGCCTACTTCCACTATGGCAGTAAGAAAAAAGGCATAGAAGTACTCATGTTTGATAAAAAGCGAAATCTGACAGCCCGCCGGGAGATACAGGGAAAAGAATGGAACGCTAAAAGAAAAAACAGAGTAAAAATCGCCGGACTCTATGAAATAAACGGGATACCGGTTCTGTTTCTCCAGTTCTTCAGAAATGAAGCCTGGGAGCTGTACCGTATGCAGTTCAATCCTGCTACCGGTGCACTGGATAAGGAAGAGCAGGTAGGCCATACGTCAAAAAACAAACGTATGAGATATATAGGCACTTATAATACTGCTCAGGGAATATATGTAGAAAAAGATGCCAACTCTGACAATTATTGCATCATATACACCGATGGTGCAGACCGAGATATGGATAATCACATACGCGTAGAACATTATAACGCAGAACACAAACTGATAAATAATGCGTTCTACAACTGCCCCAATACATCCTACAAACACCTTGACTATATAAGTGCAGTGGTGGATGGCAATAAACGATTGTTCATTGTAACATGGGGCGCTGTAAACAGCAAGGGTAAAGAAGGTAGTGTGTACATATCCAGACTTGATGCCGGAGACTCTGTTTTCAATACACGCTCACTAGACTTCTCAGATGACTTCCGCAACACAGTTGCTGATATTAAGTATGACCGTGCAGGGAACAATCTGGTAATGCTTACCAACACCCTTGCTAAAGAAAAGGGCAACAAGTCTATCTATGCCTCTTTCCTTAGCTACATCAATCCCGATGATCTCTCACTTAAGGGTGTGAACATAATAGGCAACCGTAAAATAAGTGAATATGTACGCAATACACTGCACCAGAACAGAGACTATCAGGGAATGGTGCAGAAACTGGTACTCAATGCCGACAATACAGTAACTGTATTAAATGAAGAACAACGTGTAGAAATCATACAGACAAGAAGCACAACTACTATCCGCACGTATCTGGGAGGTATAGGCATTACAGATTTCAATAAGGAAGGAGAAGAAAAGTCGGGCATTGCTATTATGAAGTCGCAGTTATACGCAGGCACTGTAGCCCCACTCTATATAGCCGAAAGAGAGAAGGGCATATGGGATAACGCTACATTCTCCCGCAGATATACCGGAGACAACATGTTCATGTCATATGAATACATAAAAACCAAAGGTGCAGAATATGTAATATTCAACGATGCCCCCGGAAACGATGGGAAGAGTGAAGGAAAAAGGCGAAGGAAAGTGGTAGCCAACACAACAAAGATGAACACTATTTGCTATCAGATAAAAGATGGCAAACCCACACGCACTTTCCTCTTTGGCGAACCCGAACACAGAAAAAACACAAGAGCATCTCTGACTTATGCAGCTCACTATAATGCGCAGACGGGCACATATGCTACCCTGCTCAGCACTCAGAAAAAACACCGGTTTGAAACGCAGATAGCCTGGGTACATTTCGACTAATTACATAGCAAAAGAAAAAGCAAGACTATGAAAAATGTTCGTTGCGCTATAGCAGGGATGACATTACTATGTATCCCGTATGCAGTTAAGGCGCAGTCTGCCCTGGACAGACGTAATATTAACCAGGCCAACAATGTATTGAACACCAGTTACAATTGTGCCGATGCAGCACGGTATCTGAGACTGGTATCAGATGCCGGTAAAAAAACTGACCCATACAAGCTGGCAATGGCACGTACTGCCGACTGCAATGCCGACAGTAAAGAGGCGCTGAAACTTTATAATGAATATCTGAAACACCACCCTACCGACGATTCTGTAAAGAAAAGAGTAGCAGAGCTTAATCATTCAGTTCCTGAAAGTGCTGAGACCCGTAAAAAGGTTCAGGAGGCGAAGCAATTCTATAAAACAACGAAGAAGGGTGGCTACAACAAGTGTTTTTACGAAAACGGATTCAGATGGGGCCTGGTCTATGACCAGATGCTGAGTAAAGATAATTTTCTTTACAGCAGAGCCTATAGTCTGGAAAATGTTTATGAGTACCCGTTTGCCAAAGACAAATTATTATTTGAGACAGTTGCGGATATAGGTCTGCTGGGTGGCGGTAGCAAAGAGTGGACAGCAAAAGTGCTGGATGTAGCCCCCACAAGTGTGGAAAAGGTAAGAGGTGCTGCTCAGTTCAACTTTGGTCTGGGCATGAATTACATATTCGTCAATACAGTAAAAAAGGCACTGACCGGTGGCATATATGGAGGCTATAACATGTTTCTTGTTAACGATCCCGATATAGGGAACTATGAAAGTGGCAGCTTCTCAGCACCCACTATCGGGAGTTTTACAGCTGGCCTGCGTAGTACCCTCTGTCTGGGAGAACACTTCTACATTACGCTGTCTTACATTAAATATTTTCGCAACTCATATACTAATGATTCATGGTATGGAACAACGGAAACACCTGTTAACGGAGACCGTATAAGACTCAGCATTGGACTAAGGGGTATGGGTACCCCAAATGTATCTTACCATACTCGCTGATTGATAAAACGGCCTGCACTTATGACACAAAAATACCACATAACTGATAACATCGAAGTAATCTTACTTCAGTGTTAATAACTATGTAGCTGTTTTATGTTATAAATTTTGGCTTTTGAATATACAGGCCTTACCTTTGCGCAAAATTTCACAAACATTATAATTATATAATCTATACTTATGCCAAACGTTGGTAAGATCAAACAGATCATCGGACCGGTTGTAGACGTGTATTTTGGTGGCGACAATAAGCTGCCTGAAATATTTAACGCATTGGAGCTCACTCGTGAAAATGGTGACAAGCTGGTACTTGAAGTACAGCAGCACCTGGGTGAAGACAGTGTACGCACCGTAGCGATGGACGGTACTGAAGGCCTCGTTCGTGGTACAGAAGTTGTAGATACCGGCAAAGCGATAGCAATGCCGATTGGTGAGCAGATAAATGGCCGCCTGTTCAACGTAACTGGTGATGCTATCGATGGTCTGGCCGCACCCGATAAAACCGGCGGTCGTCCGATACACGCAAAACCACCAAAATTTGAAAACCTGAGTACAGCATCTGAAATACTTTTCACAGGTATTAAAGTAATTGACCTCATTGAGCCATATGCTAAAGGTGGTAAGATTGGTCTGTTCGGTGGTGCCGGTGTGGGTAAAACCGTACTTATACAGGAACTTATCAACAACATCGCAAAGGCATACGCTGGTCTGTCAGTATTTGCGGGTGTGGGTGAGCGTACACGTGAGGGTAATGACCTGATGCGTGAAATGATTGAAGCCGGTATCGTGAAGTATGGTGACAAATTCATGCACAGCATGGAAGCAGGTGGCTGGGATCTGAGCTCTGTGGATATGAACGAGCTGAAGGATAGTAAAGCTACCTTCGTGTTCGGTCAGATGAACGAACCTCCGGGCGCACGTGCCCGTGTGGCGCTTTCTGGTCTTACTCTGGCTGAGTATTTCCGCGATGGTGATGGCACAGGTAAAGGAAAAGACATCCTGTTCTTCGTAGATAACATCTTCCGTTTCACTCAGGCAGGTTCTGAAGTATCGGCCCTGCTGGGTCGTATGCCATCGGCGGTGGGTTACCAGCCTACTCTGGCTACAGAAATGGGTCTGATGCAGGAGCGTATCACTTCTACCAAGAATGGTTCTATTACATCGGTACAGGCCGTTTACGTGCCTGCGGATGACCTTACCGACCCGGCTCCGGCTACTACCTTTGCGCACCTTGATGCCACTACGGTACTGGATCGTAAGATAGCTGACCTTGGTATCTATCCTGCGGTAAACCCACTGGAGTCTACATCACGTATCCTTTCTCCTGCCATAGTAGGCGATGCACACTACAACTGTGCTAACCGTGTGAAGCTGATACTGCAGCGCTATAAAGAGCTTCAGGACATCATCGCTATCCTGGGTATGGATGAGCTGAGTGAAGAAGATAAAATGACAGTAGCACGTGCCCGTAAGGTACAGCGCTTCCTGTCTCAGCCATTCCACGTGGCAGAAGCCTTTACCGGTCTGAAAGGTGTACTGGTGCCAATCGAAGAAACAATCCGTGGCTTTAACATGATCATGGATGGTGAAGTAGATGGATATCCTGAAGCAGCATTCAACCTGGTAGGTACTATCGACGATGCGATTGCTAAGGGTAAAAAACTGATGGAACAGGCTAAGAACTAACTTTCGGGTAGAAAGTAATTAGTAGAAAGTAGAAAGTCATACGACACCTCACTTGTACTAATTGAGAATAGCTTTATACTTTAAAAGTCGCAGGACATACGGATGTATAAAAACTGAGAATAGAATACGGCTTTATACTTTTGACTTTATACTTAGAACAATGAACTTAGAAATACTGACACCAGAGCATAAGGTTTACAGCGGCAAGGTATATGGCATTCAGCTGCCAGGTACAAACGGTGCTTTTGAAATACTGGAAAAGCACGCTCCGCTTATTGCATCACTGGGTAAAGGTAAAATGAAAGTGCTGCTGGATAAGAGCATGAAGAATACAGAGACTTACGATATCTCTGCCGGCTTTGTAGAAGTACTGGGTGAGAATGTGAGTGTACTGATAGAAGATGCTACTGCTCAGGTTCTGTAACTGACAGTATACGATATCAGATAAACGAAGAAAGCAGCTCCATGGAGCTGCTTTCTTCGTTTATACGTACAAAGGGTAGCCGCGGCTACCCTACCCTTAGAAACAATATTTCTCCTCCTCTATGAGCTTTGCAGCTATACGCCTGCGTGCATCTTTAGTATTGAAGCTGGCAGCCTTTGTAAAGCGTTTTATTCCCAGCAGCATCATACGCTGCGTATCGCCGGTGGCAAACGCATTGATAGCATTCTTACCGGCCATGTTTATACGGTCGGCAGCGTCATAGATGAATGTACGTGCTATATCAGCTGCAAGTGCCGCATTGGCATGACCGCTCTCTGCCATCTTCATAGCTCTTAGCAGCACACTCTCTGCCTGGTAAGCATCTATAGCCATATCCGCAAGGTTCATCAGTATTTCCTGCTCATGCTCCAGCTGCATCATCAGTTGCTGTGCGGCAGCACCGGCACACATAAGTATTGCTTTCTTGAAGTTGGCTATTACTTTCTGCTCTGCTGCAAATGGTGCATCATCCTCGCTGAAATCAGGTACAGACATCAGCTCCTGCTGCACTGCCATTGCAGGCCCCATAAGGTCTATACGGCCCTTCATAGCACGCTTCAGGTACATATCCAGCGTCAGCAGCCTGTTTATCTCATTAGTACCCTCAAATATGCGGTTTATGCGGCTGTCGCGGTATGCACGCGATATATTATACTCATCAGAGAAACCATTGCCGCCATGTATCTGCACACCCTCATCCACCACATAATCCAGCGCCTCTGAGCCCAGCACCTTTAGCATGGCGCACTCTATAGCATACTCCTCTGCTGCTCCCAGCAGCGCATCTGCCTTACCTGCCGCTTCCAGTTCTTTCTCCTTCTCGTCTATCCACCTGGCTGCACGGTACAGTGCCGTATCTGCGGCAAATATACGTATGGCCATCTCTGCCAGTTTATGCTGTATAGCGCCAAAGTTTGCAATAGGTGTCTTAAACTGCTCACGGGTCTTTGCATACATGATAGAGACACCGGCAGCCCGTTTGGCGCCACCCAATGCCGCAGCACACAGCTTCAGCCGGCCTATGTTCAGAATATTGAACGCTATCACATGACCGCGCCCTATCTCACCCAGGAGGTTCTCCTTAGGTACTACACAGTTTTCAAAAAAGAGCTGGCGTGTACTGGAGCCCTTAATGCCCATTTTATGCTCTTCCTCGCCAAAGGAAAGCCCCGGTGTTCTGCGCTCTACTATGAAAGCAGAAAACTTATCGCCGTCCACCTTGGCAAACACCGTAAATACATCGGCAAAGCCACCGTTGGTAATCCATATTTTCTGGCCATTAATGGCATAGCCACTGCCATCTTCTGTAAGGGTGGCAGTAGTGCGTGCCGCCAGTGCATCAGAGCCGGAACCAGGCTCTGTAAGCGCATAAGCACCCTTCATCTCACCCGTAGCCAGCTTTGGTATGTATTTCTGCTTCTGCTCCTCTGTACCAAAGTATAATATAGGCAGTGAACCTATACCATTATGCGCCGCCATAGCCACCGCAAAGGAATGTCCTCCACCCAGGCACTCATTCACCAGCGTTGCGGTAACGAAGTCTTTCCCCAGCCCACCCAGCGACTCAGGAAATGCAGCACCCAGCAGCCCCAGCTCACCGGCCTTATCCAGCAATCGGGGCATTATATCGTCCTTCTGCGCATCTATCTCTATAAGATGTGGTAACACTTCCTTATCCAGAAACTCATCACACATCTGTATGATCATCTGGTGCTCTTCCGTAAAATCTTCTGGTGTAAATGTATTCCCCGGTATAGATGGCTGTATCAGGAACGATCCTCCGGCTATTGGTGCTATTGTCTCCATACAGATTTGTTTTGTATAAAGCTACTCATTATTGCCAAAAGAGGGTGTTAAATCAACATGATAAAAATCAGTGTATGAAGCGGAATTCAATGCGCATCATATGAAATAAATTCATGTCACGGGCGTAAAAAGTCCATGACTGCATTGGTGCGGTATCCCTTGTGTGGCCGTATGGCCACCCCTATTTTTCCATATGCCCCCAGGCATATTTTCCTATGTCCCAGTGATGGCACATCCTCATCTACCAGCAGTGTTACCACTACCCCTACTGGCGTTTCCACACCATAGCTGCAGCACTCACCATGAAATTTCTTCACCTGCTCACATTGCGATGTTTGCCTTTTGTGTCCGTCATAGCCAGCCTTGCCAGATGTTTCTGCATGGCATCTGGCACTGTTATAGGCAGTACGATCAGGAATAAGAGAGGTCAATGGCTCCATTTTCATCAGATCGCGCATTAGTGAGCGGTAATACTGTTGCGACTCCATATCTATGCCATTCTCTGCACTATATGGCTTTACTACAGTACGGGCAAACAACGGAGGATTGAGCCGCGCCATATTCAGCACCCATATAAGCTCCCGCTCCTGTGCCGACATATAAGTGGCTTTAGCAGCAGTATTACAGGCGGCATACTCGGGGGCATCCCATTCAGTACTATATGCTATCAGTGGGTTCTGCTGCGCTTTGGCTACATAAACATTTACAAGCAGTAGTGCTACGGCACTATACAATACTATCAGGCACTTTCTCATACTGTTTTCGTGTACTGTTAATCATACAACTGCTCCTCTTCCGGGGAGCTAATTAACAGTAAATATACGAAACAGCATCTGAGTACTTAGTCCAGCTTCAGTACGGCAAGGAAGGCCTCCTGTGGCACATCTACACTACCTATCTGGCGCATACGCTTCTTACCTTCCTTCTGCTTTTCCAGCAGCTTGCGTTTACGGCTTATGTCACCACCATAACACTTGGCAGTTACGTCCTTACGCATAGCGCTGATGGTTTCACGGGCCACAATCTTAGCGCCGATAGCCGCCTGTATTGCTATTACAAACTGCTGGCGGGGTAGCAGCTCTTTCAGCTTCACACACAGTTTACGACCAAAGTCCTCGGCACGGCTGCGGTGAATGAGTGCACTCAGTGCATCCACCTGCTCACCATTCAGCAGTATATCCATCTTCACTATATCGCTCTGGCGGTAGTCCAGCGGATTATAGTCAAAAGAAGCATATCCGCGTGTACAGCTCTTCAGTTTGTCGTAGAAGTCAAATACAATCTCGGCCAGTGGCATCTCAAATATGAGTTCCACACGGGTAGGAGTAAGATAATGCTGATTGATAAGTATACCACGCTTACCCAGACACAGGCTCATAATATTGCCTATATAGTCTGGCAGGGTAATTATCTGTGCGCGGATGAATGGCTCCTCTATCTTGTCTATAAAGTTAGGAGCCGGCATCTCGCTGGGGTTATTCACTATTACAGCCTTATCCTTATTACGGGTAGTATATGCTTTAAAGCTAACGTTGGGAACAGTGGTAATCACCGTCTGGTTAAACTCACGCTCCAGACGCTCCTGTATGATCTCCATGTGCAGCATACCCAGGAAGCCGCAACGGAAACCAAAACCCAGCGCCTGCGATGTCTCAGGCTCAAACGTTAGCGAAGCATCATTGAGCTGCAGCTTCTCCATACAGTCGCGCAGGTCTTCAAAGTCATCTGTACTTACAGGATAGATACCTGCAAATACCATTGGCTTTACTTCCTGGAAACCTTTCACACTTTCCTGTGTAGGATTAACTACGGTAGTGATGGTATCACCCACCTTCACCTCTCTGGCATTTTTAATACCGGTTATGATATACCCCACATCACCGGCACCTACTTCATTTTTAGGAGTAAGTGTCAGTTTCATAATGCCCACCTCATCGGCATTATACTCGGCATCGGTATGTATGAATTTGATCTTATCGTTCTTATGCAGCGTACCATTAAATACCCTGAAGTATGCAATGATGCCACGGAACGAGTTGAACACAGAGTCGAAGATAACAGCCTGCAGCGGAGCCTCAGGGTTTCCTTTAGGTGCAGGAATGCGCTCCACTACCGCTGCAAGTATCTCTTCTATACCTATACCGCTTTTACCACTGGCCAGTACTATATCGGCAGGGTCACAGCCTATAAGATCCACTATCTGGTCCGTCACTTCAGGTATCATAGCACCATCCATGTCTATCTTGTTGATAACCGGTATTATCTCCAGGTCATTCTCCAGTGCCAGATACAGATTACTGATAGTCTGCGCCTGTATACCCTGACTGGCATCTACCAGCAGCAGGGCACCCTCACAGGCAGCCAGAGCACGGCTCACCTCATAGCTGAAGTCTACGTGTCCCGGTGTATCAATAAGGTTAAAAGTATATTGCTCGCCTTTGAACTCATAGTTCATCTGTATGGCATGGCTCTTGATGGTAATGCCCTTCTCCCTCTCCAGGTCCATATCGTCCAGTACCTGTGCCTGCATGTCGCGGTGGCTTATGGTTTTGGTATGTTCCAGCAAACGATCGGCAAGTGTACTCTTGCCATGGTCAATGTGAGCTATGATACAGAAATTGCGGATGTTCTTCATGTTACAAAAAGTGTGCAAAGGTACTATATAAATACAATAGTAAACTACCTGATGCATATTGAAGCATCATCGGCAATTAACTGCTGGTAATACCACTTCACGGCAGCCTTTATGCAGGCTGCATACACACAATTTATGCAACCTGATAAAATACCCTGAACACATGCATTTTACATTTTAATCGTTATCTTAGAAGAAATTTAACAATTAAATCATCCCCATATGAAATTTGCTTTACTTTCTCTGATTGCCGGCTGCACACTGCTGGGTACCACTGCCACAGCGCAATGCCCCGCAGGCAGGTACAATTCAGAGCTGTTCTCTTCGTTTACCAAAACAACTGTTACCTATTCAGATGTATATAACCTGCAGATGAACGTCTACCAGCCCGATGGAGATACCTACCCCAACAGACCGGTAATGATACTGGCACATGGCGGCAGCTTCATAGGTGGCGATAAGGATGCAGACGGAACCGTAAATGAACTTTGTGAGCGTTTTGCCAAACGTGGCTATGTTACTGCATCTATAGACTACCGCCTGGGAAATCTGTTCTCAATGGCATCAGACTCTGTAGAGGCTATCAATACCGTAATCAAAGCTATCAGTGATGGTAAGGCTGCTGTGCGCTTCTTTGTAAAAGATGCCGCCACTACCAATACCTACCACGTAGATACCAACAATATATTTGTAGGTGGCAACTCTGCAGGTGCCGTGCTATACATGCATGTAGGCTATCTGAGCAGCATAGACGAGTGCCCGCCGCATATAGCTGCATCTATGGCCGCCAATGGCGGCTTTGAAGGCAACAGCGGCAATGATGGCTACACCACTAAAACAAAAGCAGTCATAAACCTGGCCGGAGCGCTTAATTCTACTTCATTTGTAAACCTGTGGGATAAACCATCAGTGAACGCGCATGGCACTGCCGATAATACGGTACCCTATAACTGTGGCTGGCCGCTGAGTGGTGTAGTACATGTAACCCTGTGCGGATTGGGCGAGCTGGAGCCCGTATATACTGCTAACAGTGTGTACCACTACAGCAAAATATATGAAGGAGCAGATCATGTACCCTGGTCGTCAGATGCAGCAATGTTCAACTCTGTAGACTCTATGACAGAGGAGTTCTGCTATAATCTCATATGTACGGGAGCTGCGGGTGTAAAAGAAGCACACGCCTCTACCGAGGTACAGATATACCCTAACCCTGCCGGTACATCGGCCAACATTCATACGGCCTCTCCTATGCGCAGCGTTGCCATTCTTGACCCCACAGGACGCATTGTACTCATGGCAGATGGCATAGACAATACCAGTTATAACATAAATACAGCTATCCTTATACCGGGCAACTATATTGTACGCACCACCTTCCGCGACAGTAATCTGTTACCGGTAGTAAAGAAACTTACCATACAGTAATAATCAACCAGTGAAAAAATGGTAAAAGAGGGCCTGCTATCGTGCAGGCCCTCTGTATTTTCCAGGCATACTGTCAAACACCGCAATCCACCACCCTACTCCTTCCAGGTAATCCGTTCCCTTCCCTGCTCATCTATATACAACCACTTACCGGCTACCTTTACCGGTGCCAGCCCCTCACTGAAAACTCCCGCATCTTCATAACGAAATGAGATAGCTATATCTCCGTTACTTCTTATGTAGCCCGCAGTCTGGTTATACCACCACACCCTACAACCTCGGGTCTACCGGCTCACTCTCCATGGCAAAGACACAGAATATGTAATGGGAATAATAAGAAATAGCAATTGAAGCAATATAACTGCCACTAAAAAGAATAAGTAACACCAGCCGTAGCAGGCATGGTTACTACATATACCCCGTGGCTAAAGGTCAGCTTTCGTGCAGCTATTGTGGTATTCAGCGCAAAATGTTTGTCCAGATGTACCAATGCACCCGCCTGTAGCCCGGTAGCGCCGCCTATATTCAGGTCATTACCTGCACGTATCCGAGCTCTGTCTCCAGCGCCCCTTGCCACGATTATGTTACCGCCTCCGGCTACCCCGCCATATACCGTCACCCTTCCTACATCTGCCTTTACATTTGCAAAGGCCAGTAAGGGTGCATAAATAAAATCATACACCTGCATATTTACACCATAATATGTAAGCATATTTGTACCATTATGAATATCAGTAAACCCGAACTGAGCTATAATATCCTCGTCACGGTACCTGCCGGACAAATATCCCAATCCGGTCTCTATACCAAACTGCCAGCGGTGTGTGTTATATGATGCGCTCACCTGCATGGCCGGCGTAAACGACGCATGAGGACAGTCTTCAGACTTATAGACACCGTTCACCAGCGCATTATTGTAGCTCATGCCCATTCCTGCGCTAATGTCAAATTGCGCGTACAAGGACGTAGCGAGGAACGTAAAGAGGATGGATAGTGAGTATTTCATAATAGTGATATTTCATGCAATATATGAAAAATACCTGTATAAAAATCATACTCACCGTGGAGAATCAAAAATGAAAGCTCAATACTACAACTACTTTCCGTTACTCACTGGCGCGAGTCTGAGGCGTTAGCCATTGTGCCCTAGCCGACTCGGGCCTCACTCAATTTCGTCAGTTTGCAACTGACAACAAAACAACTACACTAACTCAAAAACACTAGCGCGAGTCTGAAGCCTTAGCCCTGCGCCCAACCGGCTCAGGCCTCACTCAATTTCGTCAGTTTGCAACTGACAACAAAACAACTACATTAACTCAAAAACACTGGCGCGAGTCTGAAGCCTTAGCCCTGCGCCAAACCGACTCGGGCCTCATACAATTCCGTCAGTTTGCAACTGACAGTAAACAACTAAATTTACGCATGTCTTCGAAATACAAAGTCTATGATAGCGAAATACCTGTTTTCGTTACATCCACAGTAATTGGCTGGATAGACGTTTTCACAAGAGAGCAATACAAAGAGATAGTCTGCAAAAGCCTGCTTTACTGTATTAATAATAAAGGGCTACAACTCCACGCATGGGTTATTATGAGCAACCATATTCATCTCATTATTTCCGCCAAAGCAGGCTTCAGGATAGGCGACATTATAAGAGACTTTAAGAAATACACTTCAAAAGAGATCATTGCAGCTATCAACAACAATCAGCACGAAAGCCGGCGCAACTGGATACTGAATATGATGGAATTTTCAGGAGCTAACAACAACAGTAATGAGCATTATCAGTTCTGGCAGCAGGAGTACCACCCCATTACACTTGATACCGAAGAAAAACTGAAAGACAGGTTTCATTATCTGCATAACAATCCGGTTAATGCCGGCATAGTGCTGGCCCCGGAACATTACAAATACAGTAGCGCCACCGATTACTTTGAAGAGAAAGCAGGAATATTGCCTCTTATAAAACTGGTGCTGTAATGTCAGTTGCAAACTGACGAAATTACATGTGGCACGAGTTGGCTATAACACATAGCTACGCGCCAAACTCGCGCCAGTAGATCATCTCTTCAATGCGTTTTATCTTGTTCTGCTGACGCAACTTATTGCGTGTGTCATTTCTGTGCCGGATAAGTATGTTGTCGTCAAACTCACGCCAGTGGGGTACATCGGCCAACATTCATACGGCATCTCCTATGCGCAGCGTTGCCATTCTTGACCCCACAGGACGCATTGTACTCATGGCAGATGACATAAACAATACCAGTTATAACATAAATACAGCTATCCTTATACCGGGCAACTATATTGTACGCACCACCTTCCGCGACAGTAATCTGTTACCGGTAGTAAAGAAACTTACCATACAGTAATAATCAACCAG
>Ga0209066_10005666_pt1 | contig 13068 bp, 13 predicted proteins | sample All_14_2_FD_187198 | JGI IMG/M metagenome (GOLD analysis project Ga0209066, IMG submission 187198) | Freshwater microbial communities in response to fracking from Pennsylvania, USA - Allegheny Zone_MetaG_DW_15 (SPAdes) (version 2) ...
TCGGACCGCTTGTGTCCCTCATCGCCGGCATCCTCATTCTGGTGATGCCCCGCCTGCTGAACACCATCGTCGCCGTCTACCTGATCATCATCGGCTTGCTGGGGCTCTTTGGCCGTTGAGCCCGTTCCCGATGGCTTGAACCCAGGTTGTGGCGGGCGGGCATGCCCTGGCGGCGTGCATCCTGCCACGCCGCGCGCGAAAGTGGCGCTGTCAGGCCACCGGCGCGATCTGCTGGGCCATGAAGACCTGGTGCAGCGTGATCTTGCGCACCTCGACCTGGCTGGCCTGGATGTGCGCGCGCAGCAGCAGGTCGGCGCGGTCGCCCTTGCGCGCGATGATGGCGCGCAGGATCTTGGCGTGTTCGTCGTAGGTGGCATCGATGCGCACCTGCTTGAGAAAATCGAGCCGGCGGATGATGCGGATGCGCTCGGTCACCTCGTGGTGCACACGGGCCATTTCGGGGTTGCCCGCGGCCTGCACGAGGGTCTCGTGGAAGGCCTCGTCCCAGGCCGCCACTTGCGTCGCGTCGCTGCTGCGCTCGCCCACCGGCACCAGCCAGCGTTCCTTGAGCGCCTGCAGCAGCGTGGACGACGTGGCCACGTCCTGCTGGCACAGGCGCTGCACGGCGGTGGTCTCCAGCACCATGCGCAGGTCGTAGAGCTGGTCGAACTTGTCGAAATCGAAGGGCAGCACGCGCCAGCCGCTACGGAACATCACCTCCACCAGCCCTTCCTGCTGCAAGCGGTACAGCGCCTGGCGCACCGGTGTGCGCGAGACCGCGAGGCGGTTGCAGAGCTCGTGTTCGCTGAAGCGGTCACCCGGCACCAGCCGGAAGTCGGCGATGTCCCGCTTGAGCTGCTCGTACACCTCGTCGGCGCGGGAGGGGCGTGGTGTGGTGGCCGTCTGGGCGGTGGATCGTCGGGTGGTGTGCACGGGGAAGCTCTGGCAGTCTGGGGGGATCATCGCCGAGAGGGGGCCAGCGCCGCCAACAAGGGCGCGCTGGGGGCGGTCCAGCCGATGATGCCACCCTGGGCGCGCAGCATCTCCACGGTGGCCGCCTTGAAGTGCGAAAAGTAGCTCTCGGTGCAGTCTTCCAGCAGCAGGCCGTCGTAGCCCCGGTCGTTGGCTTCGCGCATGCTGGTCTGCACGCAGACCTCGGTGGTCACGCCCATGAACACTAGGTGACTGATGCCGTGGTCCTGCAGGATCTCGTGCAGCCCGGTGGCGTAGAAGGCGCCCTTGCCCGGCTTGTCGATCACGATCTCGCCACCCACCGGCGCCAGCTCGGGAATGATCTGGTTGCCCGGCTCGCCGGCCACCAGGATGCGGCCCATCGGCCCTTCGTCCCCGATGCGCAGCGCGGGGTTGCCGCGCAGCCGCTTGGCCGGGGGGCAGTCGGACAGGTCGGCCGCGTGCGCCTCGCGCGTGTGCACGACCAGGCCGCCGGCATCGCGCCACGCCTGCAGCACCGCCTGGCAGGCGGGCACGATGGCCGAAAGCAGGGCCACGTTGTTGCCCAGGCTCTCACCGAAACCTCCGGGCTCGATGAAGTCGCGCTGCATGTCGATGATCACCAGCGCGCTGTGCGCCAGGTCGAACTCGTAGGGGAAGGGTTGTGCAGGTATTTGCATGGTCAATGGCCTCCGCCCATGTGGGCACCGATCGTCTGGCGGTCTGCCGTGGCGCCGGGCGTCTCGAACACGATGCGGCCCTCGCTCATCACCACGATGCGGTCGGCCAGTTCCAGCAGTTCGTCCAGGTCCTCGCTGATCAGCAGCACCGCGCCGCCCCGGTCCCGAACCCCGCGCAGCCGGGTGTGGATTTCCTTGACCGCCGCGAAGTCCAGGCCGAACACCGGGTTGGCCGCGATCAGCACGCTGATGTCGCCATGCAGCTCGCGCGCCAGCACGGCGCGCTGCACGTTGCCGCCCGAGAGGCTGCGAATGGGGGCGTTTTCTCCCTGTGTCTTGATGCCGTAGCCGGCGATCCATTCGCGTGCCCGACTGCGCCACAGGCCAAAGCGCAGGCGGCCACCGCTGCACAGCGGCGCCCGGTCGAAGTCGCGCAGCGCCATGTTTTCTGCCACCGACAGGTCGCCCACGCAGGCGTTGCGCAGCGGCTCCTCGGGCAGGCTGCGCACCTTCAGGCGGTGGTTCTCCTCGCGCCGGGCGGCGTAGGGCTGGCCCTGCACCGACACCGTGCCCGCCGAGCGGGGGCGCTGTCCCACCAGCGCCTCCACCAGCTCGCGCTGGCCGTTGCCCGACACGCCGGCCACGCCCAGAATCTCGCCGCTGGCCACGGCCAGGCTCAGGTCCTGCACGGCGAGCGTGCCGCGGTCGCCCATCACCTGCAGGCCCTGAACCGCGAGCGACACCGCACCACTGACCGGGGCTTCGGTTCGGGTCGCCGGCTCGACGCTGTCGGCACTCTCGGGCGCGCCGCCCACCATGGCCTGCGCCAGCAGCGCCGGGGTGGTGCCGGCCACGGCGCAGTGGTGTACCGCCTGGCCGCGCCGCAACACCGTCACATCGTCGGCGTAGGCCATCACCTCGCGGAACTTGTGCGTGATGATCAGCACTGTGCACTGGCCGCTGCGCGCAAATTCGCGCACATGGCCCAGCACCTCGTCGGCCTCCTGTGGTGTCAGCACCGAGGTGGGTTCGTCCAGGATCAGCAGCCGTGGCTTCAGGTAGAGCTGCTTTAGCAGTTCCAGCTTCTGCTTCTCCCCTGCGGCCAGTTCCTGCGGGCGCGCGTCCAGGTCGAGCTGGAACGGGGTGGTTTTGAGGAACTGCGCCAGGCTGGCGCGCTGGCGCTTCCAGTCGATCACCGACGGCGTCTGGCCACCGGCCAGCAGCAGGTTCTCGGCCACCGTCATGCCTGGCGCCAGCGTGAAGTGCTGGTAGACCATGCCGATGCCCAAGGTGCGCGCCACCACCGGGTTGGGGATGGCCTGTTCGCGCCCGTCGATCAGGATGCTGCCCGACGTGGGCCGCTGGAAGCCCGCCACGCATTTCACCAGCGTGCTCTTGCCGGCGCCGTTTTCGCCCAGCAGGGCGTGCACCGTGCCGGGGGCGACCTTCATGCTCACGCCCTGCAGCGCCTGGAAGCTGCCGAAGCGCATGCCCATGTCGTAGGTGTCCAGCGCCAGCGCACCGGTGGTGGGCGGGAGACCGCCGATGGGTGAATCGTCGATCACTGGTCTACCCTCCGTGCTGCGCACTGCGGGGCTGAGCGCCTTGGGAACGGCCCTGCGGCGCTCATGCCAACGCCTCCAGAACCGCGGCCGATGGGGCGTGTGCGCCGAACACACCGCCCTGCATGGTGATCATCTTCAGCGCGGCCTCGTGGTTGCCACGGTCGGTGGCGGCGGTGCAGTCCGACAGCAGCAGGCACTCGAAGCCGCGGTCGTTGGCGTCGCGCATGGTGGTGTGCACGCAGACGTCGGTGGTGATGCCGGCGAGCAGAAGGTTGCTGATGCCGCGCGTGCGCAGCAGCAGCTCCAGGTCGGTGGCGTAGAACGAGCCTTTGCCCGGCTTGTCGATCACCACCTCGCCCGGCAGCGGCGCGAGTTCGGGGATCAGCTCCCAGCCGGGCTCGCCGCGCACCAGGATGCGCCCGCAGGGCCCGTCATCGCCGATGCCCACGCCGTCGGTGCCGATCTGGCGCGAGCGCCAGCGCTTGTTGGCCGGCAGGTCCGAGAGGTCGGGCCGGTGGCCTTCGCGGGTGTGCATGACCGTGTAACCGGCGCCGCGCATCGCGGCCATCAGCGTCTGCAGCGGCGCGATGGGTGCGCGCGTGAGCGAGATGTCGTAACCCATCTGGTCCACGTAGCCACCGATGCCGCAGAAGTCGGTCTGCATGTCGATCACGATCAGCGCGGTGTTCTCGGGCCGCAGGTCGCCGTTGTAGGGCCAGGCGTAGGGGTGGGCGTCGATGAAACGTTCCATGGTTCAGGCCACTTTCTTCAGGGTGAGCACCGCCGAATCCGGCACCAGCGGGTGCGGCTCCGGGCCTTTGTACGAGCGTGTGGGCGCATCGAAACCGCAGGGCGTGCCGTCGGTCACGTCCACCTTCCAGGGCAGCTGGTAGTTGCCGGCGGCCATGTCGTGCATGTAGGTGTAGGGGCAGTCCTGCGCCCCGCCCTTCACGGCCACATAACCGCGGTGATAGAGCTGGTAGATGTTGTTCTCCACGCCCCATCCTTGGCGCGCCTCGCGCACCAGGTCGGGCCGCAGTTCGGCGGTGATGATCTCGTCGGCACGCCCACCGCCTTCGGTGATCACCGTGCCGTCGAAGCTGCAGAACATGCCCTCGCCCATGGAGTCGAACGTGCCGTCGCTGCCGCACAGGCAGACGCTGGCGGTGATGGCCAGGTTTTGGAAGGCGTTGGCCTGGTTGGTGATCTTCCAGGCGTGGCGGATGGGCGCGGTGTAGCCGGCGGTGCGCAGGATGATCTCCGCCCCCTTATAGGCCGCCTCGCGCGCCATCTCGGGGAACATGCCGTCGTGACAGATGATGAGCGAGAGCTTGCTGCCGTTGGGCCCGTCGCACACTGGCACGCCCAGGTTGCCGGGCTCCCAGGGTTCCACCGGCACCCAGGGGTGCAGCTTGCGGTAGTAGAGGCGGAGGGCGCCGGTGTCGTCGATGATCAGCCCGCTGTTGTAGGGGTTGCCGCCGGGGTTGGCCTCCATGATGGAGAAGCAGCCCCAGATGTGGTGGTCCCTACAGGCCTGCTTGAAGGCCGCGACCTCCGGGCCGTCGAGTGAGACCATGAGCTCGGGCGCGGTGCTCATCGAGAGGCCGTGCAGCGCGTACTCGGGGAACACCACCAGGTCCATGGTGCCCTGGTTGCGCCGCGCCTTGCCCACCAGGTCGCAGATGCGATGCGTCTGCGCCGCCAGTTGCGCGGGCGTTTCCACCACCGGCAATTGCAGCTGCACCAGGCCAACGACCACACCGTGCTTCGATTTGTTGAGTCCACCCAATCCACTCATGAGTCTGCTCCTAGCGTGTTGATGAGAGTTCGCTCGGGCTGCCCGGCACCACCACGCCCGGGCGGCAGGTGAGCACCAGGATCAGCAGCGTGAGCACATAGGGAACGATGTTGAAGAGGTGGTAGCCCCAGCCGATGCCGACCGACTGCAGCGCCGGGCCGATGGCGCCCGCACCACCGAACAGCAGGGCGGCACCCACGCAACGCAGCGGGCTCCAGCGCGCGAAGATCACCAGCGCCACCGCGATCAGGCCCTGGCCGCTGGAGATGCCTTCGTTCCAGCTGCCGGGGTAGAACAGCGTGAGCGAGGCACCGCCGAGGCCTGCGATGAAGCCGCCCGCCGCGGTGGCCGCGATGCGGATGCCCGAGACCGAGTAGCCCAGCGCGCGCGTGGCGTTTGCCGAGTCGCCGGCCAGGCGCACCAGCAGACCCAGGCGCGTGTTCGCAAACGCCCACCACAGCAGGACGGCCATGAGCAGCCCGAGCGGCAGCAGCGCGTTGACCTCCAGCGCCGAGCGCACCGCAGCCGATTCGCTCCAGCCGCCCAGGGACAGCGCGGGCAACTGAGGTGCCTGCGGCTGGATCAGCGGCTTGCCGAGGTAGAACGCCAGGCCCATGCCGAGCAGCATGAGCGCGATGCCGGTGGCGATGTCGTTGACGCGCGGCAGCGAGCACAGCAGGCCGTGCAGCGTGGCCAGCAGCGCACCGGCCACCGCGCCGGCCAGCACACCAACCCAGGGCGAGCCGCTCAGGTACGAGGCGCCGAAAGCCGTCATGGCCGAGAGCACCAACACGCCTTCCAGGCCCAGGTTGATGCGGCCCGATTTTTCGGTCAGGCACTCGCCCAGGCTCACGAACAGGAAGGGCACGCCCACGCGTAGCGCGCCACCGACGATGCCGGAGAGGAAGATGATCAGTTGATCTGCGGTCATGTCTGCTCTCCTTGTGGCGCCGGCTCAGCCGAGGGGACACGGGCGAGCTTTGCGAACCAGGCCTTCCAGTCGGTGTCGCGCAGCGCCTCGCTGGCCAGGATCAGCACGAAGGCGATGCCCTGCAGCAGCAGCACCGAAGCGTCGGGCAGACCGAGGCGGCGCTGCAGCAGGCTGCCGGCGGCGCCGAAGCCGCCGAACAGGATGGCCACCGGGATCACCGCCACCGGGTGGTGCCGCGCCATGAACGAGACCAGGATGCCGGCGTAGCCGTAGCCCGCAATCAGCGCGGCGTTGGCGCTGGTGTGCACGGCGGCCACTTCGATGGCACCGGCCAGCCCGGCGGCCGCACCGCCGAGCGCGCAGGCCAGCACCACCAGCCGCGTGGCGGGCAGGCCCACCAGCTGGGCCGCGCGCGGGTTGCCGCCCACCACGCGCACCGCAAAACCCGAGGGTGTCAGGCGCAGCCACAGGCCGGCGACCAGACACACCACCACCCCGATCACCAGGCCCCAGTGCACGTCGGAGCCGGCGATGGTGCTGATGAGCAGGCCCTCGTCGAGCGCGGGTGTGGACGGCTTGTTCAGGCTGGCGGGGTCGCGCAGCGGTCCTTCCACCAGGTGCTTGAACAGGCCGATGGCCACGTAGGCCAGCAGCAGGCTGCTGATGGTTTCGTTGATGCCGCGGTACTGGCGCAGCCAGCCCGCGAGCGCCACCCACAACCCGCCGGCCAGCGCCCCGGCCATGCAGATCGCCACCGTGCCCAACAGACTGGACGGCAGCGGCACCGCGTGCGCCAGCGCCGCACAGGCCAGGCCACCGAGCACCAGAGCGCCTTCGCCTCCGATCACCACCAGGCCGGCGCGCGCAGGGATCGCTACACACAGCGCCGTCAGCATCAGCGGCGCCGCGCGCTGCAGCGTGTTCTGCCACGAGTACCAGTCGCCGAAGGCCCCCTTGAACAGCAGCACCCAGACCTCGACCGGGCTCACCCCCGCGAACGAGACGATGAAGCCGAACAGCAGCAGGGCCAACAGGATGGCGCCGGTGGGGAGGAGGATGTTGCGCATGGAATGTGCCTCAGCGAAGGTCGTGCCTGTTCAAGCGTTCCAAGGGATCCGGCGATGCCATGCCTCCGAAGGCCACATCAGCGATGGCGAGGTGTCTCCATCCAGAGATGCCGTGGAACCGGCTTCGTCGGGCCACAGGCATCGCCCCCTTGAGGGGGTGACGCGCTGCCAGCGCGGCGCGGGGGTGTTGTCTAGACACTGCCGATCACGCCTTCAACCAGGTAGTTCATCTTCTCGAGCTCCAGGTCGGTCTGCTTGAACGCCTTGCCGGCCGGGATGATGGGGGCGCCCTTGTTGTCCTTGAGCGGACCTTTGAAGATGTCGAAGCTGCCGGCCATCATCTGGGCCTTCACGCCATCGGCCTGCTTCTTGGCCGCGTCGGTGACCGCAGGGCCGTAGGCCGACATCTTCACGAAGCCGTCCTTCAGCCCGCCGCGCACGAAGTTGGGATGCGGCTTGCCGCTGCGCGCCGCCTCGATGAAGGTGGTGTAGGCGGTCAGCCAGTTCCACTCGGCGCCCGTGAGGTAGGCCTGGGGCGCGAGCTTGGCCTGGCTGGCGTGGTAGCCGCAGACCATCTTGCCGCGCTTGGCCGCAGTTTCCACGATCACCTTGGGGCCGTCCACGTGCATGGTGAACACGTCCACGCCCTGGTCGGCCAGGCTGTTGGTGGCTTCGGCCTCCTTGACCGGCATCGACCAGTCGCCGGTGAAGATCACGCTGCAGCTGATCTTCGGGTCGACCGAGCGCGCCCCCATGGTGAAGGCGTTGATGTTGCGCAGCACCTGCGGGATCGGCTTGGCGGCGATGAAGCCGATCTTCTTGCTCTTGCTCATGTGCCCGGCGATGACACCGTTGAGGTACTGGCACTCGTCGATGTAGCCAAAGAAGCTGGCCGTGTTCTTCGGGTGTTTGCCTTCGGTCCACATGCCACCGCAGTGGGCGAAACGCGCGTCGGGGAACTTGGCAGCCACCGCCAGCATGTGCGGGTCAAAGTAGCCGAACGAGGTGGGGAACACCAGCTGCGCGCCGTCCTGCGCGATCATGCCGGTCATGGTGCGTTGCACGGCCGCGGTCTCGGGCACGTTTTCTTCTTCCACAACCTTCACGCCCGGCATCTTCTTGAGCATGGCCGCTGCTTCGGCCTGGGCCTGGTTGTAGCCATAGTCGTCGCGCGGGCCGACGTAGATCACGCCCACGGTGATGGGCTTCTGCGCGAACGCGAAGGGGCTGCTGGCCGCCGCGCCGAGCGCGGCCAGGGTTTTGATCGAATCACGGCGGTTGGAGAAGAGGTGGTTCATGGGAACGCTCCTGGGGGTTGGTTGGAGGGGACGGGGTGAACGGATTCAGGCCAGCAGGCTGACGTGCGCGGCAACGACGCGCCAGCCCTCGGGCGTGCGCATCCAGGTCTGGCTCTGGCGACCGGTGCGGTCGCTGCCAGTGCGGAAAAACTCGGTGTTGGCGGTGGCGAAGTCGCGGCCGTAGGTGGTGATGACGGTCTTGCCCAGCGTGCGCGCCAGCCCGGTCGAGGGGCGGCCGGCGCGGAAGGCGCGGATCGCCTCGTAGCCATAGAGGTTTTCGGTGGCACCAAAGCGCAGCGTGTGCGGACTGTCCCAGAACAGCTCGTCGAGCACGGCCACGTCGTTGTCCACCAGGGCACGTTCGTAGCGCTCGAACACGGCGGTCACTTCAACCAGCACATCGGGTTCATTGATCATCACAACACGGTCTCCTTCACTTGGGCCACGCCAGACTGCGCCAGTGCCCAGCCGGCGCGCAGCGCCAGGTCTTCGCGCCAGGGCGCGGCAATCAGCTGCACACCGATGGGCAGGCCGCCCGTGCCCGAAGGCCACATCGGCGCGGTCACCACCGGGCAGCCGGCGAACGACACCGGCTGGGTGAGCAGACCGATGGAAGGGCGGCAGGGGAGCTGCTGGCCGTTGATGTCGACCCACTCGCTGCCGATGGCCGGCGCGGCCACCGGTGTGGCGGGCGCGATCAGCAGGTCCCAGTCGCGGAACAGGGCATTGACCTGGTCGCGGTAGCGGCGGCGGAAGCGCTGGGCGCGCACGTACCAGGCGGCCGGTTGCAGCGCGCCCGCAATGAGGCGGTCCACCGACAGAGGCTCGTGGTCGGCCGCCCGCGTGCGCAGGCTGTCCAGGTGCAGCTGCCCGCCCTCGCTGGCGGTGACGATGAAGGCCGCGGCGCGCGCGGCGGCGGCGTCAGGCCATTCGATGCCGCGCTGCACGGTCACCTGTGCGCCCAGCGCGTCGGCCGCCAGGGCCACGGCTTCACGCGCCGCCGGTGTGGCCCAGGCTTCGAAGTAGCCGCCGAGCACGCCCACGCGCAGGCCCTGCACCCCGTGGGCGAGCGAAGCGGTGGTGGGCTCGACCGCGGTCGCGAAGCAGCCCGGGTCCAGCGGGTCGGGGCCCTGCAGCGCGTCGTAGGCCAGGGCCAGGCCGGGCAGGTCGTCGGCGATGGGGCCGAGGTGGTCGATGCTGTGCACGAAGGGGAAGCTGCCGCGCCGCGAGAGCCGCCCGAAAGTGGGCTTCAAGCCCCAGATGCCGCAGAACGACGAGGGCACGCGGATCGAGCCGTTGGTGTCCGACCCCAGCGTCAGCGGCACCTGGCCGGCGGCCACCGCCGCACCCGATCCGCCCGAGGACCCGCCCGCCGTGCAGTCCAGGTTGTGCGGGTTGCGGGTGGGGCCGTAGTGGGTGTTTTCGGTGGTGAAGCCGTAGGCGAACTCGTCCATGTTGAGCGAGCCCACCAGCACCGCGCCCGCGGCCTGCAGGCGCTGCACCAGCACCGCGTCGGCGGTGGCGGGCGGGTGCGAGCGGTTCACCTTGGAGCCGGCCAGGGTCACCTCACCCGAGATGTCGAACAGGTTCTTCACCGCGAACGGCACACCGGCCAGCGGCCCCAGGGGTTCGCCGCGCGCGCGCCGGACATCCACCTGCGCCGCCTGGGCGCGGGCGGCGTCGAAGCGCGTGCCGGTGAAGGCGTTCACGCGGGCGTCGGTGGCCTCGATGCGGGCGATGCAGGTCTCCAGCACGGCGGCGGCGCTGCGCTCGCCGCTGGCGACGGCCTGCACGGTTTGAGAAAGTGAAAGCGTGGGCATGGCGCGGCTCACCTGGGCTGGTCGAAGGGCGCCGGGCAGAACAGCTCGGCCGGTTCGTCGTGCGGCGCCAGCGGGATGTCTTCCAGCGTGGCCGCGAGGCTGGCCGTGCGCTGCAGGTGAACCGCCACGCGCGCGATCTGCGCGTCGTCCAGCGGCAGGTCCACCGCCACCGCGGCGGCCTGCACGTAGGCCAGGGTCTGCTCTTCGGTCATCGCCGCACCTCGCGCTGAAAGATCTCCAGGCTGCGCTTCTTGGCGTCGATGAAGCTGGCTTCGGACAGCGTGGCCGTGGTGCGCGGGCGCGGGTCGTCGTAGGGCAGGATCTGTGCCACCTTCGTCGGCCGCTTGGTCAGCAGCAGCACCTGGTCGGCCAGGTACACGGCCTCTTCCAGATCGTGCGAGACCAGCATCATGGTGGTGCCGGTCTGCATGAAGACCTCCTGCAGCTTCTCGCGGATGAACAGCGTCATCTCGAAGTCCAGCGCCGAGAAGGGTTCGTCGAGGAACAGCACCTCCGGGTTGGGTGCCAGCGCCCGCATGATGGACGCCGTCTGCTGCTGTCCGCCCGAAAGCTCGTAGGGGTAGCGGTTGAGGTCGAACTTCACGTCGAACGAGGCCACCAGCTCGGCCATGCGGCGGTCCACCTCGGCCTTGCTTTTGCCTTCGAGCTTGAGCGGGTAGGCGATGTTGTCGATGGTGCGCATCCAGGGGAACATCGCCTCGCGGTAGTTCTGGAACACGTAGCCGATCTTGGTGTCCTTCAGGCTCTTGCCGTCGAACAGGATCTCGCCGCTGTCGATGGGCACGAGGCCCGCGATCATGTTGATCAGCGTGCTCTTGCCGCAGCCGTTGGGCCCGAAAACCGAGACGATCTTGTGCTTGGGGATGTCGAGGTCGAAGTTTTCGTACAGCGGCCAGCCTGCGAAGTACTTGGTGAGGCCGCGGATGGTGATGTGCGTGCCGACCGGACCGGGTTTGAACTCGGGCACCGGCACGTCGGCCACGACAGGTGCATTCAATACAACGGACATAGGAACTCCAGTCGGAGACAACGTTCGGGGGTGCCGCGGAACCGGCTTTGCCGGGCCGCAGGCGCCGCCCCCTTGAGGGGGTCGCGCGAAGCGCGGCGGGGGTGTTTCATTACCTTCCGCTCCAGTGAACAATCTTTCGCTCGATGAGCAGGAACAACACGTTCAGCGCATACCCCAGCGCACCCGCCGCGAGGATGGACGCGTACATGTCCTTCACGTTCATCACCTGCTGCGAGTTGATGATGCGGTTGCCCAGCCCGCTGTCGGCGCCGATGAACATCTCGGCCACGATCACGATCACCAGGGCCATGGACACGGCCGAGCGCAGGCCGACGAAGCTGGGTTGCAGGCTTTCCCAGATCAGCACGTCCTTGAACACCTGCCAGCGCGTGGCGCCCATCACCTTGGCCGCCATCACGCGCTGCTTGCGCGCGTTGATCACACCGTAGGCGCTGTTGAACACCACGATCAGCAGCGCACCGAAAGCGGCGATGGCGACCTTGTTGATGTCGCTCACGCCGAAGATCATGAGGAACAGCGGGATCAGCGCCGACGAGGGCGTGGAGCGGAAGAAGTCGATCAGGAACTCCACGCTGCGGTAGGCCTTCTCGTTGCTGCCGAGCAGCACGCCCAGCGGCATGCCTAGCACAGCGGCGATCAGGAAGGCCTGCACCGTGCGCCACACCGTGACCACAAAGTCCATCATCAGCGGTCCACCGGCCAGGCCGCCGATCAGCGCGCCGAGCGCGTCGATGGGCGGCGGCAGCAGGATGGGCTTGATGAAGCCCAGCCGCACGACCAGGTCCCAGATGATGAAGAGCACGACTGGGCCCACGAAAGGCAGGGCCTTGGCCCAGTCGGTCTTCTTCGGTGGCGTGGGCGCCCCGGCCGAAGCTGGCGGGCTCCAGGGCTTGGTCGCTTCCATCGCGCTCAGCCCTTGTAGAGCATGGAGTCGACCATCAGGCGCTTCGAGAAGATGCCCTTGTCGGAGAACAGGTCGAAGAACTTCTGGAAGTGCGCCACGTCGGCCGGGGTGAACTCGTTGTACATGGTGTACGCGGCCAGCGGAACCTCGCCGGTGAGCGCGCCCTCGATGGCGGTGTAGCCCTTGAGGTACTGGCGCGCCTCGACCGGCTTGCTGCGCACATAGGCTACGCCCTTGCCGTAGGCGGCGACAAACTTCTTGGCGGCGTCCGGGTTCTTCTGGATGAACTCCGACGACAGCGAAGCCGAGCCGCCGAACCACGGCGCCATCGGATCGCCCAGCACATATTTGGCGATCACGCCGGCTTCAAGCACCTTGGTGGTGCCGTTCATGCGGCCGATGGTGCCGGTGGGCTCCAGCGTGTAGGCGCCATCGATCTGGCCCGCCGCGAGCGCTGCCACGTGTTGCCCGATCGGCAGCTCGACCACGGTGGCACCGGTCGCGCCGCCGCGCTCCAGCACGGTCTTGGCCAGCGTCACGTTCTGGATGCCAGGGCCGGAGCCGATGCGCTTGCCCTTGAGGTCGGCCATCACCTTGGCCGGACTGGCCGCGGGCACGATCACCTCGTCGAGCACGTTCTTCACGTTGCTCGGGTTGGAGCAAAAGATCTTGAAGGTGCCGGGCTGGGCGATCTCGCCGATGGCGATGTTGGCCGAGCCGGTGCCGTTGGCGGTGCCGTCAGCACGGCCCGAAAGCACGGCCTCCATCACCTGCTGCGCGCCGGCGAACTTGAGCGGTTCCACGTCGAGGCCGGCTTCCTTGAAGTAACCGAGTTCGATGGCCGAATAAAACGGCAGGCCCGCCGCGATGGGCCAGTAGCCGATGCGGATCTTGGGGCCGGTTTGCGCGCGCAACACGGCGGGTGCACCGAGCAGGCCCAGTGCAGCGCCAGCGGCACCGAGTTGCAGCAACTGGCGGCGCTGGGGCGAGGCGGTGGGGGCGG
>Ga0209066_10005667_pt1 | contig 13067 bp, 9 predicted proteins | sample All_14_2_FD_187198 | JGI IMG/M metagenome (GOLD analysis project Ga0209066, IMG submission 187198) | Freshwater microbial communities in response to fracking from Pennsylvania, USA - Allegheny Zone_MetaG_DW_15 (SPAdes) (version 2) ...
TCGCCTTGCGGATGGCGGCTTCGCGGCATTTCTTCAGCAGCGCTTCGTCTGAGCAGAGTTTCAGGATGGCGTCCGCCATTTCTTCCGCATTGACGCCTGTCACGATGCCGAGACCCTCTTCGCGGATTTCCCTGGAGGCGGGAGGAACATGTGTGGAAACCACGGCCAAGCCGCAGGCGAAGGCATGGCGGATCTTAATGACGTCGCCATATTTTTTGGTGGAAACCGGGGTGTCGGGATAGGGCGCCAGGCCGATCAGGCATTCGCACGACAGCCGGTCGAGATTCTCGGGCCCCTCAATGTAGCCCGTGAACTCCACGTTGAAGAGGCCGTACTCACGGACTTTCGCCTTGAGCGCCTCCGTCATCGTGCCGCCGCCGGTAATGATGAATTTGACCTTGGGGTTGGCCGCCTGCACATGTCTGGCGATGTCCGGCAGGAACTGCACGCCGTTGTCCACGTGGTGGCCGCCCGAGAAAATGACCTTGAATTTCTCCAGCTCCTCGTAGGGCTTCACCAGGTTCTTCCGGAACTCGACGCCGTAATGAACCGTGAGTTGCTTGGCCATCCGGCTCATGTCGTAGTGCAGGATGTCGCGCCGGGCTTCGGCGATCGCGTCAGTCACGTTCCACGCGACATCGGCCCGCTCGCACGCGCGCTTGTCCAGCCAGTTGAAAGCCGCGCTCATCAGGCGGCTGTGGTAGCGTTGCGGCGCCCAGTCGAAGGTGTAGTAGACCACTTTAAGGATGCCGAGCGCCTTGCGGAAGCTCTGTCCGATCAGCGTATTGATCGACTCCATGCCGATCAGGAAATGGATGGGGCCGCAGTCGGGATACAGCTTGGGTATCCGTGAGAGAAGCTGGCGCGACGCAAGGATGTCGCGCAGTTTGGTAGGTTTTCATGACCCGGCGGTCGGAGGGAATGTTGTATAGCCAGCGGAAACGGTCGGATCTGTGGGTGGCAACACGCTTGCCGTCTTTGTAGACTTCCATCGTACAGTCGAGGGGGATATCGGGCAGGGGATGCGGCTGCTCAATCACGAAGATGTAGCGGGCTTTTCTTTGGGTAAAAAACGTGAGCAGGGGCTCGATCGGACCGCTGCCCGACTCGCGCCGCCCGTTTTTTTTGTCGGAGTGGCACAGGATGATCACATTACAATCTGAAGGGACGGCTGTTTTCTGATTCATGGCGAGTGGTGTTTATCATTGCCTTTTGTTTCATGAATAAAGTACCATAACACACCCATTTTTTAGGGTCAAGAAAGGGTGGCATATGGATTTTTGGAAGGGTCGGAAAGTCGTGGTTACCGGTGGATGCGGGTTTCTCGGCTCCTATCTTACGGAAGAGTTGGTGGCTGTCGGGGCACAGGTCACGGTGGCGGATAATCTGGAAGCGGGAACCTTGGACAACATTGCCTCGGTGGCCGACCGGGTGAGATTCGTGCAGGCTGACCTCGTCGCGCTGGATGCGTGCCTCAAGGTCTCCGAAGGCGCAGAGGTCATCATGAACTTGGCGGGGCGGGTCCGCGGGGTCGGCTACAGCAGCAACCACCACGGCGAGATGCTGTATCAGAACACGGTGGTCCAGCTGAACATGCTGGAAGCCGCCCGGCTGAACGGCGTGCCCCGTTTTCTGGCGGTGAGCTCGTCGTGTGTCTACCCGGACGATGCCGAGGCGCCGATTCCTGAACTGCCGGTGACGATGGGGCTGCCCGAGAGTTCCAACGAGGGGTACGGCTGGGCCAAGCGGGTTGCCGAGCTGCAGGCGAACTACTATTTCAACGAGTACGGTATCGAGACTGCGATTGTCCGTCCGACGAACGCCTGCGGTTCGCGTTACCCGTGGCGCGGGGAGCAGAACTCCTTTGTGATGCCCACGCTCGTCAAGAAGATCATGGACGGCGCCGACCCGCTGGTGGTGTGGGGAAACGGACAGCAGCGCAGGAATTTCCTGCACGCCACGGATATCGCGCGGCTGTTCATGATGGTCACCGAGAGGTATGCGTGCGCAAAACCGGTGAATATCGGATATGAGCAGGACACGTCGATCGCTGAACTTGTGGCGCTGGTCTGCGAGGTCACGGGAATTCATCCCAAGATCGTGTTTGATGTGTCTAGGCCGACCGGGTGTTTGCGGAAGTGCGTGGATTCAACGCTGCTGCGCAAAGTCACAGGCGGATACGAGCCCCAGGTGAGTCTGGAGCAGACGGTCCACGAGATGATCGCTTGGTATCACCGCACATTCAAGCGCTAGGGGGGCGGTGTGACTCCCGAGCAACTTGCCAAAAAAAAAATCGTCGTCTTTTCGCACTACGCGACGACGGGGGCGTGCGAGGAGTTACGCGACTGGCTTCGGGGCTTGAAGGTCCGTGAACTGGTGTATCTGGCCTTTCCCTTTGGCTCCAACCGTGACCGTTTTATCCGTGTTGAGCATTATCGTAACGGAGCGCCTGTAAAACTCCGCCGATCCCTGTTCCGGATGAGATTGCCCGAGCCGCTCGCTTATTCGAAAGATCTGCTCTACGCCCTTCTGTATGCGGTCCGCTTCGCGCGAAACGCGGACGTGGTGGTCGCGGGCGATAATCTGTTGGCGCTGGCGGGTGTGCTGACGCGCTGGCTCACGGGTGTGAAACACGTTGTCTATTACATGATCGATTATTCGCCCGTGCGGTATGCGAGCCGGCTGATGAATGCGCTGTACTACTGCGTTGACCGGTTCGCCGCTTCTCATGCGGATGCCGTATGGCCCCTGACGGACCAGATCATCCGGGGCCGCTTCGAAGCGGGGCGATTGGACGAGCGGCGCGTCCGCTGGTATACGGTTCCTTATGGGAGCCATCCGCAGGTGGCGGTGCCGGTGTCGGCGTGTGAGCGCAGGCGCGTCGTGTATATGGGGGATGTGCTCCGGAACAAAGGAGCCGAGCTGTTCGTTCCCATGGCCTGCGAGCTGAAGCGGCTCGTCCCGGATTTCCGCTTTACGGTTATCGGCGGCGGGAAAGATCTGCCGGCTTTGCGCGAGGAAATCCGAAACTCGGGATTGGACGGGCATTTTGAGGTCTGCGGGTTTGTCGAGAGCATGGCGGATGTCGTCGGCCTGCTGGCGCGTGCCGGCGTTGCCATCGCACCCTACTATCCGTTTGATGCCAACAGTTTCACTTTCTTCTCCGATCCCGGGAAGGTCAAGGTTTACCTCGGGTGCGGTTTGCCCATCGTGCTGACGGATGTCCCGCCCATTGCGAAGGAGCTCGCGGCGTGCGGCGCGGGGAAGATCGCCCGGTATGACGCGGCTGATTTCGCGGGTGCGGTCGCCTCCCTCATGGGCGATGCGGCGTATCCGCAGTATCGGGAGAAGGCGAGGCGTTTAGGCGAGCGGTTCGCCTGGGACAAGGTGTTTGCCGAGGCTTTCGCGCGGCTTGATGAGAAGTTTTGTAACGATTCTCATCCCGTCGGGGGCATGCTTTCCTGACGGGATGAACAGGACTGACAGAATGAAAAAGACAACGTGTCTGGCTTCGGATCAGGAGGCCAAGCGGCACCGCTGAAAAGATGGACGCGAATCTGGGGTGTCAATATGGGTGCGGGATTTTTGAACTGAGGAAAAAGACGTGCTAGGACTCTGTAAAACCAAGAACGGCGCTTAGCGGTGAGGGACTATGAAGCAGGTGGCAGAGTTTAAGATCGTCTCGGAGTATCAGCCGGCCGGCGACCAGCCGCAGGCGATCGCCACGTTGGTGAAGGGCCTCCGCGACGGCGCGCGGCGGCTGACGCTTGAGGGGGTTACCGGATCGGGCAAGACCTTCACCATGGCCAACCTCATCCAGCAGTGGGGGCGGCCGACGCTGATCATATCGCACAACAAAACGTTGGCCGCGCAGCTTTTCGCCGAGCTCAAGGGCTTCTTCCCGGAGAACGCGGTGGAGTACTTCGTCAGCTATTACGACTACTACCAGCCCGAGGCCTACATTCCCCAGACCGACACCTACATCGAGAAAGATTCATCGATCAATGCGGAGATCGAGCGGTACCGGCTGGGCGCGACGAATGCCCTTCTGGGGCGGCGCGACGTGGTCATTGTGGCGTCGGTCTCCTGCATTTACGGGCTGGGCTCACCCGAGGACTACAAGGAGATGCTGGTGGATATCGCGCCGGGCGCCTGCATGTCGCGGGACGGGATGCTGGAACGGCTTGTCGGCATCCAGTACACCCGGAACGATTACGAGCCGCAACCCGGCACGTTCCGCGTGCGGGGCGACACCGTGGACATTTTCCCTTCCTACGAGACGACCGGCGTGCGCGTGACCTTTTTCGGGGACGAGGTGGAGGAAATCCGCCCGCTCGATCCGGTCACGGGCAAGACGGGCGTGAGGCTGTTGCGCTCCGTGATCTCGCCGGCCAAACATTTCGTCATGCCCAAGTCGAAGATCGAAGCCTCGGTCGGGCGCATCGGCCGGGAACTCGATGAGCGGCTCGCTGAATTTGAGCGGCAGGGCAAGCTTTTGGAGGCGCAGCGGCTGCGGCAGCGCACGGAGTTCGACTTGGAGATGTTGCGCGAGCTGGGCTATTGCAACGGTATCGAGAACTATTCGCGCCATCTGGCCGGCCGGTCGGCCGGCGAAGCTCCCGCCTGCCTGCTCGACTACTTCGACTCGGAGTTCCTCACGATCATCGACGAGTCGCATGTGACTCTGCCCCAAATCAGGGCCATGTTCAACGGGGACCAGGCTCGCAAGCAGACACTGGTGGAGCATGGCTTCCGGCTGCCCTCGGCCAAAGACAACCGCCCCCTCTATTTCGAGGAGTTCCTGAACAAGGTCGGCCCGATCGTTTTCACTTCGGCCACGCCCAGCGTATACGAACGGCAGGTGAGTGAGGTGATGGCCGAGCAGGTGATCCGGCCGACGGGGCTGCTCGATCCGCCGGTGGAGGTGCGCCCGCTCGGCAATCAAGTCGACGACCTGATGGAGGAGGTGCGGCGGACGGCGGAGGCAGGCGACCGCGTGCTGGTGACGACGCTGACCAAGCGTTCGGCTGAAGATCTCGCCGCCTACCTGCGCGAGGTCGGCATCCGGGTTGAATATTTGCACAGCGACATCGATGCGATCGAGCGCGTGGAGGTGCTGGGCCGGCTGAGGAAAGGGGCGTTCGACTGCCTGGTCGGGATCAACCTGTTGCGCGAGGGTCTGGACCTTCCCGAAGTGGCGCTGGTGGCTGTGCTGGATGCCGACAAGGAGGGCTTCTTGCGTTCGGCGACCTCGTTGATCCAGACAGCGGGGCGGACGGCGCGGCACCTGAACGGCCGCGTGATCCTTTACGCGGACAAGGTGACGGAGGCGATGCGGCAGATGATCGACGTGACGACGTCCCGCCGCGCCAAGCAGGAGGCGTACAATACAGAACACGGGATCATGCCGCAAAGTGTGAAACGGGCGATCAATGAATCGCTGACGCTCTACTCGGAAGCGCGGCGCGTGGAAGAGCGGATGGTGGCGGCGGAGTCGCATGAGACCTACGACGTGCATCGGGCGATCGCTGGCTGTGAGGCCGACATGCTGGCGGCCGCGGCGGCGCTGGAATTCGAACGGGCGGCGCTTCTGCGCGACGAGATACGGGAACTCAAGCGGATGCTGGAGGGGTCCGCGGGCACAGAAAACAAGGCCTGTCCGGAGCCTCCGTTTCGCCCGAAGAAAAAGCGGGGCGCGGCTGAAAAGCCGCGGCAAGGCCGGCCAGGTTAGCGCGTGAGCCGGTCAGAGGCTTTTGACGAACGACGACATCCGGTCCATGGCCTCCTTGAGCTGCTCCATGCCCGTGGCGTAGGCGCAGCGCAGATAACCTGCGCCGCAGGCGCCGAACGCGGTGCCGGGCACGCAGGCCACGCTGCGCTCGTTGAGCAGGCGCAGGGCGAACTCTTGCGAGGTGAGCCCGGTGGACTGAATGGACGGAAAGACGTAGAATGCGCCGCGCGGCATGAAGCAGTCGAGCCCCATCTCATTGAGTGAGGAAACGATGAAACTCCGGCGCTGGTTGTAGGAATCGCGCATTTCCGTGATGTCAGCCTCACCGTGTTGGAGGGCCTCAAGGCCGGCGATCTGGCTGGTGGAAGAGGCGCACATCATGCAGTATTGGTGGATCTTCATCATCGCGTCGGTGAGCGGGGCGGGAGCGCAGACGTAGCCCAGCCGGAAGCCGGTCATCGACCAGGCTTTAGAAAACCCGTTCAGGAAAATCAGCCGGTCGCGCAGACGCGGGATGGAGGCCATGGAGTGGCGGCCGCCCTCGTAGGTGAGCTCCGAGTAGACTTCGTCGGAGATGAGGAGCAGGTCGTGGCGGATCACGAAATCGGCCAAGGCTTCCGTGTCTTCCCGGTCAAGCGTGGCACCGGTCGGGTTGTTCGGAAAGTTGATCAGCAGGGCGCGCGTTTTGGGCGTGACCCTTTTTTCCAGCTCTTGAACCGTCAGTCGAAACTCATCTTTGCGGAACGTCTCGACGGCAACGGGGACACCGTGCGCCATGCGGATAAGCGGGGCATACGCCACAAAGCAGGGCTCGTGGTAGAGCACCTCGTCGCCGGGCGAGAGGATGGCGCGCATGGCTATGTCGAAGGCTTCGCTGACGCCGACCGTTACCAGGATCTCGGATTTCCAGTCGTATTCGGCATGGAACGACTGACGCATATAAGCGGCCAACGCTTGACGCAGTTCGGGTGTGCCGAGGTTCGAGGTGTAGCGCGTGGCACCACGCTCGATGGACTCGATGGCCTTTTCACGGATATGCCATGGAGTTTGGAAGTCGGGCTCGCCGATGCCGAGAGAGAGCACGTCTTTGCGACCGGCGACGATGTCAAAAAAATCACGGATGCCGGACTTCGGGAGACCGCGCACATGCGGCGCGATGAAGTCACGGGCAGACTTGGAGTCGGTCGTCATGGGGTTCGCTTTCCATCAGGACGCCTTGGTCCTTGTAGGTTTTGAGCATGAAATGGGTGGCCGTCGAAAGCACGCCGTCGAGCGGGGCGAGCCTTGCGCTGACGAAATTGGCGACCTCCTGCAGGCTGCGTCCTTTGACAAAAAGCAGCAGGTCATAGGCGCCGGACATCAGGAACATGGATTCCACTTGCGGAAACTTGCTGATGCGGCTTGCGATGCGGTCGAAGCCGCCCTCGCGCTCGGGACGGATCCGCAGTTCGATGACAGCCCGCACATCGGTTGACTCGAGCCGGTCGGTGTTCAACACCGCCTGGAAGCCGCGGATCACACCTTCCTTTTCGTAGGCCGCGATCCGCGCCCGGATGTCGCCGGCGGTAGTGTTCAGCTCTTTCGCGAGAACCGCATCGGTTTCCCGCGCGTTTTTTTTCAGTAAGTCGAGTAAAGCATCCATAACGTCCAACCTTCCAGTTTCGGAAACGGCCGCTATCTTAGCGCAAAAGGGGTGCGGGCAGCAACGGGTTTACAGGGCTTCGATCTGATTGGTTTCGGCGGTGACCGAGACCGCCTGTCCGATCATGTCAATGTTCAGCACGACCTTGAGCGTGCCCACCATCCGGGCGACGCGGCCCTCGACGCCCATGAAGGGGCCGCCGATGATGCGCACCATCCGGCCTTGGGCAAGAGGCTTGGAGGGCTTCAGCTCGGGGTCGGCCCTGAGCGCACGGCGCACCATGATGAGGTCCCGCAACATGCGCCGGGGCTCGAGGGGCTCGAGGATACGGACCAGAAGGTTGGTCTGAAGCAGTTGCAGCCGTTGTGCGTCGGGAAACTTGGCAAACACATAACCCGGGAAAACCGGGAGAAGGAAGGCGACTTTGCGGCGTTGTACGACGCGCGTTTTCTTGCGGAGCGGCAGGTAGAAAGGCACTCCGTAAAGGGCACAGTATTCCGTGACCTTCTTCTCCGTGCGCGGCTTGACGAAAAGCACTTTCCAGTTTTTCATACGCCTGCGGGTTCCGCCGCATTCTCACCCGGCCGCCTCGTCCTCGTCCGGGTCGGCGATGCTGACGGAGACGAGCGTCGCGCCCTCGCTGAGGTTCACGAGCCGGACCCCCTTTGCGGCGCGGCCGATGACGCGGATCTGGTTTGCCGGAGAACGCACCATCATGCCGTTGGAGGTGATGGAAATCATCGACTGGTCCTCGCGCACGGCGTGGGCAGCCACGACCGGTCCATTTCGGCCGTCGTCGTCCTTGATGGCGATCATGCCTCCGCCGCCGCGGTGGTGCAGCGTGAAGTCCTTGAATTCGGTGCGTTTGCCGTAGCCGTTCTCGGTCGCGATCAGGAGGGTCTCGTCGTCGTTCACGATGTCGAAGGACCGCACCACATCGCCGGCCGCCAGACGGATGCCGCGCACACCCGCCGAAGCGCGTCCCATACACCGCACGCTCGTCTCGCGCTCTTTTCCGTCCGCATCTGTTTTCTTGAGCGAAACGGGGAAACGGATGGCTTTGCCGTTGGCGGTAACCAACAGAATGTGATCGGTCTCACGGACGAGGCGGACCTGGATAAGGCGGTCGTTCGAGGGCTGCTCCGTCACATCGTCCTGCTCGCCGTCATCCGTTTTTTCCGGCGCATCAGCGTCATCATCGTCGCTCTGAACGTCCTTGAATTTGATGGCGATGATGCCCTTGCGGTTGACGTTGCGGAATTCGGCGAGGGCGGTGCGCTTGATGACGCCGTTCTCTGTGGCGAAGAAGACATCCTCGCCAGTCTCGAAGGAGCGGATGGGCAGCAACGCCACGACGGCCTCGCCCTCGCGCAGCTCAAGCAGGTTGACGATCGGTTTCCCGAAGGAGGTCCGGGGCGCTTCGGGTATCTCGTAAGCCTCTTTTTTGAAGACGCGGCCCTGGCTGGTGAAGAGGAGCAAGGTGTCGTGGGTATCCGCAACGAACACCGTGTCGATGAAATCCTCGTCCTTAATCGCCGCGCCGGTGATGCCTTTGCCGCCGCGCCGCTGCTCGCGGTAGGTGGTGAGCGGCACCCGCTTGACGTAGCCGCGCTGGCTGAGCGTGATGATGCACGGTTCGTCGGCGATGAGGTCTTTAATGTTGACTTCACCCTCCAGCGGGACGATCTCGGATCTGCGCACGTCGCCGCGCTTGGAGGAGGTCACATATTTGGCCTTGATGTCGGCGAGATCCTGCTTGATGAGCCCGTAGATCTTCACGGGGTCTTCGAGCAGCCCCTGAAGGTAAGTGATGCGCGCGCAGAGCTCCTTGTATTCGGACTCGACCTTTTCGCGTTCGAGTCCGGTGAGTTGGTAGAGCCGCATTTCGAGGATCGCGTCGACCTGCTTGTCCGAAAAAGCGAAGCGCTCGATGAGGCGGATTTTGGCCTCGTCGCGGTTTTTGGAGGAGCGGATGATCGCAACCACGTCGTCGAGGTGGTCGAGCGCGATGAGCAACCCGTCCAGGATGTGTTTGCGGGCCTCGGCCTTGGCCAGCTCGAACCGGGTGCGGCGGGTGATGACTTCGAAGCGGTGGTCCACATAACAGCGGAACAGCTCCTTCAGGGTCATCACCTTGGGGCGGCCCTGGTCGATCGCCAACATGTTCGCGCCGAAGGTGGTTTGGAGCTGCGTGTGCTTGTAGAGGTTGTTCAGCACGACCTGCCCCAGCGCGCCGCGCTTGAGTTCGATCACCACGCGGATGCCGTCGCTGGAGCTTTCGTCGCGGATGTCGGAAATGCCTTCGATGACCTTTTCGTTTACGAGGTCGGCCATTTTCTCGATCATGCTGGCCTTGTTCACCGTGAAGGGAATCTCGGTGATGATGATCGCTTCTTTGTTCTTGTACTCGACGATCTCGGCTTTGCCGCGGATCATGATCGAGCCGCGCCCGAGCTTGTACATCGCCTCGATGCCGCGCGTGCCGCAGATGGTCGCGCCCGTCGGAAAGTCCGGCCCTTTGACGAATCGCATCAAGTCGTCAATCGAACAGTCGGGGTTTTCCACGTAGTGCGTGATGCCGTCGACCAACTCGCCGAGGTTGTGCGGCGGGATGTTGGTGGCCATGCCGACGGCAATGCCGGTCGAGCCGTTGAGCAGCAGGTTTGGCAGGCGCGCGGGCAGCACGGTAGGCTCGAGGAACTCTTCGTTGTAGTTGGGCTTAAAGTCGACGGTGTCCTTCTCCAGATCGTCGAGGATCTCTTCGGCGAGCCGGTCCATGCGCACTTCGGTGTAACGCATGGCGGCAGGGGGGTCGCCGTCGATGGAGCCGAAGTTGCCTTGGCCGTCCACGAGCGGGTAACGCATCGAAAAGTCCTGGGCCATACGAACGATCGTGTCGTAGACCGCCTGATCGCCATGCGGGTGGTATTTGCCGATCACGTCGCCGACCACGCGGGCCGACTTTTTATAGGGCTTGTTCCAGGTGTTGCTCAGCTCGTTCATGGCGAAGAGCACACGGCGGTGGACCGGCTTCAGTCCGTCGCGCGCATCCGGCAAAGCGCGCCCGATGATCACGCTCATCGAATAGTCGATGTAGGAGGAGCTCATCTCGTCTTCGATGTTGATGTTGTGCAAGCCTTGGTCGGCGCTTTCGTCCGGCTGAATCCCGTCGCTCATGGTATCTCCGCTGTTGAACACTGAAAGAACTGATACGATACCAAATTCGCCAACGGGAAACCACCTTTTACCGTCTGGATTCGGCGTGCCAAAAGACGGCGCAAATGTCGCTTACTTTAAGCCACTTTTGTGATATTGTGACGTCACGTGAAATATCAAACACGCGTTAACGTTTGGAGGACTGCGAATGGATAACCACACGCCTTGCCCGATCTGCCGCACGCAAAATTGTGCCCATGCGGGCGCAGGCACCAACACATCCGAGATCCACTGTCCGCGCTGCGGGCGATTTCAGATCTGCCCGATCTGCCGCACGCAAAATTGTGCCCATGCGGGCGCAGGCACCAACACATCCGAGATCCACTGTCCGCGCTGCGGGCGATTTCAGATCCAGACGCTCGCCGAGACCCAGCTCATGAACAGCCCGCCCGCCTTTCCTCCCCAGCACCTGCTTTCCGGCCTCTGCCGCAACACTTGGGACATCTTGGGAGAAAAACTGCTGATCAGCGTTGACCTCTTCCGGTCCTGGGCCGAGCTCGACAAGGCCGCGAAGATCGTTGTTCCTCGCGACACCGACCTCGTCACCAAGGGCGAATATCTGCTCAAATATGTGCGCCGCCGCTCCAAATCGCTGGCGGATTCGGTCACCTTTTCTCCCGCAGAGCTCGCGGTCGGGTTCTGCGCAAACAAGAACGAGTTGCTCTTCTGCCTCCGGTACTTGGCGGAAAAAGGCCTTGTGGAGGAGGATGCCTCCGGGCCTCGCAAAGGCCCGCCCGGCGCAGGAGGCTTCGTTTACCGCCTGACGCCCGCAGGCTGGGCCGCGCTCACTTCGGCCACGCCGCCGGCACAACCTCTGGCCGTGGTCTCGCTCTCGCTGGACAGAGACTCGGACACGGTCTGGACGCAAGGATTCTCGGCCGGCGTTCAGGCCGCCGGCTATACGGCCGTGCGCGCCGAAAACAAAGAGCACGCCAACAAGATCACCGACGAGCTGATCGTGGATTTGCGCCGCGCCTCGCTTGTGACCGCCGACCTTACGGGACAGAATCCGCTCGCCTATTTTGCGGCAGGGCTTGCGGTCGGCCTGGGCAAGCCGGTTTTTTGGACCTGCGAGGAGGGCGAGGCGCGTGACAAGAAGCTTTGGATCGAGGCGCGTCAATACGTGGTCACAACCTGGACACGCGATAAACTTGACGATTTCGCGCGCCGTCTCGCACAGCGTATGGAGGCTGCCCTCGGACGTCCTTAGCCGTGGAGTCACCGGCTCGGGGGCGCCTGTTGGAAAAAGCGCCATGTCGTGAAACCGCCGGACAGGTTGCGGACATCGAACCCGTTCTGCCGTAAAATGCGTTCGGCCAGATAGCCGCGCAGGCCGACTGCGCAGTAGGTGATGATGAGCCGGTCGCGAGGCAGTTCCTCTAGCCGGCTGCGCAGCTGTCCCAGCGGGATCATCACCGCGCCCGGCAGGGTCCCTTTCTCACACTCCGCCGGATCTCGCACATCGAGCAGGCAAGCTCCTTCCGGCAAGGCGTCCGCATAGGCCAGACGGCTCTCGCCGGACAGCACATGGCCTGCCACATAGCCGGCAAAGTTCACCGGATCCTTGGCTGAGCCGTAGGGAGGCGCGTAGGCCAGTTCCAGCCGGGCAAGGTCGGTCACGCTTAACCCTGCCTGCATGGCGGTGGCGAGCACGTCGATCCGCTTGTCCACCCCGTCGCGCCCGACCGCCTGCATGCCGAGGATGCGTCCCTCTGGCGCGAAGAGAAGTTTCAGGTGGATCATGGACGCCCCCGGATAGTAGTTCGCATGGGAGAACGGATGCAGGTAGAGCTTCTTGTAGGGCACCCCCGCGCGCAGAAGCACTTTTTCAGACGCGCCCACGCTGGCGGCCGTCAGCCCAAACAGCTTGACGATCGAGGTGCCCCATGTGCCGCGGTAGGGGGCCGCCGGTAAGCCGGCGATCACATCCGCCGCCAGCCGTCCCTGTTTGTTGGCAGGCCCTGCCAGCGGAACCTGCGTCGGCACACCGAGCACCGGATCGGTCACCTGCACGGCATCGCCGACCGCAAAGATATCGGGGTCGTCGGTGCGCATCAGGCCGTCGGTTATAATGCCGCCGCGTTCGCCTGTCCGCAGCCCGGCGGCCCGGGCCAGTTCCGAGTTTGGGCGCACGCCAACCGATAGCACGACCAGATCCGTTTCCAGCGCTTCGCCGCCGCGGAGCCGCACCGCGAGTTTGCCCTTCTGTGTGCGCTCAAAGCCTTCTACGGCCGTGCCCAGCCGTAAGAGCACGCCGTTCTCGGCCAGCTCATGGCACAAGGGAACGGCCATTTCGTGATCAAGCGTCGGCAGAACTTGCGGCAGCAACTCGACCAGCGTCACCGCCACACCGCGGTGGCGCAGGTTTTCGGCGGCCTCCAAGCCGATGAACCCGCCGCCGATCACGACGGCCCGCTTCGCATCACCTTCCGCCCGCTGTTTGATCGCGTCCATGTCGGCCATCGTCCAGAGCGTCAG
>Ga0209066_10005668_pt1 | contig 13067 bp, 11 predicted proteins | sample All_14_2_FD_187198 | JGI IMG/M metagenome (GOLD analysis project Ga0209066, IMG submission 187198) | Freshwater microbial communities in response to fracking from Pennsylvania, USA - Allegheny Zone_MetaG_DW_15 (SPAdes) (version 2) ...
GCTACGCCTACCCCTGCCTGGACTGGTCCGAGCGGCGCGACCACCTGGCCGGCGAACTGGCCGACCGGCTGTACCTGCACCTGGTGGCGCAGGGCTGGGTGCGGCGGGGGACGGGGCGGGATGTGGCGGTGACGCCGGTGGGGCAGAGGACGTTGTTGCCCCTGTTGGCCCCTCAAGCTTGAGGGGCCGGCTTGGCCAGGTCGCGGTCCAGCAGGCAATCGATGAAAGCGCGCAGCGCCGCGGGTTGGTGGTGCCGGTTCGAGTAATAGATGAACAGGCCCGGGCGCGTGATCGACCAGTCGGCCAGCACCTGCACGAGCTGTCCCTGAGCGAGGTGCTCATCGACGCGCTCGCGGTCGAAGGCATAGGCAATGCCCAAGCCCTGCAATGCGGCGGCGACGCCGATGTCCGAGTGGTTGGTGACCAGAGGCCCGGACACCGCCACTTCGATCCGCCGGCCCCTTTTTTCGAACTCCCACTGGTAGGCCCGGCCGTCGGTCTGCAGCCGCCAGTTGATGCAGGCGTGGTGATGCAGGTCGGCGGGTGATTGCGGCAGGCCGCGCCGCGCCAGATAGTCCGGCGACGCCACCGCGACCATCTTCACGTCCGGCGTCAGGCGCACGGCGATCATGTCTTTCTCCAGCCGCCCGCCCACCCGGATGCCTGCATCGAAGCGGCCCGCGACGATGTCGCTCAGCCCGTCGTCGACCACGATGTCCAGCGTCACATCGGGGAATGCGCAATGGAACCGGCCCAGCCGCGGCGCGATGATCTGCCGGGCTGCCATGCCCAGCGTGTTGATGCGCAGCGTTCCGCTCATCTGCCCCGCCGCCGCGCTGGCCTCGGCCACGGCGTCGGCCATCGCCCGGAACAGCGGTGCTATGCGGGCGTACAGCTGCTCGCCCGCTGCGGTCGGTGCCACGCTGCGGGTGGTGCGGTTCAGCAGCCGCGCACCCAGCCGCGCTTCGAGCTGGCGGATGGTCTGGCTCAGCGCGGAAGGCGACACACCGAGGTGCTCGGCTGCCCGCGCAAAGCTGCTGCGCTCGACCACGGCGGCAAAGGCCTTCAGTTCGGCGTAGTCGGAGCCGCGCATTGTGCATCCTTTGCTTCATAACGAATTCAAATTCTAGGTGATTCACTAATTTCTTCTGCGGTCGCATCCTTGGGCCTTCACCCACCAGGAGTCTTCACCATGACCGATCTGAATCTTCCCGAACCCATCGCCGCCTACTTCTCGGCCGACCGGCAGAACCCCGACGCGCTGGCCCGCTGCTTCACAGCGCAAGCCACCGTGAAGGACGAAGGCCGGACCCACACCGGCCTGGACGCCATCCGTGCCTGGAAGGCGGCCGCATCGGCCCAATACGCCTACACGACCGAGCCGTTAGCGCTCGAGCAGGACACCGGGCACCACATCGTCAGTGGCCGGGTGACCGGCAACTTCCCCGGCAGCCCGGTGAACCTGCGGTACCGCTTTCGCCTGGAACGCGGCCTGATCGCATCTCTGGAGATCACCCCATGAGCTTCGATCTTCAACTTCAAGGCCAGCGCGCACTGGTCTCGGGCGGAACCAAGGGCGTGGGCGCGGCCGTGGTGCGCGCGCTGCATGCAGCGGGCGTGCAGGTGATGACCACGGCGCGCTCCCTGCCCGCGACGGCCATCGAGGGCGTGATCTACGTCGCGGCCGATCTCACCACGGCGCAAGGCGTGGCGGACGTGGCGCAGTCGGTGCTCAGCCAATGGGGCGGCGTGGACATCCTGGTCAACGTGCTGGGTGGCTCCAGCGCGCCGGGCGGCGGCTTCGCGGCTCTGGACGATGCGCACTGGTCCAACGAACTGAACCAGAACCTGATGCCGGCCGTGCGGCTGGACCGCGCGCTGCTGCCCGCCATGCTGGCCCAGGGTTCCGGCGTCATCGTTCACGTCAGCTCGATCCAGCGCCTGCTGCCCTTGCCGGAATCGACGACCGCCTACGCCGCGGCCAAGGCGGCCCTGTCCACCTACAGCAAGGCGCTGTCGAAAGAGGTGACACCCAAGGGCGTTCGCGTGCTGAGCGTCGCGCCCGGCTGGATCGAGACGGAAGCTTCCGTGGCGCTGGCCGAGCGGCTGGCACGCCAGGCCGGGACGGACTACGAAGGCGGCCAGCGGATCATCATGCAGTCGCTGGGGGGCATCCCGCTCGGACGGCCGGCCAGGCCGGAAGAGGTGGCCGACCTGATCACCTTCCTGGTGTCGCCGCGCGCGGGCTCCATCTCGGGTTCGGAGCACCTGATCGACGGCGGCACGGTGCCGACCGTCTAGGACGGCGCCTACGCCGCGTGCGCGCGCAGCCAGGCCACGATGTCGGCGGTCACCTCGTCACGGTTGGTCTCGTTCAGGATTTCGTGGCGGGCGCCGGGGTACAGCTTGACCGTCACGTCGACCAGACCCGCGTCGCGGTAGCGCTGGCCCAGCAGCTGGATCAGCGCGCCGCCGCCGGCCAGCGGGTCGGCATCGCCGGACGCGATCAGCACCGGCAGGTCGCGGCGGATGGTGGCCAACCGCGCCGGGTCGGCCACCCGGGGCGCAGGCTCGAACAGGGCGGGAATCACGTCGGCCGGCACGTCCCAGCCACACCAGGGGTTCGCCACGTAGGCGTCCACCTCGGCGGGGTCGCGGGACAGCCACTCGTAGCCCGTGCGGTGCTCAAAGCCGGCATTGAAGGCTTCGAGCCCGGCGGGTGCGTCCGCGGGCGCGTTGGCCATGGCCGCGCCGAACGCATCCAGCGCGGTCGAGCCGGACAGCACCACGCCCGACCAGGTGGCGGAGTGGTCGAGCATGGCCGCCTGCGCGGCGAACGACCCCATCGAATGCGCGAACAGGAACACCGGCAGGCCGCCGTGCTGCGCGCGCAGCGCGGCGCCGAACTGGGCCACATCGGCGATCAGGCCGCCGAAGCCGGCCGCACCGAAGTCACCCAGTCGCCCGTTGGCGGTGCGCCCGTGCCCGCGGTGGTCGACCGCGTGGACCACGAAGCCGGCCGCGTTGAGCGCCCGGGCAAAACGGTCGTAGCGTTCGCCGTGCTCGGCCAGCCCGTGGGCGATCTGCACCACGCCGGTGGGCTGGCCGTCCACGTCGGCCCAGGTGTAGGTCGCGACCTGGGTGCTGTCTGCGTCGGAGAGGAAGGAGGAAGTTGAGGTGGTCATCGTTTCATTCTCACCCCGCAGACCCTCCGCCCGACCTAGTGAAAACGGCATGACGCTCTGCCCCGATCGACCTCCTGGCCGACAACGCTTCTGGTCAGGCGTCGATCTGCATCGCCGGACGCGCCATCACCTTCTGCAGCCAGGCCTGTGTGGTCGGGTGCCCGGCCACCGGTGCCCCCAGGTAGACGCTGTAGCCGATCACCGACGCCACGATCAGGTCGGCCAGCGTGTACGCATCGCCGAGCAACCAGGGCTTCTGGTTCAGGCGCCCGTCGAGCACGGTGAGCAGCTCGTCCAGGGCCTTGTGCGCCGCGGTTCCGTGGGCGTCGTCGGGCGTGCCCATGTCTTTCGCGGCCTGCATTCGCACCAGCTGCGCGCCGTAGGTCACGTAGGACCAGGTGCTCCATGACATGGCCTGCAGGTGTTCCGGCGTGCCGCCGGCGGGCCACAGACCGCTCTTCACGCCATAGGTGTGGCCCAGCCACAGCTCGATCGCCAACGCCTCGAACATCGGCGCGCCGTCCACCGTCAGGGTGGGCACCTTGCCATTGGGGTTCAGGGCCAGGTAGTCGGGCCGGCGCTGCTCACCGGTGGTGATGTCGACCTTGACGCGCTCGTGCGGAACGCCGAGTTCGGCGAGGGCGCAGGCGACCGGGGTGGCGCTGGACATGGGGTGCCAGTAGAGAACGATCTTGGACATGAAGGGCTCCTTGGGGATGTGAGTGGCGGGCTCGGCACCGTGCCGAACCCGTGGCAACAATGTCGCGCCCATTGCGGACAGTTACGGCCCTCAATAAAAGCTAGAGTGCAACCATGCTTTCATCGTCCTCGCGCCTGCTGCGCGTCCTCTCGCTGCTGCAAACGCGCAGCCACTGGGCCGGCCCCGAGCTGGCCGAGCGGCTGGAGGTGCACCCGCGCACGCTGCGGCGCGACATCGACCGGCTGCGCCAGCTCGGCTACCCCGTTCACGCCAGCAGCGGCGTGGCGGGCGGCTACGCGTTTCGCGCGGGGCAGTCGCTGCCGCCGCTGCTGCTGGACGACGAGGAGGCGCTAGCGGTGGCCATTGCCCTGCAGATCGCCGCGGCTGGCACCGTGAGCGGTGTGGAGGAAAGCTCGTTGCGCGCGCTGGTGAAGCTGGAACAGGTGATGCCCACCCGCCTGCGCCGCCGCACGCACGCGCTGCGCTCGGCCATCGTGCCGGTGCAGCGCATGGGGCCCACCATCGATGCGGGCGTGCTGGCCACGCTGGCCACGGCCTGCCGCGACCAGCTGCAGGTGGGGTTCAGCTACCGCGACCTGCGCGGCCAGGCCAGCGTGCGCCAAGTGCAGCCGCACGGGCTGGTGCACACCGGCAACCACTGGTACCTCGTGGCCTGGGACCCGGCGCGCGACGACTGGCGCACCTTCCGCATCGACCGCGTGCAGGGCACACCCCGCACCGGCGCGCACTTCACGCCGCGCCCGCCGCCCGCGGGCGACCTGCGCGCCTACGTCACCGGGGCCATGGCCGGCGTGCACCAGCAGGGCGATCAGGCGCGCGTGGTGCTGCACCAGCCGCGCGAGGTGATGGCCAAAACCATTCCCCCATCCGCCGCCACGCTGGAAGCCATCGACGACACGCACTGCCTCATGCTCTGCGGCACCGGCCAGCTGGACTCGCTGGTCTACTGGCTCATGGCGCTGGACGTGGAGTTTGATGTGCTGGAACCGCCCGCGCTGAAGGAGCGGCTGCGCCGGGCGAGTGAGCGGGTGGGGAGGAGTTTGGCGCGGGCTGGTGGGTGAGCCTCAGTGGCTGTGGCGAAGAACTCGGGTCAGCTCTAGGACCGACCCAGGCTCGGAGACTACAGAGCGAGCGGTTTAGTGCAAAGGCTGGGAGCGGTCAGCCATACATGACGGAAAAAAGACTAGGAACTCTGAAACCTGACGTCGGTCAGTAGCAACTTTCTTGCGTCAGATCCTCAGAAAGTCACTAGCCGCGACCAGTTCGGCGGCAGCACTGCGAAGTGACACGGTGGTCACTCGGCGCTGTACGATAGCAGCGGGTCTGTTCGGAGCTAGGCTTGTAGCGTGCACTGCTAGCCTTTGGGGAGAGAAAGTAGCACTGGGGAAATCTGCAGAAACGGAGCGCGAAATGAAAACGGAAAAGCGAAAGGTCGTCGTGCTGCATAGCGGAGGGCTGGACTCCACCGTCTGTTTGCTACTTGCACAGTCGCGCGGTCACGAAGTCGTTAGCCTCGGCGTCAGCTACAACCAGCATCACCATGTCGAACTGGACTACGCAGCGGCACAGTGCGCTCGCTTCGGTGTAGAGAGGAAGATCGTGTCGGTTGCTTGGAGCAAGCCCGCACGCGAGATACCGAAAGATCGCACGGTGGCCGAAATCAAAAAGGGCGTTTCGACTGCCTTCCTTCCTGGCCGCAACGGGATTTTCCTCATGTTGGCTTCGGCCGAAGCTGCTGGAATTGGCGCCGACGAGGTGTGGACGGGAATCAACTCTGTTGATTTTTCCGGCTATCCCGACTGCCGCCCCGAGTTCATCGCGAGTTTCAGAGACATGCTCTCGTACGCTATTCCCAAGGGGCCAAAGCTTCTCGCGCCGCTGCAAAAGAAGTCAAAACCCCAGATCGCCAAACTCGCCCAGCGCCTGGGTTTGCAGCGCCATGACACCTGGAGCTGCTACAGGCCAAAGATTGCGGAGGCTGGGTTCGTTCCGTGCGGCGCGTGCGACGCGTGCAAGCTTCACGAGTTCGCGTGGCAGGGCCTGAAGTGACGGAGGCCGTGGAGAAAGCCCGCGTGAATACGGTTTGTCTAGTCGCCTGTACCAGCAGAAAGGGCGACCAGCCGGCAACAGCCGAATTTATTTATCGATCGCCGCTCTTCTCGGCTGCGCGCAGCTACGCCGAACGGCGAGCCGATCAATGGTTCATCCTTTCCGCAAAGCACGGGCTTCTATCTCCCAAAGACGTAATCGCCCCGTACAACGAATCGCTCCTGAACCAAAGCGAGGCACAACGACAGGCGTGGGCCGCAGATGTCCTTGGCGCCTTCAATGCGCGCGTGCCCGCCGGAGGTCGCGTCATTTTTCTAGCGGGATCTGCGTATCGTTCATATCTTGCCCCTGCCCTTGAGTCAGAAGGGCATGAAACCGCAGCGCCGATGTCAGCGCTGGGGATCGGTAGTCAAGTAGCTTGGCTGCAAAAGGTCGAAAGAGAACACGCACGCTTGTTGCACATTGATCGCTTCTACGCGCTTCTGGCACGTGTTGCCGCCTTGAACACTGGTTTGAACCGAAAGCTATCTCAGCAGGCAGCCGCGTCTTTTGGACGCAAGCTCGGCATCTACTTCTTCTTTGAAGACGGCGAGATGCGCATGACTGCACCATTCCAGCAACGAGTTGTTCGAATCGGCACTCATGCGGTCAGTGAGGGCTCAAAGGCCACCCTTTGGGATCGACTCCGCACGCACCGTGGGGGAGGCGACGGACTCGGCAATCATCGTGGATCGATCTTTCGTCTTCACGTTGGCGAATCCCTCATACGACGTGCAGACCTTGAGCCAATCTTCCCGACGTGGGGCAAGGGGCAGTCTGCATCTACTGAGATTCGCTCAGCAGAGGAAGAGATTGAACTTGCAGTCTCCGAGCACATTGGGAACATGCAAGTAGCGTGGCTTGAGGTGCCTGACTCGTCGTCGGCAGATAGTGATCGCAGCTACCTAGAGAGAAACTTCATTGCTCTACTGGCGGGCCCAACAGGGCCACTGGATCTGCCAAGTGGGAACTGGCTCGGTCGTTGGAGCACGCGTGAGGCCGTCACCAGCTCTGGGCTCTGGAACGTCAATCATGTGTATGAGAATTTCGACACAACGTCCCTGGACGTGTTTGAGCATTACGTTGAAGTCGCAGAAGGCCGACGTGCAAGAACGGAGCAGTCACTTGCCCCGAGCGGATGGCGACTTCGCATCAAAAACCGAGAGAATGCAAGCGGTCAGATCAATTTGCTCTAGGGGAGTGCATGACTAAAGACACGGATTATTGCGAGCTGCTGAAGCGGTATCCACGTGCGATCGTTCACCTACGATCTCAGGTTAGCAAGAAGCGCTTCGGCACGGTACTCGGCGCCGGCATCAGCGTCAATTTCGGCGCACCTCCATGGAGGAAGCTAATCAACGATATCGCAGCCGATCCCGAGGTGGATGCGAAGGCTGTCGCCGAGGGTAAGGCCTTCCAGGAAATGTCATCGCCCTACCAGACCGAAATCCTCTATCAAAAGTTCCGCGCAGCCTTTGTCAAAAAGGTCGCCCACCTTTCTCCGATCGAGCAACAGAACACAGCCACGGCCGAATGGTTGACGATTTGTCAGAAATACTTGTACAAAACGCCACCTATCGACGTCGCAATGGAGTTGCCAAAGCATCCATATATGGAAGCACTGATTCCGCTCGTTCAAAATAGTGCGCTGACAGTCAACTTCAATTTTGACGATTACCTTGAGCGCGCGCTCGCTCTAAAAAAACGCGCCGTAGACAAAGGCAATCGCGGTTTCGAGGTCGTCACTGACCCTTGGCCACAATTCAGGCGTCAAGATTGCGTCATTTACCATCTACACGGATACGTTCCAGAGGGCCTGATGGAGAAGGCGGTCGACCGTTTCGTCTTTTCCGAGGCATCGTATTCCAAGCAGTATGTAGGCGCCCGTGGTCACGACACCTCATTCCTTCTCGCACACTTCGCAAGAAACACATGCTTGCTCGTAGGATGCTCGCTCGAGGCAGAGCTGAGAAATGTACTGATGCGCGGAGCGGAAACCAATCCGGGCAATTTTCATTACTATGTTCATTTCCTTTCAGCCAAGGATGCGCTGTCAGCCGAAGAACAGCAGCTAATCTCCGAAACGAACTTCAAGGTATACAACCTGATCACACTGTTCTTAACAGCACCGGAGATCTGTCTGCTTCTTAAAATAATTAATCCCGATGAAGTTTCCGAAGGCAAGGTCAAGGATTTGGCAAAGCTCGCCACAATTCCGTATAAATACACTTTCTATATGACTGGCCCCATTGGGGTAGGGAAAAGCACAACGACGAGTCATCTGCGCAACCTAAATGTTCTCGATGAATGGCTTGAGCCTAGGCCTGAAGTTCTGAGCATTCCTTGGGACAAGCTCACGAATGAGCAGCGCATCGAGGCTGACCAATGGATCGCGGAGCAGTTTGGCAAAAAAAATGAGACGCTGAGGCACATTGAGAGCGCAGTGATAAGCGTAGTCGATCGTCCGCCGCTAGACCCCATGGTATTTACTTCAAAGGACAAGCAAGGCGACAAGGCAAAATTCCTCGCCGATCACATTTGCCCTGGTAATGGATATGGCATCGAAGAAGGCGTCGTCATCCTGTTGCTTGGGGATACAAAGGAGCTATCTGCCAGAGTGCGTGCAACCGGACGGCCCGAATATTCTTCGGAGAAATTAACTGATATGCAGGACAACATGAAGACGCTTTATGAGTCCATGTCGGGCACCATCACCATTGATACGCAGTTCATGGGCATCGCAGAGCTAACGAAGCGAGTCGCAGAGGTCATCCACCGTCACGCCTATGAGCCGGCGGACTTGACTCAGAAGCTTCGGAGCTATATCGGAGACGGCAGTGGAACGGTTTGATCACAATCGGCCGCTGGTGTACTTGGCTGCGCCCCTCTTTTCACAGGCAGAGCTTGAGTTCAACCTCGCTCTGACAGAGCGTATTGAGGCAAGCTTGGATGTCTACCTTCCACAAAGAGACGGCGGCAAGCTCGTTGATTTGCTAGCGCGCGGGGTGGAGCAGCATGCGGCCTACAAGTCGATTTTCGACCGCGACTTGCGAGCCCTCGAGGCTGCCTGCGCACTGATCATCGTGCTAGATGGGCGCGCGATCGACGAAGGCGCAGCCTTCGAGCTAGGGTACGCCTATGCCCATTCGAAGCTTTGCTTTGGACTCCAAACTGATCCGAGACGTCTGCTGCCGGCAGGAAACAATCCGATGATCGAAATGCCGCTGCAGAAGATCTTTCACAGTATTGAGAGTGCTGGCGAATGGGCCGATTCGTTTGCTCGAGCTCAGGTAGGGCTTTAGCAAGCCGTCAATTTTGGAATCGCATGGGTGTGCTCCATTCCTGACGCTACGCTACAGGCGCAAAGCTAGCTTTCTTGAAGATCAATGGAGTGATGATGTGATTTCCGCAGCGGGGTGGACTTGAATCCAACGCAGCTAGCGAGACCGGCCGTTGCGGTAGCGATTAGCAGGCGCTGACCCCAAGGTCAGCAGTTCCTCGAATGGCTGCAGCCCAGGTCGGAATCGAACAGCCGATCCGGACGTCAGCTTCACGGCCAATACCGTGGGGCTGACCGTTGCAAGGGACTGGCTCCTCAAGCTGTTCTGCAGTCCTTTGGACCAGAAAAGCGACTGAACGCGCTGTTCAACCCTGCTTCGCCAACCAAGCCCGCCAGTTCCCCAACCCCGTGATCTCGGTCCCGCCCTCCACCCCAAGCACCTCACACACAAACCCGCTGACCCAAGTCCCATCGGCCAGCTTGACCTTGCCGATGCCCAGCGGGGCGGGGATGCCGTCGACGAAGCTGCCGAAGTGTTGGGCCGGCATCTCCCAGACTTCCATGTGAATGGCCGCGCCGCCTTCCGAAACACGCACCATGCCGGGCCGCTGGACCGGGCCGCCGGCGAGGGCGTAGAACTTGTATTCCGCTGCTGACTTCACCGCACCGAGCAGCCGCGCGCCGCGTTGCGTGAGTTGCCAGTTGAGCGGCAGGCCGCTGAGGTGCGCGCCGCACACCGCGACCTTCACCGTGCCGGCGCCGAGCGCGCTCTTGGGCACCTCGCCGATGGCGGGCGTGTCGGACAGCAGCGCCGGGGTTGCCCCCAATGACAAGGCCTGCGCGCGGTGGAAGCGGTCGGCCAGGCGCAGCAGGGGCACGTCCTTGTGCGCCGGCGCGCCGAGGGTCACGCCCCAGGGCAGGCCAGTTGCGTCGCCGCTGGTCAACATGCCGGCGGGCACGGCGACCGCGCTGTAGTCCAGCAGGTTCATGAAGTTGGTGTAGTAGCCGAGATTCGAATTCAGGCGGATCGGGTCGGCCTGCATCTCGGCGATGCGGTAGATGGTGCCGGCGGTGGGCGTGAGCAGGCAGTCGATGTCCTTCCACACGGCGTCGCACACGCGCTTGAGCGCCTTCAGCCGGTAGCTGGCCGCAAACGCATCGGCGGCGGTTTTGCCCTTGCCGCCATCGATGATGGTCCGCACGGGCGGGAACACGGCTTCGGGTTGTGCGTCGATGAAGTCCTTGATGGCGACGTAGCGCTCGGCCACCCAGGGGCCTTCGTAGAGCAGGCGCGCGGCTTCGAGGAAGGGGGTGAGGTCCACCTCGACCGCGGTGCCGCCGAGGGCATGCAGGCGTTCGATGCTTTGTTCGAACAACTCGGGCGCGGCGGTGTTGCCGAAGAAGGCGAGGTCTTGCGCGCGGGGCACGCCGAAGCGGAACGGGCCGGCCGAGAAGTCCACGCCGAAGGGCTCGGCCTTTCGGCTGAAGGCGTCGGCCTCGTCGTAGGCGGCGGCCACGGCCAGCACGGCCTGCGCGTCGGCGGCGGTGAGCGCGAAGACCGACACCGTGTCGACCGAACGGCAGGCCGGCACCACGCCGGTGCCGGAGAGCAGGCCGATGCTGGGCTTCAGGCCCACGAGGTTGTTGAAGCTCGCGGGCACGCGGCCCGAGCCGGCCGTGTCGGTGCCCAATGAAAAACTCACCCAGCCCTTGGCCACGCTCACGGCGGAGCCGGAGCTGGAGCCGCCCGAAACGAACTCGGGGTTGAAGGCGTTCTGGCAGGCGCCGTAGGGCGAGCGGGTGCCGTTGAGGCCGGTGGCGAACTGGTCGAGGTTGGTCTTGCCCAGCGGCACCGCGCCCGCCGCCAGCAGCTGCTGGATCAGGAAGGCGCTCTCGACCGGGGTGTAGGCGAACTCGGGGCAGCCTGCGGTGGTGGGGATGTGCGCGAGGTCGATGTTGTCCTTGATCGCAAACGGCACGCCGTAGAGCGGCAGGCTCGCCGGGTCCACGCCGTCGAGCCGCGCGAGGAAGGGCTCGATCTCTGCGTCGGTCAGGCGGTGGATGAAGGCGTGGTGCGTGTCGCTGGCGCAGCGACGCATGGCTTCGGCGACCACGGCGCGCACGGTGGCGCCGCTGGCGTAGGCGGCCTGCAGGTTGGCGATGTCGAAAGAGAGGGTGCTCAGGTTCATGTTGGGCTCCTTGAATGTTTTTTGGAATGAAGGTCAGACCGGTTCGTCGATCAGCACGAGCACGTTCTGCCCCGCGGCCACCGAGCCGCCCTGGGCGCACATGAGCCGGTGCACGGTGGCGCTGGCGGGCGCGAGCAGGTTGAATTCCATCTTCATGGACTCGATCACCATCAGCACGTCGCCGGCCTGCACCTGCTGGCCCTCGCTCACCGCCACCTTCCACACGTTGCCGGGCACGCTGGTCGCGATCAGGCGCCCGCCTTCGGGCAGGTCGATCTCGCTGTCGGGTCCGGCCGCTTCCACGTCGGCCTCGCTCGCCACCTCGGCCAGGCCGGCAGCGGCCCAACGCTCACGCTCGGCTTCAAACGCCACTTGTTGCGTGGCCTTGAAGGCCGCGATGCTGGCGGCGTTGTCGGCCAGGAAACGGCGGTAGTCCTTCAGGCTGAAGCTGCCTGCTTCGGTGCGCAGCGGATAGCCGCCGTGCGGGAAGTCGGCGCGGATGCGCAGCAGCTCGTCCTGGCTCACGGGATAAAAGCGGATCTGGTCGAAGAAGCGCAGCAGCCAGGGCTGTTCGAACACCGAGCCGGCCTCGCCGTGTCGCCAGCGGTTCCACATCTGCAGCGTGCGGCCCACGAACTGGTAACCGCCGGGGCCTTCCATGCCGTAGACGCAGAGGTAGGCGCCGCCGATGCCCACGGCGTTCTCCGGCGTCCAGGTGCGCGCCGGGTTGTACTTGGTGGTCACGAGGCGCTGGCGCGGGTCCAGCGGCGTGGCCACCGGCGCGCCCAGGTAGACGTCGCCCAGGCCGAGCACGAGGTAGGGCGCCTCGAACACGATCTTGAACACATCCTCGATGCTGTCCAGCCCGTTGATGCGGCGGATGAACTCGATGTTGCTCGGGCACCAGGGCGCGTCGGGCCGCACCGACTGCATGTACTTCTCGATGGCGAGTTTGGTCTGCGGGTCGTCCCACGAGAGCGGCAGGTGCACCGTGCGGCTCGGCACCACCATGTCGTCCACCGGCGGCAACGCGGCCTCGGTGGCGATCAGCACTTTCAGCAGCGCGTCGCGGGCGATCAGCGCCGGGTCAAAGTGCACCTGCAGCGAGCGGATGCCGGGGGTCATGTCGATGATGCCGGGCAGCTGGCCTTGGGCCTGCAGGTCCTTCAGCGCCGTCATCAGCACGTGCACGCGCAGGCGCAGCTCGATGTCCAGCACCAGCGGGCCGAACTCCAGCAGCACGTAGCGGTCACCGGCCTGGCGCACCAGCATGGCGGGCACGTCTTCGCGCGCGGGGTCTTCGTAGATGACCGGTGTGGTGTGGGCCTCTGCGTCGTCGCTCGGCGTCGCGGGCAGCGCGCCGGCCAGGGAAGACAGCGCCGCTTCCACCGCCGCCTCGCGTTCACCCGCCTGCGCCAGCGAGAGCCGGTGGAAACGCACCGTGTCGCCCGGGCGCAGCTGGCCCAGCTTCCACAACTCGGCGTTCACCACCACGGCGGGGCAGACGAAGCCGCCGAGGCTGGGGCCGTCGGGCCCGAGGATCACGGGCATGTCGCCGGTGAAGTCGATCGCGCCGATGGCGTAGGCGTTGTCGTGGATGTTCG
>Ga0209066_10005669_pt1 | contig 13064 bp, 7 predicted proteins | sample All_14_2_FD_187198 | JGI IMG/M metagenome (GOLD analysis project Ga0209066, IMG submission 187198) | Freshwater microbial communities in response to fracking from Pennsylvania, USA - Allegheny Zone_MetaG_DW_15 (SPAdes) (version 2) ...
CCTTTGTGCGTTAGCCCCTTTGCGGAACGGGATTTCGCCAAGGCCCTTGCCCCGCGTCCCACGGTCGGGGTTCACTATACGCGATGCTTCACACGAAAAACTAGGGACTTTTGCGCAAAACTTTTATCTGTTTTGCGCAGGCTCCGGAGCGTCCCGGTCCGGCGGCCGCAGGCGGCAGGACACCCGGTCAAAGCCCGTCCCCGTCTTTCGCCAGCTCGAACTCGGCCTGCTTCTGGCCCCCGCCGGGCACGGTCCACATCAGGCGGTAGCGCCCCTTGAAGCCGCGGAACGTGACCTTGCCACGCTCTCCCGCCTTGACCGTCAAGCGCGTCTTCCACTCGCCGTTGATGAGGCGGTCGAGCGCGTGGTAGGCCGGCTTCGGATGCAGGTCTTTGTCGTACAGTCCGGAGATCGAGGGTTCTCCCGGAGCGGCCCCGCCGTCCACAACGTTCCACCAGGTGATGCCCATGACCTCGGGGTAGCTGAACCAGAGGCGGTAGAGGTTGCGGGCGAGCTCCGCTTGGATCGCCAAGCCCGCCTCGGTCTCATCCGGCGCGCTGACGGTGACCTCGCTGATGTGGATCGGCCGCCCCGCCTCTTTCAGCGTGTCCAGCACCGCGAAATTCTTCGCGGGCGAGAGGCTGTCCGCGCCGTCGGCGATCTGCCGCGACTCCTTGGGGTTGAAGATGTGCATCTGCACCCCGACGGTGTCGATGCGGGCACCGCGCTCGATCAGGTCGCGAACGATCTCGACGTAGCGGCGCGACGGACCCCAGTGGATATCGCAGTCGTTGATGTTGAGCCGCGCGGCCGGCGGAAAATACGCGGCGGCCCACGCGAAGGTCTTGTAGGTGTAGTCGTCCGGCATCAGGCCGCGGTTCGCTTGGTCGATCGACTCGTTCACCACGTCCCAGCGCTGGACGCGGGCGCCGTACCGCTCCGCCAGCGTTTTCACGTGCTGCTCGAAGATCGGTTCCATGGCCTTGCGGTCCTCGGGCATCCACGTCGGATGCCCCCAGCGGCGCATGCCGTAAATGATGGCGTGGCCGTTCATGTTGATCCCTTTGGACTCGCAGAACGCCACGACGGGGTCGGTGGGCGGGCGGCGATATTCGTACGGGCTCTCCGCCGTGAAGCGCGGCTTGCCCTGTTCCGGTTCCAGCGTCTTCCAGTAAAACGGCACCGTGGCCGCGTTGAAGAGCGTGCCGAACGTCGCCTCGTAGCGCGCGTTCTTTTCCGGCGTCTTGAGGTCGCCGAACAGGAAGATGTTGCCGCCGAACAGGAAGTCGTGCGAGAGCTGCTCGACCTTGACCTCGGCCCCGGCCGGAACACCCGCCAGCGTCAGCGCCGCCTCCGCCATCCGGTTCGAGCGGATACCGCGCTCGATGCGCGTCTGAACCTCCTGATTCCAGCGTTTCCGGTAAGCCTCGCTCATCGCGTCCGCTCCGCACGCCGTGACCGCCGCCAGCCCCATCAATCCAACCCATGTCTTTTTCATCGTCGCCCTCCTTTGCGCGGTAGAACGGTCTCGGAAAATGTGTAGCCATTCCGGGTAGGGACGCCTCCCCGAGGCGTCCGCCCTTCGGCTTGCTCAGGGTAGACGGACGGTTCGGGGAACCGTCCCTACCGACAATCCAACCTCGGCTACAGAATAACTTAAACCGCTCTAGCGTTGTTTCCCCACAAAATAGCCATAGGCGTCCAGCTCAAGTCCCTTCTGCGGTTCGCCGGTCACACCGCGCGTGATCAGCGAATCAAAGGCCGCCTCCACACCTTTGAGCGAGACCTTCACGGGCACTCCCGTCAGATTCACGACCGTCAGAATCCGATCATCGCCCGACACCCGCATATACGAGAGGACCTCCGCAGGCCGGTCGTTGTCGAGCCACACCGTCTCGCCCCGCGTCAGCGCAGGCTCGGCCTTGCGCAAGGCGCTCAGCTTTTGGCAGAGCGCATACCGCGCCTTGCCGGCCGGCGTCGCGGCGGCCGTCCAGTCGATCGGCCATTGGGCATAGAGGCTGTTGCGCGAGACGTCGGCGAACTCCTGCCCGTTATACAGGAAGGGCACGCCGTCAAGCGTGAAGACCGACACGAGGACCGCATCGATATACGGCAATCCCCACACCTTGTCCAAACGGTTCGTCCCCTCGTCCTGCACGAGATCGTGGTTCTCGAGAAAACGGATGAACTTCGCCCCATTGCGAGGCCGCTCGTCTTTCATGCGCGTCCAGGATTTCCGCAACGCGGCCGCGTCATGCCACTCTTTGATGAGGCCCCACCACCCATAGCACAGGTCAAAGGCCTTGAGTTGGTTGCCCTTTCTGCTGCCTTCCGCCAACATACCGACGTCGGCCTTGATCTTCTCGATGCGCGCACGTCCCTCCTCCCAGAAATCGAGCGGGATGCCGTCCGCCACGTCGCACCTGTAGCCGTCCACATCGAACTCCCGCACCCAGTACTCCATGTTCTTCCAAAAATACTCACGCAGGGCCGGATTCGCGAACTCGATGGCCGGGAAACCCCACTGGGCGTATTGCAGCTTCCCGTCCGCACCGCGCTTCATGAACTCGGGATGCTCTTGAATGATCCCCGCCGTCGGACCGCAGTGCAGATAGACCAGATCCAGCAGGACGCGCATTCCGAGCCGGTGCGCCTCTTTCACGAACGCGCGCAAGTCGTCCTTCGTGCCGAACTCCGGATCGACCTCCCAATAGTCTTTGATCCGGTACGGGTTGCGCGGGTTGTCGGTCTTACGCTGGCGCGGAGCCCAGTGCGTCTTATCCATGTCGTCGTCCATCAGGCAGATCGGGCTCAGATAGATGATCGTAACCCCCGCCCCCGCCACATGCGGCAGCCGCGCGGCCGCGGCCTTGAGCGTGCCCTCGGGCGTGAAGGCCCGCAGCCACATCTGATACATCACGCCGTCCGTGATCCACGCGGGCGACACCCGCGCCTGTTGCCGGTTGAGCGGCACGTCGTCCGCCGCAGCTGCCAGACATGCCGCCACTACTGCAAATAGCATCACCGCTCTTTTCATCTCTTCTCCTCCGCGTTCTCCGCGTCTCCGCGTGACTCTATTTTCCCGACTCGCGACATCCGACGCCCGTTCACCTTTTCCCTCTAACTTCCTACCTCTGACCTCTGACTTCGATCTCATACCAGACCGTCTGATACTGAGGGCCGATCACCATGCGGCAGCCGCCGTCGGCCGTCTCCACCGGCACCGGCCGCTTGCGGTCGCCGTGCGGGTCGAGCGCATAACACGCCGTCTTCGCGGGATCAGACGGCAGCGTCACCGTGGCGGAAATGCCCTCCACCATGACCGGCGCATGGCCGCGGTCCGTCAGCGTGAGCCCCCTTAATCCCTCAGCCTCGACCGGTGTCCCCATTATACGCCGCCCCGGGAAAACAAACCAGTCCGGTTTGCGCAATAAAAAAGACGTGGATACGATATGTTTCCAATCGTGACCACGCTGGATGCTTTTCCCGTATTTTGTTATTCTGGTTCCGTTCTTATGGAAAATATCCGGAAAGATTCAGCGGAGACGGCTGCCGCAGGGCTGCTTCAGAACCGCAATAGGGAACTCGGAAACCTCCTGCTCTCCGAACGGGCGACCGCATATGTCACGGTTCTCGCCGAGTTCCTCGCACTCCGCCGCAAGCACGAACTGGAACCGCTGCACGAGGATCTCCACGCCGCCGTCCGCGAGGCATTTAGCGACGACACCTACACGGCGGATGCCTTCAACCAGGACATCCGGCAACTCCTGCTCTGGAATCTGATCACCGCCCGCCTCGAAAAAGAGCGTCTGCGCGGTTACCGGGACACGCGCCGCCGCAAGTTCCGTTACCGCCTCACCGACGAGGCCACCGCCTTTCTCCTTTGGCTTGAGGCCCGGCGCCGCGACGACCTCGAACCCAACGATACCGACACCCGCGACCTGCTGTCGGAACTCATCGGTACCCTGCGCGAAACAGCCCGTCTGTTCCACAAGACCGGAGCCGACGCCATGGACTACGAGACCGCCCGCGGCGTCTTCTACCGTCTCGCGCGCATGAGCGCCCTCACCGACAGCGTCAGCCAAACCCTCGGGGACTTCAACATCCGTCTCCTCGGTTTTGCGGCCAGCCGTTACGATGCCCCGACGGCGCGGACCATTCTCGCCGAACTCGAACGTTTTCTGAAGCGGTTCCTCAATCGTATCCACACCCTGCGTACCGAGATCACCCCGGAGATCAGCAAGCTGCGCCAAGGACGCTTCACGGCCCGCTGGCAGGCATGTCTGGCCAAGATGGAGGAGGAGAGTCGCGCCACCTCGCATCTCATGCGTACCCGCCTGCCGCATCCGGAACGCATGCTCGCCGACCTCGCCGCCTTCTATGCCACCGAGGGCACTCTCGAAAAACTCTGTACGCGCGTCAATACGGCGGGCCTCCTCGTCTGGCGCAAACTCTATACCCATCTGCGCGAGCTTGAACGCCGCAGCCACCGCCTCGAAGACCTCCGCGCCCGCGCCGCCGAAATCGCCCGGCTCCCGGCAGACACCGTGCCGTCCGTTTACCTGCGCCGTCTATTGGCCCCTGCCCGCTGGGTCGGCGACATGCACTACTGGGACGAGAACGAAAAGGCCATTCCGCCTCAGCCGCGCTGGGAACGGCATCGTCTCCGCGGGGAGACGACGCTTTGGCTGGACGTCAAACCCCGCGCGGGCGGCGCACCGGCGCAATCGCTGGAGGAGACGCGCCTGCAGGCCTTTGACGCATGGCTGCACGAGAGCGGTCTCATCGATTCCGACGGCGCTCTCCGACGTGTGTCACAGGGCACGTTTTCGGCGTTCGAAGACTTCCCCCGCCTCATCGAACTCGGCCGCAGCGGACTGCTCGGCCGCGGCACGCGTCTCGCCAAGCTCGGCTTCACCCTGACTCCCTTGTCCGATCCCGCGCGAGTGGAGGCCGAAGGCCACGCGCTCGCCTTCCCGGACCAGCGCGTCCAACGCTCTCCCCGTCCCCCAAAGCCTGACTCCTAACCCCAAATCTCTTCCCCTATGTCAGCCTTCGACGATCTCCTTCAGAAACAGAAATCCCGCGTGCAGGCCGTGTTGAACATCCTGCTCGAAAGCCCGTATTTCTACAAGACCGACCACGAGGAGCACTTCCTTTTCCTCCGCCGGTACCAGCGCGAGTTCGCGACGTTCTTCGAGGACACCTTCGGCTGGCAGCTCGTGCTCGATCCCAAATGTGCCCGGCTCTATAAGGAAACGTGGTACAACGACCGTATCACGCCATCCAACCGCGACCTGTTCAATTTCACCAAGCGCGACGAGTGCTTAGCCTTCATGCTCCTGCTGGAGTTTTTCGAGAAGAAACTGGAGGAGGAGTCCGCCAGCGTGGAGGAGCCCGACAACATCCGGTTCCGGTTCGGCGACCTATTGCTCTTTGAACGCGAGCGCTTTCGGGAACTCTTCCCCGACCCGGCCGACGGCTATTCCGAAGAAGACGTGCGCCGGATCATGCGGCCCGTCATGCCCCAACTCGAAAAGTACCGTTTTCTCCTCAAGATCGACCCGCCGGACGATGAGACCGTCACACCCGACGACACGATCTACGAGTGCCTCCCCGCGCTCTGGCACTACAGTGTCCAACGCATCTCCCGTCCGATCGAGGAAACGCCTTTGGACGAGCGGTCCCGGTCGCCCGCTGACCCGCAACACCCCTCCAACCCCTGACCCCACCTTCTTCCCATGGATTTCTACCGCATCACCAAAATCCGCCTGGTCAATTTCCACAACTTCACGGACGAGACCATCGAACTCCGTTCGGGCGGCCATCTGTTCATGCTCGGCGACAACGGGTCAGGGAAAACCACGGTCTTGGACGCGGTTCATTTCGTGCTCACGGCCGGCCGCTCGATGGAGTTCAACTCCGCCGCGCGCGTAGCGGGCGCGAAACATTCCGGTGGCCGCACAGTGCAGGGTATCGTGATGCGCTACAACATCGAGGCCAACGGCCCGCTCAACCCCAACGGTGGCACCACCTACGCCGCCTTGGAAATCGCGGGCCGCAACGGACGCCCCATCACTGCCGCCGTCGGTGTCAGCACCACCAGCATGGAGGAACGTTACGAGAGCTGGGGCGTCCTGCGCGAGGGACCGGTGGAAGACCTCCCTCTGCTCCAGCACGAGAACGGACGGACGCGCGTCACAACGAAAACGGAACTCAAAGCCGCCCTTGGCGGCAGCGGGTACTACGGCCAGATCGGCGCGTATGCGGATGAGTTGGCCTCGCGTTTCTTCTCCGACCGCGAAACCTACGAGGACGTCTGTACCTTCCTCGCCACGGGGAAAGCCTACCGCGAAATCGCCGCGCACACCCATGACTACCACCAACTTTTCCGCCAACTCTTGCAGGAGCCGCCGCGCGAAGTCTTTGAAGAGGTCATCGCGCACCTCAAATCACTGGAGGAAAGTCGGCAGGATCTCGACAAACTGCGGACGAAACATCGCTATGTCGAAGCGTTGTCCGGTCTCAGCGCCCAAGTCTTGAACGCTCGTGTCGACGCTGCGGCATGCCAGTGGCAGGAACGCCACCTGGCCGCCCGCGAGTACCAGCAGGCATACGATCTGCACTTGGAACACCTGAAAGCCGAAGAACGACGCCTCGCCGAATTGCAGGATGAGCAGAAACGTTTGGAGATCCATGTCGAGTCCATGAGCAGGCGTCTTGAGGATTTGCGCCGGCAGGATGCGCAGGGTCTGGTCGCGAAAGAGCAAGAGGCCCGTCTCGCGGTCGCGGAAGCGAAACGCCTGTACGATCTCGCCAAACGCAAATGCATCGATAGCTGCCAGCGTCACGAAGATGCCTCTGAGGAAGTCACCCGCGCCCGCGACGCGTTGCGTAAGCAGGCGCAGGCCTTCGGCCGTGCGCTCCAGAAACTGGGCCGCGGCGTGCCTTTCTCCACCGCACCGCTCGCCGCCGCGCTCGATGACGCGCCAAAAAGCGAGACCCCTGAGACAGAACTCGCCGTCTTGCCGCTGAGCGAGTTGCGTGCCGCCGCGGACGATACGGCGCAAACCCTCGACCGCCAACTTCAGGAAACGGAACTGCGGCTGGACGCGCTCGACAAACGGCTTGTCGCGCTGACGGCCGACATCGATGAAAAGCGCGTGCGCGGCGACACCGTGCCGCTCGTCAAAGGCTTCGCGCAAGTCCAATCCGCGATCCGGCAGCGCATGCTGCGCGCCCAGCCGCTCTATTTGGGACTGGAGCCCGCCTCGGGCGTTTCCCCGCGCGAGCTGGCGGCGCTCGAACAGCTCATCGGCGATGCCACGCTTGCCACGTGGATCACCGACGCGGACAGTGCCGCTGACCTACGTAGTTTGCTCTTCCGCGATTTTCCCGAACAGAGCCTCGCCGTGGTTGACGATGATGCCGAACCGCTGCCCGCCGCTTATACCGAATGGCTGCGGCACTACTTCGACCTGAAGAAATCCGACCCGGCCGCGATCCTCGTCCTCCAGCAGCAGATCGCCGCCAAGCACGGCCCGCATACCGAGAAGTTTCTGGACCTTCCGATCCTGCACTTCCGCCTGCGCGAGCAACCCCTCACCGATGTGCCGCCGCGCCTGATCGGCGAGGAGATGCGCCGCCGCGAGCTGGAACGCGAACTGCGCGAGCTGGAGAAAAAACGTCTCGCCGCCGACAAAGAGCGCAAAGAAGTTGCCGCCGTGCACGATGAACTCGACGAGAGGCGCACCGCTGTCACGCGCTTCAAGACATTGTTGAACGAGATCGGCGAAGACTTGGCGCGCCAGCGCGACGCCGTCGCGCAAAGCGACAGCCGCCTCGCACTCGCCCGCAGCGACTTCGAGAATGCGCGCGCCGAGTACCAGTACCGTGAAGAGCAACTCCAGCAGGCCTCCGCCCGACACGAGGACATCCTCGTTGCCATGAAAAAGTCCGGACTGGAAGGTTTGGAGGAGCGCATTCGCGAGGTCGAGCGTAAGTGGCAGAAAGCGTGCGCCGAACAAAAGTCCAGTATTCTCGAGGCCGGTCGCATCGAACAAACTCTGAACAATATCAAGGCTCTCTGCGAACAAAATATGGCGCAGCTTGCCGCCATGCTGGCGGAGCGGGATGCGGCCCAGAAACGCCTGCTTGATCAGGTCCTGCCCGACGGGCCGCTCGACGCGTTCGTGCGCGACCGGTGCGGCGGCGACGCCGACAGCCGGGAGGCCCTGCGCAACCGCGCTGCCGCTTCCGCGCAAACCGCCGCCGTCACAGCCGAGACCATCCGCAACCGCGTGATGTTGGCGGAAGGAGTGTCCTTCGGCTTCGTCTACGACGAACCGCAGAACAGTCTCACGGACCGACGTGGACGCACCATCTCCGACGTGCTGGAGGGCATCACGCGGGAACTGCGCGAGCAAGAGGAACTGATCAATGAACAGACGATCAAACTCTTCCGCCAACTCGTGATGGACAATCTGGTCAGCAAGCTCCAGACCAGCGTCTTGCGTCTCAACGAGATGTCCCGACGCATCGCGCGGCTCCTCAAAGAGCGCGCCTTCGGCAACAACCGCTATGCCTTTTCCATCACACCGCTCGAGAGCTGCAAACGGCTGTACGATCTGGTGACCCATTATCGCTCGCTCGACCCGGAGAAGACCGAGGCCGATCTGCGCGCGTTCATCGAAGACCATGCCGAGGAGATCCAGAACACCGAGATCGGCGAAATCCCGCCGATTCTCGACTACCGCAACTGGTTCCGTTATGAACTGAAGGTGCTCACCGCCGGCGCGGACGGGGTCGTCATGGATCGCAAGGTGAAGAGTATCGGTTCCGGCGGCGAGCAGGCCGTGCCGAATTACCTCCTGATCCTGACCATTGCCCATTTCCTCTACGATAAAGAGAAGATTCGTCTGCCGATCCTGATCTTCGATGAGGCGTTCTACGGGATCGATGCGGGTCGGCGCGACCAACTCCTCGGTTTCGCAAGCGACCTCGAACTTCAGCTCTTTGTGGCCTCGCCTGACCAGGACGGTGTGAAGAAAGAGATCCCCTTCTCCACCTCGGTCCTCGTGGTCAAGGACGCCCAGTACAACGTGCACCTCTACCCATACCACTGGAGCGCCGCACCCAAGCAGACCGACCTGCTCGACACCGCAAGCACTGAACCCCAACCCGTCGCGTTCGGCCGGGAACTGTAACGCAAACCGTATGACAACCTCCTACTGGCAAGAACGGCTCGACCGGTGCCCAGCGATGAAGCCGTGGTTGCTGCGGGCCGCGAAACGGGCTGTGACGGGTACGCCGCTCCTGCCCGCCGTGCTCACGCTCGGTGACGTGCCGGAAGACAAAGCTGTGCGCCGTGCGCTGGAAGAGGTTTTCCCCGGCTGTCGCGAGGAGAACGGGCGATTGAAGGTCCGGCTCGACGACGCGACACGGGAGTGCGCGCGCTGGCTACCGCTTGCCGAACTACTCGGTGTCCGCCCCCAACCTCCTCCACCAAAAGACACGCCCGGAACGCAGTTCGCCCGCACGCTGCAACGTCTGAAACTCCTTTACCCGGACGAATCCGTTTTGATTGACGCGATGCGCGGATCCGAATCGCTCCTGCGGTTCTTCAAAGCTTCCTCCTCCGCACCTGACGAGCTGATCGCTTTGTTTGACGCGCTGCTTTGCCTGCGGACCGCACCCGTCGGCGTCACGCTCTCTGAACTGGGCGCGAAATTCTTCAACGACAGCAAAGCGCTTCGTCAGGGTCTTCTCCGGCAGCAACTCGAACACCTGCTCCGCATCCAGACAGGAAATCTGGACGACGAAGCGGCCGCTGTGCTCAACACCTGCGGCATCATCGAGAACCCCTACACCACGCATGCCGTGGTCTTCGCGCCTTTCGCGTACTGTGCCAAAGACGGGGTCTGGCTGGATTGGCCCTATCGCCTGTGGCAACGCGGCGAAGCCGCCATCCTTTCATGGCGGACCGTCCGCACGATCACCCGGCTCCGTGCCGAAGAACCGTTCGACACACTCGTGATCAGCGAGAACGCGGCCCCGTTCCACCGTCTGGTCGAAACACGCCGCGCCGCGCTCTATACCGAAGGTTACCCCAACGCCGCCGTCAAAACATCCCTCCGCCTCTTCGCGCAAACCGGTGTGACCGGCCTGCACTGGGGCGATACCGACCTCGACGGGTACCGGATCGCTGAACAGGTCGCGCGGGAGATTCCCATGCGACTCCACATGACACCCGAAATCCTGGTCAGACTGCGTGGACGTCTGCGGCACCTGATCGGCGAGCAGCATCGACGCCTCGCGGCGTTCATCGAGGTCCATCCCGATTTCCCGTTCCTCGACGGTCTTCGTTACACGCTCGCAAACGGCTGGCTGGAACAGGAGCAGACCATCGACGAGCTCACCGGACTGTAATGCGGGCAGAGCCCGCAACCCAAGGAGACGGGGAACGGGAACGCCGAATATCGAACGCTGAACGCCGCAGTTATCGGTAGGGACGCATCCCCGAGGCGTCCACACGGCAGGGACCTGCGGCAGGGAGGGACAGGTGCCGAGGCAATGCTGCCGAGCGCAGGCGTCCTCGCCCGCCGTGAAACGTCCGTGCGCGAGTCACATGCGTGGTACAACGTGAAATGATCAGACGCGCACGCCTCATGAACAACACGTTGTGGCGGGCGGGGACACCCGCGTTCCCGACTCATGGACCTGCGGCGGTTTGCGGGGAAACCGCCCTACCATGCTTCGCGACAGGCGGTGGAGACGACACCTGGTAGGGACGCATTTCTGCGACATCCGCAGCGGTTTCGGAAGAAACCGCCACGGTTACTTTTTCTCGAACCGAAAAAGGCCCCACAGGTTGGGCTGGAGCGCCGCCTCGCTGGGCAGGTCGGACATGATGTTGGTGTTTTTGTTGGCCCAGTAGACGCGGCTGGCGGCGCGCGTGCCGGTCTGGTCGCTCAGCACCCGGCCGACATCGCCCTGCGTCTCGCCCAGCGCGGCGGGGTCGAGACCGATGGCGGCGAGCGGCACGGAGGCCTCCAGCACGACCTCTTGTCCGCGCCGCACCACCGCAACCTGCGCCTCGTTCAGGATTGCGGCGCGGTCGCACCAGACCGTCCGCCACGGCGAGCTGAAGGGGACCCTTTCGCCGCGGAACCCGGGCACCTTGAAATCGTAGAGCACGCAGCGGGGCTCGCCTTCGAACATCGCGAAGCTCAGGCGGATGTCGCCGAGGCCCGCCTCCGTGCGGCGGACATCCAGCCCCCTGCGGGTCTGCAGCATCAGGTCCACCACGTCGCCGGTCTTGAACAGCTCCAGCGGGTTGACACCCTTGTTCTCGAACGTGGCGCGGTCGTCGCGCCCCTGATAGAGCAGGTAGAGGCGCGAGGCGTCATAGGCGAGCGCGAACCCGTCGATGCGGCCCGCCGGCCATTCGCCCGCGCGCCCGTCCACCTTCACCGCACCGTCCGGCATGCGCGGCACATCGTAGACCTTCGGCTCGGCGGTGCGCAGCGCGTCCCGCTGGCGCTGCTCTTGGGCGGCGGCGATCTGCGCGGACGCGACCTCGACCGTGCCGCCCGCCAAGCGCCGGATCTGGTCCAGGCCGGTCAGCTCAACGACGGAGCAGTGGTTCTTGCCGCAGACGTAGTAGTAGTGATCCCTGCCGTCGTTGCCGCGCACCTTCTGGAACGTGCCGCCGAAATGCTCGTCGAAAAGGCTGGTCTCCGCCAGCACCTCCGGCGCGGGCGGGGTCGGCGAATTCCACAGCAGCCCCACCCGCTGATCCCGGAACACGCGGTCGATGAACAGCCCGTCCTCGGCGGTCATCAGGTAGGTGCACCCCAGGTTCGAGTTGAAGGCCGCCACCTCGCCCAGCTCGCGGCTGACCGGCACGATGCCCCACATGCGGGTGGGCGCGATGAGCACGCCCGGCTCGTCCCCGCGCGCGGTGGTGCGGTGCCCGGCGTGCAGCCCCGGCCAGTCGTTGCGGTAGCGCCAGCGCACCGCGCCGTCCGGCGCCACGCTGGTGAGCGGGCCGCCCAGCACGATGGCGTTGCCTCGGCTGTCCGGCATCAGCGCCTCGCCGCTGCCGGCGAACGTGTTTGTGGGCACGTCGTACAGCGGGTAGCCGTGGCGCGAAAAGCCCTTCGGCGAGAAGAAGACCATGCGGCCCTCGCCCGCGTTGGCGGCCGCCACGAACGACCCGTTCATGCGCCAGTTCCAGCCCGCGGAGGCCCCGTTGAGCAGCGTGCCCTCGTGTTCGAGTTTCCCGAATTTCAGTTCGTCGGGCTGAACGTTTCCGTCGTCATTCAGATCGGTCCACGTGAAGAATCGCCGGTCCGGCGAATAGCCCGCCACGTGGTTGGTCAGGAACGACGTGTCATACCAAGCCTTGCGGTCGTGCCGGTCGGCCGGCGGCTCGCCGAAGGCGGCCCGCAGCGCAAGCGCGGAGCCCATCGCCGCCACCGGCCGCACGTGGTCGCCCGTGTGCTGCCAGAGCACCAGGCTCGGATGCCCGTGCGGCGGCCCGAAGCTGGTGAACCAGAGGCGTTCGCCCGCAAACAGGCGGGCGAGGCCCGTTCCGCTTTTCGCGCGGAAGGCGTAGGTCGGGAAATCCCCCTCCGAGAACTGCGCGAAGCGCGGGGTGTCGGGCCGGTAAATGAGGTTGACCAGCGTGATCGCGCCGCTCTTCGGATCGCGCCGGAACTCGTGTCCCTTGTAGAAGAGCCGGTTCTCGTCCGCCGGATCGATGCACCCGTCGCCGCCGTACTGCGTCGGGCCGTAGACGGCTTTGACGCAGCGGGCCGTCGCAGGGTCCCACAGGCTGACGCGCCGCGCGAAGTCGGTGTGCTCCATGACCCACACGCGCCCATCCGGGCCGACCTCCACGCCGTAGGGCTCCTCCAGATTATCGGTGTCGAAGGGCCCCGCCTCGCGCCGGCCGGGCTTGCCCAGCGTCGCGATCACCCGTCCGTCCGGCGCGTAGCCGACGACCTGGTGCAGCGGCGCGCCTTCGCCGACATAGAGGTTTCCTTTCGCATCGACGCCCA
>Ga0209066_10005670_pt1 | contig 13062 bp, 7 predicted proteins | sample All_14_2_FD_187198 | JGI IMG/M metagenome (GOLD analysis project Ga0209066, IMG submission 187198) | Freshwater microbial communities in response to fracking from Pennsylvania, USA - Allegheny Zone_MetaG_DW_15 (SPAdes) (version 2) ...
GTACACCGGCGCGTATCCCCGCGAGACACCGGGCGGGTGGGCTCGCGGAGGTGACCGCGCGAAACCGGACGCGCGCACGCGGAGGGATCTCGCGCCGACGCGATCGGCGATCAGGATCCTCGAACCCGGGCTGCTCGCGACCGTGCAGGACCTCGGGCGGCCGGGGGTCGCCGCGCTCGGCGTCGCCGCGTCCGGTGCGCTCGACCGCGGCTCGGCGCGCACGGCGAACCGGCTGGTCGGAAACCCCGAGGGTGCGGCGGTGATCGAGGTGACGATGGGCGGATTCCGCGCGGTCGCGATGCGCGACCTCTGGTTCGTGGTCACCGGGGCATGGGGACGGGTCACGCTCGCCGGCCACGAACTCGATCCGTACCAGGCGCACGCCTGGCCGGCGGGCGCGGAGCTGCACCTGGACTGGTTCGGCCACGGCGCGCGCGCCTACCTGGCGGTGCGCGGCGGGCTCGATGCTCCGCAGGTGCTGGCCTCGCGCGCCACCGACGTCCTCGCCGGAATCGGCCCGGAACTGCTCGGCGCCGGTGATGAGCTGAGCGCGCGCGACGACGCCGAGGGCCCGATCCCGATCGCCGTCGTCGCCCCGTGGGGCGCTCCGCGCGACGACGAGCTCGAGGTCGAGCTCGCTCCCGGCCCGCGGGCGGACTGGTTCGCGGCATCCGCCCGGCGCGAGCTGTTCGAAGCGTTCTGGACCGTCACGAACGACGCCGGTCGCGTCGGGATGCGCCTGGAAGGGCCGGCGCTCGAACGCGCACGAGACGGAGAGCTCCCGAGCGAGGGCATGGTTCCCGGAGCCCTGCAGGTGCCGCCGAGCGGGCGACCGACCATTCTGCTCGCCGACGGGCCGGTGACGGGCGGCTACCCGGTGATCGCGGTGGCGACGGATGCCGCGCTCGATCTGCTCGCGCAGGCCCGCCCCGGTACGCGGCTCCGGTTCCGGCACGCCCGCGTGCACTGAGGCGCCCGGATGAACACCCTCATGAGCGGGCGACCGACTCGCGCACCGACTCGTGCACTGACTCGTGCACTGACTCGTGCACCGCGCGGTTATACCGCACGATTGCGAACTTTTCAACAACCGACTGGACACGGCGCGCCAACCGGCGTATAGTCGGCCTTTGCGCTCTTGGATTCCCCCTGCCCTCATATGGTGGTCGGCTGTGCCTGCGTGCCCCCGCTTCTCGAACTCGCCTTTGACGAAGCGGAGTGTGGCGCCAAGGTTTCGGGGACAGATGAGCACTCCACCCTGACGACAAGGAAACGAGCCCCGGCCGGGCTCACGGAGGTAATCCCCTTGGCTGCTGCGCGTAACGCATCCACCACCACCATCAAGAACGGCCGCGGAGCATCCCGCCTCTCGTTCGCCAAGATCACCGACACGCTGACGGTCCCCGACCTTCTCGCGCTGCAGACCGAGTCATTCGACTGGCTCGTCGGCAACGACGCGTGGAAGGCACGTGTCAGCGAGGCCAAGAGCATCGGCCGCACCGACGTGCCCGAGATCAGCGGCCTCGAGGAGATCTTCGAGGAGATCTCGCCGATCGAGGACCTGAGCGAGACCATGCAGCTCTCGTTCACGAACCCGTATCTCGAGCCGGAGAAGTACTCGATCGACGAGTGCAAGGAGCGCGGCAAGACCTACGCAGCCCCGCTGTACGTCGAGGCCGAGTTCATGAACCACCAGACCGGTGAGATCAAGACGCAGACCGTGTTCATGGGCGACTTCCCGCTGCAGACCGGCAAGGGCACGTTCATCATCAACGGCACCGAGCGCGTCGTGGTCTCTCAGCTCGTGCGCTCCCCCGGCGTCTACTTCGACCGGACGCCCGACAAGACCTCCGACAAGGACATCGTCTCGGCGCGCATCATCCCCAGCCGCGGCGCCTGGCTCGAGTTCGAGATCGACAAGCGCGACCAGGTCGGCGTGCGCATCGACCGCAAGCGCAAGCAGTCGGTCACCGTCTTCCTCAAGGCCCTCGGCCTGACCAGCGAGCAGATCCTCGAGGAGTTCGCCGGCTTCGACTCGATCGAGGAGACGCTGTCCAAGGACATGATCCTCTCGAAGGAAGACGCCCTGCGCGACATCTACCGCAAGCTGCGTCCGGGCGAGCAGGTCGCCGCCGAAGCGGCACGCGCGCTGCTGGACAACTTCTACTTCAACTCCAAGCGCTACGACCTGGCGAAGGTCGGTCGCTACAAGATCAACCAGAAGCTCGGCATGGACGCCCCGCTGTCGGATTCGGTCCTGACCGTCGCCGACATCGTCGCGACGATCAAGTACCTGGTTCGCCTGCACCGCGGTGACACGACGTTCACCGGCCTGCGCGCGGGCAAGCCCGCCGAGATCCGCCTGGACATCGATGACATCGACAACTTCGGCAACCGTCGCATCCGCGCGGTGGGCGAGCTGATCCAGAACCAGGTGCGCACCGGGCTGTCGCGCATGGAGCGCGTCGTGCGCGAGCGCATGACCACGCAGGACATCGAGGCGATCACGCCGCAGACCCTGATCAACGTGCGTCCCGTCGTCGCCGCGATCAAGGAGTTCTTCGGAACGTCGCAGCTGTCGCAGTTCATGGACCAGAACAACCCGCTCGCGGGTCTGACCCACAAGCGGCGTCTGTCCGCTCTGGGCCCCGGCGGGCTCTCGCGTGAGCGAGCCGGCGTCGAGGTCCGCGACGTCCACCCGTCGCACTACGGCCGCATGTGCCCCATCGAGACCCCGGAAGGCCCGAACATCGGCCTGATCGGCTCGCTCGCCTCGTTCGCCCGCATCAACGCGTTCGGTTTCATCGAGACGCCGTACCGCAAGGTCGTCGCGGGCCAGGTCACCGACCAGATCGACTACCTGACGGCGAGCGAAGAGGACGACTACATCGTCGCCCAGGCCAACGCGCCGCTCAAGGCCGACGGTCACTTCACCGAGGATCGCGTGCTCGCCCGCAAGAAGGGCGGCGAGGTCGACCTCTTCCACGCGGACGAGATCGGCTACATGGACGTCTCGCCGCGCCAGATGGTCTCGGTCGCGACCTCGCTCATTCCGTTCCTCGAGCACGACGACGCGAACCGCGCCCTCATGGGTGCGAACATGCAGCGTCAGGCCGTTCCGCTCCTGCGCTCCGAGTCGCCGCTGGTCGGCACCGGAATGGAGGGCTTCGCCGCCATCGACGCGGGGGATGTGGTCACCGCCGAGAAGGCCGGCGTCGTCCTGGAGGTCTCGGCCGATGTCGTGACCGTGCAGCTGGACGAGGGTGGCACCCAGCAGTACTTCCTCCGCAAGTTCGACCGCTCCAACCAGGGAACGAGCTACAACCAGCGCGTCGTGGTCTCGGCCGGCGCGCGCGTCGAGGCGGGCGAGGTCATCGCCGACGGACCGGCGACGGAGAACGGCGAGCTCGCGCTCGGCAAGAACCTCCTCGTCGCATTCATGACGTGGGAGGGTCACAACTTCGAAGACGCGATCATCCTCAGCCAGGACCTGGTGAAGGACGACACCCTCTCCTCGATCCACATCGAGGAGTACGAGGTCGACTCCCGCGATACGAAGCTCGGCAAGGAGGAGATCACCCGTGATCTCCCGAACGTCAGCCCGGATCTGCTGAAGGACCTCGACGAGCGCGGCATCATCCGCATCGGCGCCGAGGTCCGCCCCGGCGACATCCTGGTCGGCAAGGTCACACCCAAGGGCGAGACCGAGCTGTCGGCCGAGGAGCGCCTGCTGCGCGCGATCTTCAACGAGAAGAGCCGCGAGGTCCGCGACACGTCGCTGAAGGTTCCCCACGGCGAGCAGGGCACGATCATCGCGGTCAAGGAGTTCAACGCCGAGGACGGCGACGACGAGCTCGGGTCCGGCGTCAACCGCCGCGTCGTGGTCTACATCGCCCAGAAGCGCAAGATCACCGAGGGCGACAAGCTCGCCGGCCGTCACGGCAACAAGGGCGTCATCGCCAAGATCCTCCCCGTCGAGGACATGCCGTTCCTCGCGGACGGAACGCCGGTCCAGGTCATCCTGAACCCGCTCGGCATCCCCGGTCGAATGAACTTCGGCCAGGTGCTCGAGCTTCACCTCGGCTGGATCGCCCAGCAGGGATGGAAGGTCGAAGGATCCCCGAAGTGGGCCGCCAAGATGCCGAAGGAAGCCCTCCAGGCCGCCCCCGGCACCAAGGTCGCCACCCCGGTGTTCGACGGCGCGTTCGAGTCCGAGATCGAGGGTCTGCTCGACTCGACCAACCTCACCCGCGACGGTGAGCGCCTGATCGGCTCGAGCGGCAAGACCGTGCTGTTCGACGGCCGCTCCGGCGACCCGTTCCCGGCACCGGTCTCGGTCGGCTACATGTACATCCTGAAGCTGCACCACCTCGTCGACGACAAGATCCACGCACGCTCCACGGGTCCCTACTCGATGATCACGCAGCAGCCGCTGGGTGGCAAGGCGCAGTTCGGCGGACAGCGCTTCGGTGAGATGGAGGTGTGGGCCCTCGAGGCCTACGGCGCCGCATACGCGCTCCAGGAGCTCCTCACGATCAAGTCCGACGACATCCTCGGCCGCGTCAAGGTGTACGAGGCGATCGTCAAGGGCGAGAACATCCAGGAGCCCGGCATCCCGGAGTCCTTCAAGGTGCTCATGAAGGAGATGCAGTCGCTCTGCCTGAACGTCGAGGTCCTCTCGGCCGACGGCACCCCGGTCAACCTCCGCGACACCGACGACGACGCCTTCCGTGCCGCTGAAGAGCTCGGCATCAACATCTCCAGCCGCTTCGAGTCCTCGTCGATCGACGAGATCTGACCCGGCCGATCTCGATACGGCGCTGACGCGCCTACTCGATCACCGAAGAATCTTTCCGAAACACAGGAGAACTGAGAACTCGTGCTCGAATCAACAACTTTCGATCAGCTCCGCATCGGCCTGGCCACTGCCGACGACATCCGTCGGTGGTCGTACGGCGAGGTCAAGAAGCCTGAGACCATCAACTACCGCACCCTCAAGCCCGAGAAGGACGGCCTCTTCGGAGAGCAGATCTTCGGGCCCTCCCGTGACTGGGAGTGCGCGTGCGGCAAGTACAAGCGCGTCCGCTTCAAGGGCATCGTCTGCGAGCGCTGCGGCGTGGAGGTCACCAAGTCCTCCGTGCGTCGCGAGCGCATGGGCCACATCGAACTCGCCGCGCCCGTCACGCACATCTGGTACTTCAAGGGCGTTCCGTCGCGCCTGGGCTACCTGCTGGACATGGCTCCGAAGGACCTCGAGAAGGTCATCTACTTCGCCGCCTACATGGTGATCTCCGTCGACGAGGAGGCGCGTCAGCGCGACCTCCCGACGCAGGAGAACAACATCCGGCTCGAGCTGAAGACGCTCGGCGACCGGCGCGATTCGCGCATCGCCACGCGCCTCGGCACGCTGGAGGAGGAGCTCGCGGCGCTCGAAGAAGAGGGCGCCAAGGCCGACCAGAAGAAGAAGGTCAAGGATGCCGCCGAGAAGGACATGGCGGGAATCCGCAAGTCCTTCGACGATCAGATCATCCGGCTCGAGAAGGTGTGGGAGGACTTCCGCACCCTCGAGGTCGGCGCCCTGAAGGGCGAGGACGAGATCTTCCACGAGCTCCAGGATCGCTTCGGCCAGTACTTCGAGGCCTACATGGGTGCGGAGTCCATCAAGCGGCGCCTCGAGGCATTCGACCTCGCGGGGGAGTCCGACTCGCTGCGCCTGCAGATCTCCGAAGGCAAGGGTCAGCGCAAGATCCGCGCGATCAAGCGCCTCAAGGTCGTCAACTCGTTCCTGCAGACCGGCATGAGCCCGGCATCCATGGTGCTGGATGTCGTCCCGGTGATCCCGCCCGAGCTTCGCCCCATGGTGCAGCTGGACGGTGGCCGCTTCGCGACCTCCGACCTGAACGACCTGTACCGCCGGGTGATCAACCGCAACAACCGCCTGCGTCGCCTGATCGACCTCGGCGCCCCCGAGATCATCGTCAACAACGAGAAGCGGATGCTGCAGGAGGCCGTCGACGCGCTGTTCGACAACGGCCGCCGCGGTCGCCCGGTCACGGGCACGGGCAACCGCGCCCTCAAGTCCCTGAGCGACATGCTCAAGGGCAAGCAGGGCCGGTTCCGTCAGAACCTGCTCGGAAAGCGCGTCGACTACTCCGGCCGTTCGGTCATCGTGGTCGGCCCGCAGCTCAAGCTGCACCAGTGCGGCCTGCCCAAGCAGATGGCTCTCGAGCTGTTCAAGCCGTTCGTGATCAAGCGCCTGATCGACCTCGGTCACTCGCAGAACATCAAGGCCGCCAAGCGCGCCGTCGAGCGCACCCGCCCGGAGGTGTGGGACGTGCTCGAGGAGATCATCCGCGAGCGCCCCGTGCTGCTCAACCGTGCGCCGACGCTTCACCGTCTCGGCATCCAGGCATTCGAGCCTCAGCTCGTCGAGGGCAAGGCCATCCAGCTGCACCCGCTCGTCTGCGCCGCGTTCAACGCGGACTTCGACGGCGACCAGATGGCTGTCCACCTGCCGCTGTCGGTCGAGGCGCAGGCCGAGGCCCGCATCCTGATGCTCGCCTCGAACAACATCCTGAAGCCGTCCGACGGCCGTCCGGTCACCCTGCCGTCGCAGGACATGATCATCGGCCTGCACCACCTCACCACCGTCAAGCCCGGCGCGAAGGGTGAAGGCCGCGCGTTCGGCTCCGTCGGAGAGGCGATCATGGCCAAGGACGAGGGCGCCCTCGACCTGCAGGCCAAGGTCCGCATCCGCATTCCGGGGCTCACGTTCCTCGAGGGCGACGCGCCCGAAGGTTATGAGCGCCACGGTCTGGTCGACGCGTCGCTCGGGCAGGCGATCTTCAACGACACCCTCCCGCGTCAGCCGAAACCGTACCCGTTCGTGCGCGAGCAGGCCGACAAGGGCAAGCTCTCGGAGATCGTCAACAAGCTCGCCGAGGAATACCCCAAGGTGGAGGTCGCTGCGACCCTGGACCGCATCAAGGACGCCGGCTTCTACTGGGCCACCCGCTCGGGAGTGACCGTCGCGCTGAGCGACATCCTCACCCCGCCGGACAAGCCCGCGATCGTGGCCCGCCACGAGAAGGTCGCCGCGAAGGTCCAGGCGCAGTTCGAGAAGGGTCTGATCACCGACTCCGAGCGTCGCCAGGAGCTCATCAAGATCTGGACCGAGGCCACCGACGAGGTGCAGGTCGCGATGCGGGCGAACTTCCCCGAGGAGAACACCATCAACCGCATGGTGTCCTCGGGCGCTCGTGGAAACTGGCTGCAGATCCGCAACATCGCCGGCATGCGGGGCCTGGTGAACAACCCCAAGGGTGAGATCATCCCCCGTCCGATCATCTCCTCGTACCGCGAGGGTCTGTCGGTGGCGGAGTACTTCATCGCCACGCACGGCGCCCGCAAGGGTCTGGCCGACACGGCCCTGCGCACCGCGGACTCGGGCTACCTCACCCGTCGCCTGGTGGACGTCTCGCAGGATGTCATCATCCGCGAGGACGACTGCGGCACGACCAAGGGTCTCGAGCTGCCGATCGCGGCAGCCGGTCCTGATGGCGTGCTCGTCAAGGACGCGAACGTCGAGAACTCGGTGTTCTCCCGCACGCTCGCATCCGACGCGGTCGACGCCCAGGGCAACGTGCTGGCCTCGGCCGGCGAAGACGTGGGCGACGTGCTGCTCAACACGCTGATCGAGGCGGGTGTGGAGACCATCAAGGTGCGCTCCGTGCTCACCTGCGACTCAGCTGTCGGAGTCTGCGCGCAGTGCTACGGCCGCTCGCTCGCGACCGGAAAGCTCGTCGACATCGGCGAGGCCGTCGGCATCATCGCGGCCCAGTCGATCGGTGAGCCGGGAACCCAGCTCACGATGCGCACCTTCCACACGGGTGGTTCGGCCTCGGCCGACGACATCACCCAGGGTCTGCCGCGCGTGCAGGAGCTCTTCGAGGCCCGCACCCCCAAGGGCGCGTCGCCGATCGCCGAGTCCGACGGCCGCATCACGATCGAAGAGACCGATCGCGCCAAGAAGGTCATCCTGACGCCCGACAACGGCGACGAGCCGCACGTCTACCCGGTGCTTCGCCGGGCGACGCTCCTGGTCGAGGACGGCCAGCACGTCACGGTCGGTCAGCCGATCCTGGTGGGCACGCTCGACCCCAAGGAGGTCATGCGCGTCATGGGTGCCCGCGAGGTGCAGCGTTACCTCGTCAACGGCGTGCAGGGCGTCTACCGCTCGCAGGGTGTGCCGATCCACGACAAGCACATCGAGGTCATCGTGCGCCAGATGCTGCGCAAGATCACCGTGGTCGACCACGGTGAGACGACGCTGCTTCCGGGTGAACTGGTGGACTTCAAGAAGTACCAGAACATGAACCGCGAGGTCGTGGCAGAGGGCAAGCGCCCCGCGTCCGGTCGCCCCGAGCTCATGGGCATCACGAAGGCGTCGCTCGCGACGGAGTCGTGGCTGTCGGCCGCTTCCTTCCAGGAGACCACCCGCGTCCTGACGCAGGCCGCCATGGAGGGCAAGAGCGACCCGCTGCTGGGCCTCAAGGAGAACGTCATCATCGGAAAGCTCATCCCGGCCGGAACCGGACTTGCGAAGTACCGCAACGTCGTGGTCGAGGCGACCGAAGAGGCCAAGAGCGAGCGGTACCCCAACCGCATCTTCGCCTCGGACGGCGCCTACACCGACGCCGACCTGAGCTATGTCGATTTCGACACCTTCTCGACGGACGACTTCACGCCCGGCACCTACAACTGAGCGGCGACGGATGCCGCGGCATCCGTCCCCTCGCAGAAACGCCCCGGTCCTCATGGATCGGGGCGTTTCTGCGCTTACCGTGGAAGCAGGGGGTGGGGACTTTGGCGCGGATCGGTGGACGCAACTCGTGGATCGCATGGCCTGCGGGGCTGCTGTGCGCCGCGGTCGTGGCCGCGCTCGCGTGGCTCGCACACCCGTTGCTCCCCGTCTCGGTCGCCTGGACGGGCGACATGCTCCGCTCCGCCACCGCACCCCGGCCGGTGGCGCCGGTGGCGGAATCCGTCGCGTCGCTCGCCGTCGCGCCGGGCGACATCGACTGCCGAGAGCTCTATCCCGACGGTCTGTGGGCCGAGCTCACCTGGACCCCGAACGTGCTGCTCGCGCAGGACACCGCCCCGCCCGCCACCGAGATCACCACCCTCACCGACGCGCTGACCCCTTCGGTGCGCATCACGTGCCAGTGGCGCGCCGACGGCGGCCGCACGATCGTGTCGACCCTTGCCGGGGTGGCCCCCGATGCCGGGCCGGTTGCGGACGCCTCGCTGCGCGGCCAGGGCTTCACGTGCGTGTCCGACGCGGACTCGGTGGTGTGCACCCGCACCACCGGCGACGTCGTGGAGGAGCAGACGGTCCGCGGTGGCCTGTGGCTCTCGAGCGTGGAGCGCGGGTGGCACCCCGACGAGTACGGCGACCGCCTCTCGGCGCACGTGTGGGGCTGAGCCGACGCGGTCCCTGACCGGCCCAGCTCCTGACGGACTCAGCCGTGTCTCGACGCGCTGACGCGCTGCTCGGTGACCGTGTTCGGCTCTCCGCCTGCGGAGCTCAACCGAACACGCTCGCGACGATCGCGGCGGTGTAGCCGCTCGGCGCGAGGTTCGTGAACGACGAGTCGATCAGCACGTCCTGCCGCCAGAACAGCGTGCGGCCCTCGGGGATCAGGTCCGGCTCACTGAACCACGTCTTCTCGCAGCGGGTGCCGCCGTCGGGCGTGTAGCAGGCGAACCCCTCCGCGAGCAGGCCGTTGAGCATGTCCAGCGCGGGGCCGCGCGACATGTACGCGATCGTGGTCCGCAGGACCGTGCCCGGCACGGCCGGATCGCCCCAGACGCAGATCAGGCTGCCGTCCGACTGGACCCCCGACGGGCCGAGGGCGGGATCGTTCAGCGTAATCGCGCCGAGCTGATCGAGCACTCCGGTCGTGAGGATCTCGCGGCAGTCCGCCGGAATCGGCACGGCGGCCGTCGAGGGCGCGGGTGACCGCGTCGGCGTGCCCGAGCCGGTCGGAGAAGCACTCGGCGGGTTCGGACCGGGGGTCGCTCCCGGCTGCGGCGCGCACGCCGACAGCGCGGCGGCGATCACGAGAACGGATGCAGCGGCGCACGCGAGCGCCGCACGTCGAGGTGCCATGCGCCCACGATACGCACGGCGCGCCGCTGGAGGCCGTCCGCGCCACGCCCGCATTCCGCGGCATGCCTGCGCGGACCGGCGCATGCCGCGGGTTACTCTCGCAGTGCAGGGACGCGCCCTGCGTGAGGAGTGCATCCGATGAGTGACTCGAAGTCGTCCTACGGCGACCCGGTCGAAGAGCCCCGGCCCGTCGATGATGTCGTCGGCAGCGCCCGCGAGGGAATCGCCGACGCCGAGGCTGCCGGCCGCAGCGCGGTCGTCCCGGATGAGCCCGCGGTGCACGAGTCGCCCGTCGTCCAGGAGCCGCCGGCGACCGAACCCGCTGATGCTGCGCCCCAGACCGCCGGCTCGCTGCCGCGGGCCGATGACCCCATGGTCGAGGAGGATCCTTCCTTCGACAGTGCGATGTACGAGGCGCACGCCGATGACGCCCCGAGCGAAGCGGTCGCCGAAACGGTCGTCGCCGAACCCACGGTCGCCGAAACCGCGGTCGCCGCCCCGGCGGCCGTGGCCTACGCCGCGCCGCAGCCGATCTTCGTGCAGGCGCCCGAGTCGCCGCGCCCGCGCGGCAATCGCGCCGCAGCCGGCGCCATCGGCCTGCTCGCCGCGCTCTCGTTCGGCGTCCTGTACCTCGCCGTGTGGATCGGCATCGGCCTGATCAGCGGAGAGGTCGCCGTCGGGACCATCGGCTCGGTCGCGCTGGTCGCCCTCGGCACGTGGGCGCTGTGGGTGCCGGTCGTCGTGTTCTTCCTCGCCTTCTGGCTGCTCGGCGCGATCATCAACCGCGGTCGGTGGGGTGCGTGGGTCATCTTCGGCCTGTTCGTCGGAGTCGCCGCGTATGCGGGTCACATCCTCGGCGCGCTCTTCCAGGCGCCGTTCTGGATGCTGACCGCGAGCGAGGGCGCCGCACTGGTCGATGAGCAGCTGCTCTCGCCGCTCGCGATCGCGGCCTTCATCATCGGCCGCGAGCTGACGATCTGGTTCGGCACATGGGTTGCCGCACGCGGAGCCCGTGTGACCGAGCTGAACGTCGAAGCGCAGCGGGAATACGAGCGGACGCTCGAGGCGGGCCCGCAGCTGACCCGGGTGTAGGCGTGGCGGATCCCGCGAACCCCTCCGGCGGCCCGGTCCGCCCGCTCGTCGCGCTCGGCCTCGCGACGGTCGCGTTCATCGCCCTGCTGATCTTCGGGCTCGGCATGGTGAGCCTCGTGTTGAACGCCGATATCGTCGAAGCGCCCGGCCTCGGCCAGCTCCCCGGCGTGTTCGCCACCACGCTGACCACCGCTGTCTTCGCCCTCGTGCTCTGGTTCGTCCTGCGCACGAGGCACCCGCGCTACCGCGGCGCGGTCGTGACGGCGCTCGCCTGCTACCTCGCGTACGTGATCGGAATCTGGCTGGGCATCCTGGTGTCCAGCGGTGAGTTCGCGACAGCGGCCCAGGTCGCCGGCCGCATCGCCACGACATGGTTCGGGCTGTCCGTCGTGGGCGCCGCCGCACTCGCGGCGGCGGGCGGCATCGCGCTGGTGCGCACGCGCTCCGACCGCCCGCGGTGGCCGTGGGAGGACGAGTTCGACGAGTAGCCTCGCCGCCGCCGGTATCGCGAGAAGGTGCGCTGCCGCGCGAGAAGGTGCGCTGCCGCGCGAGAAGGTCGCACCATCTCGGCGAGGAACGCACCATCTCGGCGAGGAACGCACCATCTCGGCGAGGAACGCACCATCTCGGCGGCGACAGGGAACAATGGGTCGAGTGGAGCGGTCGCTCGAAACCCAGGTCAGCCAGGCAGTCGACGCCTGGCTGCGCTGGCTGCCGCGCTGGGAGCCGGCCACGCACCGCGGGCGAGTGGCCCCGTGTCGTCGCTGCTTCGGCTCGCCGGTGCTGTCGGCGGCGGGACTCGGAGCCGACGTGCCGCACGGCGTGCAGCACGGCCTGTCGACCCGCATCAAGACCATCGTCGACCATGCCGTCGCCGAGTACACGACCCTCAACCTCCCGATGCTGCAGAGCGAGCTCGAGCATCAGGCCGCGCGCAACCGGGCGCGCAGCTACCGTCCGGCCGAGGGCCTGGAGCCGGAGTTCGAGGGGCTCCCGCTGGATCCCGAGCCGCAGCCGGGCGCGCCCTTCCTGTTCACGATCTCCGGCCTTGCCGAAGAGGCGGATGCCGGCATCCCGGCACTGCCTCCGCTGAGCGACGAGGCCAAGGCGGCGCTGCGCCAGGAGGTCGGCCTCGCCGACGACTACGCGAACATGATCGGGCGCGAAGCGTGCACGATCCTGCTGCACCATCGCCTGCGGATCCAGGCCGCGATCAGCCAGTACGTCGAGCCGCAGATCGAGGCGATGCTCGAGGAGCTCACCCGCTCGCTGGACGCGCCGTTCGACCCGAACGAGCCGCCTCCGCACTGATCCGGCCGCCCGCGGCGGCCGGGGATCCGGCATCCACATCCCCGCGGGCGCTCCCCGCGGGTTTTGTTAGCATGAGCGGGTTTGCAGTTGCACTGTTCATCGCCGCACAGGCACCGCGCGCTCCGCCGGAGCTGAGCGGGCATACTCCGGGAGGCTTCGGTGGCCGCACGCCTGCCGTCCGCACCCCCGATCCTGCCCGGCTTGGCCTACATCCGCCCGCTCGGCTCGGGCGGCTTCGCCGACGTCTTCCTCTACGAGCAGGACATGCCGCGGCGCCAGGTAGCCGTCAAGGTCCTGCCGAGCGATGTGCGCGATCCCGACCTGCGGCGCATGTTCAACGCGGAGGCGGACGTGCTCGCCCACCTGTCCGCGCATCCGTCCATCGTGACCGTGTACCAGGCGGGCATCTCGGCCGACGGCCGCCCGTACATCGTCATGGAGTTCTGCCCCGGCTCGCTGTCGCGGCGATACCGCCACGAGCGCATCCC
>Ga0209066_10005672_pt1 | contig 13061 bp, 9 predicted proteins | sample All_14_2_FD_187198 | JGI IMG/M metagenome (GOLD analysis project Ga0209066, IMG submission 187198) | Freshwater microbial communities in response to fracking from Pennsylvania, USA - Allegheny Zone_MetaG_DW_15 (SPAdes) (version 2) ...
CGCGGAACAGAAAGAGAAATGGCTCAAGCGCATCGCCGGCGAGAACCTGCTGGTGGCCTACGGCGCCACCGAGGCCGACGCCGGCAGCGACCTGGTGAACCTGCGCACCCGCGCCGAGCACGTGGTAAAGAACGGCAAGATCGCCGGCTACCGCCTCACCGGCAACAAGCAGTGGATCTCCAACGGCGGCGTGGCCGACCTCTATACCATACTCGCCCTGGCCCCCGGCGGCCCCTGCTGGTTCCTTGTCGAACGCGACATGGAGGGGTTCAGCCCCAACAAGCACGAGGACAAGCACGGCATCCGCCTCTCCAATACCGCCGGCCTGTCGCTCGACAACGTTTACGTGCCCGCCGAGAACCTGATCGGCATGGAAGAGGGCAAGGGCCTGCTGCAGGCCCAGGCCGTGTTCGGCTATACCCGCGTGATGGTGGCCGCCTTCGGCCTCGGCGCCGGCGAAGAGGCCATGGAGCAGGCCATCCGCTACAGCCAGCAGCGCATCCAGGGCGGCGGGCCGCTGTCCGACAAGCAGGGCTACACGCATAAACTGATCGTCCCCAACTACGTGCGCATGGAAGGCGCGCGCGCCTATATCGAGTACACCTCGCAGCGCCTGGACTCCGGCGAGCACGGCCTGCAGACCGAGGGCGCCATCGCCAAGTACGGGGCCTCGGAGTGGGGCAACAAGGCCGCCGACGACGCCATACAGGCGCTGGGCGGCTACGGCTACACCAAGGACTTCCCCGTAGAGAAGATCAAGCGCGACATCAAGATCTGCTGCATCTACGAAGGCACCAGCGAAGTGCTGGAGATGACCATCTACCGCGGCCGCTGGCAGGAGCACCTTAAATCCCGCGGCAGGTATTACCTGGACATGGCCGACAGGCTGGACCAGGTGCACGCCGGGGAACCCAAGGCCGGCGCCCACGCCGCCGCCCTGGGCCTGCGCGCGCTCGCCGCGGTGCTGGAAGAGTGCCGCGCGCAGAAGCTCACCCGCCACCAGCACGTCACCTTCAAGCTGGGCAAGCTGATCTGCGCCGCCGAAACGGCCGCCATTTTCTCCGAGGCCGCCGCCGCCAAGAAGTACAGCGAGACGGTGCGCTTCGACCGGGAAGGCTGGCAGGCCATGGCCCGCGTTTTCGCCCGCGAAGCCGCCCTCAATACCGCGCTGGAAGGCCTGGCGCTGGTGCTCGGCGCGGCCGAGCAGGCGGGCAGCCTCGCCGACGCGGTCAATATCGAGGCGGTGCAGGCCGAGCAGAAAGGCATGATCGCCGACATGGACCTCGTGGCCGCCAAACTGAAGCAGACCTTTAAGGCGAAATAGTTTTTGAAGGAGATACAATGAACATAGTCGTACTCGTCAAACAAGTTCCCGATTCTACCGAAGTCAAGATAAACCCGGAGACCGGACACCTGATCCGCGCCGGCGTGCCGAGCATCATAAACCCCTACGACCACTTCGCCCTGCAGGCGGCGCTGGAGCTCAAGGCCAAGCACGATTTCAAGGTGACCCTGGTCTCCATGGGCCCGCCCCAGGCCAAAAGCGTGGTGCAGATGGGCCTGGCGCTGGGCGCCGACGAGGGCATCCTGCTCTCCGACATGGCTTTCGCCGGCTCCGACACCTGGTCTACCGCCTACGCGCTGGCCAAGGCGATAAAGAAGATCGGCAAGGTGGACCTGATACTGGCCGGTATGCAGGCCATAGACGGGGACACGGCGCAGACCGGCCCCGGCGTGGCCCAGCAGCTGGGCATGCCGCAGATCACTTTCTGCGAGCACGTCGAGGTGGACGGCCGCCGCGTCATCGCGCGCAAGCAGATCGACGGCGGCTATGAGGTGCTGGAAGCCCGCCCGCCCGTACTGCTGACGATGATCATGACCAAGGACTACACGCCGCGCTACCCGTCTTTCCTGGCGGTCAGCGGCTCGCTGAAGAAGCCGTTCCACGTCTGGAGCGCGGCCGACGTCGGCGCAGAGGCGCATTACCTGGGCCTCAAGGGCTCGCCCACCCAGGTCAGCAAGATCTACCCGCCCCCGCAGCGGGAGAAGGCGGCCATGTTCTCGGGCTCCGGCCAGGAAGGCGCGGAGAAGATCCTGGAACTCATGCGGCGCGAGCACTTCTTAGAATAACCGGTTTTAAATTACAGGAGATACGATGATAGAAGTTTCCAACAAATGCATAGGCTGCACCAAGTGCGTACCGGTCTGCCCCTTCGCGGCGATCAATATGGTGGACAGGAAGGCGACGATGAACGAGGCCTGCACCTTGTGCGGCGCCTGCGTGCAGGTCTGCCCCGTGCAGGCCATCACGATCACCCGCGAGGAGGCCTCGGCCAGGGATTTCTCCGGCTTTAAAGGCGTGTGGGTGTACGTGGAGCTGACCGAGACCGGCGACAAGACGCACCCTAAAAAGATCAAGCCCGTGACGTTCGAACTGCTGGGCGCGGCGCGCAAGCTGGCCGACGAACTGAAAGAAGAGGTCTGCGCGGTGCTGCTCACCGACAAGGACCACAACTACGCCAAGGACCTGGGCGCCTACGGCGCCGACAAGGTGTACCTGGTGGAGCATGACGAGCTGTTCGAATACAACACCGACGTCTTCTCCACCGTCATCGTGGGCCTGGTGAACCGCCACAAGCCTTCCTCCATGCTCTACGGCGCCACCATCCAGGGCCGCGACCTGGCCCCGCGCGTGTCCTCCACGCTCTACGTCGGCCTCACCGCCGACTGCACGGCGCTGGCCATCAAGGACGGCCTGCTGCTGCAGAGCCGGCCGGCCTTCGGCGGCAACATCATGGCGGACATCCTGGCCCCCAATTCCCGGCCGCAGATGGCCACCGTGCGCCCCAACGTGATGAAGATGAACGAGCCCGTGGTGGGCCGCACCGCCGTGGTGGTGCGCGAGAGCGCCAAGCTGGACAAGAGCCTGCGCCGCGTGAAGGTGCTGGAGCGCAAGATAGCGCAGGACGCCTCCGGCGTGAAGATAGAGACCGCCGGCGTGATCGTTTCCGGCGGCCGCGGCATGAAGACCAAAGAGAAGTTCAGGCAGCTCGAGGAGCTGTCGAAGCTGCTGGGCGGCGTGGTCGGCGCCTCGCGCGCGGCCGTGGACCTGGGCTTCAAGGACAAGACGCACCAGGTGGGCCAGAGCGGCACCACGGTGTCGCCCAAGCTGTATCTTTCTTTCGGCATCTCGGGCGCGGTGCAGCATATCGTGGGCATGAAGGCCTCCGACGTGATAGTGGCGGTCAACAAGGACCCGAACGCGCCCATCTTCAACGTGGCCAAGTACGGCATCGTGGGCGACGCCCACGAGATAGTGCCCAGGCTGATAGAGGCGCTGAAGAAGAAGTGACGCGGGCGCGGCTACAGAACAAAAAGTGACACTGCTCAACAGGCTGCTGCTTATCGTGTTCGGGGCGGGGATGATACCCCTGGTCCCCGCGGTGGGCTTTTTGTTCTATTTCCAGAGCCGCGCCAGGCAGGATATTTCCGAGCTGCAGCGCAGCGTGGCCCAGATGGGCTCGCTGATGATGGAGCGCGAGGCCCAGGACCTCTCGCGCCGCTTCGAGCGCATGTGGGATACCGACGCCTCCTATGTCAGCCAGGCCGGCCTGGAGCGGGCGCTCAAGAAGAACCCCGAGTTCCTGTTCCTGGCCTTCGCCCGCGCCGACGGCCGCGGCGTGCTGAGCGGCGGCGTGCCCGAGCTAAAGCGCTATTTCGCCGGCGCGGTGGACCTCTCCCGCGATCCGCAGTTCCTCAAGGCCGTCCGTTCCGGCCGGCCCTCGCTGGGCGGCTTCGAGATGGTCTACGACATGCCCATCTGCCGCGCCGTCTACCCCATCGACGGCGGGTATTACGCCTTCGCCGCGGTCAACCTGCGCGACCTCTTCGTGAAGCTGCGCACGCAGCGGCTGGGCCGCACCGGCGGCCTGCTGCTGTCGGACGCGGCCGGCAACTCGCTGACGCTCTCGGGCTCCTTCGAGAAGTTCAACGGCTCGGAGGTGCGCGACATACTGGAGCGCGGGCCGGTGTTCGAGATCTCCGGGCGCGAGGGGGCCTACATCGGCGCGGCCGCGCCGGTGCGCGGTTTCGACCTGTTCATGGTGGCCCTCGAGAACAAGGCCGAGGCCTTCGCCGGGATCAACCGCATCTCCTGGCTGATGGCCTTCTTCCTGCTCGCCGTGATCACCGTCTTCTATTTTTCCGCGCTGCTCTTCACGCGCAGGCTGGGCGCGCCCGTGGCCGCGCTGATGGACGGCGCGCTGCGCGTTTCCGCCGGCGAGTTCAAGACCCCCGTCAGCGAGGCTACGGAGTTCGCCGAGCTGGGCGCTCTGCTTAAATCTTTCAACTCCATGATGACGGAAGTGGACCGCTACCACGGCATCCAGGTGGAGAAGGTCTTCGAGGAGAAGCAGAAGCTGGAGCTGCTGGTCAGCCTGATCCACGACGCCATCATCCTCTGCGACATGCGCGGCGAACTGCTGTACGCCAATGCCGCGGCCCGCGAGATCCTGGGCCCAGACGCCGTCCCCGGGGAGAACGAGCGGCTGCGCCGCAAGATTTCCGACCTGGTGGACAAGAAGGCCCGCTCCAAGAGCGGCGTGATAGAACTGGAGCGGGACGGCGCGGCGCGCTTCTACCGCATGAGCGTGCAGACCCTGTCGGCCAAGACGCAGAACCCCGCCATTTTCATCGTCCTGCGCGACATCACGCTGGAGCGCAAGATGCAGAAGATGAAGGAAGATTTCTTCCATTCCGTCGCGCACGACCTGCGCGCCCCGCTGCTGACCATGCAGGGCTACATCAAGCTGCTGGAGAAGGAGTTCGACCCCGGGGCGAAGCAGGCCGGCTACGTGCGCAACGTCAAGGATTCCAGCGACCGCCTGTTCAGGCTGCTGGAGAACATCCTGGATATCTCGCGCATGGAGGCCGGCCAGCTGAAGCCGGACCTCAAAAAGATAGGGGCGGCGGAGTTCCTTTCGGCCTCTGCGGAGAACTTCCGGGCCATTTTCGATGAGAAGGGCGTGGCCCTCTCCGTGGAGACGGCCGGCGCCGGGCAGGCGGAGTTCTCCGGGGACTCCTCGCTGCTGCGGCGGGTGCTGGAGAACCTGCTTTCCAACGCCTGGAAATTCACGCCGGCCGGGGGCAAGGTCAGCGCCTCCGTCAAGACGGAAGGCGCGGATATAGTCTTCTCGGTCAGCGACACCGGCCCGGGCATCCCCGCCGACCAGGTTGAAACCATTTTCGAGAGATACAAGCAGTTGAAGCCGGGGGAGGGCGAGTCCGGCTTCGGCCTGGGCCTGGCTATCACCCGCAAGATAGTGGAACTGCACGGCGGCCGCATCTGGGCCGAAGCAGGCCCGGGCGGGCGGTTTCTGGCCCGCTTTCCCGCGGCGCAGGGGTAATTGCGGGGAATAGAACAAAGCGGTTAGGGGTAAAAAAATGAACGGCAAAAGCAACTCTTCAAAATCCGGGAAAACTCTCAACATCTTCGGGGTGGCATTATCCCTCTTCGTGCTCATCAGCCTCCCGCTGGAATCAGTGCTGAACGGCGGCTGGTGGATGCGGTCGCTGGATAATTCTTGGGCCGACAAGAGGATGTGGATCCCCAACTTCTTCTCCGGGGACGACGAGGAGGACTTTGTCGGCTCTTTCGGCAAATATTACAACCACCACGCCGATGAACGGATCTTCGTGGCGGCCATCGACGAACATACCGTGGCCAAGATGGGCTATCCGTTCAAGCGCAAGCACTACGCCACCCTGATAGATAGTCTTAATAAGTTGGGCGTCAAAGCCATAGGCGTGGATATCACGCTCACGGATCCGGACAAGGACGCCCCGCAGAGCGACCGGCAGATGGCCGAGGCTGTGCGGAGGGGCGGAAACGTTTCTATCCTGGTCTACGTGAGCCCCCAGGACGGCCAGATGCTTTACCCGTTCCCCGGGCTGGGCGAGGCCGCGGCCAATATTTCCCATCCTCACGTCGAGAAGGACATAGAGGCCGACGGCCAGGTGCGGCGGGTGGCCCTCTTCAGCGAGGCCATCATCTACGACCAGCTCAAGATCAAGACGCGCTGCGGCAAGGACTGCATGGGGGTCGGCCTGCCCCTGCTGGCGGCCGGCACCTACGCCATCTACAGCGGAACCCCGCTTAAGGACCTGGAAAAAACCTACGGGACCGGTTCGATGCGCCTTAACTTCAGGGTCCCCAGGAAAAGGCCTTACCACCCCGGCTGGAACCAGCCGGATAAGACTGGCGTCAACGAATCCGTTTATCGGCACATCTCCGTGCTGGACATAATGGAGGGCCGGCTCTCCAAGGAGGAGAAGGCGGCGATAAAGGGCGGCATAGCGTTGATCGGCTCCACGGCCACCGGAGCCTTCGACCATTATCCTTCACCTTTCTCCACCAGCTGGCCCGGAGTAGAACTGCACGCCAACCTTGTGGACAACATGCTCCACGGCGATTTCTTGAAGCCTCTGCCGGGCTGGCTGGAGATCCTGATGCTGCTGGCGGCGATCTGGCTGCCCATACTGCTGGCGCGGCACGCCATCATGGTGATCTCCCTGGTTTCCGCCGGCGCGATGGCCGCGCTGATGGCCATAAACTTCCTGCTCCTGGTAAAGCATTATGACATGCCTTACTTCAGCGTCTTCGTCTGCATGCTTCTCTCCTTTATCTTCGTAACGGTGCACAAGGCGCTGTTGGAAGGACGCGAGAAAAAGTGGATCAAGAACACCTTCGGGCAGTACCTGTCGCCCAAGGTGGTAGAGATGATCACCAAGGACCCGTCCAAGCTGTCGCTGGGCGGAGAGAAGCGCGACATGACGGCCTTCTTCCTGGACCTGGCCGGCTTCACGACCATGTCGGAGAAGCTGTCCCCCGAAGAGCTGACCGCGATGCTGGTGGAGTACCTGTCGGCCTTCACCAACGTCATCCTCAAGCACGACGGTACGGTGGACAAGTATATCGGCGACTGCATCATGGCCTTCTGGAACGCCCCGCTGGACCAGGCCGACCACCGCAAGCTCGGCATCCTGGCGGCCATCGACTGCCAGACGGAGATGGCGCGCCTCAACGAGTCGCTCACCCAGTTCACCATCAAGCCCAAGTGCCGCGTGGGCGTGAATTCCGGCCACATGGTAGTGGGCAACATGGGCTCCAAGTCGCGCCTGTCCTACACCGTGATGGGCGACACCGTCAACATGGCGTCGCGCATGGAGGGCGCCAACAAGTACTTCCACTCCAAGATCATGACCAGCGAGGCCACGTTCGGGGACCTGAAGGACGCTTTCGACTACCGCTACCTCGGCAGCATCCGCGTGGTGGGCAAGGCCATCCCGACCAAGGTCTACGAGCCTTTCGCCCGCAAGGGCGAGGCGGCGGCCGAAGTGAAGGCCATGCTCGGGCATTACGAAGCCGGCATCGAGCAGTTCCACAAGGGCGCGTACGCCGCAGCCCTGCCGCATTTCAAGGCCGCGCTGGCGGCCCTGCCCGGGGACGGGCCCTCGCAATTCTACGTGGAGAAAGCGGAGCTCTTTCTCAAGGAGCCGCCGAAGGACTGGGACGGCTCGTTCAACCTGACGGAAAAGGGTTAAGGAACTTATGGTAATCTTCTGGCGACTGCTACTGGCGCACCTGCTGGCGGACTTCACGCTGCAGCTCGACATCGTCAACCGCCTCAAGCGCAAGAGCGCGTGGGGCATGCTGCTGCACTGCCTCACGCACCTCGTCACCTCCGTGGCGCTGACCTGGCAGTACCTGGGCGACATCTGGTTCACCGCCGGCGGCCTGGCCGTCAACGGCTGGCAGGCGCTGGTGCTGATGTTCGTGGTGCATTACGCGGTGGACGAACTGCGCGTCTACAGCATGAAGTCCTGGTACAAGGACAACACGCTGAGCTTCCTGGTGGACCAGATCGTGCACGTCTACGTGCTGTTCCTGATCTCGCCTATCGTGGTGCCCGAGCCCGGGCTGCTGATGGGGGAGAAGTGGGCCGCGATCGGTTCCATGCTGGTGCTGGTCACCCACTTCACCACCGTGCTCATCTACTTCGTGGAAAAGGACCTGTTCGGCAAGACCTTCCCGGCCTTCGACGAGAAATACTTCCTGATCTTCGAACGCTTGGTGATCTGGGCCTTCTTCTTCGCCGCCGGCTACTGGTGGACGCTGTTCGCCGCCGCCTGGATAGCGCAGCTTTTCTATGTCAGGCGCAAGCGCATCATGGACCTCAGCGGCATCAATGTCTGGATAAGCGTGTTCATGGCGGTGCTGACCGGGTTCTGTACCAGGTACGTCTATTACGGCTACCTGTAAGCGGGGAATTTAAAAGGCTTCATGCTGTCAGTCATTGAGAAACTCAAGATCGAAGAGGCGGTGTTCACGTTCGTCGACGTGGAGACCACCGGCCTGTCCCCCAGGGCCGCCCGCGTGTGCGAGGTGGCGGCCGTCAGCTTCCGCGGGCCCGACCGCGTGGGCACGCTGGCCGAGCTGGTGAACCCCGGCACGCCGATCCCGGCCGAGGTCTCCAGGATACACGGCATCACCGACGCGATGGTCAAGGACTGCCCCGGCTTCGGGGGGGTGGCGCCGCGCCTGCTGGCGCTGCTGGAGAACACCGTGCTCGTCGCCCATAACGCCGAGTTCGACGTCTCTTTCCTGCGAGAGGAGTTCGCCCGCGTGGGGCTGCGGTTCCCGAAGCTTTACGTCCTGGACACGCTGGTGATAGCCAGGAAGAGCTGGAAGTTCCAGAGCAACCGGCTGGGCAACATCGCCGCCGAGCTCAACCTCTCCAACGAGGGCTGGCACCGCGCCCTCAGCGACGTGGAGATGACGCGCAAGATCTTTGAACATTTTACAGGCGCCTTCCGGTCCGCGGGCGCCGTCACCGTGGCGGACCTTATTGCAAAATGCGGAGGGAGGACAACATGAGCGCTAAGAACAAGCCTTTTACCCTGGGGACGGCCCCGGACATCGTGGATTTCGCCGAGGTAGCCTACGGCCAGCGGCGCGTGGAGATAACCGCCAAGGCGCTGAAGCTGATAGCCGGCCGGCGGGCCAGCCTGGAGGCGCTGCTGTCCGAGGATAAGGTGATGTACGGCATCAACACCGGCTTCGGCGAGCTGGCCAGCCAGCGCGTCTCGCGCGAGAGCCTCAAGAGCCTGCAGGTCAACCTCATCCGCAGCCACGCCTGCGGCGTGGGCGACCCGCTGGAGGACGCCGAGACGCTGGCGCTGATGTTCGCCAGGGCCAACGAACTGGCGATGGGCAATTCCGGAGTGCGGCCGCTGGTGGTGAAAACCCTGGCCGCCATGATCAACAAGGGCGTGATCCCGTTCATCCCGTCCAAGGGCTCCGTGGGCGCCAGCGGCGACCTGGCCCCGTCCGCGCACATGGCGCTGACGCTGATCGGCGAGGGCTACGCCAAGTTCGCCGGCGAGGACGAGTTCGTGCCGTCCGCCGCGGTGATGAAGCGCGCCGGCATCAAGCCGGTGGAGCTGGCCGAGAAGGAAGGCCTGGCGCTGATCAACGGCACGCAGGCGATGAAGGCCGTGGGCGGCCTCGCGCTGTTCGAAGCGATGAACCTTTTCTATTCCTCCGTGCTGACCGGCGCGATGACGATGGAGGCCCTCAAGGGCACCCCCGTGGCTTTCGACAAGCGCATCCACGAGCTCAAGCCGCACGCCGGCCAGCTCGAAGTGGCCGAGATGCTGGAAGGCATGCTCAAGGGCAGCCAGATCCGCGCCTCGCACAAGAGCACCGACAAGCGCGTGCAGGACCCGTACTCGCTGCGCTGCATGCCGCAGGCCATGGGCGCCTCGCGCGACGCCATAGAGTACGCGCTCAACGTCTTCGAGATCGAGCTGGGCAGCGTGACCGACAACCCCCTCGTGGTGGAGGGGAAGAAGAAGGGCGAGATAGAAGTGCTCTCCGGCGGCAACTTCCACGGCCAGGCCGTGGCCTTCGCGGCGGACTTCGCTACGATAGCCATCACCGCGCTGGGCAACATCTCCGAGCGCCGCATCGCCCAGCTGGTCAGCGACTTCAAGATCCTGCCGCCGTTCCTCGCCCGCAACCCGGGCCTGGAGAGCGGCTTCATGATAGCGCACGTGACGGCCGCCGCGCTGTGCAACGAGAATAAGATCCTCAGCCACCCAGCCAGCGCCGACTCCATTCCCACCTCCGCCAACAAGGAGGACTTCGTCAGCATGGGCATGAACGCGGCGCTCAAGCTCAGCACCGTGGTGCGCAACACCGCCCGCATCGTGGCCATAGAGATGATGGCGGCCGGCGAGGGTATGGAATTCCACCGCCCGCTGAAATCCAGCGCGCGCCTGGAAGCCGCCCTGGCCAAACTGCGCGAGGTGTCGCCCGCTTTCAAGGGCGACGAGGTCTTTTCCGAGCGCATCGAGAACGTCGCCGAGGACATCCTCTGCGGCCATTTCGTGAGCTGAGAACGGCAACGGAGACGAACATGATAAAGAACATTCGCGCGGCGCGCGGCAATAAACTTTCGTGCAAGGGCTGGCAGCAGGAGGCCGCCCTGCGCATGCTGATGAACAACCTGGACCCCGAGGTGGCCGAGCGCCCCGAAGAACTGGTGGTCTACGGCGGGCGCGGCAAGGCCGCCCGCAACTGGGACTGCTATAAGGCCATCGTGTCCTCGCTGCGCAAGCTGGAGAACGACGAGACGCTGCTGGTGCAGAGCGGCAAGCCCGTGGGCGTGCTGCGCACGCACGAGTACAGCCCCCGCGTCATCATCGCCAACTCCAATTTGGTGGGCAACTGGGCCAACTGGGAGACCTTCGACGAGCTGGATAAGAAAGGCCTGATGATGTACGGCCAGATGACGGCCGGCTCCTGGATCTATATCGGCACGCAGGGCATACTGCAGGGCACCTACGAGACCTTCGCGGCCTGCGCCCGCAAGCATTTCAAGAGCGACCTGGCCGGCCGGCTGACGGTGACCGGCGGCCTGGGCGGCATGGGCGGCGCCCAGCCCCTGGCCGTCACCATGTGCGGCGGCGTGGCCATAGTGGTGGAGGTCGACGAGACGCGCATACAGAAGCGCCTCGAGACCCGCTACGTGGACATCATGAGCCGCGACCTCGACGAAGCCCTGCGGCTGGCCGCGGCCGCGCAGAAGGCGAAGAAGGCCCTCTCCATCGGCCTGCTGGGCAATTGCGCCGAGGTGCTGCCCGAAATGGCGCGCCGCGGCGTGAAGATAGACGTGCTGACCGACCAGACCAGCGCGCACGACCCGCTGCGGGGCTATATCCCGAAAGGCTATACGCTCAAGGCTGCGGCCGAGCTGCGCCGGCGCGACCCCAAGAAATATATGAAGCTGGCCATGCAGTCCATGGCCGTACACGTGGAGGCCATGCTGAAGCTGCAGAAGGCCGGGGCCGTCACCTTCGACTACGGCAACAATATCCGCACGATGGCCTTCAAGCAGGGCGTCAAGCGCGCCTACGACTTCCCCGGCTTCGTGCCGGCCTATATCCGCGACCTGTTCTGCGAGGGCAAGGGCCCGTTCCGCTGGGCGGCCCTCTCCGGGGATCCCAAGGACATCGCCGTCACCGACGCGGCCATAAAGAAGTTGTTCCCTAAGAACGCGCACCTGCACCACTGGCTGGACATGGCCGCCGAGCGGGTGGCCTTCCAGGGCCTGCCGGCCCGCATCTGCTGGCTGGGCTACGGCGAGCGCCACCAGGCCGGCCTGATGTTCAACGAGCTGGTGCGGACGGGCAAGGTCTCGGCCCCGATAGTTATCGGCCGCGACCACCTGGACTCCGGTTCGGTGGCCAGCCCCTTCCGCGAGACGGAAGCCATGAAGGACGGCTCCGACGCTATCGCCGACTGGCCCATCCTCAACGCCCTGATCAACACGGCCTCCGGCGCCAGCTGGGTGTCTTTCCACCACGGCGGCGGGGTGGGCATGGGCTACTCGCTGCACGCCGGGCAGGTGACGGTGGCCGACGGCAGCCGGGAAATGAAGGAGCGCCTGGAGCGCGTGCTGACCAACGACCCCGCCATGGGCGTGCTGCGCCACGCCGACGCGGGCTATAAGATCGCCTCGGATTTCGCCAAAAAGAAAGGCGTCAAGATCCCGATGCTTAAATAACGAAAGGAGAATATATATGGCTTCTGATTTCAGTTTTGACGTGGTTTCCAAGGTGGAATATACCGTGGTGGACGAGGCTATAGCCATAGCCATGAAGGAGATCCTGAACCGTTACGACTTCAAGGACTCCAAGTCGGAGATCAACTTCGACAAGAAGGCCAACACCATCATGCTGCAGTCTTCCGACGACTACAAGGTCAAGGCGCTTCTCGAGGTGCTGATGACCAAGATCTCCAAGCGCGGCCTGCCGGTGAAGAATTTCTCCGGCGAGAAAGTGCAGAGCGCGCTGGGCGGCACGGCCAAGATGGCCGTGAAGGTGCAGCAGGGCATCCCCCAGGACAAGGCCAAGGAGATCACCCGGGCCATCAAGGACCAGAAACTCAAGGCCAACGCCTCCATACAGGGCGACACCCTGCGGATCACCTCCAAGTCCAAGGACGAGCTGCAGGCTGTGATGAGCCTGCTGCGCGGCGGCGACTACGGCATAACGCTGCAGTTCGAGAACTTCCGCTGATGGCCGTCCTCTTCACGGGCATCAAGCAGCTGCTGACCTTCGCGGGCGACAACGCTCCCCGCGCGGGCGCGGCCATGCGCGAGACCGGCCTGGTGAAGAACGCCGCCGTGCTCGTGGAGAACGGAGTAATAGAAGCGGCCGGACTCCGCGCCGCCGTGGCCCGCCACCGCCTGGCTAAAAAGGCGCGTGTCGTGGAAACCGGCGGCGTCTGCCTGCCCGGCTTCGTGGACAGCCATACGCACATGGTTTTCGCCGAGCCGCGCCTCAAGGATTTCTCCATGCGCACCGCCGGGGCCTCCTACCAGGAGATCAAGGCGGCCGGCGGGGGGATAGTGTCCAGCATCGGGGCCGTGCGCAAACAGCCCCCGAAGGCCATGGCCGCCCAGCTGGCCGGGCGCGCCGCGCGCTTCCTGGCCTGC
>Ga0209066_10005673_pt1 | contig 13056 bp, 8 predicted proteins | sample All_14_2_FD_187198 | JGI IMG/M metagenome (GOLD analysis project Ga0209066, IMG submission 187198) | Freshwater microbial communities in response to fracking from Pennsylvania, USA - Allegheny Zone_MetaG_DW_15 (SPAdes) (version 2) ...
CTTCAGTTAGAACCCACACTCACCAAGCGCCGCCTCAAACGCGGGGTCTTCAAGGGCGTCGTCGATCTCCAGGCCGCCATCAACCGCTTCGTCGTTGATCACAACCAGCAGCCAAAGCCATTCGTCTGGACCGCCGACCCAGATAAAATCATCGCCGCCCCAGCTCGCGGGCACCAAGTGTTGGATTCAATCCACTAGATCCCACGCGGCGGCTCCGCCCTTGTCGCCAAGGGTGGGTCACGGAAGCGACTCGAAAGCGTCATCGATATGACGCGTACGCACCGTATGGCCCTTCCGAGCTAGACCAAGGATGGGGTGCCGATGTCGATCTTGAACTCAACCGCGAGCTGGATGGTGCTGGGCGCCGCCCTAGCCGTCACCGCGCCAGCGGCGGCGCAGGCCACGGCGGAAGCCGCCGTGACGGTGGATGAGCTGGTGGTCACCGGCCAGCGGCTCTCGGAACAGAACGCCATCGACACCAAGCGCAAGAGCGCCGCCATCGTCGACGCGATCTCGGCCGACGACATCGGCCGCCTGGCCGACAAGAACGTGGCCGAGAACGTCGAGCGCCTGCCGGGCGTGGGCCTCGCCTACGACCAGGGCGAGGGCCGCTATGTCTCGATCCGCGGGACCCCGGCCCAGCTCAACAACGTCACCCTGAACGGTGTCGAGGTCGGCAACCCCGACGGCGACAGCCGCGCCCTGCCGCTGGACGTGGTGGGCGGCCAACTGCTTGGCCGCATCGAGGTGGTCAAGGCGGTCACCCCGGACATGGACGCCCAGGGGATCGGCGGCTCGGTCAACCTGGTCAGCCAGAGCCCGTTCGATAACCGCAAGGCGCGCTTCGCCCGCGTCTCGGCGCAGGCGGGCTACCAGGAGCTAAACGAGAAGGTCCCCTACCAGGGCGACGCCACCTTCGGGACCCTGTTCGGCGGCGGGCTCTGGGGTGTGCTGGTCGGCGTCAGCGGCTCGTCGCGCGACTATGACAGCCACGGCCTCTTTCCGGACGACTGGCGCACGGTGCCGAACGTGGCCCGGGGCGGCCTGCCGATCAATCTCAAATACACGAACTACAACCTCAAGCGCGAACGTGTCGGGGCGTCGGGCGCCCTGGAGTTTCGCCCCACCGATCACGACAAGTTCTACGCCCGCGGCCTCTACTCCAAGTTCACCGAGGACGAGTATCGTCAGCGCTATCGCCTGGACTTCGCGCCCGGGTCCGGCGCGCCGACCAACATCACCCTGAACGCCGACCGCACGACGGGCGTCGCCACGGGCGTGGAGGCCCGGCAGGACCTGCGGCTGGAGTACAAGGAAAAGAGCGTCTCCTCCTACTCCTTGGGGGGAGGCCATGAGCGCGGCCCGTGGTCGATCGATTACGACCTGTCATACGGCTACAACGAGGTGATCGAGCCCAATGAGGTCTGGCTGTTCCGCACCGGGGCGGCCTTCACGGTCGACTTCGACATGGGGCCGCTGCTCTACACGGCCGCGCCCCGCAACGCGGCGGCCTCGAACTTCGGCTTCAATCAATACACGCGCCAGGACGAGTACGGCGAGGAGACCAATGTGGCGGCGCGCTTCGACCTGAAGCGCCAGATCGATGTCGGTCGCGACAGCTTCTTCAAGGTCGGCCTCAAGCTGCGCGACACCGACAAGCGCTTCGACGGTCGGACCGACGTCTGGACGCGCGCCACCGCCGCCGCCAACCGCTTCACCCTGGCCGAGCCGGGCCTTCTGGGGCCGGCCATGGCGGTCAACCTGGGTGATCGGGACTATGTGAACCGGTTCGTCATCGACGCCGGCGGGATTCAGGCGTTCACGGCCGCCAACCTCTCCACCGCGCGCTTCGTCCGCAATACGGCCACCAGCCTCAGCAACGAGACGCTCAGCGACTACGACCTGGCCGAAAAGGTCATCGCCGGCTACGCCATGGCCAATGTCGACCTGGGCCCGGTGCGGGTGATCGGCGGCTGGCGCGTCGAGCGCACCGAGACCGATGTCGATGGGTTCCGGCTGACCGGCCAGACCAGCACGGTGACGCCGGTGTCGACCGCAGGCGAGTACACTAACTTCCTGCCCAACCTGCAGCTGCGCTTCGAGCCGCGCGAGGATGTGGTGGTGCGCCTGGCCTACACCCAGACGCTGGGCCGGCCGCAATATCCCCAGCTCAAGCCGGGCGGCGCACTGGCCTTCGTCGACCTGCTGAACGGCACGTTCGAGGGGTCGCTGAGCGAGGGCAACGCGGATCTGCGCCCGTTCGTCTCGGACAATTTCGACCTCTCGGCCGAGTGGTACTTCGGTCGCGGCGGCCTGATCTCGGTGGGCGCCTTCCTGAAGAAGATCGAGGACCCGATCTTCAATTTCCGCCAGACTCGCACGGGGGTGGTGATCGAGGGCCGCACCTACCAGCGACTGGAATACACCCAGCCGCGCAACGCCGACGAGGGCGAGATCAAGGGCGTGGAGGTCAACTACAAGCAGCAGCTCACCTTCCTGCCGGGTTTCTGGCGGGGCTTCGGGGTGGCGGCGAACGTGACCTTCACGGACTCCAGCCTGACGGTCCCGGATCAGGGCGAACTGCCGTTCCCAGCCCAGTCCGACCTGCTCTATGGGGCGCAGCTGTTCTACCAGGCCGGCCGGCTGCAGGCGGCGCTGTCCTACCACCACACCGGCCGGGCGGTGCAGGGCCTGGGCGCGACGCGGGACGCCGACACCTATGATGACGACTATCGCCGGCTGGACGCCAAGGTGAGCTACTCCCTCACCGACACTGTCGAGGTGTTCTTGGACCTGCAGAACCTGAACGACGAAGTCCTGCGGGAGTACCAGGGCGGCCACCGCGACTGGCTCACCAACTACGAACGCTATAAGCGCACCTACTATCTGGGGATCAGCGCGAAGTGGTAGACGGTCCGTCGCGACGCCTGTTGATGGCCCAGGCTGCGGCGCTGGCCGGAGCGGCCCTGACGCCGGCCGCCTGGACTCCGGCCCTCGCCCAGGCTCGGCTGGCGGACGATCCCTTCCGGGTCGGCGTCGCCTCGGGGGAGCCGCTGCCGGATGGCGTGGTGCTGTGGACCCGGCTGATCACCGATCCTCGGGCCGAGGACGGCGGCATGGCCCGCGCGCCGGTTACGGTGGGCTGGGAGATCGCCGAGGACGACGGCTTCAGGCGCCTGGCGCGCCGGGGCGAGGCGCTGGCTGTGGCCGAGGCCGGCCACTCCGTCCATGTGGAGGTCAACGGGCTGAAGCCGGACCGGGACTACTGGTACCGGTTCACCGCGGGCGGCCATCGCAGCGCGGCGGGCCGCACCCGCACCGCGCCCAAGCCCGGCGCCCCGGTGGAGCGCCTGCGCCTGGCCTTCGCCTCATGCCAGAAGTGGGAGTCCGGCTACTATCCGGCCCACGCCCACCTGGCCGCCGACAACCCGGACCTGGTGCTGTTCCTGGGGGACTACATCTACGAGAAGGCGGCCGCCAAGGAGGGCGCCGTGCGCGCCCATCCGCCGACCCTCGCCCATGACCTGGCCAGCTATCGCCAGCGCTACGCCTGGTACAAGGCCGACAAGGACCTCCAGGCCGCCCACGCCGCCGCCCCCTGGGTCGTGATGTGGGACGACCATGAGGTGTCCAACGACTATGGCGACGACCAGGACCGTAGCAATCCGTCGCCCCAGCTGTTCCTCAAGCGCCGGGCGGCGGCCTACCAGGCCTATTACGAAAACATGCCGCTGCGCCGCGCGACCCGCCCCGTGGGGCCGGCGATGCAGCTGTACCGCACGCTGGACTGGGGCGGTTTGGCGCGCCTGGCCATCCTCGACGACCGCCAGTATCGGTCGCGCCGCACCTGCGACGAGCTCTCCGAGGACAAGCTGATCCCCGCCAGCTGTCCGGCCCGCACCGACCCGCAGCGCTCGCTGCTGGGCCAGCGGCAGGAGGCCTGGCTGCAGGACCGGCTGCGCGACACGTCGGCGCGGTGGAACCTCTTGGGTCAGCAGACCCTGATGAACGGGGTCACCACCTCGGACGGCCGCGTCAGCAACGATGGCTGGGACGGCTATGATCAGACCCGCCGACGGGTGCTGGAGGGCTGGCGGGACCATAGGGTGGCCAATCCGGTGGTGCTGGGCGGCGACGTGCACACCTTCTTCGCGGCCGACCTAGCGCTGGAGCTGGGCGGCAAGCCGATCGCCAGCGAGTTCGTGGGGGGCTCGATCGCCTCGCTGGGCCGTTCCGCCGAGACGGTGCGCAGGATGATGGCCATCAATCCGCGGATCAAGTTCGGCGACGGCGACACCCGCGGCTATGGCTGGGCGGACCTCACCGCCAAGGCCTGCACGGTCACCTTCCGTGGCGTGGAGAGCGCGTTCGTCCCGACCTCGCCGGTGCGCGATCTGGCGCGGTTCGTGGTGGAGGACGGGGTGACGGGGCTGCAACGGGCTTGATCGGATCGCTGACGCGGTGATCTGCTCCCGAACGGCTATGGTGCTCGCCGCGCGGGCGGGCCTGTGGTGGTCGTCGACACCTTCTTGAGGTAGCCTAAACCAAGTGCGGTGAGGTTATGCTTCAGTCCTTCGAAGGCGCCGCGGTCGCCGTGGCCTTCGATAGCCGCCGCTCGATGGTGCTCTTTGCGCGGGCCGGTTGGCCTGCGGGCTAGAGCGCTTTTTGCCGCGCAACGATACTGAATTATCCGAAAATGGTGTTCCGTACGTTTTCCGTACGCTCCTTGAATCAAGCAAGTTTCTCGGGCTTAACTATTTGATTTTGAATGAGTTTTTGGCGCATCCGACAGGATTCGAACCTGTGACCTCTGCCTTCAGAGGGGAGAGCCGCCGTCAAGAAGCTTGTCCGTAAGCAGCAGTGCGACTGGATACTTTTCCCACGCAATATCAAATTGACCCAGAAAGTGCCCGTGAAGCTTACCTACAGGGCTCACCTCAAGGTTTGTCCGCTAAACCTCGGTTAGAAGTACAGACCGGGAACATTTCCCAGGCTGCGGACGCGGCGAGCAGCGGGCCTGAATACGCTTCAGCTGCGTAAAGCGAAGGCGTTTGATGCGTCTACGCTTTTGGTCAACCCCTCTCTCTATGGCGCTCACGGCTCCGTCCCGTCCCACAGTTTAACTGATCGGCCGCCTCGGACTTGTTGAACCTCAAGGCAAGCGCTGCCATACGCAGAACAACAGACGCTGGAAGCGTGGCGGGAGGAATCAATGACCGGTTCGGACTGGATCACGAGCGGCAGTATGGTCGTGACGATCGTCGCGACGATCATCACGATCATTTTGACGTTAACAGCCAGACGCGCCAGCGCAGACGCGAAAGCGGCTGCAACGAAGGTTCGATTTGCGGCCAATGCCGATCGATTGCGGTCGGCCCAAGAGCATATCCGGAGTCTGCCGCTTCGCGGGGCGAAACCGGATCAATTGATTGCGAACATCCGGCAGGAGTTCGATATCACGCTCGGCGCCCTACCCAAGGAGGGGCCCGGCTCTGAAGCGCGAAACCTCCTGGCGGTCGCCCAAACCAGCCTCAATAAATACGAATCCGCTCTGCCCACAGGGCTCGATCGAGAAGCGTGGCAAATCCTGCAGATCCAGGTTCAGGATGCGATTTCCGATTTGACCGCCGTCGCCACACTGCCCGGAGAAACAAAATGACTGACAAGGACCTCATCGAGAGGCTTGACCGGCTCGAGTATCAAGTTTCGATCCTCGGGCAAGCGATCGACTACGACCGCTTCCCTATCGAAGCCCTGATCATGAGCATGGGCTGGGACCGCGGGGACATCGACAAGGTGCATGATGTCTTCGAACGGTGGGACAATCGTTTGGAGAAGGGAGAGAAGATCAATCGATATGAGTTCGAAAAAGATTTCGAGAAGGCCGTCGGCGTGAACTATCAGGGCCTAAAGTCCATCCTCATTGCCTTCTGGGAAAACCACCAGTGGACGAATGTCTGTGAGGCCTATGTCGATAGCTTCGATGGCTCCCCGGCTGTCGAATACCATCGGATCATGCGACGGGAGCGCTAACCGCCGTGGTCTTCCGTCGGAAGGCCGGCGGCACGGTACGTTCGCTTGGCGCACTGAGTGCTCAATCGCCAGACGGATTGATCTCCGGTGTCCGGCAGAGTGCCAAACATCACAAGTCGACATGCTTTAAAGTCGACCCTGCACGCCCACAGTTCGTCTCGTGCTGTCGTCGACAGCTCTAGATTGCTCCAAAGGACTTCGCAGGTTACAGCTTCCAAATGATATTTTACGGGGAAAACGATGGTTTCAGTGCTGTTGGCCTTTTTGATCCAGGCTGCTTGGCCGGTAGACCGACTGGAGAACGGATGGACTAGAAGGGGGCTCGCGAGCAACGGCGAAAGTCTGCTATTCACAAAAGCCGGTCCTCGCCCCAACATGATTTGGACGCGTCAAGAATTTAGGGTTCCAGAAGCTCAAACCCAGGCGGTGTCCGTGGTGAATTTGATCGAAGTAGACTGTCAGGGTCGCCGATCGAGAAATGTTCAATCTACGGACTATCTTGGGCCCAACACGAGTGGTCGCTCCAATAGTTGGGGCGAGCAACCTTGGCGTTATCCCCTACCAGGTACTTTGGGTGACGCCGTGTTGAAATACGCCTGCGAGTAACTTCAAATATTTATCCTGCCCCGCCAACAGCCGCGCCCCACCCTTCTGAGAAGTTGGGGAGAGTCCGCTTGTTGGCAATCGGCGCGGGCGGTGCTCTTACCGGTGCGGCGCTCCCTCAGCATCCGTCGCCTAAGTCTCTGAGGCAGGGATACGGCCGATGGTCGCCTTGCTGACACCCAAAACCTCGGCTAGGTGGCGAACGCTTTCGCCATTGGCACGCTGCTGAGCGACGAAGGTGCGCTGAGCGATCGTCAGACAGTGTCGGCGACCCAACTTGACGCCGCGCGCCTTTGCACGTTCACGGCCCTCGCCTGTGCGCGATCGGATCAACTCGCGCTCGAACTCGGCCAGGCCGCCCAAGACAGTGAGCATCAATCGCCCGTGTGGCGTGGTGGTGTCCGCCCAAGTGTCGCGGACCGACCGAAACTGAGCGCCTTTCTCGGTGAGCGTGGCCAGGACGTTGAGCAGATCCCGCGTTGAGCGCGCCAGGCGGTCCAACCGCGTGACGACCAGAACGTCGCCTGCTGCGAGTGAGGCGATGGCGCGCTTGAGCTGGGTGCGGTCGGTCTTGGCCCCGGACGCAGTCTCGCTGAACACCTTCTCGCAGCCGGCCGCCGTCAGTTCGGCGACCTGCGCTGCGGCGCTCTGACCGTCGGTCGAAACCCGTGCGTATCCGCAAATCATGAGCCTGATTCTGAGACTATAATCTGAGACACGCAAGCCGCTGATATCGTTAGGGCTGGTCAGCGTCTCTTTTTTCAAGAATTGTGAGCCGCCGCAGAAGCGGCGGGGGCATTCCCATGGCGCGGCGAAGCTTGCTCACGGGCGATGAACGGCGTCGGCTGTTCGAACCTCCGGTCACGGACCGGGAGGTGGCGCGCTGTTACACCTTCTCAGCCGAAGACCTCGATTGGATCGAGGCGCGTCATGGCGCGGCCAATCAGCTGGGCGCCGCGGTGCAGATGGCGCTGCTTCGCCATCCGGGGTTGGGCTGGCGACTTGGCGAGAGCGTACCGCCCGCCGTGCTGCGCTTCCTGGCCGATCAGGTCCACGTCGCTCCCTCGGCGCTGGACGCTTATGCCAAGCGACCGCAAACACGCCTGACCCATGTTCGCCAGCTTCACCATCGATTGGCCTTGCGGCCGTTCAACCGCACCGATCTTCGCCATGCAGTGGAAGTCGCCTGCGCTGCGGCGCGGTCTACCGACAAGGGCGGGCCGATCGTTGAGGCGCTGATCGCGGAGCTGCGCCGGCAACGGATCATTCTGCCTCCGTCCGAGACCCTGGAACGTGTCGGCCTGGCCGGCCGCGCCCAGGCAAGGCGCAAAGCGGCCGACGATCTTCTGGCCTCCATAACGCTGTCGCAGTTCGAACGCATCGACCAACTGCTGATCAACGATCCGGCTTTGCGCAAATCGCCGCTGGCCTGGCTGCGGGAAATTCCGGAATCGCCCAGCGCCGCCAGCATGGCGGGCATCACCGAGCGACTGGCCTATGTCCGTGCAATCGCCATCGATCCGGCGATCACCAGCAGCATCCACGAGCACCGCTTCGAGCAATACGCCCGCGAGGGGGCGGTCGCCCCGGCCTTCCTGCTGAGCGGGTACAGCGTCGGCCGACGCCGCGCGACCGTCGTGGCGCAACTGATCTTCCTGGAAAGCCGCCTGAGCGACGCCGCGGTCGATATGTTCGACAAGATGGTCGGCTCGCTGTTCGCCAAGGGCCGCCGCGGCCGCGAGCGCAAGTACCAGGCTAGCAGCCGCGAGGTCAGCCAGATCATGCGTCTGTTCAGCGGCGTGATCGGCGCCGTTGATCAGGCCCGGGTCGATGGCGGCGACGTTCTCGACCGCATCGACGCCCAGGTCGGTTGGTGGAAGGTGCTGGCCGCCAAGCCGAAGATCGACGCCCTGGCCGCCCTGGCGATCGAGGATCCGCTGATCAGCGCCGCCGACCGCTACGGGGCGCTGCGCCGGTTTGTCCCGACTTTCCTGGAGCACATGCGGTTCAGGGCCGGAACCGGTGGCGCGCCCTTGCTCAAGGCGGTGGACATCCTGCGCGACCTCAACCAGTCCGGCCGAAGGGAGTTGCCCAATGACGCGCCGCTGCCGTTCGCGTCGAAACATTGGAAGGCCCTCGTCAAGCCGGTCGGCGCCCCAATCAACCGGCGGCTCTATGAGACCGCGCTGGCCGCCACGCTGCGCGACCGCCTGAGGTCTGGCGATCTGTGGATCGAGGGCTCGCGAGCCTACAAGCGTTTTGCCGACTATCTGCTGCCCAAGGATGAGGTCGCCGCTGAAGCCGAGACGCTGCCCGTCAACGTTGAGATGGGCGCATATTTGGCCGAACGGGCCGGCCTCCTGGATCAGCGCCTGGCCGCCTTCGCCCGGCGCCTCTCCAAGGATGACCTGGTGGGCGTGACTCTGAAGGGCGAGGAGCTGTCGGTCACGCCGGTCAAGGCCAACACCCCAGTCGAGGCGCGATCGCTGGACCGGGCGATCGACGCACTGCTGCCGCGCGTCCGGATCACCGAACTGCTGCGGGAGATCGACACCCTGACCGGGTTCTCGTCGATGTTCCGCGAGCTGCGGTCGGGCAAGGTCCATGAGAATTCCAGCTGCATCCTCGCCGCGGTTTTGGCCGACGCCACCAATCTGGGCCTGGAGCGCATGGCCAACGCCAGCCAGGGCGTCTCCTACGCCCAACTGGCTTGGACCGAGAGCTGGTATCTGAGCGAGGAGAACTACAGGGCCGCGCTGGCCAGGATCATTGAGGTCCACCACGCCCAGCCGTTCGCGAGGCACTGGGGCGATGGCCAGGCCTCGTCGTCCGACGGACAGTTCTTCAGGTCTGGCCGTCGACGCGGCGGAGCCGGCGAGGTCAACGCCAAGTATGGGCCTGAACCCGGCCTGCGGATCTACACCCACCTGTCGGACATGCACGGCTCGTTCCACACCCGCGTGCTGTCGGCCACCTCGTCGGAGGCGCCCTATGTGCTCGACGGCCTGATCGGTCGTGGGGGCGGCGAGCATTACACCGACACTGGCGGGGCTACAGACCACGTATTCGCCCTTTGTCATTTGCTCGGCTACCGGTTCGTGCCGCGCCTGCGCGATCTGCAGGATCGCCGCCTGGCTATCATCGGCGCTAAGCCGCGTCACAAGATCCTCGAGCCCCTGCTGGGCCGCCCTATCCGGGTCGATGTGATCGAGGAAAATTGGGATGACATCGTCCGGCTGGCCGCGTCAATCAAGGCCGGTTCCGTCGCGCCGTCCGTGATGCTCAAAAAGCTGTCGGCGTTCAAGCGGCAGAACCGGTTGGACATGGCCCTCGCCGAGGTCGGCCGGATCGAGCGGACGTTGTTCACCTTGGACTGGTTGGAGAGCCCCGAGTTACGCCGGCGTTGCCAGGCTGGCCTCAACAAGAGCGAGGCCCGCCATGCGCTGGCCCAGGCGGTGTTCGTTCACAAGCAAGGCCGGATCGCCGATCGCACCCTGCACAACCAGGAGCACCGCGCCTCGGGGCTGAACCTGGTGATCGCCGCCATCGCGCTCTGGAACACATTATATATGCAGCGCGCCGTCGAGCATCTGCGCGAGCAGGAAGTGGCGACGCCCAATGAGCTTCTGGCGCACCTTTCACCGATGAGCTGGGCGCACGTCGGCTTAACGGGCGACTACCTTTGGGCCGACGCCGCGACCGCAGGCGGGTTCAGGCCGCTGAACGACCCGGCCGACCGGCTGTACCGAGCCGCGTAGCCGTATGTTCCTGCTTCGTACTTCTTAGCGTACTTTAGCGCGCAAACCTTGGCCGACGCGGATACTTGGCTTTCGCGACCCGCATTGTCGGCATCCGTCAATCATCGTCTATTCGGCCGGCAACCCGACGGAGTTACCATGCTGCAGTTTGAATTGCTGAAAAACCACGCTGGCATGGTGCTGATCGGCGACTACCTGACGCTTCGGGAGCTCCATACCCTCGTTCACAAAGTCAACGAGGACTCGCCGATGATCCACGACAAAGAAGGGCCGTTTCTCGGCCTGGCTTACGACATACGAAAAGCCTACGAGCAGCAGCGGCGCGTCATTGATCCGCCCGAGCACATCCCCGAGATCGGCCCAAGGTTTGGCGTGGAGATTCTGTGGCCGGTCCTGCTGTTCCAAACCCGATTGCTCCGCCGGGCGCTCGCCTGGGTGCCGCATGGACCCGGCGACCAAGCTCTAGTCTACGCCCTTGAGCACACGGTCCAGACCGCGATCGAGGCAGCCTTTAAGGACCTCGCACCGATGGTCGTCAGCGCGTGGCAAAACCTGGACCCCGTGCAGCCCGAGGCCGACGACCAGCTGGACGCCCGCGGCGCATTGTTCTGCTCCTGGCCTAAAGCGCGCCGGAGGCGAGACTTCGCCAACCTGCTCGAAAGCTTCAGTCCCTTGTACGCCTTTGCCTACGAGGTGAAAGTTGGCAGAGGAGAACGGCTGCTCCTAGACCCGGCTGAGATCGAGCTTTGGCGCGGGGCCGAGTGGCCCGACCCGAAGTGGTAGCGTTCTCAAGGCTTTTTGCGCCCGTAGCGCTGAAGTTCTTGGTTTGTACTTCAAAGCGTGTTCTGGCGAACAAACCTTGAGGTCAGCCCTAGTACCATCAAGCCCAGCGACTCGTGCGGGAGTTTCCAAATCTTCGGTCGAGGGTCTCGGCTATTCGATGCGAATGCGTTCGATCGCATCCTGAGTGATCCCGTCGCGCCGACTATCATAGAGCTTCGTGGTGCGCGGGCTGGAATGGTTCGCCATCTCCTGGGCCAGCTCCAAGGTGCCTTCGTTCAGCAGGAATGTCGTAATCCCGGTGCCTCGGAACGAGTGGTTGCCGATCTTGGCCACGATGCCTGCGGCCACCGCCCTCCTTCGGACCATGGCGTAGGCGTCGTGACGGCTGAGGCGACCATTGCTCAATGCGCCCGATCGGCCCTTGGCGCTCCGAAACAGGGGCGCCTTGGGCTGGTCGCGGTGACCCGCAACGGCCAGGTAAGCGTCCAGATGGTCGAGCAGCTTGTGATGCACCGGCAGTTCGTGAACCTTGCCGCGTTTTTCGTGGAGCCGAACCCATGAACGACCGGCCGTCTGGATCAGGTCCTCGACGTTCATGCCAGTGGCCGCCGACACGCGGGCGAAGCTGTAAGTCATCAGTGCGATTAGCGCCCGGTCGCGCAGGCCGACCGGCGTATCGGCCGGAATGCTGGCGATCAACCGCTTGGCTTCGTCGGCCGCCAAGATCGGCGTCTTGCCACGCTGCACGTCGTGGCTGGGTCCGCGCACCGATGTGGTCGGATTGCTGGCCATCACCCCGGTACGCACGAGCCAGTCAAACAGGCTTCGCAAGCCCGCCAGTCGCAGCTTGACGGTCGGCGCCGAAAACAAGCCCTGACACTCTTCTATATAGGCGGCGATGTGCAGCGGTCGGATGTCGCCCAGGGAGGCTAGACCCGCCACGCCGCGCCAGCCAAGGAAATGCTCGACCGCCCGCATGTAGGCGCTCCGCGTGTTGGCGTTGCGGATCGTGGCGGCGAAGAATTCAAGGAAGCGCTCGCCGGCGTCGTCACTGGTGTCGGCGACGATAGCCGGTACGATGAAAGTCGAGGATGTCGCCATTGAGATGACGGCTTGGTCGTCCGATCGCTCGGACGCGTCGTTTTCGTCCATGATCCGTCCACATCTGGCGGGAGCGCCCTACCCCAATTTCGCAGCGTCATCATCATACATAAAGGACATTATGTACGATGAGAGGTTAGGTTTTTAACGGGGAGCGAAAGGTCAGCGTCCCAGGGAGGCCAGCGGTTCAGCATCACGCCTGTCCACAAGTTGCTGGGGCTCGAACGGCAGGTCGCGCGCCACTGGACCACGGCCTTCCGTTCAGGCGTCATCGGCTTAGATGTCTGAGCGTTGGGGGCCAGGCGCTATGGTCGGCTTTGCGCTGGACGCGGGCCACAAACGGTCTGTGCTGCGCCTGATCCAGGTTCGCGCGGGTCTTTCAACGAAGAAATGCACAGCGAACGCAACAACGAGCGTGAGCATGAGCAGGCAGGCGACCTCCCACCACGCTAGGACGTAGGCGCTCGGCCGCTGAGTCAGAGCGGAGTTGACGCCCTTCCATCCGATCAGGATGGGCATATGCACCAGGTACAGGGCGTAAGAGGCTTCGCCTGCGGCCAGCATCGACGGCCGGGCGACCGCGCGATCGGCGCCCGATTTCGACAGAAGGGCCAGGCTGAGGACCAAGGGTCCAGCCGCAGCAACAACGACCCGCTCGTCCGCTTTGAAGTGCATCAGCAGCAATAGAATGATTGCCGACAGCCAGGCCGCGCCGATCGCCTGGCGCCGAGTGAGCTGCACCCGCTGTCCCAGCCGGTAGAGACCTATCCCATAGAGA
>Ga0209066_10005675_pt1 | contig 13055 bp, 20 predicted proteins | sample All_14_2_FD_187198 | JGI IMG/M metagenome (GOLD analysis project Ga0209066, IMG submission 187198) | Freshwater microbial communities in response to fracking from Pennsylvania, USA - Allegheny Zone_MetaG_DW_15 (SPAdes) (version 2) ...
GGGCCGCCGGAAGCCGAAATGGGCGATGTTCCGGATACACCAACCGATGTCACTGTCCCGGTCCCGCCCGAAGAGATAGCGACGTTGCTGGCACTCGTCACACGACCGTCCGCACCGACGATGATCTGGGGGACATGCGTGCTGTCGCCATAAGTCCCGGCACTAACACCACTCGCGGCCACACTTACGTCGATAGTCCCGGATGTGGTGATGGGGCTCCCGCTGACCGTAATGGACCCGCCCACGCTCCCAACACCCACAGAGGTAACCGTCCCAGACCCCCCGGACGAGATGGCAACGCTACTCGCTCCCGTCACGCGACCGTCTGACCCAACGGTGATCTGCGCAACGTGCGTGCTGTCGCCATAAGTCCCGGCGCTAACCCCGCTGTTCGCAACGCCGATAGAAATGGTCCCAGAACCGGTTACCGGGCTCCCGCTGACCGAAATAGACCCGCCGGGGCTGTTCACCCCAACGGAAGTTACCGTCCCGCTACCCCCAGCCGTAATCACTACATTCTCCACCGCGATTACCTGCCCGTTGGCGTTCGTGGTGATCTTGGCGACGTTGGTACCATTACCAAAAGTCCCTGCGACCCCTGTCGGCTTCCCTTGATATGCCATCAGTACACACTCCATTCCGTTCCGTTGTAGATGAACTGCGCCGATCCGTAGTTCACCGCGATACTATAACTGCCGGCACCGTCTACGGTCCCGGTGGAAGGGCTGACTGTGATAGCATACGTCCCCGCATCGCCCTTTCCATCCTTGACCACAACCATCCTGCCGGTGGAAGGGGTCGCGGGTAGCGTCACTGTAATGGCCCCGCTGACGGTCTGATTGATGATGGCGGCATAGACGGTCGAGCCAACCGTGTACGGCCCGCTTGTTACCACAGCCACGGTTCCGACAAGCGGTTGCACCGGTACCACGTTACCCGCCGCAGTCAGCCGGCCTTTGGTATCCACGGTAAATGTGGGGATGGCGTTCGATGCGCCGTAAGACCCAGCGGAAACCGCCGTTGTGTTAAGATCAAGGGTTATCGACCCGGCGCTTACAATCGGAGAGCCGCTAACGCTCAAGTCCGTGGACGATATTCCTACGGATGTGACGGTCCCGACGCCGCCAGACGCGATAGGTACGTTGGTGACGGATGTCACGCGGCCATCAACCCCGACGGTGACCTGGGCCACTGTGGTGGCATCCCCGTAAGTCCCCGCGCTCACCCCGCTAGGGGCGATCCCCAAGTCTATGGTCCCTGAACTGGTTACGGGGGACCCGCTTACGGTGAGCGCCCCCGAAGGGCTCGCCACACCAACGGAGGTGACCGACCCCCCGGACATGGAATCCGCAATTCGGTAAAGCGCAACGATGACTTCCCGAACGGAAGACTCGTTGGATATATTACGGTCCCCAGACACGAACCCTGCCGACATCACCGCCTCCCGTCCGCCACGCCATTATAGCGGATGCGGCCCAACCGCCAGAAGCTGCCCAGGTCGTCACTCTCGAACCGCAGGGCCATTTGCCGCCCCCGTGCCCGGAGAGTAACGAACGGCGTCAACTTGTTCATAGGGAACGGCCCGTACAGGCGCGGTTCGTCCGAAGGAAAGTCAATCATCTTGACCGTGACGTATACAGTGCCGTTCCTCGGGGATGTGGGGATGCCGAACTTGATGTCCGGGATGATCTGGTCCACATACGTAAATTGATCACCGGAAGCGATATCAAGGTACCCGCTTTCGACAAAGGCGTTGATCGGGAGCCCGCTGTCGTCCTCGCCAACCTCGTGCTGATAGATGTCAGACACCGAAGAAGCCGCAATAGGTGCCCCTAGAACAGACTGATCGATCCATGCCGTTCGGTCGATCTTGCCGTAATCCCAGGTATTCAGCGTGATATTGTACTTCACATAGGAATCACATTCGTCGCTATTCTTGGAAGGATAGAACCACCACACCTCCCCAAAATAGCTGTTGGACCCCGCTGTCACCTTCGACAACTGCACTTCGTTCAGGTTCTGGAACACTTCGTCCCACACCGTGCACGTCAGTTCGGACACCGTGGCGCCATTGAACGCGAAAAACTGCTTCTGCGACATCCAGAACAGATCGTCGCTCACCTGCGCGAAGGCGTGTGGCCCCGCCAGACCGCAGTTTGCCGCGATCTGATTGAACCCATAGATAAACGGCGTGGAGATGTATTTCATCTCCCACAAGCCCAGATCTGTCCAGATGTAAGCGTTCGTGGAGCCCTGAACCCCAGCCACAATATAGTTGCCCGTGGCCAAACGGAACGAGCCGGCCTGGTTAGTCGGCGTAGCAGTCCAGGTATTGTAATCCTCGACATCGGACCACCGGATCAGCAACGGATCGTAGATACCGGCAGTTTCCGCGCCCAAGGCGACCAGGATGCGCGCGGGCATGGACACGAAAATCCCGTTCGCGGTGGTCGGAGCGTTATTGATCACCGTCGCGATGTTGCCTTCCGCCGGCTTCGGCACCCATACATATATCCCGCCGCCCCATCGGTTCGCGATCAGTTGCTCCCCCCAGTTATCGAGGGCCCAGAGCGACACGCTCTGTCGGTAGAACATGTTGGCGCCGATCCCGTAAGGCCCATACCCGTAAGGCCCGGCGCCGTAAGACCCGTTTTCCAGAGCGCTATTCAGGCCGTTCCCGAGCAAGTACCCGAGTCGAACGTCGCCCCCGTTCATGAAGGCGCTGGCTGTCGAGACTGCGGGGTCCGCCTCAATCGTGAACGCATCGAGGCTGACATAGGTGATTATGTACGTACCGGATATGGTGATACCACCGACCGTAACCGGAAGGGCCGGGGAATAGTTATCCCCTGTCCACAACCCATGGGCCGGGGCGGTCACCAGAACGGACGCACTCCCCGCAGTAGTGGAGAATTCGGCAACGGTGCCACCCCCAAACACATTGGATGTTGCAGCGGATGCGACCTCGATATGCCACGCCGCACCGCCGGACGACACGTTGCTTACGGGGTACAGCCCTTGAATGGTGAGGCCGCCCACGTATACCGGGGTAACGATATTGACCCATTCCCCGCTGGCCAACCCGATACCAGCGGCAGCGGGGTCCTGGATTTCGACCGTTGTTGACCCCGCAGAGGTATAAAATTGCGGGGGGTCGTTTGTCACGGCCCGGAATGGGGTGATGTTCTGGGACCCATAGGCAGATTCCAGCCAAAGCTCTTGCTCGGAACCCCCAGCCAGGTAAGTGTTACCGTCGAGATCCGAGAAAGCGTGAAGCTCTCGCGTTGACCCGTACAACGGTCCCACATCCATGGACCGCCAGCCACCGATTTTCTGGACCATCCCGTCCTTGAAACGGATGAACTGCGAAACGGACCACCCGCCTTCATTCAGCGTTTGCGTTTTTTGGGTGTCAACCCCTGCACGGAGGACGAAATCAGTCAAGGGCATGTATTACCCCCTTTTCGGCTCGGCAATCGGGTTCGGTTGCTTCGGTGTCCATGCATCAGCGGACCACTTCTTCCGCAATTCCTCAACATTGGCCGACTTGAACGCGATCTGGTATTGCCCCTCCCAAGAGGCCGCATATTGCGGGTCATTGCCCTGCGCGCCGAAATTGCGCTGGTAACCAGTAACCCAGACCATCGAAGCTGCGATCAGCAGGTCTTTCAGGTGTCGCGTGAGGAAGGTTTCCGTGTTCGTCGGGGACAGCGGGGCCGGGCGCATAGTGCCAATAACCTCTACCCGGTAATCCGCGTCGGGTGGGGGCCCTACCACATAGGTAGATTGATTGATCTGCGCCACGACACGAGGCACCGCGACACCCGCCGAAGAAGGCCAGATGTTATCCAGATATTCCCTTGTCACGAGCGTAAGGGGGTTTCGGACCCCGGCATCCGCGCTCGACGCGCCTGCTGGCGTAATGACGTTCATGCCCTCGACCACCACGAACTCCGAGGGGACAGTGAATGTCCGGCTATTCGAGGTCAGGGTGTTACTGTCGTTCCGGGTGACTGTTTCCAGCAGGTTGAGTTCGCGGTAGATGCGCATCTCCGCGTAATTGATCATGGTCGGAATGACCGCCTGAAAGGCCGCGTCGATAGGATTCACCAAAGCGATATTGGCGACCGTGTTAACGTAATCCTGGTAATCCATGCTCATGCGAACTGTAGCCTTTGCACGAGAAGCGCCATGGCAATGTATGGGATCGCTGGAACATCGTAAAGGGAAACCGCGTTAGCTGCTGCTTTCTGCAAGTCCCTGTTGCGATACTCGATAGGGTACGTAACCGGGTACGAATTCACCTTTGTGGTCACGGAAAGAGTATACACCCTTGTGGTAAGGTTCCAGTTGATACAGGTATCCGGGGCCCCGTCCTTGACCACCGCTGGATAAAGGAGCGGGATCGCCCCCCAGGTGGCTTGGGGGTTCGGAAGTGCGCCGCCCCCCGCAGCAAGGCCGGAATCATAGGCCACGGTGTGATATGTCCACCTTTGATGCGCCGCGTCCAACCCAAAGATTGAATCCAGCGTCGCCAGCACATCCGTGTCCTGTTCCCACCAAGTGGCCAGCGCGACAGGTTCATCGGGCCCTGTGAAGGCTGGGGCCCGGTATCGCTGAATCAGTTTCCACGGATAAGCGAGCGCCATCACAGCGCTCCTAGCACATCCGCGTAAACATAGAAATCCGCCGTGCAAGCCGTGCTGTTCGGCGTCGTGAGGGATAGGTAGAGCGTGCCCTCTGTACGCATCTGATGCGTGACGGCCAGAGTCAGGTCCAGGATAACCGTGCCCGTGGTGAGGCCCGTATAGCTCTGGGACGCAGCTACGATGGCCGTCCCGCCCTTCGACGGGGCCGTATAGATGCCCCCTTGGGCGGCAACCGGGGTCCCGACGACATTTGTGGCAATGATCCGAACCACGTCATAGGAGTACGTCAGCCGGTTGATCGGGATAGCCTGATCAGAGGTCAAGGCCATGTTGGCGCCGATCAGCTTGCCGATGGCTGCGCGCGGGGGTATGCCACTCGAAGCAGCTTCCAACGCCTGCACATCCCCCTGCAAGGTCGAAACATCGCCAGGAAGGGGCGAAAGAGTCCCCTCCGCCGCCAGCACACGGACATCGAGGGCATTGATATCGTTATACGCTGCCAGGAAATTCGCGCGTACCGGAGCGGAATCCAGCGCCGCGCCGCTCGCCGGAACAAGCGGGTTAATCGTGCTAGTCATCGCCATTCCTCCCAAACGTCCTCGGGGATGGTCATGCCGTCCCAAGAATCACTAGGTGCGTGCCCGAGAACCTGTGGGACCGGGTATGGGCTATCCCACATGGTTGGGGCCTCCTTGGTCTGGTCCCAACGATATGGCGCCGCGCCATACCCGCCATCCCAGTAAAGATTCGGCTGATCCCAATACGGAGGGACTTGCGGGTTCGGATAGCGGGGGCGTGGGTCCGATACCGGCACTGGATCTGGGGGCGTGATGATCGGGCGCAGATGCTCGTCAGGCACGTCCATACACCCACGACAAACGCGAAACCGGGTATTCGACAGCCGGAGGCCCCGATATTGGTACTGCCAGCGCAGATCCGCCAGATTATACCGAACACCACAGCGGTCGCATATGCCTGCCGCGTCGGGGTGGTTCGCGTCTACGCGAACATGGGCTCGGTAGTTCCACGCCATCAGCGGTAATACCCTTGCACTTGGATTCCGATCCCGAGCGGTGCGTTTTCAACGTCCTCCTGCGCGGCATCCGTCCAGTCTTTCTGCGCGATAGCTTCCAGCGCGGGGACGATTTCCGGGCGGTAGGACCGCGCCAATTCTGCCGCCAGACCGCTCACAAACGCGGACAAGAACCGATATGGGATATCTGGCTGCTGACCCTCTGCAAACCCGCCGTCCTGAATCTGCAACTCGACATAGAGACGGAGCGTATAGACCTGCTGGGCGTTCGGTGGTTGCCAGAGCGTAATCCGAGGCGAAATTTGCCGGTCGAACCAATACACCGTTGGTAGCCCGGGGGTTACCTTGTTCGGGAACCCGGCGTACTGCGAACGCGAGATACTGGTGATTATCCTGTCCTGGGGAGGGTTATCCCCGGTACGGATATAGGCATCAAGGATATTCGACACATTCTTTGGCAGGTCGTATGTGGCGATCCCCGGGACTAGTACGATGGGTGCCAGTTCAACTTTCCACAGGTTCGGGCCGTTCTGCGTCGTCCACCGCGAAAGCAGCAGGTTGACCGCCATCTTGGCGTCTTCCATATGCTCTTGCGTAATCGCCGTGCGCCGAACGCCAAGCCGCCCATACGCGGTGAGCACAAGCTCGCCGATGGATGGGTTGAAGTCATACGTCCCGGAGGTAGCCATCAGTTGATGTTCGTCCCTTGCAGGTACTCGAAGTACACAGCGCCCCCAGAGATAGAGGACACGTTGACTCGGACGAACTGGTACGGGGCCGTGTACACACGTTCCTTGGTGGCGGTTACCGTCCCATAGGTCGCGTCCGCAATCCACACCGGCACAACGCTGGGGTCGTTCACGTTGTCGAACGTATACTCGACCGTTGCACTCACGGTAACGCCAGCCGGCACGATCAGGGCCGTATTGGCGATGAATGGCGCGATGCGCCAATCCATCGAGATCGGGTTCTGCGCCCCTGTCGTGGAGATCGTTTGGCGGACCCAATTCATTTCCGGAGCCCTTTCAGGGTTTCGGCCAGACGTGCCTGCTTGGCCACCTTCGGGTTGTCCGACTTTTCGGCCTTCTTGATCTTCTTCTCGGGGATTTTCTCCCCTTCCGGAATACCAAGGGACCGGTGGAGACCGCCCTTATTCTTTGTCGCGTCGTCGATCCACCCGCCGTCCTTGCGGCGTTTACGATCCAGCCGGACACGAGGCGAATCCCCCGGAACTCGCTCCGTGGTCACAAACTTCGGGGATTTGTCGAGCCTGCCACCACGAGCCCGCTGTTCACGGGCGGGGGCGAAAGTCGTATCCCCAGAAGCAGCTTCGGCCAAGACTGAAGTGTTGCCCCGTTTGCGGGGGCCACCATCCGGGTTAACCTGTTTGGAGAACTCAACCATGACGGCTTCCTTCCAGTAGCTTGTCCACTTTGCCTTCCAGACGGTCCAACGTGGACTTCAACCCGTCCTCGACGCGAATCAGATCGTTCTTCGTGGCGTAGAACCTCGCCACTTCCAGCCTGTGCGCCTCGTGATCCTCCCGGATCTTCCGGGACTGGACCATGACATCGCGGATAAACCAACCCGCGATGCCAAGGAACAGGGTAATCAGGCTATTCCAGATGTAATTGGCAACATCTTGGGGCACCGTCGTTACCCGCCGAACTGAGGAACACCGAACAGGCCCTCCGCGCCAAGCGCCACATTCGCGGGTTTTGGCGTGACATAAATCTGAGCGCGGGACGTGCCGAGAGTGCCACCGCTGAACACGTAAGTCCCGCGAACGTCGCCCGTGGTGGCCGTTGCAGTCGTAGTATCGCCCGCAACAAAGGTCCCGTTCGTCTGGATGGCATTGTTCCAGACAATAAGGGCGTCACCGATGTTTCCGACGAACAACGGGAACCCGAACACGGAACCGATGCCAGCGGAAACAGTTGCCGGACCGGCGGCAAGCGTCCCAGCAGGGGTGATAGACTGGATGTACTTGAAGGCTTTCTTGCCGACTGCCGTGCCCGCATTCGCGCCGGTGATCGTCTCGACCATCGGGGCGCCGTACACGTCGAACCCGGCAACGGTAAACGTGGCGCCAGAGTCGTCCCCACTGGAAGTCAGCGTCACGTTCCGGGCGATCATATTGGCCGGGTTATACAGGTTGATCGTACCATCCTGGCCCATGGACAGCGGGGTAGCCGCGCCGTCGATAGCGAGAAGGCCCGTGACCGTCGCGCCGGTGTTAAGATTGCGCACCGACTGATTGACGGTGATGCCGGACCCCGAAGAGGAAACGAGGGTCATCGGCGTGCCCGCAGTCTGAACTGCTGCGGCGGCGATCACGGCGGCGCCGGTCGCCACAGGAACAACGTCAATAACGGGGATCTGGGTCACACCATACCAACCGTAAGCCTTGCTTGCGGCGGCGGAGCCCGGATAGTACGGGCGGCGGGGGTCCATCAGACCGATGCCCTGGTCAAACAGGGACGAACCGCGCTGGGGGTTCGTGTCACCGTAGGTCGCTTGACCGAAAATGGCCAGCGGGCCGGTCCAAGCAGAAATCGCCATTGTCGTCTCCAATCAGGCGGAGGTTGAGCAGTTCGCCTATATTAACTGCGCTGCTCATGTTTGACCAGAAAATCTTGACAAGTCGCCACCGGCGAGCCTGTAACAAAAAAGGGCGCCCGAAGGCGCCCTTTTCTCTGGGAGAGTTTGGCATCCGATTAGTTGGTCGGGGCCGAACCGTAAATCGGTCGCCAATCGTTGTACGAGAAGGAGTAACGTTCGGTAGCAAGGCACAGCAAGTTCTGGGTCGTGAAGTCCACGTCCATGGAACTTTCGTACTTCCGACGCTCGTAGTGGATAAGGCCCTTCTTGTCCGTCTTGACGAACCAAGCAGCGCCATTGGTCAGGAAGTGGTTGACGATGTAACCGTCCGGGAGGCCGCCAGCGACCGAGTGGATGGCATTAACGTCGTTGTCCCCAGTACCCGGGCGAAGCTCGGTCTTGGTCAGGCGAACCGCGACCGGTTCAAGCGCCGGGGGAACGATCAGCTTGCGCGGCTTGGCCGAGATAAGCAGACCGGCGTTGTCGCGGAAGGTCGAACCGATGACCACCTGAGCATTGATCAGGGACGATTCGTTCAGGTCAACCTGCACCGTCGGCGTATTGGCAATGGTCTGACCGTCGATGGGGTGCGCGGTGCTGAACAAGGCCACCCCGTCGCCACCAACGCGCGGGTCGTAGACCCAACCGCTGTTGAGGACGTTTGCCGCGTAAATCTCCTTGGCCTGCGCGAAGGATTCGTTCAGGTTCAGGACCGACGGGTTGAACTGCGACTTGTACAGGTTGTCCTCAATCGCCCGACGGGTCACAGCGAAACCAAGGGCGATTTCGATGTGCTCCGCAGTGTAGAGGAACCGTTCACCGGCGTTGTTGTCGAAAGACGCAGCCGCGCCTTCTGCCTTAAGCTGCGGGAGGCCAAGGAAGCGCATCGAGGTCGTGCGCTCGAAAGCCATCTTCGACTGATAAGTGTCGAAGATCTTGTCCCATTCCTTCGGCAGCATGTCGTACTTACCGGTGACGGCAAACAGACCCGGAAGGAGTTCGTTTTTGATGGCACTAAGATTAACAGCCATTTGTCATCTCCCTCCGTTACAGGCCAGCAAGCTGCTTGTAGGACTGGTTGTTGAACACGACTTCGACGATGTTATACGCCGAAGTAGTATCCGTACCCGGGCCCACACCAGCCTTGACACCGACCATGCGGAAGGGAAGCGTGGCCGTGGTCGGCGTACCGACATCGTTGATCGACGCGGTGGACAGACCAGTGGCCGTGTTACCCGTGCCAGCAGTGAACTGCAAGTTCGCGCCAATATCCGCCAGCGTAAGCGGGCCGAGAGTCGCCTGGACCTGGAACACAACGTTCGGATCAGTGATCAGGAACGCGGTCACATCCGAAGTGGCGCCCGAACCGGGCCAGTACGGGCTATACTGCGGGTAGCCGGTGACGGCGCTCTGGTACACGCAACCCCAGAAAATGCCGAAAACAACCCCGGTGCCAGGGGTGGTCTTGGCGATATACCCGGTATTGAGTTGGTTGACGACATCGCCCTTGAAAATAGCCGTCGAGTAATTGGACGCCACAAGGGAAGTCGAAAGCTGGTCATTCCAAGCGGCGCCATCGACACGCCGCACCGGAGTGAACCCGAAAGGCGCGTTGGTATTCGCCATGGTCGGTTCCTGTCGGTAGGACGATCTTGCAAGCGCTGCTTGATCTATGAGGCCGAGTTAAGCGCGTGATAACTCGTTACGGTATTAAGATCACGGGTGTGGGCCTATGTCAAATAAAAAAGCCGGGTATTACCCCGGCTTTTCGCTTCTCTGAGACCCTTTACTCGGGGATTTCATCGTACGTCACGGCAACTCTCGCCCCGACACGCGGGGCAGTGCCTTCCGGGGTCTGGCCCATCCGGGCCTTCTGCGCCAGGACCGGCGCCCGAGCGGCTTCGATGTTCTCCTGTTCCGCCTCTTCGGTCAGATACGATGGCCGCTCCATAAGGATCAAACCGTCGCGACGGATCGCCCCCTTGTACCCCTCGGGCATCATGTGCGGGAGGCGGGAGGCGTCCACGGGTTTCCAATGGTTCTCTTGGAGGCCCATCATGTATGCGGGGTTCTCCTGACCGTAAACGTTCTCACGTTTCCACTCGTAGGACGTGCCCGGCGGGATCAAAGCCGGGTCGATGTGGTACGCATCGACAAAGGACTTCCGTTTACGCTGCAAACGCTCTTCGCCGTCTCGGGGGCCGACGCGGACTTCATGAACCGGTGTGCGTGCCATTCGTATGCTCCTTAGAACAAGGTTTCCATGTCGCCACGACGAACGGCTTCGTCATGGGCCTTGATATAGTCTTTCAGGGGGATTCCCATGTCCCGTGCCGCTTGCGCGTAGCGGGCGGGGATCGTCCGCTTGGCGTCCCCTGTCCGTTTCGGCAGGGTTGCGCCGCGCGACGGGGGCGCGCTCGGAACGGGCGCGCTTGGCGTTGTGGTCTTTTTCACGGGTTCTGCCGCAGTCCGATACCCTGTCTGCTGTTCGATAAACTCGAAATAGGCGTCCGAATCCTGTTCAAGCCCGTTACTGATCGCGGCAAAATGGGATGCCTCAACCTTTTTCGCCAATGCCTGGTTCGACAGGACCTCGGGGTGGGCCTCGATCCAGTTGCGCTGGCGGGGGGTCAGCCCCTGCGGGGGGATCTGCTGTGGAGCCACCGGACGCTGGGAAAGTTGGGCTTTGTGCTCCTGAATCCGCGAAATGAGGGCGACCCCTTCCGCCATTTTCTCCTGGAGGTCCAGCCCCTTGCGGTAATCGCCCTCTTCAAAAGCGATGCGGGCTTGTTCCTTGAGCCGCGCCACTTCCGCCTTGGCCCCGCTGATTGCCTGCTCCACGGCAAGGGTCTGCGCGGAATCGGCCTGGGTCTTGTACCCCTGCGCCTCCTGCTCCCGTGCCAAGGCTCTGGCTTCCGCAGCTTTCCGCGCGGCCTCTTCCGCCGCCCGCTGCTTCCGCAGTTCCTCGACCTGCCGTTTCAGATTATCTGCGCCCTCGAGCGCATCTTCCGAGATAAGCGGATCGTCGGACGCTTTTTCCGGCTTCGCCGTCTTCTCTACCGGCTCTGAGGCTTCGGGCTCGTCGTCAACAATCTCGATGTCGTCAATATCTTCGTCAGTCACACTTGGTCTCCTTTACGGCCTTTATCGCCTTCTCAAGGAATTCTTTCCGAAACCTTGTGACGATACAGCGTTCATACGCGCGCCCATACTCCTGAACAGTCTTCTCCGCTAGCGGGAGAAATTCAGGGTCCAACCCGCAGGCTTTCGAGAAAAGGCTTAGGTTGACTTCCGGGCTCCCCCGACCCAAAGCCCTCTGCTCGTAAGCCAAAGACAGGATGTTCTCCAATTGGAGGGCCGCTTGCTTCATCGGATTATGTCCGGCGAAGTGATCCGCAGGCGGACGTGAGAATCTTCCAGCAGGCGGCAATGCACCCCATTGATTTCCAGCGGGAAACCGTCAGAAAACCGATACGTGATCCAGTCCCCGACGGACACATTCTGGCCGTGGAACTGAACTCGGTCGTCATCCACGAACGCCATGGGGCCTTTCTTGACGACAAGACCGACCTTCCCTTGGTATTCGTCTTCCTTGCGGGTGGTATCCGAAAGGATGATCCCGCTACGGGTCTTTTCCGGGCGCACATAGGTGACGACAAGGACCTGGTTGTGGAACACGTCCACATTACCAAGGTCTCCGATCTTCGCCAAAGCCTCTTCCCTGGGGTCTACTTCGTGCAGCATAGTCAGCGCGACCATGTTATTCTCCGTTAAGTTCGTCTACAACCTGCTGCGCCCACACACCGACGTGTTTCAACGCAGTAATTTGCCCGCAGAGGTACTTGTATTTCGCGTAATCCTCGGGCGCACCAGACATAACGCCGTTGCTCAGCTCTTCAAGACGATTTTCGATAATCTCGAACAACCGTCGAAGGAATTCACTTTGATAGCTCAATGCAAACTCTCCCCCTCGGCTTCAAAGAAGTCGCTCAAGAGAAAAGTTGCGTGGGTGACATCGCCGTAAGGCTCGTCGAATTCAATTATGGCGGCCTGTTCGTCGCCCCATTCCGTGATTTCGATGATAGTCCCTTGAACGCATATGTCGTCCAGAAACACACGATCCCCTACCTGCGGGGCATCAGGCTCCGTCTCCATACTCTCCCCCCTGCTTCTCATCCGCAATGCACTGCCCAAGACGAGCCAGCGCTTCGGCGGGTATGTATTTCAGTACTGCGCCACCTTTGTACCACACAACAATGGCGAAGTGCTCAACTTCCAGACCTTCGATGGACATGATGTCCGTAACTACGGACTGGAAAGCCCCGTTCGGTAATGAACGGGGCTTCGCGGGTAACCTGCTAACGCTTGCGGGCATAATGTTTCGCCTGATTCAAGCGCCCCTCTCCGCTATCCGTACCAGCGTTCCCGTTGGGGCCCGCGACCGCCCCGCCCGTGTTCTTTTCGGAGCCGAACAGTTTCTTCGCCATGCCGATGCCCAGCGGGACGGCTTTCAGGACCTCACTGGCGTCACCGCCGAACTTCTTGCCTGTGCGCCCACCATCCTTGCGGCCCATGAGCTTTTTCCGGGTCGATTCCGGGATGGTATCCGGGTCCAGCGATTTCGTTTCCGGGGTTTCCTTGTTCTGCGGGTGCCCCACCGGGTAGTTGGTCTTGCCGCCCCAGGCGCGCTTGGCCCGCCCGCCACACTTCCGTTCAGATGGCTTCAAGTTCAGGTTGGGGACCGGCCCCTCTTCCTTGAACGCCTTGAAGTA
>Ga0209066_10005677_pt1 | contig 13052 bp, 11 predicted proteins | sample All_14_2_FD_187198 | JGI IMG/M metagenome (GOLD analysis project Ga0209066, IMG submission 187198) | Freshwater microbial communities in response to fracking from Pennsylvania, USA - Allegheny Zone_MetaG_DW_15 (SPAdes) (version 2) ...
GGTAATGTATGAATTCTAAAAAGATAGTTGTCGTTCAAAATCGTCCAACCCAGTTTGATGTACCGTTGTATGCACTAGCCCACCGAAATTCGGATTTTGACTTAACTGTTTTCTACACTGAGGTTTCGACTGCTGATGACGCTGCTATTGACCAAGAGATCAATATTCCACCACAGTGGGACCACCTTCTTGGTCTAGATTATGATCACGTTTTTGAAAGCACTGCTTTTCGGCTCTGGCGCGGGATCATAGCGCTCCATCCACAGCATGTCGTGATTTGTGGCTGGTATCCCCGATCGCAGGCATTGCTTGCTCTGCTATTGCGCCTGAGCGGTATCCGCATTGGAGTGCGAAGCGATAACACTTTGGAGCACACAAATCTTTCGGGTTTTTACGGTTGGTTGAAGCGAAGCGTTATGTTTGTCTGGTTGGGGTTGTTTCACGCTTGGCATCCTGTGGGTACGCTGGCGCGTGCTTATGTGCAAAAACTCTCTGCGATTCAGCGACCTGTTTATTATTTTCCATACGCGATAGATGTTGATTGGTTTACCGAGAATGCGGCACGCCATCACGTACAGCGGTCAGAGTTGCGTAGTCAATTGGGTTTGGCTGCCGATGACTATGTTGTACTTGGGGTTATGAAATGGGCCACGAGAGAGGATCCGCTCACCCTTGTTGAAGCGCTGCTGGGAGCTGCGATTAAATTACCCAACATAAAATTGTTGTTGGTGGGTGATGGTCCACTTAAACCTGAGGTTATGCAACGATTCGCCGAATCAACAGGGAGACTCGTAGCGCCTGGCTACGCCAAGTATTCAGAGCTACCGATGTACTATGCGATTGCTGATATTTTCGTGCATCCTGCCCGTTCTGAACCCTATGGGGTATCTGTGCAGGAGGCAATGGCATGTGGATTGCCCGTGATTGTCTCGGACAAAGTTGGTGCAGCTGCAGAGTTTTTAGAGCTGGGCAGTAATGGTGATATTTTCCCCGCTGGGAATGTACTTGATTTGACATCCCTTCTTATCACTTGGGCCAAAAAAACGCCCGATGGATCCATACAAGATGCAGCATTGCGCAAGGCTCGAGACTGGTCATATGCCCTGACACTGAATGAGTGGAAGCGATGCTTGGATGCCAGAAGATGAAGCGAGTTGCCTTGGTCGTCCCTTCCCTCGTCAAAGGCGGCGGTGTCCCTTCAGTTGCCCGTTTTGTAAAGGACACTGCATTTCGTTCCGGCCGCTACGAATTGAAGTTGATTTCCCTGTGCATGGCCAGTAGCGAGCCTTCCAGCCTGCTGCTGCGTCAACCCTCCACTTGGCTGCGCGGCGCCGGTTCCACCACTGGAGAGTGGGACGGGCTTCCCTTTATCCATGTGGGGGCGAATCTGGGTGAGTTGGAGTTCCAGCGGTATCGACCACGCAAGGTGCTTACCCAATTGCTGGCCGACTGTGATGTGGTCCAGGTGGTCTGCGGTTCACCGGCCTGGGCCAATGCGGTCGTCGGGCTTGGCAAGCCGGTCGCGTTGCAGGTGGCTACCCGGGCCAGGGTCGAACGCCGCCAGCGCGATGCGAATCCGCGGAGTCTGGGGGCTTGGTGGCGCAAGGCAATGACCGAAATCACCGACCGGTTGGATGACCGGGCCTTGCGTCGGGTCGATGCCGTACAGGTCGAAAACCCCTGGATGCTTGAATACGCCCGCAATTTAAATGCCGGTCGCAACGTCGATATTCGGTATGCGCCGCCTGGAATCGATGCAACCTTGTTCTGCCCACTGCCTCTTCGCGATCTGACCGGCTCTCCCTCCATCCTCAGTGTGGGGCGTTTTGAAGATCCCCGAAAGAATATCGGGTTGTTGGTCTCCGCCTATGCGCTCCTGCCGGATGCAGTGCGCAGCCGCGTCCGCCTGGTTCTGGCCGGTTCCTCCGCTCCTCCCGATTCCTTCTGGACCAAGGCGGATTCTCTGGGTGTCCGCGACAGGGTGCAGTATGTCGCCTCGCCGTCGCGGCAGGAACTGATCCGCCTCTACCAGGAGGCGAGCGTGTTTGCCTTGCCTTCCGATGAAGAGGGATTTGGAATGGTCATCCTCGAAGCCATGGCTTGCGGGGTGCCGGTTGTCTCCACCCGCAGCGGCGGCCCGGATGGCATTATCACCGACGGAGAAGATGGGTTCCTGACCCCGCTAGACGATGCGACAGTAATGGCGAGTCGCCTGCAAACTCTTCTGGAAAATCCATCGCTCAACATCGCGATGGGCCACAAGGCCCGCACAACGATTGAAGCCAGGTACGACGAGCGGGTCGCCGGCGCGGTGTTCGTGGAGATGTGGGATCGGCTAATTGGACAATAATTGGGAGAGAACGTAGAAATTACATGTCAAGAAGAAACTTTCTTTTTGAAATCAATGCAATTTTTCAGTCCAGTCCTCTGGCCTGGGTTTTGTTTTACAACCTGTGAAAATGCCTGACTCATTGTCCTGCCTTCATGTTGTTGCTTCCCTTCACCCACGCGCCGGTGGGCCTTCACGCACGGTCGTGCAACTCGCCGACTCGCTTGCCGGTGTGAGCGGGATGGGCGTCACGCTGCTCAGTCAGGGCATGCCAAACGAGCCGGTTGTTCGGCCGAAGGTAAAAGGAGTTGATTGTCGTGTGCGCGAAGCCATCTTGCGGCAGGCCTTGCGGCTGGGGCTGCCCGTTCGTGCCGAACTGACGCGAATCGGCAGGCAGAAGCCACCGTCCTTGATCCACAGCAACGGCATATGGCTGCCGGTCAACCATTGGGCGTCGAGTGCTGCCCGCCAGCTTGGAGTACCACTGGTTATCCAGCCTCACGGTATGCTGGAGCCGTGGTCCATGGACCACAAAGCACTTAAGAAACGTCTGGCTATGGCCTTGTTTCAACGGCGGGACCTCGAGGCCGCAAAGGTGCTTGTGGCGACCTCTGATGAGGAGTATCGGAACATTCGCAATCTGGGATTTACCCAACCTATTGCCATCATCCCAAACGGAATTGAGCTTGAGCAAGAGGATAGTGGTAGTACGCAGCCCGTGCGCAATGCAGAGCTGCGAACGGTGCTTTTCCTATCTCGGGTGCATCAGGTGAAAGGCCTGATCAATCTCGTCCATGCCTGGGCGCATGTGCAGCCTGCGCGGTGGCGGTTGCAGATCGCCGGCCCCGACGAAGGCGGGCATCTCGCAGAGGTGATGCATGAGGCGAGAAAGGCCGGCATTGAAGCGTGTTTCGACTACATTGGCGAGGTCGATGGAGCAACAAAAGCCACCGTCTACCGGAACGCGGACCTGTTCGTGCTCCCGACCTTCTCCGAAAACTTCGGCGTGGTCGTGGCGGAAGCCTTGAGCCATGGCCTGCCGGTGATCACGACCCGTGGCGCTCCGTGGGCAGACCTGGAAACTTATCGCTGCGGCTGGTGGATCGATATCGGCGCTGGTCCGCTGGCAACCGCTTTACGGCAGGCCATGGCCCTGAGCGATGACGAGCGCCGGGCAATGGGTGAGCGCGGGCGGGCGTATGTGCAGCGCTATAATTGGGCCGACATCGCGCGCCAGATGGCCGATGTCTATCTATGGGTGCTGGGGCAGGGACCACAGCCGGATTGCATTCACCTGAATTGAGCCGGGCAATGATCAAAACACCTCGCATCCATTATCTCTCGTTTGCCAACAGACTCGACCGCAGCGGGTGGCAGGTTGCCTGGTTGTTGCCCTACCGACTTTGCATGCTTTGGAGTATTTGTTCCACAGGCTGCTATCTTGAAGAAGGTGCCTTCTTGTGAGCTCTTGAATTCGATGAAGGCGAATGCTTTGGGAACTGAGAATATCACTAATGCTGTAGTGGCCTGTGAGGTGGAGAAGGAGATTTGTCCTAACGCTGGCAAGGATATTTGTCTAATTAATACCATGGCATTACCATGTGAAATAATAATCCAAGGAGGTAGATGTGTACATTCTAGGGATCAACGCCTATCATGGTGATTCTTCTGCTTGTTTGCTCGAAGACGGGCAACTTATAGCAGCTGCTGAAGAAGAACGGTTTCGTCGTTTGAAGCATTGGGCTGGTTTCCCGTCTGAGTCCATTAAATACTGTTTGGCTGAGGCAAATATTGAACTGTCAGTTGTTGAACATATTGCAATTAATCAGGATTCTAAAGCAAATATCTTGAAGAAGATCGGTTATACACTAGTCAGACGTCCTGACCTGAGCTTTGTGATGGATCGTATACGGAACAGGCGAGATCGAACTAATTTAATAGATGAGTTGGCAAGATCTGTAGCAGGTCAATTTGCTGGAATCATCCATAAAGTCGAGCACCACTTGGCTCATCTTTCTTCGGCCTTTCATGTTTCTCCTTTTCATGAAGCTGTGGTTGTGTCTGTCGATGGATTTGGTGATTTTGCAAGTGCCGGGTGGGGTGTGGGTTGTGGGACGGATATTGCGATTGACGACAAGGTTTATTTCCCGCATTCCCTTGGTATTTTTTACCAGGCGATGACGCAGTGGCTGGGCTTCCCTCATTACGGTGACGAATATAAGATTATGGGTTTGGCGCCGTATGGTCAACCAAACTTCATGTCTGAGATGCGAAAGATCGTCCATCTGACTGGGGACGGTCGCTTTAAGCTGAATCTTGACTATTTCCGTCATCAAAAGGAAAAGGTCGAATATGAGTGGGATAACGGAGAGCCGAAGGTAGGAGGGCTGTTCTCGGATCTCTTGGTTGATTTACTTGGCCCTGTACGGCAGAAGGGCGAGGAACTGAATCAACGCCACAAAGACATCGCACGGTCAGTGCAGGCAATGTATGAAGAGGCGTTTTTCCTTCTTTTGAATACGCTGCATAATCACCATGACAGTGAGAATCTGTGCCTTGCAGGTGGATGTGCTATGAACTCGGTGGCTAACGGCAAGGTGCTTCGCAATACACCCTTCAAGAAAGTCTATATCCAGTCCGCCGCCGGTGATGCAGGCGGTGCTATTGGCGCGGCCTATGTTGTGTGGCACAAGATGGGAGGTTCGCGCGGCTTTGTGATGGATCATGCTTACTGGGGGCCACAATTTAACGATGAGGAATTTCAAATTTTGCTCGATCTAAATTCTGATTCATTAAAAAAACAAAAGTGCGTGATCGAGCATATGGGGAGTCAAAAATTATTGTGTGAATGGACAGCCGAACGCATAGCAGAGGGAAAAGTTATCGGATGGTTTCAGGGAAGAATGGAGTGGGGCCCTCGAGCATTGGGAAATCGCTCCATACTTTGTGATCCCCGCCGAGCTGATATGAAGGATATTTTGAATCTTAAGATCAAACGTCGAGAATCTTTTCGCCCGTTTGCTCCTTCCATCTTGCGTGAAGCAGTACCTGATTGGTTTGAACAGGATGACGAAGTGCCATTTATGATGCAAGTTTATCCAATTCGGGAAGAAAAAAGATCATCTATTCCTGCAGTCACACATGTGGATGGCTCAGGTCGTTTACAAACAGTAAGAGCTGAAACCAATCCTCGTTATTATATGTTAATCCAAAAATTTAGTGAGAAAACCGGTGTTCCAATTGTATTGAATACGTCCTTTAATGAAAACGAGCCGGTAGTATGCAAGCCAGAGGAGGCGTTGGATTGCTTTTTGCGCACCAAGATGGATGTATTGGTACTCGGAAATTGGATAATTGAAAGAACGGAATAAAGCAAAGGATACTCTAGCAGATCGTTTTGGGTGTTAGTAAATAAAAAATTCAGCCCAACGACTTGCTATGATCAGAAAAGTTGGTATTGCCGTTTTTCTTCAAGACCTAAATATGCAGTTTTAAAAAAAGTCATGTCTAGGACAAAAATTTCGATTATTACCCCAGTATTCAACCGGGGGGATACGGTCGCCCAGGCGCTCGATTCTGTTTTTGTACAGACACATCAGGACCTGGAATCCATAGTGGTGGATGGTGGGTCGACAGATGGCACACTTGCGGTGCTGGAAGGCTATCGCTCTCGTATTTCAAACCTGATCAGCGAACCCGACAACGGCATCTACGACGCCATGAACAAGGGAATCCGGCTGGCCACCGGCGACGTCATCGGCACCCTCAACGCCGACGACTTCTACACCACCCCCGACGTCCTGGCCAGGGTGGCGGCGGTGTTCGAGAACCCGGCGGTGATGAGTTGTTACGGCGATCTGGAGTATGTGCGAGAGACGAAGGTCGGGAATGTCTGTGATTCTCCAGCGGGTTTTGCGGTGGTGCGGCACTGGCAATCGGGGGCATTCAAACGGGACAAATTCAAATGGGGCTGGATGCCGCCGCATCCGACCTTTTTCGTGCGCCGAAGCGTGTATGAGCGGTTCGGACTTTTTCGCATCGACATGGGGTCGGCGGCCGACTATGAACTGATGCTCCGCTTGCTGTTCCGGCACCGGATCACAGCGGCATATATCCCCGAGGTGCTGGTGCGGATGCGGGCCGGCGGGGTGAGCAACGCGACCCTGGCCAACCGCCTGCGGGCCAACCGCATGGACAGGTTGGCTTGGGCGGTCAATGGCCTTGTCCCGTACCCGTGGACGCTGATGCTGAAGCCGCTGCGGAAGCTGCCGCAGTTTTTGGGGTTGGGAAAAGGATGAGATTTCTCGCTGGCGCCTCGACCTGCCTTCTCTGTCATCGCGACCATCCCCCGCTGTCAGCTCGACCCACCCCCGCTGTCATCTCGACCATAGGGAGAGATCTCATGCAGCCGTCATCCGCCTCAAGAAAGGCATCCTCGGCAATATGAGATTTCTCGCTGCGCTTCGAAATGACAGCGGGGGAGGCATCTTGGCTTTCGCCCTGGCGGGAACAATGAGATTTCTCGCTTCGCTTCGAAATGACAGGGGGGGAAGTCGAAATGACAAAGGGAAAAAACGAAATGACAGGTGGGAAAAACGAAATGACAAGCTCTCCCCTTTTCTTTTGGAAAAACTATCATTGCTGCAGTTGTTTAGTATAGATTTTGCCTATATAATCGGATATTTTTCGATTATCTAGGCAAAAATGGACAAAGAGCATGATACGGGAGTATAAACTGGAACAGTTTGGTGCCGTACCGTTCAGTCATGGGACGTTGATGCTTCTGCTGAAGGGTTACCAGCGTCCGAATGACAAGATCGCCGAATGGATGAGGCGCGGCGACCTGGTACCGCTCAAGCGAGGGCTGTATGTGGTCGGGCCGACCTGGCGCAAGGGCGAGTTGTCCTTGCCGCTGGTGGCCAACCGACTGTACGGACCGTCCTGCGTTTCGCTGGATTACGCCCTGTTCTGGCATGGCCTGATCCCCGAGCGGGTGTACGAGGTGACATCGGTGTGCATGCGTCGCAGCCGGGTATTTGACAACGCGTTGGGTCGGTTTTCCTATGTGACGGTGCCGCAAAGCCTGTTTCCCGTGGGTATGCGGCAGGAACAGGCGTCGGAACGTGAGACCTTTCTGATTGCCGGCCCTGAAAAGGCCCTGTGCGACAAGGTACTGCAGACTCGAAACCTGCGAGCCCGAAGCCGTGGCGCCATGCAGGTATTTTTGTTCGAAGACCTGCGCGTGGATGAAGAGACGTTGGCCGGACTGGATTTGGCGGTGGTGGCGCACTATGCCGAATCCGGTCACAAGGCGCGCCAGATGCAGGCCCTGATGCAGGTGCTGGAGGGAGCCCGGTGAAGGTGATTGAGCAGATGCTGTCGCGTTATGCCAGGGAGGAGGGCCACCATGCGCTGCGGGAAGTGATGCAGGAGATTGCCCTGGCCGGCTTGCAACGGGCGGGATTTTTTGACAAGGCCGCGTTGTATGGTGGCACCTGTTTGCGAATTTTCTACGGATTGCCCCGCTTTTCCGAGGATCTGGATTTTTCGCTGTTGACCACGGATGTCGATTTCTCTCTGGAGCCTTACTTCAAGGCGCTTCGGGAGGAGTTTGCCGCCTTTGGTATCGAGGTGGAGATTACTCAGCGACTCAAGTCGGTACAATCGGCGGTGGTGTCTGCTTTTCTCAAAAAAGGCACCAGTCTGGACGATGTCAAAGTGACTGGGCAGCGCACGCTGAAAATCAAGTTTGAGGTGGATACTGACCCTCCCGGTGGGTTTGCGACGGAAGAAAAGCTGCTGGTTCAGCCCTATTCATTTTATGTGAAGTGCTATACACTGCCGGACTTGTATGGGGGCAAAATGCACGCCTTGCTCTTTCGTCGCTGGAAAAACCGGGTGAAGGGGCGCGACTGGTTCGATTTTGAATGGTATGTGCAAAACTCTACGCCGCTGAACCTCAGGCATCTCGAGGAGCGAGCCCGGCAAAGTGGTGACTGGCAGGCCGGTGAGTTGACGCAGGATGATTTTTTCCAGCTGCTGGGAGAGCGCATTCTATCGCTGGATGTGAGCCTGGCCAAAAGAGATGTGCAGCCAATTGTACGGTCGCCTGAGGCCTTGGATATCTGGTCGTTGTCATATTTCCAGGATTTGGCCGGCAAGGTGGTTTTTGTCTGATAATGTTTTGCAGATAAAGTCGACAACTCGATCGGCCAACCCCCGCTGTCATCTCGACCTACCCCCACTGTCATCGCGACCGCAAGGGAGAGATCTCATGCAGCCATCATCCGCCTCAAGAAAGGCATCCTCGACAACACGAGATTTCTCGCTGCGCTTCGAAATGACAGTGGGGGTGGGGGCATGGCGTTTGCCCTATCGGGAAGGATGAGATTTCTCGCTTCGCTTCGAAATGACAGCGGGGGCGGAATCATGACCTTTGCCCTACCGGGAATAGCGGGATTTCTGGCTGGCGCCTCGACCTACCCCCGCTGTCATCTCGACCTGCCCCCGCTGTCATCTCGACCGCAGGGAGAGATCTCATGCAGCCATCATCCGCCCCAAGAAAGGCAATCTCGGCAACACGAGATTTCTCGCTTCGCTTCGAAATGACAGCGGGGGCGGAAGCATGACCTTTGCCCTACCGGGAATGATAAGATTTCTCGCTTCGCTTCGAAATGACAGCGGGGGCGGAATCATGACCTTTGCCCTACCGGGAATAGCGGGATTTCTGGCTGGCGCCTCGACCTGCCCCCGCTGTCATCTCGACTTGCCCCCGCTGTCATCTCGACCGCAGGGAGAGATCTCATGCAGCCATCATCCGCCCCTGGAAAGGCATCCTCGGCAACACGAGATTTCTCGCTTCGCCTCGAAATGACAGCGGGGACGGAATCATGACCTTTGCCCTACCGGGAATGATGAGATTTCCCGCTTCGCTCCAAATGACAGAATTTGTACTCGAAGTGACAACGATTTTGCTTGCAATAACAGGTTGCAACGTTGAATCTACTGCAGTGCCTTCACCGGATATTATTGGATCCAATTAAATGTAGTGGGCGATTCAAATGAAATCGAAGATCAGAGAAAAGACCACGACCCTGCTGCTGAGCGACAGTGTGGCGATGTTGTCGTCGTTTATCATTGCCCTCCTCCTTGGACATCAGGCGCACTTTACCCTTGACCTCGTTTTTGCCCATCGCTGGGGCTTCGCGACGCTGTTGATTCCCACGATACTGATTTTATTCATCTGTGACGAATATGCCCTGCACAAGATCCAGCGACGATTCAGCCAGCAGGTATTGATCATCGGTTTCGGGTTGTTGCTCAGCTCGATTCTGTCGACCCTGTTATTCTTCTTTTTCCGCGATCCGGTGCCGCGTGCGGTATTTCTGATCTTTTTCCCCAGCGCCTTCGCCCTTATCGTCTACTTCCGCAAAATCATCAATCAGCGCACGCTGGCCTCGACCCAGTGGCGGACCCTGATCGTCGGTGACGGCAAAAAAAGCCTGGATGTGACGCAATCGATCCGATCCAGCATCTATCTGCACACCGAAGTCGTCGGCTATGTATCGACGGGAAACGGCAGCCAGGCCGAGGGGCAGCTGCCGCGCCTGGGAGGGATCGACGACCTGGTGACGATTGCCAGGGAACTGGCTGTTGATGAGGTTGTCGTCGCCGTCACTTCCTATGATGATCATCTGGCCAAACTGCTGCTGGAATGCTTGCGCAGCAAGATCAAGGTTTCGGAATTCAGAAGGGTCATCGAGGAGATCAACGGCAAGGTGCCGATCGATCACATCAATGACTATTGGTTCCTGAATGAGATCGATTTCTCGAACAAGCGCTATTTCTGGTGCCTGAAACGGACCGCCGATATTGCGGTCTCCTGTATCGGTCTCTGTCTGGCGTTGCCGCTGTTTCCCTGTCTTGCCCTGCTGATCAAGCTCGATTCGCGGGGGCCGATATTTTACAGCCAGCTGCGGGCCGGCCGGGAGAACGTTCCGTTCCGGGCCTGGAAGCTGCGGACGATGGTGGATGGCGCCGATCGCAACAACGTCCACTGGACCACGAACAATGACAGCCGCATCACCCGGGTGGGCCGGATCGTGCGCAAGACCCGGCTGGATGAGGTGCCGCAACTGTGGAACATCCTCAGGGGCGAGATGACCCTGATCGGGCCGCGGCCGGAGGCGATCAGCCTCGTCAAGATGTACACTCAGGAGATCCCGTATTATCTCGATCGGTTTATGATAACGCCCGGAGTCACCGGTTGGGCCCAGATCAATTACCCGTACGGCAATTCGATCGAGGATGCGCGTCAGAAACTGATGTACGATTTCTACTATATCAAGAACCGGGGCGTGGTCCTCGACCTGATGATCTTTCTGCGGACGATCCGCATCATGCTGACCGGCAAGGGCGCGATGTAGGTTGGAGGGGGTAATATGGGGGCGGGAAATCTCGTTGTTCCCGGTAGGGCGAAGGCCGAGATGCCTCCCCCGCTGTCATTTCGAACGCTCCCCATTGTCATTTCGAGCGAAACGAGAAATCTCCTCTTTTCGTTGAGATCTGGTCCTGCTGAGATCTCTCCCTTGCGGTCGAGATGACAGCGGGAGTAGGTCGAGATGATATACGGATTACTCCCTCATTTGCTCCCTCAAATACTCGGTAATAATTGTATGCTGCCTTAAGCTGGAGTTGCACGATACTGATGTAATATCTGGCACTGGGGGACTGGTTGTTTCCAAAGGTCCACTGGACTTTTCGTATAAAAACGTATATTGTTGACGTATGAATACCATTAAATGGCATATCAAGGCTTTGAAGCAACTGCGCAAGGTCGACCGGCAGGACAACGCCGCGATTCGTTCCGCCGTCAATGCCTTAGCTGGTATGCCCGATTGCCAGGGAGTGAAGGCCCTGAACAATCACCGTTACGGCTACCGCCTGCGGGTCGGTCGTTACCGGGTGTTGTTCGACTATGACGGCGAAGTGCGCATCGTCGAAATCCAGGAGGTAAAGAAACGTGATGAACGTACATACTGATATCCAGATCATCCACGACCGCAACGGTGCCCCCGCCTTCGTGGTGTTGCCTTATGCCGACTGGCTGGCCAGTCGCGATCGCCAGGAAAACCTTGTCCCCAACGAAGTCGTCAATCTCACCTTCGATCACGACTGGTCACCTATGCGCGCCTGGCGTGAACACCTCGGACTCACCCAGGCCGAGGTTGCTGCAAGGGCGAACATGACCCAGGGAGCCTACGCCCAGATGGAAAACAGCGCCAAACCGCGCCGCGCCAGCCTGAAAAAGATAGCCAAGGCCATGGGGCTGACTGTCGAACAGCTCGACTTCTAAACTGCGGCCAATATCGCCCGTCGACTTCCGGGGGAATACTTATCCTGCTCTATTCCCGTAGAACCGTTTGTAAGGTATCTCGTCTTTTCGTTGAGATCTGGTCCTGTTGAGATCTCTTCCTGGGGTCGAGATGACAGAGAGGTAGGTCGCGATGACAGCGGGGGACTGCCGATTGACGAAATGAGTGCATGACCGGCCAACCAAACAGTCCCCTTTTCTTCAACTTTTCCATCACGTATCAGCGCTCGATGGAAAATGGGTTGAGAAACTGACGTCCCCAAAGATAGTTTTTATCAACCGGGTTAAGCTCCGCCTCTTCACAGACCCTCTCCCAATTGTCACGAATGGCTGCCTCGATCGGCGACCACCGGTTGCGTTTCTCCGGGGAGTTAGATCCAGACAAAGGCTTCTTTGTTGTGCGGGTCAGAAGTCATCATCCACCGCCTTTGTCGGGTTTCTGATGCATTTGGGGAGGAGAGCGATTTTGCTTTGCGTCAGTTCGATGCCGGTTGCAAGCGCCCGGCTGTCCTGCTCAAACAGAGGAACACCAACCAGGGCGGCGACTTCGAACACGAGACCGATGGAGGGAGACATTTCACCGGCCTCTATCTTTTGGAGTGTCGCTCTGGAAATACCGGCTCTGGCCGCAAGGTTTTGCTCAGACCATTGACGTGTTTTGCGGCCAAGCTTGATGTGCTGACCGAGCAACAAAGCGGCTTCTTTTGCGTATTTTGAATATGTTCGTTGTTTTACCATAGCCAATACGGATTTTAAATGACCGTAATAATAGCCATTAAATACTTTAGTGTCCAGTATATTGGCCATTCTTTTGGTTCTCAAAAAATAATTGAGCCTCTTTCGAAACAACAGGATTGATTGCAGGCAAAGCCGAAGGAGACATTGTCTCCTGTCATATTCGAGCGAAGCGAGAAATCTCGTGTTCCCGAGGATGCCATTCTTGGGGCGGATGAAGGCTGCATGAGATCTCTCCCTGCGGTCGAGATGACAGCGGGGGAAGGTCGAGGCGACAGAAGATGAAAGGGCAAAAGCCAGGGCATCGGTCGCGATGACAGTGCTCGATGTTCCCGGTAGGGCGAAGGCCATGATGCCTCCCCCGCTGTCATTTCGAGCGAAGCGAGAAATCTCATGATGCCGAGGATGCCTTTCTTGGGGCGGATGATGACTGCATAAGATCTCTCCCTGCGGTCGAGATGACAGAGGAGGAAGGTCGAGATGACAGCGTGTTTCACCACCCCCCACCCAGGGCAAGATACAGCTGCACCGCCGCCGTCCGGCGCGTCAGTTCCGACTGCGCCCGGTCGGTCTCGGCGGCATAGAGCTGGCGCTGCGCGTCCAGGACCTCGAGAT
>Ga0209066_10005678_pt1 | contig 13050 bp, 15 predicted proteins | sample All_14_2_FD_187198 | JGI IMG/M metagenome (GOLD analysis project Ga0209066, IMG submission 187198) | Freshwater microbial communities in response to fracking from Pennsylvania, USA - Allegheny Zone_MetaG_DW_15 (SPAdes) (version 2) ...
CCTTCCACGCCTATCACGAGCCACCCCAATCGAGAAAGTGTTTTGATACGCGCTGCGTGCCTGCTACACGTTCTCACATGGTCGCGCTTCATAATCGATCGTTTGTGAGAAGGCCGCAGGGGCTGTCCCGACCGCTGGTTTCCGAAAGCACGAACGGCAATGCCAACGCCGTCGTTCGGTTATCGAAAGCACGAACTTTGACCGTGAAATCGGCCATTACAGGGGAGTGCCACCGAGCAACGGCCCTAATCTTCGTGCTTTCGATAACCGCCCGGAACCCGCTGGGGCTGCGGACCACATGAGGTTGCCTATCCAACAAGGCGACCTGTTTTCGCTCGATAGCCCACTGTTGAAGGAGGTCCGTGGCGAACGGTCGCTGATGGCGTTCCCGTTCTTCGCGTTGAGCAAGGGTAAGTGGACCAAACCGCTCGCCTACAAGACCGACGCGGTTTCGATCGAGGTCGTCGCGACCGCGAAGGGCGTTGCGACGATCTACGATAAAGAGGTGTTGCTTTACATCGCGAGCCTCATGGTGGCGAAGCTGGAGGCCGGCGTGGACGTCTCCCAGGACTTCTATTTCACGGCTCACGACCTGTTCCGCGTCACCGGCGTCAACGGCTCGGCCCGTTCCTATACTCGCCTGTCGGATGCGCTGGAACGGCTACAGGGCACGCAGATCAAGACGAATATCGAGGCTGGTGGCGAGGGTCAGGCCGGCTTCTTCTCGTGGCTGTCAGAAGCCCAACTGACCTACACCAAGACGCGGACCGGCGATAAGCGGTTGAAGGCCGTGAAGGTCCGGCTTTGCGATTGGCTCTATCGCGCGATCCAACGTGACCGTCGCGTGCTTGCCTATGCGCCATCCTACTTTCAGCTCGGCCCGATCGAGCGGCGCCTTTATGAGATTGCGCGATCGACATGCGGCGATGGTGCCGTTGAAGTCGAGATCGAAGAGCTGCGATTGCAGCTCGGCTACCAAAGTCCGTTGAAGAGCTTTCGCTTTGAGATGAAGCGGATCGCCGACGGGAATACCATTCCCGATTTCATGTTTGAACTGCTCGAAAGCTCGCCTGCATCAGTGGGGCGACGCAAGATCAGCGCAACTCGTGTGCGGATTACTCCGATGCCGTTGCTCACCAGCGACTGACAAAGGTCGTCTCGAATCGCTGTCTCAGCGATTCGCGCCGGCAAACTATCTCGGTTTTCAAAAGCACGAACTTCGGTCGCCGAAAGCACGAACTTCGGTTTTCAAAAGCACGAATTGCCGGCGGTTAGGTTTTCAAAAGCACGAACTTTTTCGCCTTTCGGTCGCCGAAAGCACGAACTTAAACTGTTTCGTGGCCTGACTTAATTCGTCAAAATCGGCTGCGAACCGAGAGCGGGTGCGATCGGTCAGTCAGGGAGCGGCCGTGACCATATAAACGAATGCCCGGCACGAAGGCCGGGCACCCTGGAACGAGATGAGCGATGCCGGCAAGCATCATCAGGCCGTAAGACGCCCCTCTCATACCCGTTCCCGAGCCTTGGTTCAAGGGAGCGCGCTTCGCGCCACGCTATAGTTTTGCCTGGTCCCGGCCCCACGAAGGGGACGGACGATGGGAGCTGTTACACTCGCGAAGGCGAGCTTCATGGCGCTCGACCGCATCGAGCGGACGCGGCCAAGATCGCGATCGGGCGCGCCAAATCCCACGCGCGCGCTCGTTCATCCCCCACCAAAGATTCAGCGATGTTGACGGCGCGCGTCGATCGCGACCTGCTTGCTGCGTTCGACGCTGTGGCAGAGGGCAGGGGAGGGCGCAGTGCCCTTCTGCGCACCGTGCTTCAGCAATCGTTGAAGCACGTGGCCGACGCTCCCCGGATTGCATCTCGCGTCGACAGCGCGGGCAATCGCGTGTCGCTGACCTTTACGGACGTCGAAACGGCCGTCCTCGATCATCGTGCGACCCAGCGGGGCGTTGATCGCGCCGGATGGATCAAGGCGCTGGTGCGTCGGCATATCGCCCTAAAGGCCGGCGTCGACGATGGACTCCGCGATGCCGTGGCGCCGATCCGGATGCAGCTCCAGCGCATCGGCCGAAACCTCAATCAGGCGATGAAGGCTGGTAACGCCGCGATGATGGCCGACAGCGGCTTGCAGATCGACCGAGAGCTGCGTCGCATCGCGGACATGCGCGAGGAGATTAATGAGCAGATCCAGGCGCTGGCGGCCGTGCTGCGCGGCGAGACCGCCTTTTGGGAGGTTGCCGACTAATGCCGTTCGGGGACCGCGAGGACGAGCTTTGGGAGGCGATGAAGCCCAGCTTCAAGCCACGCCTCGTCAGTGATCCAAATCTGAAATACGCACGGCACCTGGTCAACGGCACCGGACCGTTCGCTGCACAGACGCCGGAGACGTCCCACATGAGAGGGGACGCCCGAGCCACGCTCGCGCGCGTCGTGCGGCGCACTCCCGAGGTGCTGGTCAAGGTGACGGGTCGAAAGAAGGGTGCCAAGCATCTCGCCGCACATCTCGATTATATCGGTCGCCACGGCGACATTCGTCTTGAGACGCGAGACGGCGAGGAGATCACGACGAAGGAAGATGCGCAGCGGATCGCCGACGAATGGTCGGACCCGCTCTATTGGCGGCAGGGTACGACCGTCTCGGCCGTGGCGATGGTGTTCTCGATGCCGGCAGGAACCGACCCCGAGACGGTGAAGCAAGCCGTGCGCGAGGCGGCCGAACGCATGATCGGCGACAACCACGACTATCTGATGGCGCTCCACACCGACACGCCCCGGCCGCATGTTCACCTGACGGTCCAAGCCGAAGGGGTCGACCGCAAGCGGTTCGATCCGAGGCGCGAGGATCTGTTTCGCTTCCGGGAGGCGTTCGCCGAGGCGTTGCGTAGCCGCAGCATCGAGGCCGAGGCGACGCCGCGCTACACGCGGGGCCAGGGGAGGGCCGGCACCAGCATGGCACTGACGCAGTTACGCGCACGGATACGCAGTGGTGCTTCCCGTCAACCGACCGAGGCCGATCTACGTCAGGCGCGCGAAGCCATGCAGATCGCGCTTGGCAAGGCACAGCAGCCCGCGTTCGTGTCGAAGACGCGCGCGCGCTGGCAGGACACCAAGCGGCGCTACGAGGTAGCGGCCGAACGGCTCGATCGCAGCGCTGATCGCGAGGACCGCAAGCTGGCCCGCGACGTGCGCCAATTTATACAGGAGCGCGGGAGCATTGAGACGGTGCCCGACCGGATGTTGCGCGAAGCGGAAACCCGCGTCCGAGAAGCGCAGGAGCGGACCCGAACACGCCCATCGCTGGATCAGGGTGTGCCACGTGGCACACCCCCACCGCCGTCCCGGCGCCGCTAAGGGGCAACGATGCGTCATCAGCTTACCGGGAACGCCGGTCTCTACCATGTGGCGCGTGAACTATCGCGCAGGGGGTGGCACGTCATGCCGACTGTCAGGAATGCGCGCGGCGCCGACCTCTACGCGGCTAGCGATGACGAGCTGCGCGTTCTACCGATTCAGTCCAAGGCTCTCTCCAAGCGGGCTCCGGTTCCGCTCGGCGGATCGCTGGAACGGCTTTGCTCCCGATGGTGGATCATCACCATCAATGCGAACACCGCGGCACCCACGTGTTTCGTGCTGACCCTCGACGAGGTGAAGGCGTCTGCGCATCGCGGCGTCAACGCTGCCGGGACGGTCTCTTATTGGCTTCAGCCCAAATCCTACGCGCTTGGCGAGTATCAGGAGGCATGGGATCGGCTCGGGTCGCCCGACGACCAGGCCGGACAGCCGAGCAGCGGCCTCGATCAACCCGCCTTGGGCGACGCAACGTAGGTTCCGCTGTGGCCGTTCTCCAGATTGTAGGTGCCCTAAGCTAACCTCTGATAGCTGGCGAGGGGGAGGGCGGCCAGCAGCAGCCCGATCGCGACGAGGTGCCTCTCCTCAGCACTGCGCTCGATCAGACGGCCGATGCCATTGTCATTGTTCCAGGCCTTGAGCTTCCGAGTGAACCGTTCAGGTGGACGCGGCTCGCCGTTGGAATAGCGGATGAGGCTGCCGAGCGGCGCCGTGTCGTAGATCAATTGTGCGGACATATTTGCGTCTCCTTGAAACGCGAGAGCCCGGCGCATGGCCGGGCTCTCGGGGGTTGTGGTCGGTTGAGAAAGGATCAGGCGAGCGTGCCGCTCGCGATCCCGATGGCCGCCATGGCGGCGCTGAACTCGATGTTGCGGATTTGCTCGTCGAGATTGAGCTTGCCGATCGTCGCGACGCAGGCCTGACGGATATGCGTGTCGCTGACCTCGATGGCAGCGGTATCGGCTCCGGCATGAGCCTTCTGGATATCCGTCAGCATCGAACGGACATCCTCCTCGGCGAGCGTCAGAACGGGATGTCGGCCATGACCCGGTGCGCAGCCGAGTTCGCCATGTTCGGCCTTGTCGAGCAGCCGGCATTCCATCTCGCTGGTCGAGCTGGACAGGATATGATCAGCGGTCACCACGGTCACGCCGCCGCCAAAGCCATCGGGCCGCATCTTCGTGCAGGTCCAGGCCGATGTGATGGTGACGTGATCAAGCTGGTCGCAGCGCCGCACGATCTGTTGGAAGATCGCAGCATCGCCCAGATCGGAAAGATCGAGTTCCAGCTCGGTTTCATCGGGGTCGGCTTCGGCCGACTTCGAGCGGATCATCTCAATGACGGCACCGGACGGCATCGGCTCGTCCTGCAACATGACCTTGAGATCGGCGATATCGAGCCAGACCGTGTCAGAGGGGCCGTCGCTCGCATAGAAGTAGATCGCATCACCGTCAGGCTCGTGCTCGAACATATGGGTGATGCGTGCATGCACCTCGTCGGGGACATGCGGTTCATCCGACCACTGCTCCTCCAGCGCCTCAGCTTCGGCTTCCAGTTCAGCGAGACGAGCATCCTCCTCGGGCGTCCGCTGCACCGGTACACCGTCGATCTCTCGCATGCCGTCGGTCACACCCCAGGGCAGATCGACCCCGGTGGCGACCCATTTCCAGCCCTCGGCTCCGATCGTCTCGCCTTCGGCCTGGAGCTTCTCCGACACGAGCCGGTCGAGCAACGCCGGATCGGTCAGCCAACCGCCATCATCATCCTCGAACAGGTCGCGCAGCACATGGCCGCCCGCCGCCACATAGGCATCGACGCCCACGAACCGCACCCGCCGGTCGGCGACGCGGATCGTGTCTTCGGTGAGCTTCTGCCGGATATAGGCGCCGGACTTGTTGTAGCTGTGGGCGAGCAGCTCCCAAACCTGCTCCTGCCGCTCATGATCGTCCGAGATCGAGAAAGCCATCAGCTGCTCGAGCGTCATGCCGTCCTCGGCATAGACGGCGTGCAACGTCGGCGACACCTTCGCCAACCGCAGGCGCTGGTTCACGACCGCCGGGGTGACGAGGAAATGCGCGGCGATCGATTCGATGCCTTCGCCCTTGTCGACCATCGCCTGCATGGCCCGAAATTGGTCGAGCGGATGGAGCGGTTCACGGAACGTATTCTCCGCATAGCTGTCCTCCTCGGCCAGCACGCCATCATTGGCAGCCTTGATGACGCAGGGAATCGGCGCATTCTTCGCCAGGCGCTTCTGCTTCACCAGCAGTTCGAGCGCGCGGAACCGCCGGCCACCGGCCGGCACTTCGAAATCCCCGGTCTCCTGGCCCGCCTCATCAAGGATGGGCCGCACGTTGAGGCTCTGGAGCAAGGTGCGGCGGACAATATCCTCTGCCAGTTCGCCAATCGACACGCCGGCTTTCACCCGGCGGACATTGGACTGGGAGAGGCGCAGGCGGTCGAACGGAATGTCACGCGAGCCGCTGAGGACGATCTTCGGAAGGCTTTTGGCCATGGGTTTTCTCCGTGACGGGCCGCCGTGAGACTCTCTCCCGGCTCCCAGCCCGTCACGAAGCCCCCGGCTTCCCTCTCACTCTCATGGCCTGCCGCAGGCAGGCCATGCGGCCTTGTCGATCCGACCAGCACCATTCGCCGCAACCATCTTGCCATAAAGTTCTTTATTTGTTCTTATGGTGTCATGGAGCGAATCGAACGACATGAGCTCCATCCTGCTGGCAGCGCCCGGTTGGGCGCGGGTCGGCATGACGATGCCGGACGAACGGATGCGCGAGCGCGCCGACATGCTGGCGGCGACGATCATTGAGAAGCTGGAGGGATCACCCCTGCCCGACGTGAACCAGCACAGGCTTCCACTATAGGCGAAAGCGCAGGTTCCTACTCCGTATCGAACACGCTGCGCCGGACGCCGAAGCGGTCGGAGAAGGTGACGACATTGGTGCGGCCATCGCGGTCGACCTGCGTGAAGCGCAGCACGTCACCCTTGAGGATTTCGATCGTCACCGGCGGCAGTTCGTCGCGGGGATCGTGGAAGGTCATGCGGTTCTTGGGCATGGGCGACTCCAAAACTGCAACCCATGACATAGCAGATGATCGGTGCCGACGCTTTCCCCAGGCTTCCCCTTGTCGGCGTCCACAATATTGAACTATATAAGGACAGAAGGAGGCTCCCATGAACAAGCCGATCACGCTCAATGTTCGGATCAGCGGCGCGCTGGGCGATTTCGTCGCGGCCAATGTCGGCGATCAGGGCGCCTATGAGAATGTCAGTGAATATGTACGCGACCTGATCCGACGCGACAAGGAGAGGAGCGAGGCAGAGCAGTTCCAGCGGCTGAAAGCAGAGCTGACGCGAGCCTTCGCGGCGCCTGAAGACAGCTATGGCGCATTGGACGCCGAGGCCGTAATCGCCCGCAATCGTCGGGCGTGACATGACGGCATTGCGTGTTTCGGCAATCGCGAGCTGGCGGCTCGACGAGATTTTTGTCTATACCCGCGACACATGGGGCCAGGAGCAGGCCGCAACCTATATCCGCGGTCTGTTTGCCTGCTTCGACCGGATCGTGCGTCGCGAATTGCACTGGCGCGCGATCCCGGCCGAATTCGGCGTCGATGGCTATTATTGCCGCCACGAACATCACTATGTCTATTGGCGCCTGCTCGCCGATGGCGATGTCGGGATCGTCACTATCCTGCACGAGCGCATGCACCAGATGGACCGCTTTCGTGAAGATGATGGCGCTTGAGGTCGCTCGTCAGCGATACTTGTCGGGTAGATCCTCTTCCTGCCCTTGCCAGAGAATCTGATCGCCTTCGCAGATAATGACGAGGCCGTCCCCAGGAATAGTTTGTAACGGCTCAATCGCTTCGAAATTTAAGCAACTGAAACCTGGGGCAGTAGTCGAAAAGCTCACGGGCCGACCTTCGGCGAGAAGCACTTGGTCACAATGCCCGGTAGGCTGCTTTACAGGACGCTTCGTCACACCCTCGCGGAAGGCGTCATAAGCCGCGAGCAAAGTCGCAGCCGGGGCGTGCCAGTGGTGACAATTGCGGCAGGATCGGTTCACGCGCTGCGGCTTCCGTCCCGCCGGAAGCTCGGGCAGGCCGTTCATGGCACGGCCCTTTCCATCCCAGAGGAATGAGATGCTTCCCCGCATCGCCCTCTCTGCGTGGCGGAAGCGGCGGGATGGAATGCGAGAATATAATCGGCGGCGTGCGATGCAGCGCTTGCCGCCCGCAACACAGCTCGATTGTCCTCGCGCAGAAGCGCAAGCCAGGCACGGATATAATCGCTGTGCCGAACCGTAGGGGCAATGCCCAGTTCGGCGCAGAGGAAGGCCCCCGAAAGTTCGGCGACAAGTTCTTCGCGGGCATAGGCGTCAGAACCGAATGCCCCGGCCTGATCGCGTGCAAGGCGCGATGGATGCCCGGTCCAATGCGAAAGCTCATGGAAAGCCGTGCGGTGCCAATCGACGGGCTCAAAGAAGTCCGCCGGACGCGGCACCTGCACGAAGTCATGAACAGGGCTGTAGTAGGCCTTCGCCCCTCCCACCCGGAAATCGGCGCCGGTCGCGCGGATTAGTGCCTCGGCGGCGGGGACGATGAGCGAGGAATCCAGCGGCGTTGGTGCTGTGAATTCAGATGGCAGCCCATCGCATTGATCGACCGCGAAGACCGTGAAATGTCGCAGGAACGGAACCGAGGCCACCGGCTCCCGACCTTCATCGTCCGCGCGCAACCGTTCGTCACGGGTTGCGACACGGCGCATGTAGACGATGTCGGTGCCTTGTTCGCCCCGGCGAACCGCGCCGCCCAATGCACGCGCTTGCCGAAAGGTCAAAAAGCCCAGCCCGGAAAACCCTCTTGAGACAATCGCGTGCCAAAGGATCAGGACATTCACGCCACTATATTTTCGTCCGCTGACAATGTTGAACGGCATGCCAACCGGTGCGCCGCCGCTTGCCCAGGGCTGGACCCAGGGCACGCTCCCGGCCTCCAGTTCAACGATGATGCGGTTCGTGATCGTTTGATAAAGGCTGCTCCGGGCAATGCCGTTCCGGCGCCCGCGGGAATGATACGCCATCGCGCTTCTCCGCGACGGGTGGCGCGAGCCTCTCTCGCACCCTCCAACCCGTCACGGCTAACCGGGCTCACCTCTTCCTCTCGGGGCGTTGCGGGGTGAAACCCCGCTCGAAGGGGTACAGCGAGACGCGCACGCGGCTCGCTGTCAGGGGAAGGCCTTCCCCTCCCAATCAGCACTTTTCATATTTCCGTCCGGCAACGATCGTTCGGGCAGGGCAGATGCCCGTTGCAGGCCTGCTTCGACCGGTCGGCCACTCTTAGTGGCCTGCGATCTGGGCGCGTGGTTTAGCGCGTTTGAGCAGCACCTTCTGCCAATGAATGTCTGAGCGTGAGAGGAGATCAGGGCTATCGCCCAGAAGGTGGGCCTGGAGATCTTGTGCCCGACCTAGCGTTGCGATTTCCGCGAATGAAACGGCGTGGATGGAACGCGCCTTGTCCATCGGGCCGACGCGCAGTGTCATGTAAATCGAACCTTCCGGTCCAAGCAGCCCGACCAGTCGCTGCAAGGCTTTGGCACGATCGCTGGGCAGGACGTGCATCCAGACCGCACTCAACACAATCATGTCGTAGGACTCGCCCGAAATGCCACGCAGTCCGGGAAGCGAATCATCGACCCACCGGACCTTGCTTGATGGATGGCGCCGCTGCGCGAGCTGGCGCATCCTTGCCGATGGTTCGACCGCTGTGACATGATGCCCCTGTCCCGCAATCCAGGCGGCATCTCGCCCCGAACCGGCCCCCACTTCCAGCACTTTCATAGGGGTTTTCGATGCCAGCAGCGGGACAAGGTCAGGATGAGCCGCCTCGAAGCTGATCGCTTCATAGCCGTCGGCCAGCTCAGCCGCGTGCCGGTCATAATAGGCGATGGAGGAAAGGCTGGTCTGATCGGAGGACATGGAGGGGCAGATAACTCCGGCGAGGAATGCGATGACAGCGGCGAGCCCTCCAAGCAATTCCTGGCGATAGGTAACGCCGATGAGGAACAGGCTGACCGCGGCGGCCAGCCCCAGAAGAAACTGAAAGGTGCGCTGGACCAGCCGACTGCGTGTAAACAAGCCTTCGCCCCTGGCCGAGACATGACCCTCCGGATAGGCATTCTCAAACCAGGTCAGATAGCAGCCCATGATGTAGCGAAGGCGGCCCAAGGCAATGATGAGGCCCAAATTGCCAACTGCGGCGAGGAGCAGCAGACAGACCTGAAAGGCCTTGTTCGCCTCGACTTTGGAAACGCCGAACCAAAGGCCGCCGGTCAAGGTCATAGCGATCAGCGGAATTTGCCACATCAGGCCGTTCAGCGATCGGAAATGCTCCGCATTCTGGTTATAGGCGGCGATGAACTTGTCTTTGTCGAAATCGGCCAACGCTGCATCCTTCCGCCGCATCAGGCCGCGAATCTTCGCAAGGTTTCGACTTCCGCGACCAGCCGACGGGCGAAATCCAACAACGCGCCCTTGTCCGTGAAGCGTCCCGGAGCAACGCGAAAAGCCTGCCGGGCGCGGGGCGTGTCACCAAACATCGCCAGCAGGACCGGACTGGTTTCCACCTTTTCGGTCGAGCAGGCACTCGATGCCGAAAAGCTGGCGATGTCATTGAGCTTGTGCATCAATGCCAGCGGCTCGACGCCTTCGATGGAAAGAGAGTTGTTGCCCGCGAGCCGCTGGATGGGATGACCGTTGAACGACACCCCTTCGAGATTGGCAGCGACATAATCCCGGAACGCCGTGGACATGGCCTGCAGCCGTGCCGCATCCGCCGCCCCTTGCCGTGCGGCAATCGAGATGGCTTCCCCCATGCCGACAATGAGCGGGACATTGAGCGTCCCGGAACGCAGGCCCTTTTCCTGACCACCGCCATATTGAATCGGCGCCAGCCGCGCGCGCGGCGATCGCGACCGGGCGTAAAGCGCCCCGACCCCCTTGGGGCCATAGGCCTTATGGCCTGATAGGCTGGCCAGATGCACATGGTCGGCGATTACATCGACCTGCCCATGCGCCATGATCTGGGCAAGGTCGGCATGGAAAAGGATGCCGGCCTCCTCGCAGACCGCCCCGATTTTCCGGATCGGCTGAATGGTCCCCACTTCATTGTTGGCGGCCATGACCGATACGAGGAGCGTATCGGCGCGCAGGGCTGCCTTTACCTCCTCGACTGATACCATGCCAAACTCGTCCACCGGCAGGATCGTGAGCGACCAACCACCGCGTTCCAGTTGCCGGCAAGGCTCCATAACCGAGGGATGCTCGATCGCTGTGGTGATGAGATGTTTCTTTTCTGGCTGCGCCCGGGCGGCTCCCAGGATCGCGATATTATTGGCTTCGGTGCAGCTGCCGGTGAAGATGATTTCATTCTCACGCGCGCCGATTGCTTGGGCAATCTGTTCGCGGGCGATCTTCACCGCCGCTTGCGCCCGATTGCCATGCACATGCTCCACGCTCGACGGATTGCCGAACACGTCGGTAAAAAAGGGCAACATCTTGTCGACCACGCGCGGGTCGGTCGGGGTCGTGGCATTGTGGTCGAGATAGAGCGGCGCGGCTGTGCTCATGCTGCCATTGCCAGCCGCGTCAGGTCGGCAGGTGCCTTGGCACGCACGGCCAAGGTCGCGACACCGCGATGGATATGCGTGCGCAACCGGTCCACCAGCTCGTCATTTTCGAGCGGCTCCGACATCCCCGGCTCCACCTCCTCGACATAGCGCAGCAACGCCGCGATGAGCCCGTTATAGTCACCGGTCAGCGTATAGGCGTTGAACTCCTGGCCATTCTCGTCCGGTCGCGTGCCGGCACCCACTGGCCCCTCTTCGAGCGAGAGCATGATCGCGGCTCGGCAGAGGAGATTGGGCGTCAAGCCGGTACGCTGGCGCAGCGACCGCAGGCGGCTCGTGGCGTCCGCCGAGATTTTAAGCTTGTTGAAACGCATCTCCCGCCCCCTCTTCGTCATTGAAATAACCCAGACTGACCCTGGTTGCCCGCAGGCCGTGGTCATAGTCGAGCCTGAAGCTATGGCTGACTTTTGGCCCCAGCTTTTCAAGCAGGCCGTCATCGATTTCCGTATCGGTCGAGAGCACGATGACCTGATGGCTGGCCTCGGGGAAATAGCGCTCGACCAGCGCCGCGCGATGCTTGGTATCGAGACGCGCCAGCGGCGTATCAATGATCATCGGCAACTGGCGGCCGCTGGTATGGGCCAGAGCCCAGAGCATCGCGATGGCGTAAATCTGCTTCTCACCGGCCGAAAGGCTGGACTTGTGCAGCTCTCGGCCCTGCGCATCGATGAGAACGGCATCGAAGGTCGAACGGTCGATCCGCACATCGGCGACAAAGGCCTCCTTGCGCGCCAGATGGTTGAAACGCTGGACGAAGGCGGTCTTGAGCTGAGCCAGCTTGAGATCGAGTAGCTGCTCCTCATAGCGTTGCAGCACGGTGCCGACGCGTTGGGCAAGGCTGGCACGGCCTTCCGCGTCACGGGCTTCGTTCTGAGCTTCTTCCAGCTTGCGCTTCTCGCGCTGCAGGCTGGTCTTGCGGAATTCCAGAACCCGAAGTTCTTCCGTTCTGGCGTTGAGTTGCGCGCTGACCGACGCCAGTTGCACTTCCGCCTGGTTGAGTTCCTCGCGAACGACGCCGGTGGCTTGGCCCGCCGCGCGAACCAGCTCCGCCTCGATCTCCCGCAGGCGATTTGCATGCGCGTCCAAGTCAGCCGTCAGCAAGCGCGCGCGCGCCGTGGTCTGGTCGCGGACTTCCTCAAGGCGGTCGAGCAGGTTGCGCCGCTCGCCGACTTCGAGCCACGACAATTCCGTATCGGTCGGCGTTGCCTCATCCGATGCTAGGAAGATTTCCAGATCATCCCAATGCGCCTTTTTCCAGCTCCCCTTGCGCTCGGGCTGGCCAGTGGCACGCCATTCCAGCATACGCTGCCGCATCAGGGACAGCGCGTTTTCGAGGCCCTGATCACCCGCCAGTGCCAAGGCCTTTGTGAAACGGCCAACCAGCTTGGGCGCCATAGCGAAGGGCAGCAATCCTCCGGCCAGTTCCTTTAGTTCGTTCTGGCGCCTGATAATCTGGGACTGAACTTCCGTGCGCGCGGCCTCCAGCGAAACGCGATGACTGGCTGCATCACCGCCCTCCGCTACGAAACGCTGCCGGATATTCTGGACATGGCGTTCCTGCCCGGCATGGACCGAACGCAATTCCGCGACATCTTCCGCCATGCGGACGATCTCGCCCTCCACGGCACTGATCTCGCGGACGCATTCCTCATAGCGTTTTGCCGCCGCGCGGTCTTCGCTCCTGGCATGACGGGCGAGATAGAGGCCCAGGTCGGTGCGCAGGCGTTCGACCAGTTCGACGCCCAAAAGGCCGCGGACAGCCTCTGCAAGACCCTCATCCGGTCCGTCATGGGCAATTTCCGCGATTTTCTCGCCGTCGAAGAAGAACAGCTGAGACACGCCGGGAGGGATTAGCTCCTGGAGGTGTCCGCCGTCGGCACCAATGGCACAGATTTGAGGTTGTGATTTAAGGAGGATCTGGGCTTCGTCGTAGTGACGAAGGAACGAAGATGAAGCCCAGATCCTCCAATGTAAAATCGCCCGCCAAGGCC
>Ga0209066_10005679_pt1 | contig 13049 bp, 10 predicted proteins | sample All_14_2_FD_187198 | JGI IMG/M metagenome (GOLD analysis project Ga0209066, IMG submission 187198) | Freshwater microbial communities in response to fracking from Pennsylvania, USA - Allegheny Zone_MetaG_DW_15 (SPAdes) (version 2) ...
CTGTTGATGACGGCCATGGCCATCTGGGTGTTTGACGTGCCGCTCAAAGGCAGCTTCTGGGCCCTGAGCGTGGGCGCCCTGCTCTACGTGACCGCATCGACCGGGCTGGGTCTGTTGATGTCCACCTTCACGGGCAGTCAGATTGCCGCCATTTTTGGCACCGCGCTGGCCACCATGCTGCCGGCCATCCAGTTCTCCGGGATCATCAACCCGGTGTCCACCCTCGAAGGCGTGGGCGCCGTGATGGGACAGATCTACCCGACCGGGCCCTTCCTGAACATCAGCCGAGGGGTCTATGCCAAAGCCCTTGATTTTGCCGACCTGTGGCCCAGCTTCGTACCGCTGGCGCTGGCCATCCCGGTCCTGACCGCGTTCAGCGTCCTCCTGCTGAAGAAACAAGACACATGAGTGCCCTCCTACGCACCCTGTCCAACGTCGGCAACCTGGGCATCAAGGAGTTGCGCAGCCTGTGGCGTGACCGACTGCTGTTGCTGTTCGTGATCTGGGCCTTCTCAGGCGCGCTCTACACCGCCGCCCAGAGCGCCCCCGACCGACTGCACCGAGCCCCCATCGCCGTGGTCGACGAGGACCAGTCCCCACTGTCCGGCCGGATCGTCAGCGCCTTTTATCCACCCACCTTCATGCCCCCGCAAACCATCGGCCTGCAGGACATGGACCCTGGCATGGATGCCGGACGCTTCACCTTTGCCATGGACATCCCGCCCAACTTCCAGCGCGATGTGCTGGCGGGCAAGGCCCCGGCCATCCAGCTCAATGTGGATGCCACGCAAATGAGCCAGGCCTTCATTGGCGCCAACCACATCCAGGCCATTGCGCTTGCCGAGGTGGCCGAGTTCGTTCAACGCGAGCGCCAGACCGACACCCCCACCATTGACCTGGCGTTACGCATGCGATTCAACCCCACGCTGGACGATCACTGGTTCATGGGCGTCATGGAGCTGATCAACAACGTCACGATGCTGTCGATCATCCTGACCGGGGCTGCACTGATCCGCGAGCGCGAACACGGCACCATCGAACACCTGCTGGTGCTGCCCCTCAAGCCGCTGGAGATCATGCTGGCCAAGGTCTGGTCCATGGGTCTGGTGGTCTGGGTGGCCACGGCGCTGGCCCTGCTCCTGGTGCTGCGAGGCGCGCTGGCCATGCCGGTTACCGGATCAACTGCCTTGTTCATGGCAGGCTGCGCCCTGCACCTGTTCGCCACGACGTCCATGGGCATCTACCTGGGCACGGTGGCCCGATCCATGCCCCAACTCGGCCTGCTGATGATCCTGGTGTTGCTGCCCCTGGAAATGCTCTCAGGTGGCGCCACACCTCGAGAAAGCATGCCCGAGATGGTCCAGACCCTCATGCTGGCCGCTCCCACAACACACTTTGTGAGCTTTGCCCAAGCCATCCTGTACCGCGGCGCTGACCTGTCCATCGTGTGGCCCCAGTTTGTCGCCATCGCCGTGATCGGGGTGGCTTTCTTTGCCGGAGCCTTGCTTCGCTTCAGGACAGCCGTCAGCCAGATGCAAACCTGAAGACGCCACGCCATTCAGGGAGGTGTGACGTCCTGCTGTTGCTCACGGGCTTCGCGCCTGAACTCCAGCCTCAGGGCCTTGAGCTCTGCCGCATAGCTCTCACCGTCGCCAAAGTCCGAGAATCGACGGTAGCGATCATGAGTCCCCAGCACCTTGCGGGCATGCTTGATCGGGCACCAATACTGCTCCGTACGCGCCGTGATTTCAGTGACATAGGCCAACAAGCCATTGCCATAGGCGCAATACTCGCAGTTGAGCTTTTCCAGGCTGTTGAGATAGCCCAACTGGTGGCGATCAAAGGCAAAGTAGTCGCGGCGGCGCACCTTGGGAATGCCGTAGAGCGGAAAGCACACCGCCTGGTACAGCGACACAAACAGGTCCAGCAGCACAAACGGCACGAACACCGCATAGATGAACGGGGCCGACACCCAGTTCTGCGGTCGACTGCTCACCAGCCAACGCAGCAAGCCAATGCGCAACTGCCGGTGGCGTGCCCGCACCGCGCTTTCAAATTTGATGCGTTTGCCATCGATGGTGAAAAAGAGTTCCTGCTCGCGCTGCACCAGGGCATCGCGCAGCTCGTCTTCCAGTTGGGTGATCTGACTGAGCAGTTGGCGGATGCGATCGTTCATGGTGTCATGTGTTGCTGGCTGCCAGCACCTCTGACAGATCGGTCAGACCTTGCCAGACTTTTTCGATGCCATCCTGGCGGATGGTCAGCATGTGCGCCGACAAGGCCTTGGCCAAAATCTCAGCGGCCGAGCCGCGGTGGCGGATCAGATGACGTATGTCGTCATTGCTGACCAGCAATTCGTGAATCCCCATGCGCCCCTTGTAGCCACGCTCGTCACACGCCTTGCAGCCCGCCTTGCGGTGCAGCCACAACTGGCCCTGTGCATCGCCATGCACCTGTCGCCAGCGGGCCAGCAAGGCATCGGTGGACTGCGCGGTGACCTCCTGGTGGGCTGATCGCAGGTACTCTTGCGCCATCTGCGCGACCTCGTCCGGACGGGCCAGCTCCCGGCGCTTGCAGCTGGGGCACAGGCGGCGGACCAGCCGCTGGGCCAGCACCGCCAACAGGGAATCTGAAAAATTGAACGGGTCCATGCCCATTTCCAGCAGGCGCGCAATGCTCTCGGCCGCCGAGTTGGTGTGAAGGGTTGACAGCACCAGGTGCCCCGTCAAGGAGGCCTCAATGGCGATCCGGGCGGTCTCTTCATCGCGCATCTCACCGATCATGACGACGTCCGGGTCGGCACGCAGGAAGGTCCGCATGGCCGCTGCAAACGTCCAGCCGATGCGGCTGTTGACCTGCACCTGACACAAGCCGGGCTGGGTGATTTCGATCGGATCCTCGGCCGTCCAGATCTTGCGATCGCCGGAGTTCAACTCGCGCAGCACGGAATGCAAGGTGGTCGTCTTGCCGCAGCCCGTGGGGCCCGAGATCAGGATCAGGCCGTAGGGCTTGGCAAAGCTGTCGCGCAGGGCCTGCAGGTTCTGCGCATTGAGGCCAATGTCCTCCAGAGGCAGCGGCTTGGCGCCTGACAGCAAACGCAGCACCACATCCTCCACCCCATGGGAGGTGGGCACGATCACCACCCGTAACTCCATGGCCGAGGGACCAAAGCGAGAGAAATCAATCTTGCCGTCCTGCGGCTTGCGGTGCTCGGCGATGTCCAGATCGGACATGATCTTGAGCCGGGCCACGATGGCGTGCCGGTAACGGGGCGGCAACTCCAGGTAGGGCGAGAGCACTCCGTCACAACGGAATCGGATCACCACCGGCGTCTGCGGTGTGGTCGCCTCGATGTGGATGTCGGACGCGTGCCTCTGAATCGCGTCCTCGATCATGGTGTTGACCAGTCGCACCAGCGCACTGCTGGACTCCGTGATGACGTCGCTGGTTTCCTGACTGGCCTCGGGCACCTCGTTGGAGAGTTGCGCCGCCAGCTGATCGATGGTGGGATCAACGCCATCGGCCTTGCCGGGCCGAAACCCCTCATAGGCGCGCTGAACCGCATCAACCAGGGTGCCGGGCTCGGCCATCACCGGCAGGATGCGCAGGTTGGTCAGGAAACTCAGCTCGTCCAGCACCGGCCGCTGCGAGGGATCGTCCATGGCCACCACCAACGTGCTGTGACGCAGCATCAAGGGCAGCACCTGCGCCCGGATCGCCAACTCGCCAGGCACGGCGGCCAACGCGTGTTTGTCCGGCTGGACACTGGCGCAATCCACCACCGGCATGTTGACCGATGCAGCCAAGGCCACATTGAGCTCGTCTTCTGAGATCCAGCGGCGCTCACGCAGCAAACGCCCCACCGGACGATGCACCCCACGCTGCTGCATGGTCAGAACTTCGAGCAACTGCTCGGGCGTGATCACGCCATTGGTGACCAGCAACTCACCCAGGCGGCAATCGTGAACCAGGTGCAGGCGATCATTGGCCGCCTGCCAGATGTCCTCAGCCTGACTGAGGATGACTTGATGACCGTTGCGAAACTTGAACTCGTGCGGGGCACGTCTGGACTCTGTCATGGTCGATGGGCAGGGCAAGCGGCGGATGCGACCGTTTCATTATCGAACCCGCTCGGCCCCCGCGTCACTCGTCCATGCCCAGTTCCTGAATCTTTCGTGTGATGGTGTTGCGACCAATGCCCAGTTTCTGCGCTGCCTCAATGCGACGCCCCCGGGTCAACTCCAGGGCCGTGTGGATCAGCCGGGCTTCGAACAGCCGCGTGAGGTGGTCCCACACGTCGGGCTTGCCAGCATCAAGCAAGACCCTGGCCTCGCGCTCCAGATCGCTCAACCAGGCACCGGCAGCCGGAGGCGATGCCGTGGACTGGCTTGCGCCATGCTCCTCGGTTGGCACCCAAGGGGGCGATGCAGGCATGGCAGCGACGGCCGGCGCGGGAGGCGCGACAGGCATCATGCCCACCACCTCAGGCACCACCGCCGGACTGGGCAGGGGAGACTGCATGGCACTGACCATGGGGGCAGGCACCACGCCCATCAGTTCAGGCGGCAGGTCCTTGGACTCAATGACCTGCGCAGGCGCCATCACCGTCAGCCAATGGCAGATGTTCTCCAACTGGCGAACGTTGCCAGGGAAATCAAAAGCCATCAGACGGGCCAGTGCGGGTTCAGAGATCCGCTTGGTCTCGACCCCCAGCTCCTTGGCACTTTTCTGCAGGAAAAAACGGGCCAGCGAAGGCACATCCTCGCGGCGCTCGCGCAGGGGCGGCAGGCGAAGGCGGATCACATTGAGACGGTGGAACAAATCCTCGCGGAACACCCCCTGACGCACCCGGTCTTCCAGGTTCTGGTGGGTGGCCGCGATGACCCGAACGGTGGACTTGAGCGGGTGGTGCCCCCCCACGCGGTAGAACTGGCCATCCGACAGCACCCGCAACAACCGGGTCTGCAGGTCAAAGGGCATGTCGCCGATTTCATCGAGGAACAGCGTGCCACCATCGGCCTGCTCGAAACGACCTCGGCGCATGGTCTGCGCCCCCGTGAAGGCTCCACGCTCATGACCGAACAGCTCGGACTCCAGCAGGTCCTTGGGGATGGCCGCGGTGTTGATGGCCACAAAGGGGCCATTGGCGCGCGGGCTGTGCTTGTGCAGCGCATTGGCCACCAGCTCCTTGCCCGAGCCCGACTCGCCGGTGATCAACACCGTGACATTGCTCTGGCTCAGACGGCCAATGGCCCTGAAGACATCCTGCATCGCGGGCGCCTGGCCGAGCATCTCGGGCATCTGCTGGAGGCGCTCATCGGAGACCTCCTCGCGCATGCTCTCTTCCAGCGCGCGGCGGATCAACTCGATGGCCTTGGTCAGGTCAAACGGTTTGGGCAGATACTCGAACGCCCCGCCCTGGAAGGCCGAGACCGCAGAGTCCAGGTCCGAGTACGCCGTCATGATGATGACGGGCAATGCCGGGCAACGCTCCTTGACCTTGCTCAGCAGGTCAATGCCGGTGCCACCGGGCATGCGAATGTCCGAGACCAGCACCTGAGGCTCGCTGTCCTCAAGGGCTGCCAGCACGTCGCGTGCGTTGGTGAAGCTGCGGACCGGAAGATCCTCCCGCGCCAATGCTTTTTCAAGCACGAAGCGAATGGATTGGTCGTCATCAACGATCCAGATGGGTTTCATGCCGGCCTGTGTGTAAAGCGTCCACCAAAGGCATCAACGCATGCGACCCGAGCCCAGGTCATGGCAAAGGAATCAGGATCTTGAAGACCGTCTTGCCGGGCTCGCTCTCGCATTCGATGGTGCCGTGGTGCTGTTGAACGAAGGTTTGCGCCAGGGTCAGTCCCAGACCTGAACCGCCTTCTCGACCCGACACCAGCGGGTAGAAAATTCGATCACGCAGGGACTCGGGAATGCCCGGGCCGTTGTCTTCGATATGCAAGACCAGTGCCAGGCGGTGCAACTGGCGGTTCACCGTCACGCGACGGGCCACTCGCGTGCGCAACGTCAGCATGGCATCACCGGTCTGGATGCGATCGGCCAGGGCCTGGGCGGCGTTGTGCGCAATGTTCAACAGGGCCTGGATCAGTTGCTCGCGATCTCCACGGAACTCGGGGATCGAAATGTCGTAGTCGCGCCAGACCTTGAGCCCACGCGGGAACTCGGCCAGGATCAAGGAGCGGACCCGCTCACAGACCTCATGGACATTGACATCGCCAACCACATGGGGGCGGCGGTGCGGCGCCAGCAGCCGATCGACCAGGGCCTGCAGGCGATCGGCCTCATGGATGATGACCTGGGTGTACTCGGTCAGGGCCTTGGATTCCAGCTCCAGTTGCAGCAACTGGGCCGACCCACGGATGCCACCCAGGGGGTTCTTGATCTCGTGCGCCAGGTTGCGGATCAACTCCTTGTTGGCCTGGACCTGGTCGAGCACCCGGGCCTCGCGGTCCTGGCGGGTCTGCTGCTCGACTTCGACCAGCTCGATGACCACCAGATTGCCGTGCTCCATGCGGGTGACCAGCACCTGCACGGGCAAGGGATCGGCAAAAACATGCGGGTGTCGCTTGAGGTTGGCTTCCAGGCGACTGGTGGCGTATTCATTGGCCGCCACCGAGGCCACCACCTCCTGCAACACGGCAGGCTCCACAAACCAGTCGAAGATGGACTCGCGCAGCACACTGCGGCGCGACAGACCCAGCTCTTCTTCAAAGGCCACATTGGCAAACAGGCACTGACCATCGGGCTCGATCACGGCCACCATGGTGGCCAGGTGATCAAAGGCCTCCAGTCCCTCTGGCAACAGCGGTTTCACTTCCAGCGGATCAACGCGCGACCCACCCTTGGCGACGCTCTGCTGGCGGCCCAACCCGGACGACTTGCGAGACGCCATGGCTCAATGAGGGTTCTGCGCCGGAGCCGACGCCCCGAGCTTGGACAACTCCCGCTTGATGGAGGCAATGTCGGCCTCCTTGCGGGTGATCGCGTCTTTCATTTCCTTGATGCGATCGAGGTACTTCTGGGCATTGCGCTCATCGCCCCGGCGCTCAGGCTCACCGTTGTTGAATTCCTTCCTTAGCGCAGCCAGGGCGTCCTCGGCCTGGCGCAACTCAGCCTCAAGGATGCGACGTGCGTCGGCATCTCGGGCCTTTTGCTCTTCAGGCGGAGTCACTCGCTCAGGACCAGACGCCGGGTTGTTGGCCGTGGACCTGGCCACCGGGCGCGGTGCCTGGGACTGAATGACGGTGATCGGCGCGCCCTCCAGGGTCTTGCAACCCTTGTCGGACGCCTCCTTGGCCGACAAGGCATCGGTGTAGAGGTTGCCCGGGCAACGGTAGACCGGCTTTTCCTGAGCATGGACGGCGCCTGACAGCAGGTGGGCTGCCATCACGATCAGCGCGGGTTTCCAACATCTCATGGGTGATCCTTGGTTCATGGGGGCTAGTATGCCCTTGCCAACTGACGGGTTCATGAAGACCCCTGCGTGTTGATACAACGCAACGAGCCCCGCCGCGGACGACCGGACACGTCAATCACATCAACCAAAAAAAAGGGACGGCAAGCCGTCCCTCGGTGTGAAGGGATGGTCCGAAGACCATCCTGGCATCACAGAGCGTAGTACATGTCGAACTCGACAGGGTGAGTGGCCATGCGGAAACGGGTCACTTCCTGCATCTTGAGCTCGATGTAAGCGTCGATGTAGGCATCGGTGAACACGCCACCCTTGGTCAGGAAGGCACGGTCCTTGTCCAGGTGCTCCAGGGCCTGATCCAGGCTGTGGCACACGGTAGGGATCAGCGCGTCTTCTTCGGGAGGCAGGTGGTACAGGTCCTTCGTGGCGGCTTCGCCCGGATGGATCTTGTTTTCCACGCCGTCCAGACCAGCCATCATCAGGGCCGAGAAAGCCAGGTAGGGGTTGGCCGAAGGATCGGGGAAGCGAGCTTCGATGCGACGACCCTTGGGGTTGGCCACGTGAGGAATGCGGATCGAGGCCGAGCGGTTCTTGGCCGAGTAGGCCAGCTTCACAGGGGCTTCGAAACCGGGAACCAGACGCTTGTAGCTGTTGGTGCCAGGGTTGGTGATCGCGTTCAGGGCACGGGCGTGCTTGATGATGCCGCCGATGTAGTACAGCGCGAACTCGCTCAGGCCGGCATAGCCGTCGCCAGCGAACAGGTTCTTGCCGTCCTTCCAGATGGACTGGTGAACGTGCATGCCCGAACCGTTGTCACCAACGATGGGCTTGGGCATGAAGGTGGCGGTCTTGCCGTAGGCATGGGCCACGTTCACGATCACGTACTTCTGCAGTTGCAGCCAGTCAGCGCGTTCGGTCAGGGTGGAGAAACGCGTGCCGATTTCCATCTGGCCAGCGTTGGCCACTTCGTGGTGGTGCACTTCAACGGGAATGCCCAGCGATTCGAGGATCAGGCACATTTCCGAGCGCATGTCCTGGCCCGAGTCCACGGGAGGCACGGGGAAGTAGCCGCCCTTGACGGTGGGACGGTAGCCGGAGTTGCCGTGCTCGTATTCCTTGCCGGTGTTCCAGGCGCCTTCTTCAGATTCGATCTTGAAGAAGCTGCTGCCCATCTCGTTGCCCCAGCGAACCGAGTCAAAGATGAAGAATTCTGGCTCAGGACCGAAGTAGGCGGTGTCACCCAGGCCGGAGGCCTTCAGGTAGGCTTCAGCGCGCTTGGCCAGCGAGCGTGGATCGCGCTCGTAGGCCTTGCCGTCGTGAGGCTCGACCACATCGCAGGTCAGGATCAGGGTGGGTTCTTCGAAGAACGGGTCGATGTTGGCCGTGTTGGGGTCGGGCATCAACTGCATGTCGGAGGCTTCAATGCCCTTCCAGCCAGCGATGGACGAACCGTCGAAGGCGTGGCCCGAGGTGAATTTTTCTTCGTCGAAATGCGAAACGGGCACCGTCGTGTGGTGCTCTTTGCCGCGAGTGTCAGTGAAGCGGAAGTCAACGAACTTGATTTCGTTGTCCTTCACCATTTTCATCACGTCGGCGACAGTCTTGTTGGCCATCAGGTGCTCCTAGAGAGAGGCTGGGGTGTGCAAAAAACGGAAACGATCTGAATTCAGATCAGAAACAGCGCGCAAGTGTAATAGCGAAATCCGTGCCGACTCAGGCAAAGAGCTCAGCCCAAAGCACGGAATGACAGATCAGGGTGCCGAACCAGCCCCCAAGACTGTGCACCGCAACGCAACAGGCTTGTGCACGAGCGCATCAGATCAGAAAGTCGGACAGGCAGCAACACCCTGATTGCACCACATGAGTGCATCAACGTTCGCCACCGATAACTCGCACCATTTCAGTGCTAACTGATGCACCAAGCTTGTTCAAGCCAAGCAACATCCACTCGAATGCGGGATCCACGCGCTCGGCCAGTCCTTTGACCCCCAGTTCGATGTGACGACCATGGACAGGGTGATCCACACTGGGCAGGCTGAAAACCTTCACGCCCTCGAATCGGGCTTCGATCTCGACCATGAGCGGCGTCAGCACCGACTCAATGGCCCCATGCACCACCACCGCACGCTCCTTGATCGGATGTTTGCCGTGCAGATCGGCGTGGCGCTCGTCCAGAACCCAGGCCATCATGGGCCAGGCCATGATCGGAAAACCGGGTACAAAATGGACACGCCCCTGGACCGAAAAACCAGGGATCTGGTTGTAGGGATTGGGGATGATCTCGGACCCCAGCGGGAAATGTCCCATCTGCAGGCGGCGCTGGGTGTCTGCCGACTCAGGATCAAAGTCCTGCCCCTCTTGCTGCGCAATTTGCTGGCAGCGCGCCAGGATCAACGGTTTGGCCTGGGGATGCAAGGCCAGTGGTTGGCCCAGCGCACGTGCGGCACAGGCACGGGTGTGGTCGTCCGGCGTGGCGCCAATGCCGCCGAAGGAAAACACCACATCACCTGAGTCAATCGCGTGACGGATGTCCGCGGTGATCCGATCCGGATCGTCGCCCACGTAACGGACCCAGGACACGGCCATGCCCCGCTCGCCCAGCAGTTCGATGGCCTTGCTCAGGTGCTTGTCCTGACGACGGCCGCTGAGGATTTCGTCGCCAATGATGATCAGTCCGGTCATGGGATTCCAGGTTCAGGTTGATCGGTGCACGTCACGGGGTGCGGTGGGGTACACGAGAGGGTGAGCGCCCCAGCAGGCGGCGCAGACCCAACCACTGCTGAGCCCAGAATCCGCGTCCGTAATCGCGCGCGCCGTACTCGGGCAGTTGATCACGGATGCCGGTGGGCTCAACGGCATCATGGTAATTGGCCGTGCCGAACAACAGGTCCCAGACCGGGAACAAGACAGCATAGTTGCATCCACCCAGGCTGCCGGGGCCATCGGACTCGTGGCCGATGCCGATGCCGTGGTGAACCCGGTGAAAACGCGGGCCCACCAGGAGCTTGTCCAGCCAGGGACCCAGGGCCACGCGGGTGTTGGCGTGGGACAGGCTTTCCACCAACTGCGTGACGGCCACCACCGCCACGAACTGTCCGGGCGGCACACCGATCAAGCGGGCCACCACCACCAGGATCAGGTCACGCAGCAGGTCATCGAGCAGGTGATTGCGGTTGTCGCTCCACAGGGTCATCTGGCGCTGGCTGTGGTGCAAGGCATGCAGGGCCCACCAGCGGTTCATGCCGTGCTGACCTCTGTGAATCCAGTAGTCGACGAAGTCGAACACCAGCAAGTACAGCACCAGGCTGAACCAGGCCGCATCGGTCACGCCGGGCTGCCAGTGCGCCACCAGGGCGTCCAGGTGAATGCCATCAACACCCTGCACGCGCGCCCAGCCAAACGCTTCGTCAATCATGGGTTCGACCAGGAAAAAAAGCGCCACCCGGAACACCCCCAGGCGATGGATGAAGGTGTAGATCATGTCCACACGAACGGCGGCGCGGTCGCGCACCACCTCCACCGGGCGCCAGCGCTCGAAGGTGCCAAACACCACCACCATCACGACCAGTTGCAACACGCCCACCAGCAACCAGCCCGTGGCCACAAAGCCATCTTCCAGGAATTGCCCCATCCCAAGGGCAAACAAGAGCGGCTGAAACACCGACTCGAACAACCACTGTTGGGCGTCACCAAACCAGGTGGAGATCAGGTTCAACAAGGCATCAAGCATGGCAAGTTCCTGGCAGGACTCATTTCCGCAACCGTGGTGCCTGCCCCACCGCGCGGTAATCCGGGTGGTCCTTGAGGGTCGCAAAACAGAGTCCGCGGGCCTTCAAGCCCGTGATCAAGGGCTCCAGCACCGCGGGCGCCCAGGCATCCTGGCGGGACCAGATGCCCAGGTGGGCCAGCAGGATGTCGCCCGGGCGAATGCGTTTCAAGGACTGGGCCAGCAGCGCCCGGTTCGGGTACGCCGCGCTGGACAATTCGTCGCCCAGAAAACCCGCCGGCGTCCAGGGCACATGGTGCCAGCCGCACCGCTCAGCGGCACGCAGCAGCTTGGCCGAGGTCTTGCCGCCAGGAGCTCGGAACAGCGCCCGCATGGGCTGCCCGGTCATGGTTTCAAAGCGATCGGCACTGCGCCGCAGTTGCTCGCAGTACTGAGGTGGCGTCAACAGCAATCGCTGCCCGACACGCTCACCGGCCGTTGGCACCATGGCAAATCCCTCGGGCCGATCGCCCTTGAAGACCACGTGGTCCCAGGTGTGGGAGCCAAAGTCATGTCCGGCCTGGGCCAGCGATTTCCACCACGGCGCCCAGTGCGCGTCCAGCGACGCACCTGCCGGGCGAGCGCCCACCGCCTGTGTCCGCTCGTTGGCCAGGAAAAATGTTGCCTTGACCTGCTGGCGATCCAGCACCTCGCGGATCAGGGGAGCCACGCCCATGTGTCCGGTGTCAAAGGTCAGGTAGACCGGACGGACGCATGCGGACGCTGCAGATGCAGCAGTTGCCACCGGTGCCGCATGCACCAGCGATGGGATCAGCCACGCCAGGAGCCCGATGCCCCCGGCCAGCCATCTTGGGTCATCAACGCGGCGCATGGTCCAGCGTCCACACCCCGTGCGGCGAACGCCCCACCGGGATTTGCCGAATCACCTTTTTCTCGACCGTGTCGATGAAGGTGAGCTTGCGCGCCCAGCGCGAGGTGACCAGGATGGTCTTGCCGTCGGCCAGCAGGTCCATGCAATCGGGACCACCGGGCGCGGGGTACTGATCCACCACCGACAGGGTCTTCAGGTCGATCTTGCTGATGGTGTTGGCCACACGATTGCTCAACAGCACGTGGCGCTGATCGCCCCAGGCCCGAAAAGCGTGGGCGCCATCTCCGGTCTCGATGCGTTGGGTCAGAACCGGCTTGGGGCCCTCCACGTTGTAGACCTCCACAAACTTGTCTCCGGTCAGCGCCACCAGCAGCAGGCGATCGTTGTCAGCCAGGTAGACGTCGGCCGGCGTCTTGCCGACCGGGATCTTCCATCGTGGCACCTGCGTGGCCAGGTCGATGGCGATCAGCTCGTCGCTGTCCTGCATGGTCACGAACGCCACTGTGCTTTTGGCATCAATGGCAATGTGGCTGGGCGTCTTGCCCGTTGGGATGCGCTTGTTCAGTACAAACGCCAGGCCGCTGCTCGGCTGCTGGGTGACCCGGTAGATGTCAACGTGGTTGAGCCGATTGGCGGCCGTAACAAACCACTTCATGTCCGGCGAGAACCGCAGGTGGTAAGGGTCGGCAATGCCGGTGACCACCTTTTGCAGGGCGCCTGTGCGGGGATCGAACAAAGAGATCGAGTCGCTCAGGGCGTTGGCCACCAGCAGGGATTTTTCATCCGGTGCCAGGTACAGGTGGTGAGGCTCTTTGCCCGTGGGCACGCGGCGCAGCTCCTGGAAGGTCACAGGGTCGACGATGCTCAGGTTCGCATCCAACGAGTTGAGCACGAAGATGGGCGCTGCCCTGCTGCCCTGGGCAGCAGAGGCTGCGGCCGAGACCGGCTCAGGCGCTTTGGACCCAGGCGACGACCAGAGCCAGCCCATGGCCACCCCCACACCGCCCATCAACAAAAGTGCTGCC